>Ga0209515_10000877_pt1 | contig 52306 bp, 45 predicted proteins | sample Subgroupgradi54m_FD_187454 | JGI IMG/M metagenome (GOLD analysis project Ga0209515, IMG submission 187454) | Subsurface groundwater microbial communities from S. Glens Falls, New York, USA - GMW60B uncontaminated upgradient, 5.4 m (SPAdes)... ... | reverse complement strand
TCCTGTCCGTTTCCCAATAAACTACGGATTTATTTGCGGAACCGGGAGCCACCCTCACCCTCCCCGCTGCGCGGGTCCCCTCCCTCTCCCGCCAGCGGGAGAGGGCAATTTGGGCGGCCATCGCGACTTTTCACACAGCCTGTTTCGCGGGAATGACGGGTTGTGAATATGACGCCTTGAAAATGCTTTGGCTTCCGCAGATCGCCGCTTGAGTGACGATCTGCGGTTCTGACGGATGCATCGGTGTTCATCCGTGGATATCTGCGTTCATCTGCGTTCCCCTGCGATGCAAGCCGCATCGACACCGCAGAGCGTCAGAGTCGATGTCGCAGTTATTTCCGATCCTCTCCTTCCTTCATCGGCCAGCGTTGATCCAGCGCGAGGTTGAGCGCCAGGACATTGACCGTCGGTTCTCCCAGTACGCCGAGGCTGCGGCCGGAGATGTGTTCGACGACCAGCTTGCGCACCTCGTCATACGGCGCGTGGCGCAGGGTGGCGACGCGCTTGATCTGATAGGCGGCGGCCGCCGGCGAGATATGCGGATCGAGGCCCGAGGCGGAGGCGGTCACCAGATCGGCCGGAATCGGGCCGACCTCGCCGGGATTGGCGACCTTGACCGCCTCCACCCGCTCGGCGACGCCATCGACCAGGGCCTTGGCGCTGGGTGCCAGATTGCTGGCGCCGGAATTGGCGGCATTGTAGGGGGTGGGAGTGGTCGCCGAGGGGCGCCCGTTGAAATAGTGGGGGCCGGTGAACGCCTGACCGATCAGCACCGAGCCGACCACTTTGCCATCCTTCTCGATCAGGCTGCCATTGGCCTGACTCGGAAACAGGGTCTGGGCCACGCCGGTGACGGCCAGCGGATAGACGATGCCGGTGATCACGGTCAGCACCAGCAGCATCAGCAGGGCGGGTTTGAGTTCCTTCAACATGTGCGGGTTCCTCACGCGAGACCGAGGGCGGCAATCATCAGATCAATGGCCTTGATGCCGACGAACGGCACCACCAGACCGCCCAGGCCGTAGACCAGCAGATTGCGGCGCAGCAGTGTTGCCGCCGGGGCCGGAGTGTAGGCGACACCCTTCAGGGCCAGCGGGATCAGGGCGATGATGATCAGGGCGTTGAAGATGATCGCCGACAGGATGGCGCTTTGCGGGCTGGCCAGCCCCATGAGATTGAGCGCCTGGAGCTGCGGATAAGACACCAGGAACAGCGCCGGGATGATGGCGAAATACTTGGCCACGTCGTTGGCGATGGAGAAGGTGGTCAGCGAGCCGCGGCTCATCAGCAGTTGCTTGCCGATCATGACGATCTCGATCAGCTTGGTCGGATCGCTTTCCAGGTCGACCATGTTGCCGGCCTCGCGGGCGGCTTGTGTGCCGGTGTTCATGGCCACGCCGACATCGGCCTGAGCCAGCGCCGGGGCGTCGTTGGAGCCGTCGCCGCACATGGCCACCAGCCGGCCGCCCGCCTGCTCCTGGCGGATCAGGTCGAGCTTGCGCTCAGGGGTAGCCTCGGCCAGGAAGTCGTCGACGCCGGCCTCGGCGGCGATGGCGGCGGCGGTCAGCGGATTGTCGCCGGTGATCATCACCGTGCGGATACCCATGGCCCGCAAAGTGGCGAAGCGCTCGCGGATACCCGGCTTGATGATGTCCTTCAGGTGGATGACGCCGAGAACGCGGCCGTCGCGCGCCACCACCAGCGGTGTCCCGCCGGACTTGGCAACCCGCTCGACCGCGGCCATCAGCTCCTTCGGCACCCCGCCGGGCGTCTTGCCGGCCCGTTCGGCGACATAGGCAATGACCGCATCGGCAGCACCCTTGCGGATTTCGCCGGGCGCCGTGGTCACGCCGCTTCGCGCGCTGTTGGGCAGGTCGACGCCGCTCATGCGGCTGTGCGCGGTGAACGGGATGAAGGTCATCCCCGGATGCCCGCCCTCGCTCAGGCCGAAGCGATGCTTGGCCAGCACGACGATGGACTTGCCTTCCGGTGTTTCGTCGGACAGCGAGGCGAGCAGGGCGGCTTCGGCAAGGTCGCGCTCGTTGATATCGGACAGGGGGATGAACTCGGCCGCCTGACGGGCGCCCAGGGTGATGGTGCCGGTCTTGTCGAGCAGCAGCACGTCGATATCGCCGGCGGCCTCGACGGCGCGGCCGGACTTGGCGATGACGTTGAACTTCACCAATCTATCCATGCCGGCGATGCCGATCGCCGACAACAGGCCGCCGATGGTGGTGGGGATCAGGGTGACGAACAGCGCCACCAGGAACACCATGGGAATGGTCGTGCCCGACCATGCGGCAAAGGGCGTCAGGCTGGCGACGACGATCAGGAAGATCAGGGTCATGCCGACCAGCAGGATGGTCAGGGCGATCTCGTTGGGGGTCTTCTGACGCTTGGCCCCTTCCACCAGGGCGATCATGCGGTCGAGGAAGGTTTCACCGGGATTGGCGGTGATGCGCACGACGATGCGGTCGGACACCACGCGGGTACCGCCGGTCACCGCGCAGCGGTCACCGCCGGACTCGCGGATCACCGGAGCGGACTCGCCGGTGATGGCCGACTCGTCGACGGTGGCGATGCCCGCCACCACGTCGCCGTCGCCGGGGATGTTGTCGCCGACCTCGCACACCACCAGATCGCCGGCCCGCAGTTTGTCGGCGGGGACGATCGTGTGGCTGGTGGCGTCGGCCGAAGCCAGGCGCTTGGCCACGGCTTCCGTCTTGGTGCGGCGCAAGCTGGCAGCCTGAGCCTTGCCGCGCCCTTCGGCGACGGCTTCGGCGAAGTTGGCGAACAGCACGGTGAACCACAGCCAGGCGGTGATCTGCACCAGGACGAACAGCGGGCCGGTGCCGGTCATGGCGTCGCGCACGGTCAGCACGGTGGCCAGCACCGCTACCACGGCGGTGGTGAACATGACGGGATTGCGGACAAGCTGGCGCGGGTCGAACTTGCGGACCGCGTCAACGGAGGCCTGGCGCATGATCTCGGCATTGAGCAGCGACAGGGCCTGAGGACGATGGATGCTCATGGATGCACCTTCACAGCAGGGTGCCGGATGCGAGCATCAGGTGCTCGACGATCGGTCCGAGGGCGAGGACGGGGAAGTAGGTCAGGCCACCGACGATGACGATGACGCCGACCAGCAGGGCGATGAACAGCGGCCCATGGGTGGGGAAGGTGCCGGCCGAGGGCGGCACGATCTTCTTGCCCGCCAGCGAGCCGGCGATGGCCAGGGCAGGGATCAGCACGATGAAGCGGCCGATCAGCATCGACGCGGCCAGGGTGGTGTTGAAGAACAGGGTGTTGCCGCTGAGGCCGCCGAACGCCGAGCCATTGTTGCCGGCCGCCGAGGTGTAGGCGTAGAGCACTTCCGACAGGCCATGCGGTCCGGGTGCGGCGATGCTGGCGGTGGCCAGCGGCAGGGCCATGGCCACGGCTCCCATGCCGAGGATGCCGACCACCGGGGCGAGGATGGCGATGACCGCCAGCTTGACCTCCTTGGCCTCGATCTTCTTGCCCAGATATTCCGGGGTGCGGCCGACCATCAGGCCGGCGATGAACATGGTGATGACGACGAACACCAGCATGCCGTACAGGCCGGAGCCGACACCGCCGATGATGACCTCGCCCAGCATGATGTTGCCCAGCGGCACCATGCCGGCCAGCGGCATCAGGCTGTCATGCATGGTGTTGACGGCGCCGCACGAGGTGGCGGTGGTCACCACGGCAAACAGGGCCGACAGGGCGACGCCGAAGCGCACCTCCTTGCCTTCCATGTTGACGCCGTCGACGCCCAGCGCGGTGATCGCCGGATTGGCTTGAGCCTCCGCCCAATAGGCTACCGCGATGCCGATGACGAACAGCACGCCCATGGCGCCGAGCAGCGCCCAGCCCTGACGCTGGTCACCGACCATGCGGCCGAAGCTGTTGGTCAGGCCGGCGCCGATCAGGAAGATGCTGACGATGGTGATCAGATTGGTCAGGGCGGTAGGGTTTTCGAACGGATGGGCGGCATTGGCGTTGAAGAAGCCGCCGCCATTGGTGCCGAGATGCTTGATCATCATCTGCGAGGCCACCGGCCCCTGCGCGATCACCTGCTTGGCGCCTTCCAGGGTGGTGACCTCGGTATAGGCGTTGAGGTTCTGCGGCACGCCCTGCCACACCAGCACCAGGGCACCGACGAAGCAGAGCGGCAGCAGCACATACAGGGTGGTGCGGGTCAGATCGACCCAGAAATTGCCGACGGTGCGCGCTTGGCGGCGGGCGAAGGCGCGGATCAGCGCCACCGCCGCGGCGATGCCGGTGGCGGCCGAGACGAAGTTGTGGACGTTGAGCCCGACCATCTGGGTCAGGGTGCTCATGGTCGACTCGCCGCCGTAGTTCTGCCAGTTGGTGTTGGTGACGAAGCTGACGGCGGTGTTCAACGCCAGATCGGGCGCCACCGCGCCCATCTCCGCCGGATTGAGCGGCAGCAGCCCTTGCAGGCGTTGCAGGCCGTATAGCGTCAGTACGCCGAGCAGGCTGAAGGCCAGCAGCGACAGCGCATAGGCCGTCCAGTGCTGTTCGCGCTCGGGCGCCACGCCGCAGAGCTTGTAGATGCTCCGCTCGACCGGGCCGAGCACGGGGCTGAGAATGGTCTTCTCGCCTAGAAACACGCGGGCCATGAAACCACCGATCAGCGGTGTCAGAGCGGCGATCAGGACAATGAAGATCAGGATCTGAAGGATGCCGTTGGCGTCCATGGCCATCCTCCTAGAAGCGGTCGGGGTGGACGAGGACATAGCCCAGGTAGCCGAACAGGCCCACCACGACCACGATCCCCAGGACGAGGCTGACAGGATCAGCGGTCATGCGCGACCTCCCCTCACAGCCGTTCGCAGCCATGCACCAGCGCCGCCAGAGCGGCGAAGCTGGCGATGACGGCCAACAGAAACACGGCGTCGAACATGCGAACGTTCTCCGGGTTGATCACGATCCCTTCAGCATCCACCCGACGCCCGTAAAGGGTCGATATGGAATGTGGGGCCGCCGCTTACGATTCCTTTATGTCCATAGCGGCGCTGGAAAGAAGGAACGCTCGTTCCGGTCTTGCAAAGCGGAACGAACATTCCCATTATTGCGATGAGAACGAACGTTCCGGAGGATGGGATGCAAGTCAGATCCGTCGAAGACATCGGGGGCGTGATCCGCGACGCGCGGTTGCGGCATGGTCTCACGCAGGAAGATCTTGCCAAAGATGCCGGCGTGACCGCCCGGTGGCTCCGCGCCATCGAACGCGGTAAGCCAGGAGCCGAAATTGGGCTGATTCTGCGGGTTATCTCCCGCCTCGGCATCGAGATCAATATGTCCGACCCGGTCCGTCGCCCGGCGACGACCAATTTCCGCGAAGACGAATTCCCTGACATTGACGAAATCCTTGGCGGGTTGACGCCATGAAACAGCCTGCCGCCCTTGAAATCCTGATGAGCGGCCGCAAGCTGGGGACGGTCTTTCGCGATGGCGCCAGGCTTCGGTTCGAATACGACGACGAATGGCGCGAGGCCGGTCCCGGCATTCCGCTGTCCATGTCGATGCGGTTGACGGAGAAAGCTCATACGGCATCGACCATCCGGTCATCGCCAGTCTGACGACGAAGATCAGGGACCGATGTCACGGGGTGGCGGCGACATTCGGGGCGACCAAGCCATGACGGCTCCGGTGGGGGATGTCAGCAGGGATGTGAGTCACTGCACTGCAAGGTTTTGCTGACGTACCGAAACGGGCAGGTAATTGAAGGATTTTGCCATAACCTTTAATATGGTCGCCGGTTGACGCTGTTATGAAAGCTTCCTGTGAAACGGGATGACCTGTGCCACGCGGTCCGCCAACGGCTCGTGCGCCTGCCCGAGCCCTTTGCCGCCCATTACGGCGTGGTGCCGTTGGCACCGCCGGAGGAGGCCATCGACCTTCGGCCGGTGCGCGGACGCTATGAACAGGCGATTCAGGCTCTGGTCAAGGCCGACCTGATTGCCCAAGCCCTGCACGACCCGTACATCCTCAGCCGCATCCTCACCCGTCGCGAGGCGGTCAGCAGCTCATCCATCGAAGGCACGCATAGTACTCTCGACGCGTTGCTGTCGGTGGAGGAGAGCGAAGACGGCGAGGCTTCCGCTGCCACACGGCAGGTACGTGGCTATGCCCTGGCCCTCGATACCCTGGTGCCACGAGCCCAGAGCGAAGGCCGCGACCTGTTTTCCATCGACCTGATGCGCGAGTTGCACCGCATCGTCATGCGCGACGACCCGGACTATGCCGATGAACCGGGCGAAGAGCGGCAACGGGTTGTTTGGATCGGTGGCGCCGGCAACATCGCCTATTCAACATTCAATCCGCCGCCTCCCGATCGGGTCATGGCCTGCCTGGTCGAGACTGTGGACTATCTGCGTGGTCAGGGCATGCAGGGCATGACGCAGGGCTTGCTGACTCAGATGGCGGTAGCGCATGCCCATTTCGAAGCGGTGCATCCGTTCCGCGATGGCAACGGCCGTGTCGGGCGTCTGTTGTTGCCGCTGATGATGGCGGCGGACGGCCATGTGCCGCTGTACCTGTCGCCCTATATCGAGGCTCACAAGGGCGCCTATTACGAGGCGCTGAAGGTCGCGCAGCAGCAACTGGACTGGGCGGGACTGGTCGGCTTCCTGGCGGATGCGGTGACGGCCACCGTGGACGAACTGGAGGCGACCCGCACGGCCCTTGCCACGCTGAAGGATCTGTGGCTGCAACGCCGCCGGTTTCGCCGTAACTCGGCGGCGGTCCGGGCGCTCGACGTTCTGCCGCATTACCCGGTCATCACCGTCGGCCGGTTGGCCACCCTGCTCGACGTCAGCTTTCCCGCGGCGGCGCAGGCGGTCGATCATCTTCAGGCGGCCGGCATCCTTGTGGAAAGAACCGGCCATACCCGCAACCGTATTTTCGCGGCTGAGGAAGCGGTGTCGATCCTCAACCGGCCGTTCGGTGCAGAGCCGATTGTCGGAACGGGCGCATTCTGACGCGGATGTCCGTTCCGCATCGTTCAACGGGTAGCACAGGACGCCTTATCGAGCTGCCTCAACTCGCGCGGCCGTGGAGCCGTGCACTTTCTTCAATGTCTTCGATAAGAGACTGGAGATTGTCCAAACGGTGAAGCCTGACCTGATGATTGAACATTTCGTCCCTCACCGCATCAAAGAACTTGTCTGAATGACAGGAGAAATCTCCGACGACGATGAGTCTCTTGTCCTTTTCGACCTTGGCCAACCACCCCCCTTCGATGGCCCTTCTCCCCGCCTGCTCCAAAGCTTGGCCCGGATGTTCAGGCAGTCGCATAGGATCAATCATGTTGAAGTGGCCATTTTGGTATCCGAAGGGCGCGGAGATGGTAACGTCGTATTCCGCGAGTTCCACGGGGGCTGGCCTGTCAAGATACCGGATGACGTCCGCTCGCTCGAATGCTGCCTTCAACTCGGACTGAATACGAACGTTTTGTTTTCTTGGCGGCTTTTCGCCAACCAGCTCGTCGAACAGAGCTTGAAGATACTCGTCGGGTTCAGCCACCGAAGCGGGCAGGAGCGACGTCAGTCGAAGATCATTGGCGCGGAGGCGGGCGAATTTCTCAAGGGCTTCAATGTCGAGATATCGCGATTTCTCGACCTCGAGCCGAACCTCGAGAGCCTTCAGTTGGTCCTTGATGAAGCCGGTATCCTGCTTTCCGAAAACCCGCTCGATGCGGCGCGGGCTATCCACGAATTGAGCCCGCAGGAACCGTGCCTCAGGGACGCAGAGCAGCACCCCGACATTCACGAATTCCTGTCGTTCTGGAAACGGGCTGTATTGGAGGAGGGCATAATACCCTTTCCGCCGTTCCATTGTCGCTCCCTCGCCTACACCCTCAGTTCCTGCTGAGCCAACAGCAAGTTTGGCACAACCTCCACCACGAAGCGAGCGCGACGGTGGATCAGGTCGATCCACGCATTCGCCGTCCCGGTCGTGATGCCCCACGCCTTGGGCACCGCATTGACTATCGTCTCGACTGTTTCCCTGTCAAGCCGATCAAGCCGCCGAACCGCCTCAAGAACGAACTCTCTCTTGATGTAGGGCTGAAACTCAGGAAACAGGCCGTATATGCCGTCCGTTTCGACCAGCGCGGGATTGCTGACTTCATCCCAAAGGTCGCCTTCGGCAAAGCAGTGGGTATGATCGAACGCCACCAGTGAATAGCGCCGTCTTCCTCGGGGGGAGAACATCACATTATCTCTGTTGGGAGGGGTGAGACTCCCCGGGGGCGCACATCTGTCGCCGTTCATGATCCATGTGTCGAAGACGACCAGCCTGGCCACATCGCCCGGACGGGTGAGCCGGGACAGAAACACGTCGTTGCCGTCCAAAGCGGCCCCCTGGATCTTCTTGGAAATGAAGGCCGCGCCAGGATGCACATTTCCGGCCGTCCCATACATCGGCAGCTCATTCTCTGGAGCCACCGTGATGACGCTGAATTCCAGCGTTTCCAAGCCGAACCATGCCGCGAGTTCCGTTCCCACCAGTTCCGAGGCAAGAGACCACGCCCCCTGACGGTGGCCCATGCCCTTGAGAAAACCGAGCCCGGCATCCGTCATGACTTGGACAACCTTGGTGCTGGTATCAAGGGATTCAATGAAGCGGTCAATTCTCGTTGGCCGCCATGTGGAGCCGCAGATGGGCATGCAGTTGCCATTTGGTTTAGGTGAGGCAACGCTAACATCGCTCGTTCGAGGTTTGAAGACTGAATTGCCCCGCTCGCGGCGTGTTCCCCAGCAGGCCTGAGAGATTGCCGGAAGCAGGACTGCAAACAGAAAGGGCCGCCCGAAGGCGGCCCTGACTGCTTGTTTTCATTGGTCGGAGTGAGAGGATTCGAACCTCCGGCCCCTGCCTCCCGAAGACAGTGCTCTACCAGGCTGAGCTACACTCCGTCGGCCTGAGGGCGCTGATATATCGCGCTCCGCGGGGGTGCGCAACGGAAAAACGCACGGGTGGTGAAGATAAATGACCGCGATGTGACGGAGATGCCGGCCATGCGGCGTGGTCACTGGGTTTTGGCGTCCCACAGGTCATCCAGCCGCACCGGCACCGTATAGGTGCCTTCAAGGGCTTCGATGACCCATTCCATGGGGGTGTGGCGCAAAGGCACGCGGCCATCGTCGGCGATGTAGAAGTCGACGACTTCGTGATTCGGCGGGGTCCAGCCGGCAATCGAGCCCAGGGCATTATTGATCAATTGACCACGATAGACCACCTGCAACAGCGGATACTGGCTGTAGGGGATGGTGTCCCACTGGCGATAGGGCGAACCGCCCTTGGTGCGCAGGATGAAATTCTTGATGTGATAGGGCCCATAGCCGCCGCCCTCGGTCTTGCCCAGATAGTAGGCCAGGTTGCGGGTGTGGGCGCGCAGCCAGACGTCGGGATAGCCGTCGCCGACCACGTTGCGGGTGGCCGAGGCGAGGTCGCGGCCGATCTCGGTGCCGACGATATAGGCATAGGGCCCCGGCGGCGTCTGGGCCTGCGCCGGGACGGCAGGCAGAAGCAGCAGGGCGACGGCGTAAACCTTCAGATCCATTTGTAGATCCGCTTCGGGATGTAGAAGCGGCGCTTGTTGAACACCACGCCGACCACATTCGCGCCGTGCGACAGCATCTTGTCGCGCAGGGCTTCGACCACCGGGATACGGGTGGCTTCGGCTTCGACCACCAGCACCACCGCATCCATGCCGCCGCACAGCACGATGCCGTCCATGCTGCGCGACGTCGGCTGCGAGTCGACCACGCACATGGCTACCGAGCGCCGCAGGTCGTGCCAGAACGCCGCATTGTTGGACAGTGCCGGCGCGCCCGAGCCGCTGTAGCGGCTGACCAGCAGGTTGCTGCCGCCGATGGGATGGACGCTGACCGGCGAGGCGAAGCCGCCGCCCTGGGTGCGGACCACCATGCCAGGGTCGATCCCCAGATCGACGGGTTGGCCGGGAGTGCCGTAGACCCGCTGATGGGCGGGATCGCTGAAAAAGCCGAACTGGCTGTTGCGCTCCCAGTCCATATCGAGCAACAGCACCTGGCCGTTGGCATGGGTGGTGGCGACCAGGGCGAAGGCGCGGGCCAGGGTCGAGGTGCCTTCGCCGGGATTGGCCGAGATGAATTGGATGGTCAGGCCGACGCCCAGCGAGGTCGGCGGATTGAGCACGCTGTACAGCCGGGCGGCGTCGTCCATCAGCGGGCCGCTGAGCGCCTCAGTGTGGTCGAAGCCGAGATTATCCGGGCGCGGTGAGCGCGGTCGCGGCTCCGCGTCGGTGCGCGAGATCGTCAGCGCTTCGGCCACCTCGCCAAGCAGACGCTCATGCACCTGTTCGGGCGGCAGTCCGGCCTGTTCGAGCAGCCGCTTGCGCAAGGCCAGGGCGGCGGGGATTTCCTTGGCTCCGGTGATGTCGTGGGTCTTGCTCACCTCGGTCTCCTGATAAAAAAACGGCCCTCGCCGGGCGCGCTCCGCGCTTGGCCGCCGCCTCAATGGCGGCTGGTGGGTTCGGTGGCGAACTCACAAAGCCAGTGCCGCCCGATGGGTCGGCTGTGCCGCCCGGCCGATGCCGGCCATCCGCAGCAGGATAGCGGCCACGCTGTCGTTTCCACCGATGCCGATGCGTGGCAAGGCAAAGGCCCCGTCGCCGACCCGCAGCGGCCCGCCATAGGCCAGCGTCGCGCTGGCAAAACCCTGATGCGCCGCGGTGGCGATGGTCGGCGCCGCGACCGCTTGACGATCGCCATAGGGATAGGCGAAATGCCGCACCGCAAGGCCCAGCCGCTGCTCCAGCCGCGAGCGGTCGCTGGTCATCTCCTCGGCCACGGCTGCCTCGGACAGCAGCGACAGCGCCGGATGGCTGCGGGTATGGCCGCCGATGGTCACCCAGGGCGAGGCGGCCAGCGCCTCCAACTGGGTCCAGGTGACCACCGCCCGGTCGGTCTCGGCGATGAAGTCCAGGCCGGTGCGCCCGCCCAGATCGCGCAGCACGGTGGTGCGGTGAGCCGGCTGGAGTGCGCGCAGAGCCCGGCACAACAGCCCATAGGCGGCCCGCTTGTCGTCATCGGTGGTCAGGTCGAGTCGGCGCTCGCCCTCTCCCCAGTCGGCCACCAGAGCACCACCTCGGGCCACCAGGGCTTCCAGCCCGGCCTCCCACAGGGGCGCCGCGCGGTCGACGAAGCCCGACGTGACATACAGCGCCGCCGGCACCTGCTCGGCTTCCAGCACAGGTAGGGCGACGTCGTGGAAATCGTCATAGCCGTCGTCGAAGGTCAGGCAGACGAATGGCCGTCCGTCCGGTTGGGCCAGCCGGTCGAGCGCCTGATCAAGGCTGACGATGGCATAGCCCTGGCGCCGTAGCGCGCGGATCAGGGTGGCAAGGTGGCGGTCGGTGACCCACAGGCCGGGGTCGGCCAGCCAGCGCCGGTCGGACTCCCGTCGCACCCGGTGCAGCATCAGGATGGCGCCCAACACTCCGCGCCGTGCCAGACGGTGCAAACCCGCTCCGATCATGGCTTCGGCGAGGAGACGGCGCAGGTTCATTTTTGAATCTCGTCCATTTGTTCCCGCCAGGGTTCGGCGATCGAGCCCTTTTCGACCGGAAGCGAATGGGTCACCAGACCCGGCACCCGGTCGGCCAGCGACACCCCCAGCAGCCGCTCGGCGCCCACCACCAGAGCGCCCCCGGCCATCAGCCCGAGCAGGCCCGCGGCCAGCACCGCGACCCAGTTGCGCGCGGACCGCGTCTGCGGCGGTGCGGGAGGCAACACCCGTTCGGCGGCCACCAGCACCGGCTCGACCAAAGGCGGCGGTGGGGGAGGAGGTGGTGGTGGTGGGGCGGGCAATGCGACGGCGGGGGCCGAAAAGGGCTGGAGCAGCCGCAGTATGGCGACGGTCAGCCGCCAATAGGCGGTTGCCGCCGGGGCTTCGGGATTGAGTGCCAGCAGCGGCCGGTTGCGGCTGGCCGCTTCGGCATGGCCGGCGTCCTTGGGAACCGACATGGGCAGCAGAAAATCGCTGTAGCGCCGACGGATGGTCTCGGCGGCTTCCACGGCCCGCGGATCGTCCGCGTCGAAGATGGTCAGCAGCACGGCGACGCAGTCGGCATGCAGGCCGCCCAGTTCCGTGATGGTCTTGGTGGTCTTGTGCAGCGCGTCGATGCCGTAGGTGGTCGGCGTCACTGGAATCAGGATCAGGTCGGCGGCGGAGATGGCGTTGATGCTCAGCACGCCCAGGGTTGGCGGGCAGTCGATCAGGATGATGTCAATGGCCACGTCGGGCGCCGTCAACCGCGCCCGCAACTCGGCCGCGCTCATCGCCGCGACGGCGGGTTCGAGTTCCGACAGGTGCAGGGCCGGAGTCGCCGGCACCACCATGACGCCCGTCACCGCCGAGCGCACCGCGGCGCTGGCCTTGTCGTCGTCGCCGGCCAGGAATTCATAGGCGCCGCGCATGGCCTGGGTGACGCCCAGCGAGCGCGAGGCGTTGGCCTGGGCATCCAGGTCGACCACCAGCACCCGCATTCCAGCCGCGGCCAGCCCCGCCGCCAGATTGACGCAGGTGGTGGTCTTGGCGACCCCGCCCTTCTGATTGCATACGGCAACGATCCGCGGCACCACCTGCGGCGCCGGCGTTGTCGGTTCGGTTACGCCAGTCTGGCCGCCCAGCACGTCTTGCTCCTGCATTCCCGGCGCGTCGCCCCTGCCGCGGCCCGAGGGCTGGCGGCGTCAATACCCAGATGACTTGCTGCGGTCGAGTCTTTACCATCCAGCGCCCGCCGAAGAAAGCATCTCCATCACTTTCCCAGGACTCATGGAAAAAAACCGCTGCCGATTGATCGCCCTGTATCTGCCGACCCTTGCCAGCGGGGGCGCCGAGACGGTGTTCCTGCGGCTCTGTCAGGCCATGATGGCGCGGGGGCGACGGGTGACCTTCGTGCTCGATCGCGCCGAGGGCCCGTTGCTGGCAGCGGCGCAGGCGATGGGCGGAGCGGTCCACGACCTGGGCGCCCGCCGCACCCTGTCGGCAATCCGTCCCCTGGCCCGCTGGATCGAACGTGAACGCCCCGACGTGCTGATGTCGGCGATCAGCCACAACAATCTCGCGGCCATTCTGGCGGCGCGGCTGGCCGACGCGCCGTGCCGGGTGGTGGTCGGCGAGCATGCCGCCTTGCGCTCCCATTCCCAGGCGATGGGCACCTGGCGTCACCGCCTGATGCCGGTGTTGGCGCGGCTGGTCTATCCGCTGGCGGATGCGGTGGTCGGCGTGGCGCGCGGCGTATCCGATGAGCTGGTGGCGCTGGGCGTGCCGCGCGCCAAGGTGTCGACCATCTGGAATCCCGTGGTCACCGACGACTTCCCCGCCCGCGCCGCCCAGCCGGCGCCGCATCCCTGGCTGAGCGACGGCGGGCCGCCGGTGGTGATGGCGGCGGGCCGGCTGGCCCCGGTCAAGGACTACCCCACTTTCCTGGAGGCAATCGCCCATCTGCGCCGCCGCCGGCCGGTGCGCGCCCTGCTGTTGGGCGACGGCCCGGAGCGCGAGGCTCTGTTGGCTCTGCGAGACAAGTTTGGATTGGCCGATTGCGTCGATCTGCCCGGCCGTTTCGCCGATCCGCTGCCGTGGTTCGGCCGCGCGGCGGCCGTGGCGGTGTCGTCGCGCTCCGAGGGGTTCGCGCTGACGCTGGTCGAGGCGATGGCGTTAGGCATTCCGGTGGCCAGCACCGATTGCCCGGTGGGGCCGCGCGATATCCTGGAGGGTGGCCGCTGTGGCCCGCTGACTCCGGTGGGCGACGCCCCGGCCCTGGCCGAAGCTCTGGCCGGCCTGCTCGACGCCCCGCCGTCCGCCGAGATGCTGCGCGCCCGCGCCGCCGATTTCACCGTTGCCCGCAGCGCCGAGTCGTTCCTGGAGTTGTTCGATCGGCTGTGTGATACCGGTGCGTGAAATAGGTCAGGCGACAGTCGGAAATAACCGATGCAAGCGATTGGACGGTGATCTCAAAATGCGCTCCGGTGAGTGATCTATGGTTGGTAAGATTGCAGGTAACGCAGATGAACACGGATACCCACGGATGAACGCAGATAAGTGATCATTTTGTCATTATGACCGAGTCTGTCCCAGCATTTCATGCCTTGATGACATTGAAAAGATTTTTGCTTCCGGCGGATGCATCCGTGTTCATCTGTGGATACCTGCGTTCATCTGCGTTACCTGCGATGCTGCCGCTTCGACACAGCGGAGCATCAGGTTCGATGTCGCAGTTATTTGCGGTCGTCGAGTTAACCACCCCAACGTCCTTATCGCCCTTGGCCGACTATTCGCCGCCGGTTCCGTCCGCGGGCGGTTCCACCACATCCAGCCAGATGACCTCGTACAGGGCGACCGGATCGCGGAAGCCCTTCAGCGGGTGTTCTCCCAGCGCCCCGAACCGCCGGCTCCTGCCGTGGCTGAGTTCGCGCACGACGTTCGAGCACAGCACTTGATCGGCCTGGGCGTGGGCGCAGATGCGCGCGGCCAACTGCACGGTGGTGCCGAACAGGTCATCCTCTTCCTGGATCGGCTCGCCGGCATTGATGCCGATGCGCAGATGCACGGGAATGTCGGGCGTTGTGGCGTTGTGGGCGTTGACGGCGCGCTGGATGGCGATGGCTGCGTCGACGGCGTTGGCGGTGCTGGCGAAGGACGCCATGATGCCGTCGCCGGTGTGCTTGACCTCGCGGCCGTCGAACTCGGACAGGGCCTGACGGACGATGCCGTTGTGGCGGCGGACCACCTCTTGCGCCGCGGCGTCGCCCTTGGCCTGGGTCATGTCGGTCGAGCCGACCATGTCGGTGAACAGCACGGTAACGATCTGCTGCGCCGACGGCTTGGCGGTCGGCCGGTTCCAGGCCTCCAGGGCCTGCGCCAGGCCGTTGAACGGGGCGTCGGTGCCGTTGAGAAAACCCATCATCATGTCCCGCCCCGCCCGCACCAGATGCAGGTAGCGCGGTTCGCGGAGATACTCGTCGACCTTGGCGCAGAAACTTTCCGCCATGAGCGTCTTCGTCCCCAGCAGCTCGACGCATTCCTTCAGCATCTGGCGCGACATCTGTTCGGGAATGGTGTTCAACTGGGCCAGCGCGTCGACCGCTCCGGCCATGATCAGGTCGACACCGAACCGGTTATAGGCATCCAGGGATGGCTGGATCACCTTCAGCTTGCCGAGCAACTCGGCGAGAAAGCGCACGGTGGTCATGCGGTGGCGGTCGAGTCCGGCCGGTTCGGTGCCGGGCGTGGCAGGCATCACCTGAGGAATCGGGGGCTCTGGCGGTTGTGTCGCCACGACGGTGTCCAGGGGTAGGGTGCCCCAGTCCGGGGGCACCTCAAGCGCCGCCGTTGCTTCGTCGGACATGATCGGCGCGGGTTCGGGCGTCGGCTCCGGCAGGTCGATGGGCACGCCGAACATCTGGTCGCCCCCGGGCTGCCTTGGCTTCGAGTCTGCCGGCGCCGAGGTGCCGAACAGCCCATTCATCCGCGCGATCAGGCTGGCGACGAAGCCCCGCGGTGTCTCCATTTCACCCTGGTGGACCACCACCACGGTGGTCTCCTGGTCGTCCTCCAGCAGTGTTTCGGACGGACTGAGCGCCTGGGGCACCGGCCCCTTGCTCGCCGCGGCCCGGACGACGACCGGCTTGGGCCGGCGCCGACGGCGCGCGTCAAGGCCGCCGATGAAGATCAGCGCCAGCGGCACCGCCACCATCAGGAACATCGAGGCGAAGGTGGCGAATAGAATTTTCGGGTAGTAGGCCGGCGACACGGCGATGCCGAACACCCCAACTCGGCCGAGCAGGCTGGAAATGACGGCCGTGCCCGTGATGGCGACGCCGATGGCGAGAACGATGATGGCCAGCAGCTTGAGCAGCAGGGCGGCGACATTCTCGCCAGGGGCGCGGTGCTTGACCGGGGCGAAGCGCGCTCCGCCCGACGATGCCCCGCCTGCCGAGGGGCTCGCCCCGCCGCCGCGGCGCACCGCGCCTTGGCGCGGCCGGACGGTGTTGGAGGTCGCGAGGGGGGAAAACGACGCTTCCTGCGAACTCAGCTTCTGGCTGACATAGGAGGTGACTTCTTCACAAGTATTGGTATCGGGGTAATAGGTCTCGCGCACAACCTTGACGCCAAGCGCCAGGGTCTTTTCGATCAACTTGGCTTCGTTGATCGCTTCTTCCTTCTGGTCGGCGCGGAAGCGCACCTGTAGCATCCACTGGGCACGCTCGCGAACGTACACTTCATAGTGGATGATCGGCGCCGACTCGGCTTTGGGTGCGGTTTCGGTCTTCAGAAGGCGTTCCCCTCGCCCTCAATGGCGTGATCTGCGGATTATAACAGGATTCCGCCTTCGAAAAATTCAAAAATGATGAGCAGACGCATCACGGCAATAAAAACGGGGCGCTCCGCTGGGCGCCCCGTGTTTGACTTACTTGATGCCGAAGTTGGCGAAACGGCGCTTGAACTTCGCCAGCTGGCCACCCGTATCGACCAGACGATGGACGCCAGTCCAGGCCGGGTGGGACTTCGGGTCGATGTCCAGACGCAGCACGTCGCCGGCCTTGCCCATGGTCGACCGCGTCTTGAACTCGGTACCGTCCGTCATCACCACGTTGATCTCGTGATAATCGGGGTGAATATCGCTCTTCATGATGCCTGCTCCCAAACCGAAGCGGCGTATATAACCGAGCGCGTACCTGCGCGCAAGGCTTTGAGGGCTGGTGCTGGCTCGCCCGCGTGGCACCGGTTGCGGGGGCAACGGCGCTGTGCCATAAACCGGCCCATCCGTATCGTCGTTCCGGGGGAGTGCCATGAGCCTCAGCGAAAGCCGTTTTCACACTCTGGCCGACGGCCTGCTGCACACCCTGGTCGACGCGGTCGATGAGGCGGTGGGCGATACGGTCGATGTCGATCTGATCGGTGGTGTGCTGACGGTCGATCTGGCGGCGCGTGGCCAATACGTCATCAACAAGCACACCCCCAACCGGGAAATCTGGCTGTCCTCGCCGTCGAGCGGTGCCTGGCACTTCGGCTATGATGCCGGGACCGAAAGCTGGCGATCGACCCGTGACCGCAGCCAGTCGCTGTTCGAGGTGCTGGCGCGCGAACTGGCGGCGGCGACCGGGGCGACCATCACTTTGTGATGGGCCCTCGCCGGGCGCGCTCCGCGCTCCGCGCTTGGCCGCGGCCGCAATGGCCGCTGGTCGCGCCATGCGTCACATTTGACGCGCGGCGCTCTAAGCGATTGACTCTGCACTGGACTTTCGAGGGAAGAGTCTGCTAAGCGAGGACTTTCCCAGACCGTTGACGACGTCCATGCATCGCCGTTCTTCCTATCTTCGTGTCCGTCGTCTTGTCTATCACATGCTCGGCGGCGAGGGGCATGCGGATGGTCGCGTCAAGGCCATTGATATCGCCCTGATCTGCCTGATCAGCCTGAACGTGGCGGCGGTGATGCTGGAATCGATCCAGTGGCTGTCGGTGGCGCATGGGCCGTATTTCCAGGCGTTCGACGTCATTTCGGTCGCCATTTTCACCATCGAGTACCTGGCCCGGATCTGGACCTGTGTCGAGGATCCGCAATACGCCCAGCCGGTGCATGGCCGGCTGCGCTACATGGTCACGCCGATGGCGCTGATCGACCTGGCGGGCATCCTGCCCTTTTACATTCATACGATCTGGCCGTTCGATCTGCGTACCATGCGGGTGCTGCGGCTGCTGCGCATCCTCAAGCTGACCCGCTACTCGACCGCCATGGCCGTGCTGATGGCGGTGCTGCGGCAGGAAGCGCGGGCGATCGGCGCCATTATCTTCATCATGGCAGTGGTGATCATCTTCACCTCCAGCCTGATGTATCTGTTCGAGCATACCGCTCAGCCCGACACCTTTGCCGATATTCCGACCTCGATGTGGTGGGCGGTGGTGACCCTGACGACGCTGGGATATGGCGACATGGTGCCCATCACCCCGTGGGGGCGGGTGCTGGGCGGCTTGACCGCGGTCATCGGTGTCGGTCTGGTCGCGTTGCCTGCCGGTGTGCTGGCCTCGGGTTTCTCTGAACAGATGCGCCTGCGCCGCGAGGAATACCAGCAGCGGGTCGAGCGGGCGCTGGTCGACGGGCGCCTGAGCCGGCGCGAACGCCGCAGCCTGGAAGATCTGCGCCACGAACTGGGCCTGACGCACGAGGACGCAACGCGCATTCTGCACGATGCCGCCCGCCACCGTCACGCCTCGTGCCCGCATTGTGGTCTGCCGCTCGGGCCCCATGTGGGTGGGCTGCCGCCGGTTACCTCCTCGTCGAAGTAACGGGTGGTTCCGAACGCAGATGAGTCAGGAAGCGATCCAGCGCCTCCTGCATCGACCCGGCCAACCGGCCCAATTCCTCCGACGAGTCGCGTACCTGAATGGCCGCCTGCACGGTGTCGGCCGATGACCGGATCATGCCGCTCATTTCCGACAGGGCGGCGCCGGCGGCCGAACTGGCCTGACCCACATGGCTGCCGATATCGTGGCCCATGCCGTCCTGCAACTGGGTTGCCGAGGCGATGGAACTGGCGATGCGGTTGACCTCGGCGATGACATCGCCGAATACCTGGATCTTGCCGACCACCTGACGGGTATCGTCCTGGATGGTCGCGATCTGCCCGGTGATATCGCCGGTGGCGCGGGCGGTCTGGTTGGCCAGCGCCTTCACCTCGTTGGCGACAACGGCAAAACCCTTGCCGGCATCCCCCGCCCGCGCCGCTTCGATGGTGGCATTGAGCGCCAGCAGATTGGTCTGGCCGGCGATGTCCGTGATCAGTTGGACCACGTCGCCGATGCGGTTGGCGGCCTCGGCCAGGCTGTTGACGGTGCCGCGGGTGGCGTCGACCGCATCGGCCGCCCGTTGCGAGGCGCCGACCGCTTCGTCGACCAGTCGGGTGACATCGCGGATCGAGCCGAGCAGCCGGTCGGTGGCGCCATCCACCTGTTCGACGCTGGCCATGGCGGTCTGTGACGCGACCACGGCGTGCTCGCCCAGTTCCTTGCCGTGATGGACCTGCTGAATCATGGTTTCGGCCTGGGTGTGAACCTTGTGCGCGGTGGTGGCGACGACTCCGACCACGTCCTGAACTGTGGCGCGGAAATTGTCGGCCAGTTCGTTCAGGGCGCTCTGGCGTTCACGGCGATAGGCGTCTTCCTGATCGTGACGTTCGCTCTGCAACCGCTCGATTTCGTCGCCGCGGCGCTGGGCCTCGACCGATGCCTGCTGGACGGCGGCCATCGACGAGGTCAGTTTCCACACCACCCAGATGGAAAAGGCGGTCTGGACCACCACGACGCCGGCGTGAATCAGGAAGCGTTCCCAGTCGGTGCCATTGGGAAAGAGGTACTGCGGCAGGAACAGGTTGAAGACCAGATGATGAAGCGCCGCATGGACGCTGCCCACCAGAATCGAACCGATGCACACCAGTGACACCAGCATGGCGGCGAACAGGAAAAAGGCGAAATGGCCTTCGATAATGTAGGTGGTATTCGACGACACGTAGATCCACAACTCGAAGTCGGTCATCACGAAAGCGGCGATGAGAAAGCGGGTCAGCATGGCATCGGGGTTGGTGCGCGACGCGATGGTGACGACGGCGGCACCGATCACGGCGCCGACCCCGGCCACCAGGACACTCATGCCGGTCGCCAGAGCGACTCCCGGCAATAGAACCGCATGCAACCACAGAAAGCCGACAAAGAACGTGACCGCCTGTCGGCGCATCGTGATCAAAGGGTGGTCCATGATAGCCTCTTCAACGCTTGGGGGCAAGACAGCCGCTGCCGCGCGGCACGGGGATCAGGGCGAAGGCTCCGGCGGCACGGGCCTTGCTGGCGAAATCTGCGGCTTCGGGGACGGCGATGACGATGCTGCCAGACCAGGCGGTGTCGACGATCAGGGCGGCGGTAGCGACGGCGGCCAGGCCCTCGGTGCCACCCGTGGCGAACAGCACCGCCACCATGTCGCTGGGTTGGGCGGCAAGGGTGGCCATTGCCGAGGCCGTTACGGCGCCGATAGATACCGCGACAGCGGTCAGAAACGCGCGGATCATTTCCGCCGGTCGATCAATGCCAGCCATACCTTCCCTCCGAGGGCGTCTTCCTGGCAGGCGCCGATTCGGTTTACTAGGACAAATATCATAGTCCGGCATATCCAAACGTGGAATGCCGATGGAAGGGTGGCGTCACGAATTTGCAATATCAGAAATCTATGATATTCAGAAGGGGCGCAGCCGGCTCAGCCCGGCGGCCGATAGGTCGGCCGCTTGGCTTCGCGCTGCTTGGTCAGCCGCTGGATGTGGCCCAGGTTTTTTTCGGCGACGGCGGCCATCTTGACGGCACCGCAGATCCGCCAGGTGTCGGCGGCGGCGCGTAACGAGCCCTCGGCTTCCTCCAGACCCTCCGACTTGCCGGCATGCTTGTCGCGCAGAAACAGGCAGGTACCCAGGGTGTTCATGGTGGAGGCCCAGCCCAGCGGGTCGGTGTCGCGGGTGCGCACCTGGAGGATGGCGCGGCAGGCTTCGATGGTGCGGTTGAGCATGCCGACGTCTTTGCTCTGGTCGCCATAGACCTGTAGCGCCTGGGCGAGGTTGTGCATGATCTCGGCCCAGCGGCGCGGATGCTCGGCATAGCTGTAGATGGTCAATGCGGCGCGGAAGGCGTCGATGGCTTCGGTCAGCAGATCGGTGCGGGCCATCTTCAGGTCGTAGCGATACAGCGCCAGCCCCAGCCGGTTCTGTTCATTGGCCCATTCGGTGGGGAAGCTGACGCGGGGCAGGGCGTTGATGGAGACGCGATAGGCGGCGACCGCCTCATCCCAGGATTTCTCGGTGGCCAGCTTCTCGGCCTTGGCCATCAGGACTCCGGCGCGGTGGCGCAGCAGCACGGCGTCGTCGGTCGGAATCTTGTCCTTGGGCAACAGGCGGCGCTGAGCCGCCTGATAGGCGGTGTCGGCCTTTTCAAGCCATTCCATCTGGCCGGTAACGGCTCCGACCGCCCAGGCGATATGGCCGCAGGCGACCATCAGCGAGGCCTGCTGACGTGGCGTCAGCCCGGACGGCAGGCGCTTGGTCACCACATCGAGCACGCTGGCGGCGGCCGGCACCAACTGGCTGATCATCTCGCGCTGGGCCGGTGTGCTGGCCTCGATCGAACTGGCCACGACCGCGTGGAACAGATCGGCCATGGTCGGATCGAGCAGGCGCGGCAGTTCCATCCGGCTGGCCAGGGCGAAACCGGTGGGGCGGCTTTCGTCGCCGCTGCTGGGGGTAAAATAGATGCGCACCCCGTCGGCCACCACCGCACCCCAGACCACGAGGTCGGCATGCTCGTCGGCCAGCACCTGACGGACCTTGACCAGGGCCATGGCCAGGGTGGTGCTGGTGGCCGGTTCCTGCAAGGTGACCGGTGTGTTCGGCATTTTGGTGATGATGCCGGCACGGCCGGACAGGGCCATCGCCAGGCTGCCGCGCGCCTCGTTGTTGAGGTCGCCATCCAGGGCCGCCAGCACGACGATGAACGGCCGCAGGCCGCTATTGCCGGTCGGCTGCTCCGACAGTTTGGGCGGGCCGCCGAACATCTGCACCACCAGCTTGCTCAGCAGATGGATCAGACCGGGCGAGGTGGGGGCGTCGTCGGGCAACTGCGATACCCGGTCCTCCGGGCGCAATCGTCCGTCACCGCGTTGCGACTGCGGGGCGGGAAGGCGGGGGACGGGCGGTTCAGGTCGTGACAATCTCACCCCATGGCAGAGAGTTCACCATAACCTATGCGCGGCGCGGTCGCCGCGCAATGTTTCCGCCACCGGCATCACGGTGCTATGCTGCGGTCATGTCGCTGCGTCATCTGTCCGGCCTGTTCCGTCCCACCTCCATCGCCGTGATCGGCGCCTCGAACCGCGAGGGCAGTGTCGGTCAGGTGGTCATGCGCAATCTGCTGGACGGCCGTTTCAGCGGACCGGTGATGCCGCTCAATCCCCATGCCCACGCAGTGGCCGGGGTGCTGGCCTATGCCTCGATCGCGGCATTGCCCGAGACGCCCGATCTGGCGGTGATCTGCGCCCCGGCCGCCGCCATCCCGGATCTGGTCGACCAGCTCGGCCGGCGCGGCACGCGGGCGGCGGTGGTGATCAGCGGCGGGTTGCGCCGCGTCGCCGAGGATGCCGGCGAGACCTGGGAGGCCCGCATGCTGGCGGCGGCGCGGCCCCATGGCCTGCGCATCCTGGGCGGCACCTCGCTGGGCCTGCTGATTCCCAAGCTGGGCCTCAACGCCAGCGTTGCCCCGGTCCGCGCCTTGCCGGGACGGCTGGCCTTCGTTTCGCAGTCGGGCGCGGTCAGTGCCGGGGTGCTCGACTGGGCGCTGACCCGCGGGATCGGCTTTTCCCATTTCGTCGCCCTGGGTGACGCGGCGGATGTCGGCTTCGATGATCTGCTTGATTATCTGGCAGCCGACTCTGGTACCGCGGCGATCCTGCTGTATCTGGAGACCATCACCGAGCGCCGCGATTTCATGGCGGCGGCACGGGCGGCGGCGCGTAACAAGCCGGTGCTGGCGGTCAAGGCCGGACTGAACGGTGGCGAGGACCGCTGTGCCCCCAGTCTGGTGGCCCATATCGCCACTCCCGACGCGGTGTTCGACGGGGCGTTGCGCCGCGCGGGTATTCTGCGCGTGACCTCGATTGATGAATTGTTCGCTGCGGTCGAGACCCTGGCGCGGGCGCGGCCGGTGCGCGGCGACGGAGTCGCGGTGCTGGCCACCGGCGGCGGTACGGCGACCCTGGCCACCGACGAGTTGGTGCGCGGTGGCGGCCGGCTGGCCCGGCTGGCGCCCGAGACCCAGGCCCGCCTCGGCACCAATCCGGTCGATCTGGGGGCCGATGCCGCCGGACGGCGCTATGCCGAGGCGCTCAAGCTGCTGGACCGCGACAAGGGTGTCGACGCAGTGCTGGTGATGCACGCGCCCAACGCCCTGACCTCCAGCACCGACGCCGCCCGCGCGGTGATCGAGGCGACGCGGCAGATCTCGTGTTCGGTGTTCACCTGCTGGATCGGTGGTCAGGCGGTGACGGAGGCCCGGCACGCCTTCGCCGCCGCCGGCATGGCCACCTATGATACGCCGCGCGACGCGGTCGGCGCCTTTCTGCACATGGTCGAGCATCGCCGGGTGCTGGACATGCTGATGGAGACGCCGCCGACCACTGCCGCCGATCTGGCCCATCGGTCGGACGCGGCGCGCGATCTGGTGCGCGAGGCCCTTGCCGAGGGCCGCACGGTGCTGACCGGTCCCGAGGCCAAGGCGCTGCTGGCGACCTATGGTCTGTGCGGCGACAGTGCGGCGACGCCGCGCCATGGCCGTCCGCTGCTGGTCGGGGTGGTCGGCGATGCCCTGTTCGGGCCGGTGGTGGTGTTCGGCGAGGGCGGTCGGGCGGTCGAGATGGGGCGAGACCATGCGGTCGGCCTGCCGCCGCTCAACATGCCGCTGGCGCGCGAGCTGGTGCTGCGCAGCGGAGTCGATCGGGGATCGCGGGTGACCGATGCGGCCTGCTGGCACGCGGTGTGCCGGGCGCTGTGCCGGGTGTCGCAGATGGTCGTTGATCTGCCGGAACTGGCCGAGTTGGAGATCAACCCGCTGTTGGCCGACGAGTCCGGGGTGACGGTGCTGGCCGCCCGGGTGGTGCTGGCGCCGGTCGTCCCCGGCTCGGCCGAGCGGCGGCTGGCGATTCGGCCCTATCCGCAGGAGCTGGAGGAATGGGCCTGTCTGCGCGACGGCTCGCGGGCACTGATCCGCCCGATCCGCCCCGAGGACGAGCAGGCCCATCGCGATCTGAAAGACAGCATGTCGGCCGAGGATCTGCGCATGCGCTTTTTCGGCAGCACCGGCCCGGCCACCCATGCCGAACTGGCCCGCTATACGCAGATCGACTATGAGCGCGAAATGGCCTTTATCGCCGCAGTCGACGGGCCGGATGGTCAGGTCAGGGAACTGGGGGCGGTGCGGCTGATCTGCGATCCCGACCTGCAATGCGGCGAGTTCGGCATCAACGTGCGCTCCGACAGCAAGCGCCTGGGGTTGGGGCGCGTGCTGATGGATAAGGTGATCCGCTACGCCGCCGGCCGCGGTCTGGCCCGCATCTCTGGCCGCGTGCTGGCCGAGAACACCGTCATGCTCGGCCTGTGCCGCCGTCTCGGCTTCACCGTCGAGTTGGGCGAGGGCGAGGATGTGGCGGAAGTGGTGTTGCGGCTGGCCCCGTGAGGAGCCTACCGCCGCGCCATCAACTCTCCGCCCGCGCCGACATCAAGGCACTGCAAACAATATCAGCGACGTCGGGGTCGCCTCTGAGTTCGGCCGCGGCGATCTGTAGGGCGACCAGGAGAATGCCGTTGGTCATCGGCAAGTCATGCTCCCGCGCATCGACGGCAAGATATTCCAGGCAGCGGCAGATGGCTTTGCCCATCTCCTTTCTGTGGTTCTGTTTGTCTTCAGGCAAAGGGGTTTGGAAGAGGGGGATGACATTGCTCATGTTTATCGGTCCACTCGACAACATCGTCCAACGCTCTTGCCAGGCTGAGAGAAATATTGCTCAGCCCAGCCTTTGCCGCTGCGTTTGTGAGAAACAGAATGCTTTCAAGAACACCTTGCTGTGTGCTTGATATTGTGCACATTCCTTCATCCATTACGCAGCCTTTCTTTCTCCGATATCGTCGGCGGTGACGATAATCCGTCCGCTCAGGCCGGTCTTGGCGCTGACTCGGTCCAGCACGTCCTCGGAGAGTCGCAGAAGGCCAGCAACGCATTTATCGCCACCAAGCACTTTGGCATCTCCCAGGAATTCCACCGGCCAACCATTCGCGGAAAAAACGGCTCTCCAGATCAGGGTTGGCATCACACCGATAATGCCTTCTACACCGGATAACAACCCAAACTGAAGATAGCCCATGACCAGCTTGGCGACAAGACGCCGCCGCACATCCGACGGAAGATCCTTGTCCACCCCGAAGCGGGTTCCCTCCCAGATGGCCGTCGAGCGCGGCAGCTCGATCTTGCGGACCATCTCCGGCCAGACATCCGCCAACATATAAGGGCGGTCGGTCGGCGAGAGTCGGGCGATGCCGCGCACCTCTCCGGCATCGTCGCGGGACACGAGGTAGCTTGCGGCAGGCGTGTCGTATTGGTCGTATTCCATTCCCTTCCAGGTGGGAACGAAATAATTGGTTCGGCGGATGAAAATTCTGTGCCGCAGCCGGAACTGCGAAGCCAGGGCGTCGCCAAAAAGATGGGCCGTCCCCATATTGAAGCATTCGACCATGGTCGCCTCCTTGCATTCTGTGACTGCACAGAAGCATGCGAGACGACGGCCGCGCATCCCGTGGAACTCCACGGGGTATGACCAAACACCTGATTTTACGCCGAAATAAGCCCGAGATGGAGCGCCTTGACGACGGCCGCCAATCTGGTTGCCGTGCCGAGTTTGGTGAAGATATTCGTCAGGTGCCACTCGACGGTGCGCTCGGCCAATCCCAGGATTTCACCGATGACCCAGTTGCTTTTACCGGCAAGGCACCATTGCAGAATCTCTTTTTCACGCTCCGTCAGGTGTATGGGAGTCGGTCGCTCTTCTGGAAGCGAGAGTGAGGAATAGATTGTGTGAAATTGGACGGCGAAAATGTTGATCTTGTTCAGCAGTTTGAGCGGCTCGACGCCGCCGGTGGAACTGGCCAGGCCAACGCCCATGACTTCACCGCATGGGCCATGCAGCGGAACGGCAACACCATCCTTCAGTCCGGCCTCGTGAGCCTCGGGAAAAATCCGGAGATTTTTCTTGGGGAAATATTCGGATGCCTCGACTTCCGACCAGGCAAAGGGGCGCCGCGCGACAATGCACATTCTTCGGACGGGGTCGGTTTCGACATAGCCCTTGGCCACGTAATAGCGAATCCAGTCATCCGGGTAATTTCGCATGATCGCGGGTGAGTCGACGGCACCATTGCGGTCTGATTTTGTCAGAACGCTATACATGACCCGATCGAGCCCAAGATCCGCCATCGCCAGAAGGAATAACGAGAACACATGAGCCGGATCAGAGCTTGCGTTGGTGGCTTCGATGAACTCAGAGATCTTCATCTTGGTGCCCTCGATTTATATTGCCGGCATGACGGCTTGGCCGCTTTGCGAATTCCTTCGCAAAGGTCATCACGGTTTCGCGCAGCTTGTCTGAGGGCAATGAACAGTAGGAGGCGATCAGTTCATGCGTTTCCTGGGTATCCAGAAGGCGTCGTGGCGTTATCGCCGCACGAGTGGGCGTGATGTCGCTTGAATTCCTGTCGAGATAGGAATCAGGCATGTCTTCGAAAAAAAATCCAACCGAGACTCCCAGGACGACCGAGAAATCCCACAATGTGCTCGCCGCAATCCGGTTGGTGCCACTTTCATAGTTCTGGATCTGCTGAAACGACATGCCGACCTGCAAACTCAATGCCGTCTGACTCAAACCTGCCATCACACGGCGTAGTCGCAGGCGACTGCCAACGTGAACATCAACAGGATTGAGTGTGCGGCCTTCCTGCAACGGCTGACAATTGAGTTTTTCGTCGTTCATTCGCGGCATATTTGCCCCCGGCGCATCATTGTTGCCGGAAGTTATTTCAGACATTCGTTCCAGGTGCAACAAGCATAGCGGTGGCTGGTGTCTTTGAGACTACATTTCAAACGTAGCGCGTTTGCAGCGTTTTGGATACGTATACAATGCTTTGCCGTTTCCAATTACATATCGCCTTGTTATCGCGATACCTGCTATTCAGCTTGCGTACTAGCTGCACAAATGCGGCATAAGCATTTTTTGATGGTCCAGCAGCGCCCTGTTGCTCGCTTCCGAGGCCGGATCCGGGCAGCGAGGCTGACCTGTCGGGGAGGTGTGCGGCGGCCGCGGAAGCCGCAGAATCAGGTGAATCGTTGCGGCCAGCGACGATCTGACATTGCGTTATACACACGCCTGTATGATGCTACCCCTCATGCCACTATCGGAACGCATAGCTTCCCTGTCCATCCGTCGAGCATCGCAGGCGGCGGGGTGGTCTTTCTATGTGGGAGTGTTCACGCTGATCGGGCTGAACCTTCCGCCCGAGATGTTTGCCCCGGACAGCGACCGCTTTCTATTGATCGTCGGTGTCATCGCGGTGTGGCGCTATATCTGGGGTCTGGTTCATCTGGTGCGGGCGGCGATTTATCTGATGCTGCGCTTTCCCGCCCTGCGCGCCCGCGCCGACTCGGGCGTTGCGCCGCCGTCGCGGGTCTATGTGGTGGTGACGTCGTATCGAGAGCGGCCGGCCACCACGATTCGGGTGTTCGAAGCCCTGTTGCGGGAAGCGTCGTCGTGCGGGATGGCGGTGACGGTGGTGGCGCTGGTCACCGATCCGGCGGAACAAAGCCTGCTCGAGACGGTGGTGCGGCGGCTGCGGCTGCCCGAGTCGGTGGACATGGTCACCCTGTTGCAGGACGGCAGCGGCAAGCGCGCCGCCCTGGCCGAGGGCCTGCGCGCGGTGGCCCGACGCCTGCCACCGGCCGATGCCGTTACCATGCTGATGGACGGCGACACCCTGATCGGTCAGGGCACGTTGCGCCGCTGCCTGCCATTCTTCCGGCTGCTGCCTGATCTTGGGGGGCTGACCACGGATGCGCGCGGCGAGGTCGTCGGCTCATGCTGGGCTGCCGACTGGTATGCCGCCCGGTATGCCCAGCGCCATCTGCTGATGGCCTCGCTCAGCCTGTCCGGCGGCCTGCTGGTGCTGACCGGCCGGTTGTCGCTGTTTCGCACCGTCCTGACGATCCGCCCCGACTTCATCGCCCAGGTCGAGGATGATCACCTGGACCACTGGCGCTATGGGCGCTTTCAGTTCGTCACCGGCGACGACAAGTCGACGTGGTTCTGGTTGCTGCGGCACGGCTGGCGCATGCTCTATGTGCCGGACGTCACCATCACCACCCTGGAACGGTTTCCCACCGGCCGCTTCCTGACCGAATCGCTCGGGCTGATGGCCCGGTGGTTTGGCAATATGCTGAGGACCAACGGCCGTGCCCTGCGTCTCGGGCCGCGACGGGTGGGGCTGTTCCTGTGGTGGAGCCTGCTCGACCAGCGGCTGTCGGTGTGGACCAGTCTGTCCGGCCCGATATTCGCCTTGCTGTGGCTGCTGATGGTTTCGGCCTGGGCCCTGCCGACCTATCTGTTCTGGGTGATGGGCACCCGGTTCATCCAGGCGCTGGTTCTCGGTCTGGCCCGTTCGGGGGTTCTGACGCCGCGCACGCCGCTGCTGCTGTTCTATACTCAGGTAGTCGGCGCCCTGGTCAAAGCCCATGTCGGCTTTCGCCTCAATCGCCAGAAATGGAACCGGCAACGGCTGGCTGCCAGTGCCTGTCGGCGCGGCGATGCCGTCTGGGATATCTATCTCACCGTCCTGGCCGGCATGGCGTTCCTGCTGGCGGCGGCGGTGGTGGGCGCGGTGATGCCGGGCCCCGACCGTCTGACCGCCACGGCCCTTGCCGCGCAGTGGAGCCCGCCCGATCCGCCCGACGATATGGTGGAGCGTGATCCGATCAGGTTGGATCACGCTCCAGCCGCCATTGAGGCGGCGGCCAAGCGCGGAGCGCGCCCGGCGAGGGCAGAACAATCAGAGCATTTTTCGACGTGGTCGGAAAACGCTCTAATGCCCGAACGGGCTGGGGATCTGCAAGCGCTGATTGATGCGGCGCCGGCGGGGGCGGTGGTGCGGCTGGCCGCCGGCGAATTCCATCTGGCCGAGCCTCTGGTCATCCGCCGCGATGATGTCACCCTGGCCGGTGCTGGACCGGAGCGGACCCGGCTGGTGGCCTCGTTTGCCGGACGCGGCGCCGCCGTTGTCGAGGTCGTGGGCGCGGTTACCCCTGCGCGGTGCCTCCGGCTGCGCGGTGCGGTGGGGGCCGACGGCACCCGGCTCGATCTGGACGGAATGGCTCCGCTTCCGGGTGCCTCCGTGATGCTGACCGCGGCCAATGACGAAGCCTTTCTCGACGGGCTGGGAGCGGTTGCCTGGCGTCAGGCCCAGCCCGAGTTGCGGCGCACCCTGGGAACAGTGACGGCCGCCGCCGGATCGGTGGCGGAACTGGCCGACCCGGTCGGCTTCGCTCTGCCGGCGGGTGCCCGGTTGTGTCCGCTGGAGTTGCGGCGGGGCGTAACCTTGCGCGGCTTCTCGGTGGTTTATGACATCGGTGGCGCGCCGGACCCCGCCGACTATACCAACGCCCGGCCTGACCATGCCGTCGACGGCATCCGGGTTCGCGGTGCGGTCGTCCCGCATCTGGTGGATCTCGCCGTGATCCATGCCGGCCGCCACCCGCTGGCCCTCGATACGGTGCTGGCGCCGCGGATCGAGCGCATCGTCCTGCGCGGCGCCTGGAACAAGGGGCCGGGCGGCAATGGCTATCTGCGTCTGGCGCGCACTGTGCGCGGCCGGTTGACGGATATCGAGGCCACCGGCCTGCGTCATGTGGTGGTGCAGTGGTCGACCCACCATACGGTCATCACCGGCCTGACCACTGACGCCGACATCAATCTCCACGGCGGCTTCAGCCACCACAACCGGATCACCGTCCACCCACTGGCACCGCGGCCGGGACATCCCTGGGACACTACTGTGACCCGCACGCCGGCAACCGCGGCCTGGGCACCGCCGGACGGGCCGGACAACATCGTGAGTCGTCTGGGCGACACGGACGCCGCCGTGCCATGAGCATCAGCCGCGAGACTCGCAGCAAGCGTCTGATCCACCGGGTGACGGTGCCGTTGTCGGTCACCATTGCCGGCGAGACGGTGGATGCGACCGACTGGTCGATGGGGGGCTTCGGCCTGACGCTGCGCCATATCATCCCCCATGACACGCGGCTGACGGTGCGGCTGGCTTTTCCCCTTGGCAGCGCCGAGGTGGGCTTTGCCACCGATTGCGTGGTGATGCATAGCGGCGCCGCGGGACGTCACGGCTTTCGCTTCGTCGACCTGACGCCCGATCAGGTGGAACTGTTGCGCCAGATGTGGATCTCCGCCACCACCGGGCAGGTGATGCCGCTGGACGCCTGCCTGACACTGGTCGACCCTCCCCAGCCCATGGCGCCAACGCCGGATGCTGTCCCATCGCGGACGGGGCCCCGGCTGGCCGGCTATGCCGTGCTGCTGGCGCTGGGGGTCGCGGTGCTGGCGGGCGTGGCGGTGTCGGTCCATGCCCGATTTTTCGTGGTGCGCGCCGATCATGCCGCGGTGACCGTCCCAGTGGTCCGGTTGCGCGCTCCGGCCGAGGGGCGCCTGGGGGGAGTCGCCCTGGCTCCGGGCACGGCTGTTTCCGCCGGCACGCCGCTGTTCGATCTGGCCGGGCCGGAGGAGGTGGCCGAGATCACCCTGGCCGACGCCGAACTCGCCCGGCAGGCGGCGGCGGTGCAGGCGCTCCAGCGGCGCCGCGAGTCGCTGGCCGATTTCTTCGCCGACTATGCCGACCTCGCCGAGGCTGCCGCCCGCCGCGCCGCGGCCGATCGGGTCCGGGCACAGGCCGCTCTGGTATTGGCCGAACGCGATCTGACCCGCTGGGAGGAACTGGCCCAGGCCGGATTCGCCGCCCAGGCCCGGCTTGAACAGGCGGAACAGCGCTATGCCCAGGCCGAACAGGGGCTGGCCGCGGCCGAGGCGGCGGAGGATCAGGCGGCGGCCAATATCCGCATGGCACGGCAAGGCCGCTGGTTCTCCGGCAGCCGGGTCGAGGGTGCCGAGCCGGCCAAGCTGGACGAGGACATCCGTCAGGCCGAAGCGGCGCACGGGATGCAAGCGCTCCGCTTGGCCGGGTTGGTGGACCGGCTGGCCGAGCGTACCGTCTCCAGTCCGTGCGACTGCGTGGTGGTTCAGGCGCTGGCGGTGCCCGGCGAGTGGGTCGGTGCCGGAGCCGCGGTCTATCTGCTGCGGCCGCGCCACGAGGCAGCGCTGCTGTCGGTCAAGGTGGACCAGGACAAGGTCGATCTGCTGGCCCCCGGAGACCGCGCCCTGGTTCGCCTCGCCGGCGCTGCCTCGGCCGAAGCCGCGGTGGTGCGGACCATCTCGCGCGCCCCGCCGGCCGATGGCCGCTTCGGCCTGCCCGAGTCTCTCGGCCGCGACGCCGCTACCGTCCTCCTGTCCTTGCCCCAGGGACGCACAGCAGAGCCCGGCACACCAGCCCAAGTGCTGTTCCCCATCCCGCCGCGCCGGCTGCTGCTGTCGTGGCTCGGCTGGGGGTTGTAATGCTCTCGCTCTGGGTGATCACTGGATCGAGGAGCTGACAAGGCGGTTTGACACGCTGCAAGATAACCTGGCTTCCGAATGCGCGATGATGCCGTAACCGGGCAGCAGCCGAGGATCTACAAGCTCGGATCGCCAGCCAGCGGCAAACCAGCGATTGATCGCTCTGACCAACACCCATCTAGCCGAGCTGACGCCCCGCTACCGGTTGGAGGCGGTTCCTGGGGGAGAGATGGACCTTGCAGGTGGTCGACCGCGACATGGGCAACGATGTCGGTGGCGTTGCCAACCTCTCCGGTGGCGAACGTTTTCTCGTGTCCTTGTCGCTGGCGCTCGGTCACAATCAACGGCACTTGCCGCGATACCGCGCAGTGCCTGGGGATTTTGCCGGAGAGACAGTCTGCCAGAGAAACAGTACTGGAAGAGTACTGGCGGAGGGAAGGGGGCTGGGATCAAGCCTCCGCTGGTTTTTTTGCGTGCGATTTCAATGTGTTGTAGACAGCGCCGACAAGCCCAGCAGCCACCTTCGTCCAACAGGGCCGGTCAGTGCGTTCGACCGTCGTCGAACACGGCATCCAGCGTTAGCGCCTCAAGGCCACGATCGAACCAGCGGTCCAATGTATCAACGTCAGCCGCTGACACTTGCTCGCGGACGGACTCGGAAACCGGCCCGAAGCGGCGCTCAAGTAGGCGCAGCAAGGTTCGCGCCTCCCCTTCCTGCCGGCCCTTTTCCAGGCCCTTTTCCAGGCCCTTTTCCAGGCCCTTCGCCAGGCCCTTCTCCAGGCCCTTTTCTAGACCAATCCGTTCTACGCTGGTGACGTACCGCATCTTCGCCCTCTCCTCGAACGCCTCGATATCCTGCCATAACTGCCGGTCCAGGTCAGCCGGCAAACGCATCATCCAGTCGATCACCGCGAACAGATCAAGAACCCGCTGTCGCTCCCAGCCTCGTTCGTAGAGCAGTCGGACCAGTTTCCACTTGGCGGCAAAGCGCGCCGGCATGTCGTCGCGGGTCGCCCGGGTCAGCAGATGCGCCGCGGTCACCAGGGCGAACGGATTGGTCCCTGCCAACAGGTTGTCTTCGCGGCCGGCCAGGTCAAGCAGTTTGGCGACGGGAAAGTCGAGGCGGTGCCGGCAGCCGAGCACCTCGAAGCCATAGGAGGCCGGCTTCCAGGCCGGGACATCGTCGGCCAGCACCGCCAGGCTGGCGACCGGCTTGCGGTAGCGATCGAACAGCCGATAATTGTAGACGAACATGCGTTCGGCGAACGCCGTGTCCGGAGTGCCCTGGACCTCGATATGGATGTAGATCCAGGTCTCCTCGCCGGATGCCGCGGTCACCCGGACCAGCTTGTCGACATAGCGCCGCCCCAGCTCGGCGTCCTGCACCACCGCCTGTAGTTCCTTGTCGAGGAAGACGTGTTCGTGCGACCAGTCGATCCCGGCGTAGGCATCGGGAAAATAGAAGGCCAGGAATTCCGGAAAACCCCGTTCGATCGCCTCTTTCCAGGGGCTGTCGTAGTCGTCGCCGTTGCTGGTCATCGTCTGGGCGGTCCGTCGATCCGATCGTGAGCCGGACGCACAGTGGGCTGCGACCGAGGCGACGTCAATCTTTCACCGGTCGGAACAGCCCGAGCCCATAATGGCGATTGAAGCCCGGGGCCAAGGATCCCCGCACCGGCTCGGCGAAGGTCAGGCGCCACCGCGCACCGTGCCAATCCGGGGTCATGGCGGAGGAGCCCTCCCGGTGATGGCGAAAATCCATGTCGCCGCCAACGGACGGGTCATCCAACCGTTCCGCCACGACCGGCCCCGCCAGCCCAGCCCGTTGGCACAGGGCGCCCAGCAGCGCCGCCGCCGAGCGGTTGACCTCCACCGCCCCAATCTGAGAGGGCTCTCAGAATTTGTAGCCAACGAAAAGCCCTATTGATGGCTGGAAACGGCTATCCGTTATTGGGCTATCGGCGGCGTCGCCCAGAAGGTAGCCAAACCCGACATTCGCCGTTGTAAACCATCTATCCGTTATGTCCCAGGTGGCTGCGATTCTAATCTCGGCCCGCCTGACGCCGGCCTCCGCGTCAAAGCGCTGCAATCCAGATCGGCTCGCCTGGGCTGGAGAAATACCGTAATAGGACTGCATATAGTCGTCGTTTGACCATGTGACAGAAACCTCCGGCGAGAGCCTGACTTTTTTGGATAATGCGTAGTTCAAGCCAATATTTGGCCGTATTTGAAAGCCGTCGGTACCGCCGAAATCCTGAGTGAGATCGAGGCCCAGGGATAGTGAGCCGAGAGAGTATCTGGCAAACAGATTTCCGCGTGCGGCGTCGTCGATATCCCCCAGTCCGCGGAGTCGATCTGAACTATCTTCGTCTCGTCCTCGCGCGTATCCGACCGATACCCCAAGCTGAAGACGGTCATCGCGATATGCATAGGCACCGAGGCCGCGCTCAAGATTCAGGAAAACCCGATCTTTCCAGGTTATTGAGAAGTACGGTATGGGATAGGCCGTAAACTCATCCGATCCGTCATATTCTGGCATCACCAAAGGGCCTGCGCCGAGAGTGACTTGCCAATCGCCCCTTGACTTTCCTGCGTCGGTTGCCCTGTCTTGAGACCATGCAACGCCAGTGCTGATGGAAAGAAGAGCCGCAGAAAGAACCCCCGGCAGTATCAGGCTGCGACAACCGCCGACATAGCGCCGATGTGTCAGCTTTTGCAGACATTGTGAAATCAGGTTCATCTTTCGGGTATCCCCTTCACCATAAAAAGTCAACATCGTGCGCCGCTGCGGCGCGCGTATCACGCGTGATTATCATTGGCATTCTTGTAATTTGTCCGGAGATGGCGTTACGAGACCAATCTTTACGCGAACAACAGCCTCTTGGATTCTGCCTTCTTCGACGAATGCCACGCGACGTTGAGCGCGCATGCTGCATAATGATGCAGGGGCTCGGCCAAGCGGGGCTGAGGGCCGCAGAGACGTCGCCGCCAACATCTGAGGGAGCTTACCGCAGGATTAAATAGAACGCAACGGTATTGTTTTGTTTTTTAATTCGATCTGCTCCGTGCTAGAAAGCAATATGGAGGCGGTTGCCGGGCTAATGGTGAAGGCTGGCCATGTCAGAGAACCGTCATGACACAGAATAAGAAACCGCCCCTTAAGGAACCCAGCCAGCCGAAACGGCCCTACGGAGGGCGACCGTCGCTAAAGGAGGCCGAGCAACTGCATGACCGTATTCTGGACGCGGCTACCGAGCTGTTCGCGAAGCACGGCTACGGCGAGACCAGCATTGAAGCCATCGCCGCGCATGCTGGTGTTGGAAAACTGACGCTCTACCGCCGCTTCAACGATAAGGATGCCTTGTTTCAAGCTGTGGCGGTTAGGATGTCCGAGCAGCAGCGCGGCGAGATGGCGAAGATTGGCGAGGGCGAGGGGAATCCGTTGGAGGTACTCACCGCTGTTGGGCGGCGCTTGCTGGACAGTGTCCTGTCGCCAGAGTCGATCGCCTTTCATCGGATCGTGTTCGCAGACGCCGCGAGATTGCCGGAACTCTGCGCGCGTATGTACCAGGACACGCCCCCGAACGCTCAGAACCCCGTTCGGGCCATCTTTCATCGCTTCGCCGACCGTGGAGCGCTGCGCATCGACGACGTCAGCCTGCTGGATCGGCAGTTCATTCAAGCCATTGTAGGCCAGCCACTCCTGCAAACGTTGCTAGGTGGGCCTCCGATGGGCAAGCATGAACGGGAAGAGCATGTTCGCAGGACCGTCGACCTTTTTTTGCACGGCGCGGCCGCCTGATTGGTAGATGCGCATCCCTCGGGACTGCCCCAGCCGATATGGTGCAACACCCTCCTGAAGTCCCTGTCCGCCAACGCGGGCGGACGCGGGGAAAGTATACCGTAATTTCGCCCGACCCTATCCACCGGAAATGGAACAGGTCAACGGAAATGCTACGATTTGGGCTTGTGGCAGGCAAGTGGCGACGGAGGTCGCCGCATCCCCACTATGGGGAAGCCAATGCCACCGCCACGTCGTCCAGGGAGAGCAGCGACAGTCCGGTTGGCACAGTTCCGGCAATCCAGATCGTAGTCGAAGCACAGCCGCCTTCTGCGCTGAAATCGGGCGGGTTCTGGGGCCAATCACACTGTTCGGCGGCAGGAAGGGCCTTGGGGTCGAAGCAAAAGGTCGGCATCCAAAGCGGGGATTGATCGTCATCAGAGGTTCCGGCCAGAACTGGCCGTGGGCATAGATCTGGTCGACCTGGGGGGGCGAATGTCGTCGGCCCGGATATCGGTGAAGGATCCGGGCAAAGCTCTCATAGTCGTCGATCAGCTTGCGATCGAGGTTGAATACCTGCACTCCAGCCCCCCTCAGAAGGTGCAGTCAGCTTATCCCAGGCTCGCAAGTCTGCCAACCCCGCCGACGCGTCTTCCGCCGTACCCGCGAATGATTGCCCGGACAGTCTATCATTATCCTTTGACCGTAGATTCGATCCCGGGCTCCTCCGCGCGGTCAACAGAAGTAGCGAACCGGTCAATGGCTCGACCCTCGCCAAGCACTTGATTCTCCAGGCAACAAAAACTCCGTACCGTTTTGGCGCGGTCAACAACCTTCAGAGAAAAGGGCGTCAGAGAGAAGAAAAAGGGGAGATTTCTGTGGTTTCCGGCACGCCCGCGGTCAACGGCTATTGCCGCAATACCGCGCAGTTCCTGGGATTTTGCCAGAGAAACAGTACTGGAAGAGTACTGGCGGATGGGGTGGGATTCGAACCCACGGTACCCTTTTGGGGTACACACACTTTCCAGGCGTGCGCCTTCGACCGCTCGGCCACCCATCCGCATTCGAGCCTCACCGGCTGCGAAGGCGCGAAAAGTATCCGAGCCGCCGACGTAATGCAACGAGTTTTCGCAGGGTGAAAAAGATGACATTTATCAGAAAAGCGGTTGAAATCTTCCGGTCCCCGGGGCATTGATGGGTTCATGCAAGAGAGACGCGTGCACTGGGGGTACGGATGCTGATCGGTCGCCTGTTCGGGTGGCTGTTGGTTGGGGTCGCGTTGCTGATGGCATCGGGTGATGTCGTTCTGGCCCTCGGGCCCGGCGAACACACCGGTATCAATACGGGGGTCGTCGTTACGTTGCTGTCGGGCTATGAAACGTCTGGGATGACCGGGGGGTCGACTTGGGCGCTTCTGACTTGGCTGTATGCCGTCAAGGGGCAGCTGTTTCAGCTGCCGGCCTGGGCGGTGATTGGGCCGATGGGCGCCAGCTTGTGCTGGATGTGCCGTCGCCGCAGCAAACGATACCTGTTCCGGATGGCTTGAGCGGTTCACCAATACGCTGCGAGAAGAAATCACGATCCGTTTTTTGGGGGGTGGGGAAATGGGCGCCGTAAGGCGCCCATTTCATTTTTGCGGCTCCAACCAGCCCCGATAGGCCACGACCGGGCCGATCAGCGGAAACGCGACCAGCGGCCCGAAATGCTCGATCCGTCGCCCCGAATCGGCTCCCTGCCCCGCGGTCATCCGGCTGGCATAGCGGCGGCTGGCGAAGCGACTCGTCTACGCCCTCGCCGGGCGCTCGCTCCGTTCGCTTGGCCTCAATGGCCGCTGGAGGACCGGCGCATCGGTTCGAGCATGTATCAGACATTCCGCTCGCCGGCATCAGACGGTGGGTTTGAAGACCATCAACCAGAAAATCGCCAGCACGCCGGCAAAGGCCGGCCAGCCCAGGGCGAACCACCAGCGGGCGTAACGGTGATAGCGGGCGGGCAGCGGCTGGTTGGTGTCACGGGCAACCAGGGCCATGCGGTGCATGCGCATCTGCAACCACACCACCGGCAGCCAGCAAGCTCCGACCAGCCCATACAGCCCCAGCGACAGCAGCAACCACCCCTCGGTCAGCGGATAGCCGCGCTCCAGCGCCAGCCAGACCCCCGTTACCGGCTGGAGAATCACCGCCGGCGTGGTGAACAGCCAATCGGCCAGCACCACGTTGCGATTGACCACCGCCATGGCGCGGGGGTCGCCGCTCAGGCCGGCGGTCCAGCCGTGAAAGGCGGTGCCCAGGCCGGTGCCGAACAACAGGGTGGCGCTCAGAATATGGATGTATTTCACAAACAGCGGGTCCATGGCGGTCAGGCCTCCAGAGCCATCATGACAAGGGTCGCCGCGGCGATGGGCAGGGTCTTGACCAGCGGCGCGAACGGGTGGAGCCAGTATTCGGCGGGCAGAGCGATGGCGATCAGGCTGAAGGCAGCCATGGCCGCCAATTGCAGCGCCCCCACCAGCACCGGCCGCCAGCCGACCAGCAGCGCGGCACCGAGCCCCCCATCCAGCGCCGCCGCGCCGAACAGGGCGAGGTCGGCGGACGGGCCGGTCAGGCCGACCGCAGCCAGCAGGGCGCGGCTGTCGTCCAGCGGATAGAGCCCGAACGACACCGCCGCGGTGACCAGCCACAGCACCGCCAGTGTCAGGCGCAGCACCGGCCGTATCGGGAGCAGCCGGGCATGCCAACGGTCGGCCTGGGTGGCGGGAGTGGTGGCCAGCGCCTCGCCCACCGGCCGCGGCGACCGGCCGAGCAGCGCGGTCAGCGGCCCGGCATCACCCGTATTGCCTCGCCGCAGCATGGCCAGGCTGTCGCTGGTGACGGCGCCGGTTCCGACCAGATCGCCACATCGCCCCGCCGCCCGCAGCAGCAGCCCGGGCAATGGCACGGCGGGTCGCGGCGGCAGATCGAGCCAGGTGCCGACCACGGCGATCAGGTCGTCGATGGACATGACCTGCGGCCCCACCGCATCGAGTCGCGGCGGCAGCGGCGTGGTGGACAGGCACAGCCGGACGATTGCCTCGGTCAGGTCGTCCAGGTGAATCGGCTGAACCGCGCCGCCGCCCAGCCGGGGCCGAAGCGGTAGCGCCGCCAGGGCGCCGAACAGACTCGTACTGCCGCCGCCGCGCCCCACCACCAGCGACGGCCGGATGACGCAAGCATCCAGGCCGGTCGCCGACAGCGCCTGCTCGGCCGCCTGCTTGGTGCGGTGATAGCGAGTCGTCGCCCCGGCATCGGCACCGATCGCCGAGATCTGCACCACCCGCCGCACTCCCGCGGCGCGGCACGCCTGGAACAGCCGGGCCGGACCCTCGGCATGAACCTGGGCCAGGGTGCCGCCGCGGCTGTCGCGAATCAGGCCGGCGGCATTGACCACCGTGCCGATTCCCGCCAGCCGCTCCCGCCACTCGGCTTCGCCATCATGCGCCAGATCGCCGGCCAGCACCGGCCGGCCGGGAAACAGCCGCCGCAGCCGCTCGGCATCGCGCCCGCAACACCACACCGTCAGCCCCGCCGCCGCCAACCGGGCAACCACAGCCCGGCCGATGAACCCGCCGGCACCGATGACCAGAATGGCGGCGGTCGGGATGGCGGGCTGTGGGAGAGGGTCCGAGTCGTCCATGTGGTCCTCCTGTCGGGCAATCCCCGTAATGCCTTCCTTCGCAAACCCCATGCCGGTCGCCAGACCCCACGGTTCCGCCAGAGGGCGACGTCAGGCTGTTAACGCCGTGGACGATCTTCGTTAAAGTGGTGTCAACGCCGTGGACAGGGAGGGGCGAGCATGCTGGCGGCGGCCTATCACGGAGCCCTGGCTCTGACGGTGGTGGCCAGCATCGGACTGGCGGGACTGCTGGCCCGCACGGGGGGCGGCGTTGCCGGAGGGCGGGCATTGGCGGTGTTCGTGGCGCTGGTTGCCGTCTGGGTGATCGGCCTGGAAACAACGCCGATGCTGCTGGCGGTGGCGCCGCTGGGCGGAGCCGCGTTTCTGCGGTTTGCTCTGACTTTCGGCGGCTGGCCGCAGCGGCGTGCGATGGCCGCCGGCCTCCTGCCGGGCGCCGGAGCCGTCGCCGCTGCGGGACTGGCGGCCGGCATGGGCACGCTCCAGGATGGCGACATCACCGCCTATCTGCCGGGACCGGGCGGATGGCTGGTCATCGCCGTCACCCTGGGACTGGCCGGCCTCGGCCATGGCCTGCTCGCCGTGGCATGGCACCGGGCGCAGGGCTTGCGGCGGCGGCAACTGGCGGCGGTGCTGGTGGCCGGACTGTGGGGCCTGGGGTCGCTGTCCAGTCTGGCCCTCCCCGCCCTCGGCCTGCCACCGGCCCCGGTCACCGTGCCGCTGCTGCCGCTCTACACGGTGGGGCTGGTCTACGGCATCCTGCGCTACCGGCTGATGGAGGTGAATGTCTGGGCGCGGCGGGCACTGGCCTGGGGGCTGGTGATGGCGGCGGCGGGTGTGGTGGTCGGTGTGGTGGCGGTAGCGCCGACGACGCTGATCGACGAGGCCCCCGGACTGACGGCGGTCCTGGCGGCAGTGGTGGCGCTGGCGCTCGGCGAGCCGGCGCGGCGGCTGGCCGATCGTCTGGTCTATCCCGGTGCCGCCATCACGCCGCACATGCTGGACCAGTGGCGCCGTCAACTGGCCGCCGCCGTGGACCGGCCGGATCTGGCGCAACGAGCGGCGGCGGACTTGGGCGGGCGGCTCGGGCTGGCGGTCGCGGTGACCTGGGAGCATGCTGCCGAGGGGCCGGCCCTGGTGCTGGAGCGCGATGGCGCCGTCTGGACCTGCCGGCCGACCGGCTGGGACGAGGCACCGCCGGGGCCTCGTCTGGTGGCGTACAGTTTCGCCGCGACCCTGGCCGAGGCCGCCGGCCGGCTCGATCTGGCCCTGAGTCTGGCGGCCCGCGAGCGTGAGCGCCAACAGCAGGAGCGACTTGCCGAGTTGGGGGCTCTGGCCGCCACCGTCGCCCATGACCTGCGCAATCCTTTGAATATCGTCGCCATGGCGGTTGCCGGTGCCGATCCGGCGACCCGTCGCGAGGTCGCCGAGCAGATCGGCCGCATGGACTGGCTGGTGCGCGACCTGCTCGACTACGCCCGACCCTGGGACATCGCGGCGCGGCGCCTTGATCTGGCGGATGAACTCGCCGCGGCGGCGTCCGGGTTGCCCGGCCTGCATCTGGAGGCCCGCCCGCCGTCCGGCCTGACCGTTCATGCCGATCCGCGCCGGCTGCGTCAGGTGCTGATCAATCTGCTGCACAATGCCGGCGATGCCGCGGTGGCGGTGAGTGCCGAGACCCGCGACGACGGGGCCGTGCTGGTCCATGTCTGCGACCGCGGCCCCGGCATCCCCGAGGACATCCGCGACCGGCTGTTCCAGCCCTTCGTGTCGCGCCGTCCGGGCGGCACCGGATTGGGGCTGGCCATCGTCGCCCAGGTGATGGCGGCCCATGGCGGCGATGTCTCGCTGACCCCTCGGCCCGGTTGGACCACCTGCATCACCCTGCGCTTCCCGTCGCCCGGAGTCCCGGCATGAGCCATATCCTGATCGCCGACGACGAACCCGCCTTTCTGCGCCTCGCCGCGTCCTGGCTACAGGGCCAGGGTCACCGCGTCAGCACCGCCGGCGACGGCACCGCCACCGTGGCCGCGTTCGAGCGCGAGCGGCCGGAGATGGTGCTGCTCGATCTGGCCATGCCGCCCCATTATCGGCCCGAGGCCGGACTGGACCTGCTGCCACGGCTGCGCGGCGTGCCGGTGGTGGTTATCACCGGCCATGCCGACCACGCGCTGGCGCTGCGGGCGATCGAGGCCGGAGCGTGGGATTTCCTGGCCAAGCCGCTTGATCCCGACCTGCTGCGCATGGTGGTCGGCCGTGCCCTGGAGAAAGCGGCGCTGGAGCGGGAGTTGCGCGCGCTGCGCGCAGGCGACGGCGACGATTTCGGCCTGATTGGCGCCAGCGCCGCCACCCAGCGGCTGCGTGAGATGATCCGCCGCCTCGCGCCCACCGAAATCAGCGTCATCGTTCACGGCTCCAGCGGCACCGGCAAGGAGCTGGTGGCGCGGGCTCTGCACGGCGCCGGTTCCCGCCGGGACCGCCCGTTCGTCGCCGTCCATTGCGGCGCCATCCCCGCCGATCTGCTGGAAAGCGAGCTGTTCGGCCATCTCAAGGGCAGCTTCACCGGCGCCCATGCCGATCGCCCCGGCCTGATCGAGAGCGCCCAGGGCGGCACCCTGTTTCTCGACGAAATCGGCGAGATGCCGCCGGCCATGCAGGTCAAGCTGTTGCGGGTGTTGCAGGACGGCAGCTATCTGCCGGTGGGCGGCCGCACGCCGCGTCATGCCGATCTGCGCGTCGTCGCTGCCACCCATCGTGATCTTGAGGCCATGGTCGGCGAAGGCCGCTTCCGTGAGGATCTGTATTACCGGCTGAAAGGTCTGGTGCTGCGCATCCCGGCCTTGGCCGAGCGGCCCGAGGACATTCCGGTTCTGGCGGCGGTGTTCCTGCGCCGCGCCGCACCGGCCTTGCGGCTGATGCCGGACGCGGCCGCCTGGCTGATGGACCGGCCCTGGCCCGGCAATGTGCGCGAGCTGCAATCGCTGATCCGCACCGCCGCCGCCCTGGCCGATGCGGCAAGCGGCGTGGTCGGAGCGGCCGATCTGGCCTTTGCCGCCTCGGGTGAGGTGGCGCCGCCGGCTCCGGTGGCCAACGGCACGCTCGACGCCCAACTGGCCGCCCTGGAAGACCGGCTGATCCGCGCCGCCCTGGCCGAATGCGCCGGCAACCACAGCCGCGCCGCCCGCCGGCTGGGGATTTCCCGCATGGGCCTGCTCAACAAGATGCGGCGGATGGGCTTGCGGTGAGGCGATTGCATCCGTCCACCCTGCCCGATTAGGATAGGGCCCATGTCCAAGAAACGCCTCGACCAGCTCCTCGTCGACCGCGGCCTGGTCGAGACCCGCGCCCGAGCGCAGGCTCTGATCATGGCCGGTCTGGTTTATTCCGGTGAACGCAAGCTCGACAAGCCGGGTACCGCCCTGGCCGAGGAGGTGGCGCTGGAATTGCGTGGCCAGGAACATCCCTGGGTGTCGCGCGGCGGGCTCAAGCTGGACAAGGGCCTGAGCGAATTCGCCATCGACGTGCGCGGCCTGACCGCCATTGACGTTGGTGCCTCGACCGGCGGATTTACCGATGTGCTGCTGACCCGGGGCGCCGCCAAGGTCTATGCCGTCGATGTCGGTCATGGTCAATTGGCCTGGAAGCTGCGCACCGATCCCCGCGTCGTCGTGCTGGAACGCACCAACGCCCGCCATCTCACTCCCGACCACATTCCCGAGCCGGCCGATATCGTGGTGTGCGATGCCAGCTTCATCGGCCTGGAAATCGTCCTGCCCGCGGCAATGGCTCTGGCCCGCCCGGGGGCGTGGCTGGTCGCGCTGATCAAGCCGCAGTTCGAAGTCGGCAAGGGCCGAGTCGGCAAGGGCGGCGTGGTGCGCGAGCCCGAGCTGCATCAGGAGGTGTGCGAGCGCATCCGTGGCTGGCTGGCCGACCAGCCGGGCTGGACGGTGCTGGGAATCACCGAAAGCCCGATCCGCGGTCCCGAGGGCAACATAGAATTCCTGATCTGCGGGCGAAAGTCCGGGTAAGACCGGCGAGCCTAATCACTGACACATGTTCGAACCGGTGCGCCGGTCCTCCAGCGGCCATTGCGGCCGCGGCCAAGCGCGGAGCGCGCCCGGCGAGGGCGTGGATGAGTCGTAAGACCTGCTATCCGCGCCGCGGTCCCGGTCGCCAGTCGGCAGGGGCCATCTCGAAGCCGCTGAACTCGAAAGCCGGCGATACCGTGCAGCCGACCAGCGACCAGCGGCCGAGCGACACCGCAGTTTGCCAGGCCATCGGCGGCACCACCAGTTGCGGCAACTGACTGGCGTTCAGGTCGTTGCCCAGATGGTGGCTGGATACGTCATGGCCGTTGGGCGACAGGGTCAGCGCCAGCGGTGCCCCGGCGTAATAATGCCAGATCTCGATGGCGTCGACGCGATGCCAAGCCGACAGCTCGCCAGCCTTGAGCAGGTAGTAGATAGCCGTCGCCGCACCGCGTCCGCCGGCCTCGGGGACGTGGCGATAGGTTTCGCGATAGTGACCGCCCTCGGGATGCGGCTGCAATTCGAGCCGGCGGATAACGTCTTCAGCGGTCAGCCCGGAGGGATAGGCCCCACCGGGATCGAACAGACTGGCCAAGGGGGAGGTCTCCTTATACTTATACCGATGAGCCTGAAGGCTCATCCATGCCCTCGCCGTGGCCGCCGCCGCAATGGCCGCTTACCGGCGCCGAGCATGGGTCAAACAGTATAGAGCGTCATCCCGGCGAACAGCGACATTTCCGATCCCCCCGTCTTGCGACGATGGCGAAATCCGGCGTCTCTCGTGCTTTTCCTCAGAATCCATCCTTGCGGCGGCGGATTTCGGCGAACACCCGGGCGGGCTCGGCCCCCTCCAGACCGACCGCGCGCCCCACCGAGTCCCGGTCGGCGCGCAGAAAAGGATTGGTGTCGCGTTCCAGGTCCAGACGCGACGGTACCGTCGGCAGGCCACGGGAACGGGCGGCGTCGATGTCGCGGATGCGCGCCAGCAGGGCCGGGTTGTCGGGCTCGATGGTTCGGGCGAAGCGGGCGTTGGACTGGGTGTATTCGTGAGCGCAATAGACCAGGGTGTCGTCGGGCAGGCCGCGCAGCGTGCTGAGCGAGGCCCACATCTGTTCGGGCGAGCCTTCGAACAGCCGGCCGCAGCCCAGGCCGAACAGGGTGTCACCGCAGAACAGCGCCGTGCTGTCGGCGAACCAGTAGGCGATATGGCCACTGGTGTGGCCGGGCACCTCGAACACCCGGGCCGTCGCCGCGCCCAGCGCCACCGAGTCGCCATCGCCGACCATCCGGTCGATGCCGGGAATCCGCGCCGCGTCGCCCCGCGCGCCCACCACGGTGCAGCCGGTCGCCTGCTTGAGTGCCAGATTGCCGCCGGTATGGTCGTGATGGTGATGGGTGTTGAGGATATGGCTCAGGCTCCAGCCGCGCCGCCGCAGCGCCTCCAGCACCGGCTCGGCCACCGCCGGATCGACGGCCGCGGTACACCCCGACGACGGCTCATGCAGCAGATAAACGTAGTTGTCCGACAGCACGGGCAACTGTTCGATCACCAGCATCCTCCTCACCCCACCGTCGCCAGCAGCGTATCGACGAAGCGCGGCACCAGTTGCGTCGCCGGGCCATATTCGGTTTCGCCGAACAGGCTGGCGCCTTCCGAGGGTTCCAGGTTCAGTTCAACGGTGCGCACGCCGCGGCGCGACCGCACCTGCATGACGAAGCCGGCGGCGGGATAGACATTGCCCGAGGTGCCCACCGACAAGAACAGGTCGCACTGATCCAGCGCCGCATAGATGCGGTCCATGTCCAGCGGCATCTCGCCGAACCACACCACGTCGGGCCGCAGCGAGCCGACGGCGCGGCAGGCCGGGCAGCGATCGGCCGGCCCCAGATCGTCGCGCCAAGCGGACGTGGCGCCGCAGTCGGGACAACGGGCTTTCAGCAGTTCGCCATGCATATGGATCAGATGGTGCGAGCCGGCCCGCTCGTGCAGGTCGTCGATATTCTGGGTGACCAGCAAGACCTCGCCGGGCCAGTCGCGTTCCAGCCGGGCCAGCGCCATATGGGCGGCATTGGGCTCGATCTCGGGCGCGAGCAGACCGCGCCGCCGGGTGTTGTAGAAGGCGTGGACGTGATCGGGATCACGGTCGAACGCCTCGGGGGTGGCGACGTCCTCGAGGCGAACCTGAGCCCAGATGCCGTCGGTGTCGCGGAAGGTGGACAGGCCGGATTCCTTGGAAATACCCGCCCCGGTCAGGACGACGATACGATGTGCGGTCACGGTAGACCTCGCGTGTCCTACGCAGTTGATAAAGGGTCGCAGCCTGCCGCCTCCACGTCAAGACCCTTGCATGCGGCGGCAGCCCTTTCCGATGTCGCGGCGCTGTGGTATCCGAGACAATATAGCAAAATCGGGAGGCATGCCGGTGGTCAAAGTATTGTTCGTCTGCACCGGGAATATTTGCCGGTCGCCGACGGCCGAGGGCGTGTTCACCGCGCTGGTGCGCCGGTCCCGGCTGGATGGCATGATCCTGGCCGACTCGGCCGGCACCCATGACTACCATGTGGGCGAGCCGCCCGACCCCCGTTCCTGCGCCGCAGCCCAGGAGCGAGGCGTCGAGATCGGTCATCAGCGGGCGCGCCGGGTGCGGGCCGACGATTTCCACGACTTCGACCTGATCATCGCCATGGACCGCAGCCATCACCGCGACCTGCGCCGCCTGTGCCCGCCCGGCCAGGAACATCGTCTGCGGCTGTTCCTGGAATTTGCGCCGCAGGCCAGAACCAGCGACGTCCCCGACCCCTATTATGGCGATGAGAACGGCTTCGAGCGGGTGCTGGACCTGTGCGAGGCCGCCGCCACCGGCCTGCTCGACCACATCCGCCGCGAGCTGATCACCGAGCGATGACGCCAAAGGCCCGCGCCATCACCCCACCAACACCCCATTGATCAGCAGCCCACCATCCCCGGCCGACACCGTCACCGTCTCGCCGTCATTGACACGGCCCTCGAGGATCAGGCTGGCCAGCGGGTTCTGCAAGGCGCGCTGGATGACGCGCTTCAGCGGGCGGGCGCCGTAGACCGGGTCGTAGCCGGTTTCCGCCAGCCAAGCCTTGGCGGCATCGTCCAGTCCCAGGGCGATCTTTCTGGCGTCCAGCAACTGGCGCAGGCGGCGGAGCTGGATGTCGACGATCCCGGCCATGTGGGCGCGGCTGAGGCGGTGGAACAGCAAGATCTCGTCCAGGCGGTTGAGGAATTCGGGGCGGAACGAGTCGCGCACCACCTCCATCACTTGTTCCCGCACACTGCTGGAATCCTGACCGTCGGGGACATTGGCCAGATAGTCCGAGCCGAGATTCGAGGTCAGCACGATCAGGGTGTTGCGAAAGTCCACGGTGCGGCCCTGGCCATCGGTCAGGCGGCCGTCATCAAGCACCTGAAGCAGCACGTTGAACACATCCGGGTGAGCCTTTTCGATCTCGTCGAACAGGATCACCTGATAGGGCCGGCGGCGGACGGCTTCGGTCAGGGCGCCGCCCTCCTCGTAACCGACATAGCCGGGCGGAGCGCCGATCAGCCGCGCCACGCTGTGCTTTTCCATGTACTCGGACATGTCGATGCGGATCATCGCCTGTTCGTCGTCGAACAGGAACTCGGCCAGCGCCTTGCACAGTTCGGTCTTGCCGACGCCGGTCGGCCCGAGGAACAGGAAGGAGCCCATCGGCCGGTTGGGGTCTTGCAGACCGGCCCGGCTGCGCCGCACCGCGTTGGACACGGCAATCAACGCCTCTTCCTGACCGACCACCCGCTTGCGCAGGTTTTCTTCCATGTGCAGCAGCTTGGCCCGCTCCCCTTCCAGCATCTTGTCGACGGGGATACCGGTCCAGCGCGACACCACTCCGGCGATGTGCTCTTCGGTCACCGCCTCGTTCAGCATGCCGTGCTGGGCATCGTCGGCGGCGGCCAGCTTCTTTTCCAGGTCGGGCAGTACACCGTATTCCAGTTCGCCGGCCTTGGCCCAGTCGGCGCGACGCTTGGCCTGCTCCAGCTCCAGCCGGGCCTGATCAAGCCGTTCCTTGATCTTGGTGGCCTGGGCCAGCTCGGCCTTCTCGGCGCGCCAGCGGGCGGTAACTTCGGCGGACTCGGCTTCCAGCGCCGACAGTTCATGCTCCAGCTTGATCAGCCGGTCCTTGGAGGCCGTATCGGTCTCCTTCTTCAGCGCCTCGCGCTCGATCTTCAACTGGATGACGCGGCGGTCCAGCTCGTCCAGGGCTTCGGGCTTGGAGTCCACCTCCATACGCAGCCGGCTCGCCGCCTCGTCGACCAGATCAATGGCCTTGTCGGGCAGGAAGCGATCGGTGATGTAGCGGTTGGACAGGGTGGCGGCGGCGACCAGACTGGAGTCGGTGATGCGCACGCCGTGGTGCAGCTCGTACTTTTCCTTGATGCCGCGCAGGATGGAAATGGTGTCTTCGACGGTCGGTTCGGACACGAACACCGGCTGGAAGCGCCGCGCCAGCGCCGCGTCTTTTTCCACATGCTTGCGGTATTCATCAAGCGTGGTGGCGCCGACGCAATGCAGCTCGCCACGGGCCAGAGCCGGCTTGAGCAGGTTGGAGGCATCCATCGAGCCTTCGGCCTTGCCGGCGCCGACCAGAGTATGCATTTCGTCGATGAACAGCACCACCTCGCCGGCCGCCGAGGTCACCTCGTTGAGCACCGCCTTCAGCCGCTCCTCGAACTCGCCGCGATATTTGGCGCCGGCGATCAGGGCGCCCATGTCCAGCGCCATCAGCCGCTTGTTCTTGAGCGACTCGGGCACGTCGCCATTGACGATACGCAGCGCCAGACCTTCGACAATGGCCGTCTTGCCGACGCCGGGCTCGCCGATCAGGACGGGATTGTTCTTGGTGCGGCGCGACAGAACTTGAATCGTCCGGCGGATTTCGTCATCGCGGCCGATCACCGGATCAAGCTTGCCCTCGCGCGCCGCGGCGGTCAGGTCGCGGGCGTATTTCTTCAGGGCGTCATACTGATCCTCGGCACTGGCGGAGTTGGCCGGACGGCCCTTGCGCACCTCCTCGATGGCCCGGTTGAGGCTCTGCGGATCAACCCGACCGTCCTTCAGGGCCTTCTGCGCCGGAGTACCGGCGGCCATGGTCATGGCCAGCAGGATGCGTTCGACGGTGACAAAGGAATCGCCGGCCTTCTGGGCCATCTGCTCGGCCTGATCGAACACCCGGGCCAGGCTTCCGTCCATATAGACCTGACCGGCGCCGGGGCCTTCGACTTTGGGGATCTTGTCCAGCTCGGCCTCGACCGAGCGTAGCGCCTGCGCCGGATCGCCTCCGGCGGCGCGGATCAGATTGGCCGCCATGCCCTCCTTGTCGTCCAGCAGCACTTTCAGCATGTGCTCGGGCGTCAGCCGCTGATGGCCGCGCCGCATCGCCAGAGTCTGCGCCGATTGCAGGAATCCGCGCGAGCGCTCGGTGTATTTTTCGAAATCCATGACCGTCCCTCTTCATCAAGCGGACAGACCCATCCCCACGCCTCTTGGAGGCCGTCGGCACGAGCCATACGACACTGGGGCAAAGATATAAAAACCATTCCGGCCGGCGCAAGGAGCCTCGGGGCGGAGGCGACAGCAATCGGTATGCGGTAGAATTGTCCATGATTTCTTGACGTAATAGGCGGACAGATTGATAATAAGGCCTATGGACCATGGACTATAATGCAAGAGGTGTGATATGAGAGTTGCATCATATATGAGCGCCGCTGTTTTCATGGTATCGCTGACGGCCCTGCTGCCAGGCATAGCTTCGGCGGCAGATCCTTTTCCAAAGGTCGATGTCATCACGACAGACAAAACCGTGATGGGAGAGCCCATCACCTATCCTACCGGTCCCGGCAAGATTACCATGAGTCTCGTAACCATTGCACCGGACCACATATCGAAATTCCACCATCATGGCGTGCAGGTCATTGGCTACGTCCTGGAGGGCAGCCTGACCATCGAGTATCAGGGCGGGGAAAGGAAGGTCTTCAATGCGGGAGATCCGATCATCGAAACCATGGCTGTCCCCCATCACGGCATCAACCTGAGCAAGGATAAGCCGGCCAGACTGTTGGTGACGTTTCTGGGCACCGAAGGCGTTCCAAACATCATCAATGACCCGGAACTCGACGCCCCGCAGAAATAGGCGGCCCGTGAGTGCTTGGTGAACTTCAGCAGTCGCGGCTGCCATGTCCGGGATGGACTGTTCGCACGGTGGCTGGCCATCGGGCAATGGTCCTCCCGACACCGCAAGTTTTGAGAGTAATATCGGCGAGCATAATGTTCGACACATGCTCGAACCGGTGCGCCGCGCTGGGAATTCGCTGATCCGCCGTCTATAACGTCAGGATCATCAGCCGCCAGCCTTCGTTTCGGCCCCCACACCGACCGGCGGACCTTTCATACTCTCCGTTCACAGGACATATGCCATGAGTACCGATGCCAGCGAGATCAAGGCGCGCTTTCTTCGCGCCCTGGCGTTCGAAATCCACCGCAAGCGCCCCGCCGCCGAAGCCATGATCGACTGCATCGAGCGGGAAGGTCAACGCGGCCGGCATCGCATTCTGCGGCCAGCCAGCGCGGCATTGGCGTCGGATGGTGTGATCGCCGCGCTGAAGGTGGCGGACTTGCTGGGTGACGAGGCGGCTGTGGTGCTGGCCGCGGTCATTGCCAGCGGCGATCATCGCCTGTTGTCGGCCGCCCTCAATAACCTGGCCGATTACCACGAGCAGGCGTAGAGCATTTCCGTTTTTTGGAAAAGTCGTTTAACAACAGTGTCCTTCCTGGGAGCGCGGGCATCTTGCCCGCATCAACGACTGGGCCGGCGGAGCGTCGACGTCGTGGGCGGGCAAGATGCCCGCGCTCCCAGGAAGAGCCGCATTTTCATCCCCGGTGGCGCGTGCCTTACGGCGCGCTGGGCGTCTCTCAAGATTACCCCGGCGCCTCGTCCGGCGGCAGCAGGCCGGCGAGGACGGAGGGGTCGGCGAGGGCGCGCAAGGTGGTGGCGACGATGAGGGAGTCCCGCCAGTTCAGCGGCTCGCACAGGGCGTCGGCGTCGCGGGCGCCGTCGAGCACCTGGAGCAGGGCGGCGACCAGAGCGGTTCCGCCGTCCTGGGCCATGGTCTCCAGATCCTGCTCCAGCGCCGGCCGCTGGGCGGGATCGGCGAGGGCGTGGAGGACGGCGACAATCAGCGACTCGAATTGACGCAGGGTCTCACCGGCGATGGGCGCGGCGGCGAAACTCTGCCGCGCCTGCCGCCGATAGCCTCGCGCCATATCCCCGTGGCCGTCCTGATCGGCGATGTCGGCGAGGATGGCGTAGGCTTTCCAGATCTCCGCCGCAGCCGGGTCGAGGGTTTCCTGGAGGACCAGCGCCTGTTCGGCACAGACGCGGGCCTCGGCGCGCCGGCCGGGCTGGCGGCGCAGCAGAGCGGCGAGGTTGCCGAGGGTGCGGAAGGTGCCGACAGAGTTGCCACCGTCACGACGGGCGGTCAGCGCCTTGCGGAACCAGTCCTCGGCGGCGGCGGGATGGCCGGTGTCCGCCATGAGTTGGCCCAGGTGATCCCAGGTTCCGGCGGCAGCCAGCGGCCGGCCGAGGGCCTCGTTGAGCCGCGCCGACTCGCGATAGGCGGCCTCGGCCTCAGGCCAACGGTTTGCCTGTTGCAGCACGCTGCCAAGCTGGTGCCAAGCGGCTGCCTCCTGCGCCGGTTCGCCGAGAGTATGAAACGCGCTCACGGCGGCGCGGTAGCGCTGGTACGCCTGCGGCAGGTCGTCGCGGTTTAAGGCCAAGCTGCCGAGTTGCGCCTTGATCACCGCCGTATTGTGGGTGTCGCCCAACTCTTCGACAATGGTCAATGCATGCTGGTAGTATGTTTCGGCTCCGGTGAAATCGCCGCTTCGACGTAGGGTATTGCCAAGTTCTGTTTGAACGCCACCGATCAGCCGCCGGACCTGCGGCGACGACTCCAGCGTCCCGGCCTCAGTCAGCGCTTGGCGCAGGGTGGACTCTGCTGCCGTCTGTCCTTGCTCCCTCAGACACCGCGCCAGCCGCACCAGGGTGGCGCAGCGGTCAAAGCTGGGGGCGGGGTCGAGCTGATTGAGGATAGCGCGGAACACCACCGCCGCCTCGGCGACCTGTCCGGCGCCGTACAGCGCCTCGCCGTGACCGCTGCGGCTCAAATACCAATCCCGCGAGCCGGGCGGGCCGGCGACCGCCTGGGCCTGGGCCTGCAAGCGCTCCCGGTCGCGGCCAAGGCCGAACGCGTTGAGAAACCGGGCCACCGTGTCGACAAAGTCGACCGCCCCCGGCTCTGCCGCCGCCAGCGCCCCCTCCACCGCCGCCAGCAGATTGGGCAATTCGCGTTGGGCGATGGCGCGGGCGGCATGCGCTGCCGTGTCGTCCATGGCGTAGAGTGCGCCCGACAGCGCGGAATAGTGTCCCCGATGGCGGGCGGCGAGGGCCGATTGCTCCTCGGCAGACAGGCGGGACCACAGGGCCGGGGCCAGGGTGGGGTGGAAGCGCAGGAACAAGTTTTCTATCCCCGGCGGGGTCTCCACCGTCAGCAGCGCGGTCTGTTCCAGGCCGCGGCGCAGCGCCGCCCACTTCTCCGGCGGCAACTCGGTCACCTCCAGCAGCGACATCTCGAACGCCCCGCCGTGAAACACACCCAGGCTCGGCAGATGCTCACGCAACGCCGGGTCGAGGCGGTCGAGTGACAGGGTCAGGGAGGCCAGCAGCCCATCCTGTTCCGTCCGCAGCAACTCCTCCAGCCGCGGGCCCAACTCGGCCGGGCCGCGGTGTTTGAGCGGGGCGGCGAGCAGGCCGATCGACAGGGGATGGAACTTGACCAGATCGAACAGGCGCAGCAAGGCGGCGCGGTCGGGCGGTCGGCGGGTGGGCTCTTCGCCCAGGCGCATCAGGCTGGCGAACCAGGCCAGGGCGTCGTCCGCGGCCAGACCGTCCAGCGGCAGATAGCGGGTCTCGTTGCTGGTCCTGGGCGGATAGGCGGAGTGCTCCAGGTCGGGGCTGCGGGTGGTGATCAGCACCCGGCTGGCCCCGGCCTTCGACCAGCCCACCGCCGCCGCCAGCAGTTCGCGCAGCGGCTCCGGCCCCAGGGACTCCAGATTGTCGAGAATCAACAGGGTCGGCGTGCCGGCCAGCGCCACCGTGGCGGCGTCGGCGTCGATCAGGCTGTGCTCCAGTACCGTGGCCAGGGTGCTCACCGCCACGCTCACCGGGTCGATGCCCTGGAAACTGGCATAGGAGACGAAACAGACGCGCTGGAACAGGCCGGTGCGATGCAGCCAGCGTCCGGCCTCCTGCGCCAGAAAGGTTTTGCCTTGGCCGCCGAAGCCATGCAGCACCAGCCGTCGGGTGACGCCGCAGAAG
>Ga0209515_10000874_pt1 | contig 52412 bp, 50 predicted proteins | sample Subgroupgradi54m_FD_187454 | JGI IMG/M metagenome (GOLD analysis project Ga0209515, IMG submission 187454) | Subsurface groundwater microbial communities from S. Glens Falls, New York, USA - GMW60B uncontaminated upgradient, 5.4 m (SPAdes)... ... | reverse complement strand
ATCATAAATTCAAAACATTTTGAAATTTGAATTTGTATTCTTTTGGAGCTTGTAATTTTGAAATTGTAATTTAATACGCGTGGATCCAAAATTTCAAACATCATTTATACCGAAGCAGTCTCTTGCCAATCAGACGGTCTATCATGCACCGAGAGGCATTAGTTTATTGTCACTCGGATCTTTCGTTATTTTTATAACTATAGCTCTTGCGGCCGGTGGCATTTATTTCTATAAGAGTTCTCTTGATACAAGTATTGGGGCTATTAATGGCCGTCTTGCGTCAATTAAGTCTGACTTGGATCCAGGTTTAATTCAAAAGATGCAAATGATGAGTGAGAGGATTCAATCAGCCAAAACGATTGTCACTCGCCACCACGCTTTGAGTTATTTTTTCACATTTCTTCAAGAAAGTACGCTCCGGGGCATAGCATTCAAAAGTTTTGATTATAATGAAGGGAACAAGGGAGAGTTGATTGTGAATATAAAAGGAGAAGCAGCCAGTTTCTATTCCATCGCTCTTGAATCTGATGTTTTAAACGACAGTTCCTATATTAAACACCCAGTGTTTTCTGATTTTATACTCAATGAACAAGGTCGTGTGTTATTTAGTTTGGTCTTCACCATTGATCCGGCATCATTCCTGTATGCGAGCAGTGTAAGTGCTCCCGCTACGACATCGGAAACAGGGGGGGCTAGGCAGTAATTTCATCTTTTTATGAATATCATTCTTTCAATAATAGCTCTTGCCGCATCCGTTTGGATATTTTTCGGCTATATTGACCCGGGGTATCATGCAGTGAAGGATTTAAAAAATGAGAAGGCTTCATATGAGAAATCTCTTGCAAGCGCTAGCGAAGCCGAAGCGCTTAAGACAGCGCTCGCTAGAGAGTTCAACTCTCTTGACCCGTCCGAGCTCGACAAACTTGATGTGCTTCTGCCTCATTCCGTCGATGAAGTACGTTTTATTATAGAGGTTGACGCCATCGCTAAAGCCCACAATTTGTCCATGACTGATACTAAAGTGGAAGCTACTAATTCGGGACTTTCGGAGTCAGAGAACCTCCCCAGTCAGTCGAAGAAGTCTCGAACATTTAAAGAAACACGAGTGCAGTTTTCCTTAACAGGTACGTACCCTAACTTCGTGGTTTTTCTTAAAGGCTTAGAAAAAGATTTACGAGTGGTTGATGTGTATAGCCTTTCTGTCTCGCCGGTTCTCGGTACAATTTATCGCTATGATTTAGGAGTTAAAACATATTGGCTTGAGTAAAATTTGAGATATCGTATGACGAAAACAAAGAAAATTATTTTAGGTATTGGAATATTTGTAATCCTCTTTTTGCTGTACGCCTATCTTACGAAGAAGCCTGACACAAGTTCTCTTCCCACGGGTGCGAGCGAAACAGCGACTCAGGGCGATCTTGTTGGCCAGCAATTTATCGCTCTCCTAAACGATTTGAGGACCATTACGTTTGATAACAACTTTTTCGCGAATCCCGCCTATCAGAGTCTTGAGAAGCAAAGTATCACTATCCAGCCGCAACCAGTAGGAAGGTCCAACCCATTTGCTTCTATCGGCACCGATCACTAGAATCTTCTGCTTTTTTATTTTCAAACGGAGCGAGTGAAATGAAAGTGTCTTCACTTTCATTTCCGAGCGAAGGAGAGAATTCAAAGAATACCTCGTAGCTTGCTACGAGGTACAGAGCGAGTCTTCGAGCGGAGGCTCCGGGGTCCGTCACGCCTCATAGTCAATACTTCTTTATTGTTTGTCACCAGTATGGGTATTCTTGAAACACTTGTCGAAAAAAAAATTATCTCCGAAAGCGACATCTCGTCGATCAAACGTGAGGCAAAAGCCGCAGAAGGAAATCTTGAAAGCGTTCTGTTAAAAAGGGGAATCAGCCTGAATGATATATTGGTTGTTAAGGGTGAGCTTTTGGGGGTACCGACGCGAAATCTTGAAAATCAGGAGATACCGTTCGAGTTGCTGAAATATATTCCCGAAGAATCGGCACTTCACTATCATTTAGTGCCCATCGGTCTGTCCGAGGGTGTCCTTGAGGTTGGCCTTGTGGACCCGGATAACATTGAAGCGCGTGATGCACTTAATTTCATTTCCTCGAAAATCGGTATGCCCTTTAAAATTTTTCTGATCTCTGAAGCCGATTTCGAAAAAGTGCTTGGTACCTACAAAGGTCTCTCCGGAGAGGTGACTAAGGCTCTCACTGAACTTGAGACGGAGCTTAAGGTGGACGCTCTTGAAGAAGGCAGTGTGGTGGAAGAGCTTCCGGAAGGCCTAGAAACGCGCATTATCGAAGATGCCCCAGTCACTAAAATAGTGGCAACCATTCTTCATTACGCTTCAGAGGGAGAAGCGTCTGATATTCACATAGAACACATGGGAGATAAAGTGCGCGTGCGCTTCCGTGTTGACGGTGTCTTGAATACCAGTCTTATTTTGCCGGCGAAAGTCCATTCGGCGGTGGTGGCGCGCATTAAAATTCTGTCAAATATGCGCCTTGATGAGAAACGTAAACCCCAAGACGGCAGATTTAGCGCTCGTATCGAAGGCCGCAAGGTGGATTTTCGCGTCTCAACTTTTCCCGCCTATTACGGCGAGAAAATTGTCATGAGAATTCTGGATTCGGAAAGAGGCGTTAAAGGTCTCGATAAGATGGGCCTCTCGGAGAGGAATGTTAAAATATTGCGGGAAGCTATAAACCGCCCCTACGGTATGATTTTAATTTCTGGCCCGACCGGTTCCGGAAAAACTACCACACTCTACTCCATGATTGCTGAAATTGATCGGGAGAAGTGGAACGTGCTCTCACTTGAAGATCCGGTTGAATACAATATTCCAGGCATGAATCAATCGCAGGTGCGACCAGAAATCGGATACACCTTTGCCAATGGTCTTCGCTCCACACTTCGCCAAGACCCTGATATAATAATGGTAGGTGAAATTCGAGATAAAGAAACAGCCCAGCTTGCGGTGCAAGCGGCACTTACCGGCCACTTGGTTCTTTCCACCATTCATACCAACAATGCCGTCGGTGTTATTCCCCGTCTTATCGACATGGGTATTGATCCCTATCTTATTGCGCCAACCCTTATCGTAGCCATGGCACAGCGCTTGGTAAAATCACTCTGTCCTGGCGCGGGTAAACCCATTCCAGTAGAGGGAAGTATTAAACTGATGCTTGATAAGCAATTTGCTGATGTGCCTGAAAAATTTAGAAAGCAAATACCATTTGGAGATGTCCTCTACGATGCCACGCCGTCCGCCGACTGCCCTCAAGGAACGAGAGGAAGAACGGCAGTCTTTGAAGTTTTGAGTATGGATAAAGACCTTGAGGCCGTCATCTTGAAAAATCCGACCGACACCTCTCTTATGAAAATAGCACGCGAACAAGGGATGCTTTTGATGAAAGAAGATGCCCTGATCAAAGCATTTAATAAAGAGATACCGTTTGAGGAGGTGAACAAATTATAAAGTAGATACATGATTCATGAATCATGAAGCACGAATAGAGAAATTTCTTCATTCTTGATTCGTGAATCATGCTTCGTGAATCAATTTCACTACAATGGCTGATCAAAAATACAAAATCCTTATAGTCGACGATGATGAATTTCTGTTGAACATGTATTCAATGAAATTCAAGAAAGAAGGTCTCGATGTTGAAACGGCAACGGGGGGTCTGCCTGCCCTTGAAAAATTGAAAAATGGCTATAGGCCTGATGTGCTGATTCTCGATATTGTCATGCCCACTATGGACGGGTTAGAGCTCTTGGAGCATATAAAGAAAGAAAAACTGGCTATCGGTTCAATTATTATTGTTCTCACCAATCAAGGTGCCCAGCAGGATATTGATCGTGCCACAAAACTCGGTGTCGACGGCTATATTGTGAAAGCAAGCACCATCCCATCAGAGGTGTTAAGTGAGGTGTTGAAAATATTGAAGGAGCATAAGAAATAACACGACACAAATCCACGAATAAGAACGAATGACACGAATAGTTAAGAGCCCTTCCGAAATAGGCAGATGAATAATTCGCGTCATTCGCAGAAGTTCGTATATTGGTGTCGCACTACAATGGATCACAAAAAAGAACTTGAAGATTTAATAGACACTGTCATCCGTGAAGGAGCTTCGGATTTGCATTTAACGGTTAACCGAGAACCGGCCATTCGAGTTTCAAGTTTCTTGATTCCCTTGGCAAAAAAGTCGATACTGACGGCCGTGGATACTCTTGCTTTTATCAGTGAAATGCTTTCTAAGGAAGAGTTGAAACGTTTTATGGAGGAAAAAGAAATAGACTTTTCCTATAGTTTTAAGTCGGTCCGTTTCCGCGGTAATGGCTATTTTCAGCAAGGCTCAGCGGCTGTTGCTCTCCGTGTCATCACCAAGAAGATTCGCACCCTTTCTGAACTTAACTTGCCGCCTATCCTTGAAACTTTTACCAAGAAAGAGCAAGGTTTTTTTCTGGTGGTGGGGCCGGTGGGTCATGGCAAGACTACCACGCTTGCCGCTCTTGTTGATCTTATAAATTCAGAGCGTGCAGAGCATATCATTACCATTGAAGATCCTATTGAGTATGTTTTTGAGGCAAAAAAATCTATCATAGACCAACGTGAAGTTCGCACTGACACGCATGATTTTCAAACCGGTTTGATCAATGTTTTCCGACAAGATGTTGATGTGGTCATGATCGGTGAAATGCGGGGAGCAGAAACCATGTCTACGGCGGTAACGGCGGCTGAAACCGGTCATTTTATTCTTTCGACCCTTCACACCAATAATGCCGCCCAAACCATTGATCGTATTCTCGATACCTTTCCGCCAACACAGCAGGATCAGGTTAGAACACAGCTTGCTGGAAGTTTGACTGGCATTTTCTCCCAACGTCTCATCCCCCGCATTTCCGGTGGGCTCATCCCAGCCTATGAACTGCTTATTGCGAACAGTGCAGTTTCAAATTTGATTCGCGAACGCCGAACGCACGAGATAAATACCGTTATTGAAACAGGCCTTGAGCAGGGCATGGTTGACATGAATCGTTCTCTTGCCGAACTGGTCCGCATGGGGGAAATTACACCTGAATATGCTTACAGTTATTCATTTAATCCGAAAGGGCTGTCGAAGATGATTTAAACACGACACCAATCCACGAATTAAGAACGAATGACACGAATAGTTAAGAACCCTTCCGAATAGGGCACACGAATAATTCGCGTCATTCGCAGAAGTTCGTATATTAGTGTCGCACTTCCATGTTATTTAAATACAAAGCCATCGAAAAAACGGGGGAGCAAAAAGAGGGAACCATTGAAGCGGTTAGCGAGGATATTGCTATTTCCTCACTTCAGCGCAGAGGGCTCATTATTTCTTCGATAAAGAACCTCGAGGAAAAAAAATCTTTATTCGGTTTACATTTTTCGCCTTTCTCGCACGTTTCTAATCGAGACGTTGTTATCCTCTCGAGGCAGATGGCTACCCTTTTTGAGGCCCAGGTATCAGCCCTTCAGATTTTCAAGCTTCTTGCCGCTGAATCAGAAAATGCACTGCTTCGTGAAAAGCTGACTCACGTCTCCGATGATCTCCAAGGAGGGAGTTCAATTTCCCATGCTCTTTCAAAACAACCAGATGTATTCTCGAGTTTTTACGTTAGCATGGTCAAGGCCGGTGAAGAATCAGGAAAACTTGACGAAACATTTCTTGCCCTGGCGGATTACCTCGAGCGTTCATACGAAGTCACTTCGAAGGCTAGGAACGCTCTTATCTATCCGATCTTTGTGATTTTCACTTTTATGGTGGTTATGATCTTGATGCTCACTAAAGTTATTCCTTCGATTAGCCAGATTTTGGTTGAATCAGGGCAGGCCATTCCCATCTATACCAAAGTGGTTATCGGTCTTAGCAATTTTTTGGTTAATTATGGATTTTTCTTTCTTCTCGCTCTTGTCGTTGGCGGATTTTTCCTTGTGCGATTTCTGCGCACACCCGAAGGAAAAGTTTCTCTGTCACGTTTTAAACTGGAAGTGCCCTATGTCGGCGCTTTGTACAAAAAACTCTATCTGGCTCGTATTTCTTCGAATTTCTACACTATGCTTGGCAGCGCTATCCCCATTGTAAAAGCCATAGAGATAACGGCTGATGTGGTTGATAATGCTGTGTACGCTAACGTCTTGCGCGAAACTGGTGAGATGGTTAAGTCAGGTAGCACCGTCTCTCAAGCTCTCGCCAAGCATGAAGAAATGCCGAGAATTTTGGTGCAAATGGTGAGAGTGGGTGAAGAGTCCGGAGAGCTTGGCAGTATTTTGAAAACATTATCGCGGTTTTACGAACGAGAAGTTGTGAATGCTGTTGATACGCTCGTGGGTCTTATTGAGCCCTTAATGATTGTCCTTTTGGGTCTTGGCGTCGGTTTCCTTTTGGCGGCGGTGCTGATTCCAATTTATAATATTTCGGCAGGGATATCTTAGCAGAAGGGTTTAGCGTTTAGTAAGAGAATTTGTATTTTTTCTATACCCCTAATCATTACATGATCTGTACACCTTTCATCCCGATGGACATCGGGATTCAAGGTCTTTCGGAGTTCCACGTATTCACTCCTCAACCCTATACGCTAAACGCTTCCCCACGCCGCCTTGCGGCGGCGTTGTCCACACCTACTGTTGCACTGTGCCTATATGCGGTATAATAGTAGGGTACTAATAAATAGACGCTTGCTCGCTCTTCGAGCGGGTCGGTCGAGTGTATTAAAAGATTTATTAAATTTTGTATGTTAAAAAATACGAAAAGAGGTTTTACGCTCATCGAACTTCTCGTTGTTATTGCTATTATCGGCATCCTTTCGTCAGTAGTGCTTGCATCACTCAACACTGCTCGAAACAAGGGATCTGATGCAGCAATTAAGGCAAACTTGGCAAACAGCCGAGCCCAAGCTGAAATCATTTACGATAACGATGGTGATTACGATGCAGTGTGTGGCGCAAACTCTGTCGCGCAGGATGCAAAAATCGCTTCTTTTATCACTGCGGTTAACACCGCAAGTGGCGGTGTAGCTGTTTGTGGCAAACCAGCAGCTGGTCAAGCAAATAATTGGGCAATTTCCTCACCTCTTAAGACTGCCGCAAACTGGTGCGTTGACTCAACTGGCGCTTCAAAGTCAGAAGCTGCAGCAATCGCTGCAACTGCTGTTGCTTGTCCATAATTGATAAGATGCTCGTTTTTCTATAGAAAACTGTCCGCCTTAAGGCGGACAGTTTTCGTTAAGGAATGGTATACTGTATTTCTATGATGGATGTTTTTGGCGTATTTGTTTTTTTATTTGGCCTGATTATAGGCAGTTTTTTGAATGTCGTTATTTTCCGCTACAATACAGGACTTGGTCTAGGAGGCCGATCGCGATGTCTGTCGTGTGGCCGACACTTGGGTTTTTTTGATTTAATTCCGGTCTTTAGCTTTATCTTTGCACGCGGCAGGTGCGGCACCTGCCGCGTGCCTCTTTCCTATCAGTATCCTTTGGTTGAACTCATAACCGGAATCCTTTTTTACTTAGTGTATTCTCAATTTGGTTTAAGTGTCGAAGGTGTTATCATCGCTCTCGCTTTCTCACTCCTTATTGTCATTACGGTTTATGATATAAAACACACCATTATTCCGGACGGTTTTGTCTACGCTTTTATTATTTTGTCTTTAGGATTTTTGCTCTACCGATCTTTTTTGACTGGCTCATTGCCACTTCTCGAGTGTCTTTCAGGGCCGCTTCTGGCTTTGCCGTTTACTCTTCTATGGTTTATTTCAAAGGGCAGGTGGATGGGTTTCGGCGATGCAAAACTTGCCCTCGGCATGGGTTGGTTTCTCGGAATGACAGGTGGCGTAAATGCCGTGATTCTCGCATTTTGGATTGGTGCGGCAGTTTCAATTATTTTTCTCTGTGTTCAGAAAACACAAGATAAAAGAACTCAAAATTCCAAGAAAAACTTTAGCTTGAAAAGCGAAATTCCCTTTGCCCCTTTTTTAATTTTGGGCACAGTCCTCGTTGCTTTGTGGGGGATTACGATTATTGATATTCAATCCTTGCTCTTCTAGATTGTGAAATCGATTCACGAGGCATGATTCACGAATCAGGAATAAAGAAATTTCTCTATTCGTGCTTCATGAATCTTGAATCTATTCTCCTTATTGTGTCTGCCACCGCACCCTCTCCACCGTCGGATTAGTGCAGGAATTTTTGCCGCTTGAATTTACAGTGATGTCCCAAGTATTGGGCAGAGAAGAGCGAGTGGCCAGCACGCTTACATCGTCGCAGGCGAGGTTTGAAAAGTGCTCGATTCTAAAATTGTACGTTGTAGTTCCGCCGGTTTGAATAAGGTTCCCTTCTGGACCACAATTATAACTTCGAACTGGAGAAGTGGGGCTAAAAGCATCGTAGTGGTCTTGCAGAAATCGTACGCACTCAACGCCCGTATCTGCCGCGTAAAAAGCCTTTAAGGATTCGCCTTCCTTGCGGGCAACTTGAATTTCTTTGATGGCGGTATTGTGGAAAATGCTAATAGTAATAAGCAGAATACTTACAATAGCGAGAGAATAGATTAAAACGAATCCTTTTTTCATACGTAGAGTGGAGCAGAGCCTTTCTTATCGCTGGCCTCCCTTTACCGGACTGACATGGAGGGTTATGTTTTTGACCGATGTCGTGTTTGAATCTTCGCTGGTGCCTTTGACTTCAATAGAGTAATCGCCAATGGCTGTATTTCCCGGAATGCGGACAAAAAACGAGGAGCCGGTTGAGTAATCTGCACTTGAAAGCTTTTTCGGGTTGAAAAAATTTTTGATGATAAGCGATTGAGACAGAGATTTTGCTGAAAAAAGTACGTTTTCTTTGAAACTATTCTTGGGCGTAACGGTAATGGTGATGTTCGTAGAATCGCTCTTTGTAGTTGTTTCTCCTGTAACCGATGCTTTGATAGTATCTTTCGAGACATTAATATTGAAGTTTGGGTTCGCCTTACTGCAGAGACGCGGAGCAGGGTAGAAAACGCTTACATACTTTGTTTGTGAGCATGGACTAAAACTGTTTGTTTTGCTGTTATAGGATCGGGCGCAATAGCCATAGGTTTTGTCTGCTTCTACATTATGATCCCACATTGATCGGGCATAGCCCGAATTTCCGGTTGTGATAAGGGTTGAAGGAGTGCATCCTACGCCTGTGCATTTATAGAATTCTATATTAGAAATAAAAAATTTGGTTGGGAAGCCGGTGACTTCTCCATAGAGATACACCACGGGCGGTGGCGGGGGATCTTCGTTCTCGTTTCTGCAGTCCTGGAATGCAGTGAAGAATGGCACTGTCGGTGCCGGCTGCGGCCGAGTGGAAGTGACGGCAAGAGTGATTGATCGGTTGTTGCCCTCGGCATCAAAGGCAGTAAATTTGATGTTGTTGGTAAGGCCTGACGCCAGGGGGATATTTTTCATAAACCATGAGGTAGAGGGAGTATTGAGGCCAATATAGGAGTTTGCGTTGTTACGGCTAAAATTCATCAAGGTATTGGAGACGGACACGCGCGAGACAGCAACATTGTCGGTGGCAATTCCATCAACATCAATTCTAGAATTATTACTGGTGAAAGAAGCGTTTGCGTTTGTGCCGGCCGACACTGGATTTTTGAAAGCCAGTGAAGGCCGTACAGTGTCACGAGGAGGTTTAGCGTTTGGATCTTGCACCAGTCTCGGCGAGAAAGACGAGGAAAATTCAAAAGACTCGGCGTACGGAGTATTCGGCTGAATGGTGCCTTGTACTGCTACGGTAATAATCGGTTTAGTAGTGTCTGTTTTATTATTTACATAGAAAGTGAGAGAAGTGATACTTAGTTTTTGGGAGGAGTAGGGTTGATAACAGCGAGTATCAAACGCCAGATCCTTGCAGAGACCGCTGGTTTTTTGTTCAGCTTTCATGATGGTGTGATCCTTGACCGCATAAGAAATAACCCGCAAATTCATATCAGGGCGCGGTTTGGTTGTAAATTCGAAAGGGTTGTCGTTAAATACTGGCGTGCAGCCACTAGTGCATCCATTGGGGAAGGCGGAGCCGGAGAGAATCTCTTTTCCAGTAAGATCAATAACTAACCGCAGCTCATTGAGTATTTGCTCATTATTCTGTCCGAGTCGTTGATTGCCGATGAGAGAAAAGGAGGAAGTAACCAAGAGGGTGGCTAGAAGCGCGAAAAGCCCCACTGCAATGAGTATTTCAATAAGGGTAAAGCCTCGGCGAGCTAGCGTTTCTTTTTTGTGAGCCAACATGATAGCTAAAAACTAAAAGGGCAAAACTAAAACGCAAAGCAGAAAACAAAGATTCTTTTAAATTTTAACTCACACTTTTTAGCTTTTCGTTTTAAGTTTTACGTTACTTATTATACAGCACAGTTTCGAGGATGACACTATTTGTTTTCTGCCATCGCACAGTGGCTTGTACAAGGATATTGTCCCTCGTCGGGGCGGTGACGATTATTTCGCGGGTATAGTTGCCGTAAAGGGGGACACTTCCTTGTCGATTACAGTGATACGTAAACCTGCCGCTAAGTGAACAGAGGTAATGTGTCGGATCAAATTCCCTAAACTGCCGCGTATGGAGAAGCAGTCGAGTGTCAAAAGCATCAACCTCAAAATCCCCAATGAGATTTTCCTGCCAACTATTGAGGCGAGGAAGGCAGGAATCATCAAGCGAGCAGAGAACATTATTTTCTTTTTTGTTGATAGCGAGTTCCATTCCTTCCTGGGCAATTTTAAATGCTCTTTGACGGTCTTTACTTTCCCGTAGGAGTTTTATATCGGAAATAATAAGACTCGTGAAAGCGGCAAGGGTAATCGTTAGAATGCTTATAGCGACGAGTGATTCAATTATAGTAAATCCACGTAAGAGGGAAGTGGTCGCTCCTTTTTTCCGCCTCTGTGTATCTTTCTTGTCCATATTATTTAACATAGACCTGTCCAGAATTTAAAAACACTATTGTCTTAGTCGCCCTGTTATCAGTATCGCTTAGTTCGACGGTGAGTTCCCCGACGGGGACAACCGTTCCGTTTTGATTTGATAACCAGATTGTTGGCTCGGGCCGCAAATATTCAATTGAAGCTTTTGTTTGCTCAGAAGTAATAAATCCATTTCCGTTTGAATCAGGCTCTGTCATGTACATAGTCTTAATGTAAGCGCCTTCTTTGAGAGCGATTGTTTCGACCAGTCCATTTTGTTTGGCGCAGTCTCGGCTTCTCGGGTCGAAAGTGAACGAGTCGTTGGTTGTAATTGAATCATCGTTGTTATCATCAGCTACACAATCTGCGTAGATTACAACTTCCTTATTGTGCGCTGTGTCAAAAAATATGCCGTAGCTCGGGTAAATATCTGGAAGGAATCGTTCAACAGAAACCGCTTTTTGGCGGGTTTCTTTAGTGAGATCATTGAGTTGTTCCACCCCGGCTTTAACACGTGCTTGGGCGCGAAATTGCTGTAGATTGGGAAGACTGATCCCGACAAGTAAAGTCATGATTCCTAAAACCACGAGCAGTTCAAGCAAACTAAAACCTTTTGTTAGCATGTGTCTTTAAGTATAGACCCGCGAGAGCCTTGAAGCAATGGAAAATGATTGTATTTCTTTTTTTGAGACGCGGAAAGGGTACAACCTCATTGAATTCAAGAGGAAACAAGCTTACAATTAAGACCTGGACCTTCTGCTATGAAGAATTTTTTGTGTATAAAAAAGATGACTAAAAAGATTCTTTATGCCAAAGCTTTTATGCTTGTTGAAACATTGGTTATGATTTCAATTATGGCAGTACTTGGCATAGTGGGTTTTTCAAGTTTCAAGAATTATCGCGATGCAGTGGGGGTGACGAGCGCGGCACACACCGTGGCTCTTGCTTTGCGAGAAGCCCAGGTGGGGGCAACGGCGGCACAGGAATTTAGAATAGGATCACACAATTTTAATGGTATTTATGGAATCTATTTCAACATGGCATATCCATCAAAATATATTTTCTTTGGAGACACCGCTGCTGTTGGTAGTGGCGTTATTTACAATCATATCTATGACGAAAGTGATAGTGTGCCCGACTGTTCTACCTTTACCGAAGAGTGTATTAGGCGCACTGACATGGGTCCTGACGCAGTTATTCAAAGAATTTGTTTTTTTGTCCCGCCTCTTCCAACTGATTGCACTGCTACGATTGCAAATATTGCTTTTGAGAGGCCAAACTTGCAGGCTCTTATTAATAAGTTGGTAGGAGGAATGCCGGTTCAACAGACGAATGTGGAAATTGACTTGGCTTCTCCAGAGGGTGTAGTGCGGACTGTGGTCGTCACTTATGCTGGTCAAATTTATGTCAGATAAAAATAAAGAAGCACTTTGTTTTCGGCGCTTGTTCGGAAATGAATCCGAAGACGGGTTCATTTCGCTCACTCCGTTTGAAAATAAAAAATATTTTACCTCCGGTCTTTCTCTTGTCGAACTTATCGTGGCAGTCGCACTTTTTTTGATTATTCTTTCAATCTCTCTTACTTCTCTTTTCACCCTTACCACTGCAAACCAGCGTTCGCAAAGCAACAGAAAGACTGCAGATAATCTCACTTTCGCTCTCGAAGATATGGTGCGCACTGTTCGCGTTGGCGGATTTTATCACTGCGGTGCCACATCAACGCTTGCTGCTGATCTTGCTGCTACCGATCCTCTAAATCTTTTGTATATTGGCCATCCTCGGGATTGCGGGGCTTCTGTGTGGGGCGTTCCTTGGGATGCGGGTAGTTATCTTGCGCTCGAGTCTTTTGGCGGAGACGCAAAAACGCTTACTGACCAGATCATATATAGACTCAATAGCAGTTCCGGCAAAGGAGTCATTGAAAAGTCAACGAACGGGGGAGTTTCTTTCTTTCCGCTTTCAACCTCTGATATTGATGTGAAAAAGATGAACTATTTGGTTTATGGTTCAGATTATAGTGACGGTATTGCTTCGCGGGTGCTTGTCAGTATTCAAGCGACGCTTGACCCGGGCAAGAAAACTCAAACAGATTTCAATATCCAAACAACTATTATGCAACGTTCGCCTGATTTTTAAAATTATTTACCGATGTCTCTTCTTTCCATTTTTAAAATACGTTCTGAATCTAAGGTAATTCCCCAGCGTGGTTTTACCTTAGTTGAAGCCTTGGTCGCCGTGGCTCTTATTTCGGTTGCCATCGTGGCTCCTCTTACGATCGCGTCGCGTGGTATTGCGATTTCGAATTTTTCGAGAGACCAGACTATTGCCACCTATCTTGTAGAGGATGCTGTTGAATATGTTTTAGATAAGAAAAGGCAGAATCAACTTAATATTATAAATGGAGTTCTTACTACAGGAAGCGGGGCACCGAATTGGCTTGATGGTTTTACACTATGTGTGGGCTATACAGGAGGTCCTTCGCCAGCCGCATTTGATGTCGACTCTATAAATGATTCTACTGATCTTTCTAATCAAAATCGTTTTATTTCCGGAGGTGTCTGTTCCGCTACTTCCTTACAGTACCATACTGCTGATGGCAGGTTTGGGCATGGGGCAGCAGGAGCACTGTGGAAAAATACTAAATTTACCCGATCAATTTTGATTGATGAAATTTCTCTGAATCACGAAGCTCGACTCACGGTTACCGTTTCTTGGCAAAGTCCGCTGGGAACCAAAAGTTTTTCAATTGTTACGAATATGTACAATACTCAACTGTAATGCTTGCATTTCTTAAAAAAATTAATCAATCGCGGCGAGGATTCGCTCTTCTGCTTTCTCTCATCATTATCAGTTTGGTGGTTTCTATCGGTCTGTCCATTTCGCTTTTGGTAAGCCGAGAACTTTCTATTTCCGGAACAATTCGGGAATCACTGATTGCTTATTACGCTTCCGAGACTGGAGGGGAATGCGCCCGTTTTGGGGCGATAACAAACCCATCAAATTTTTCAACGAGTACAAATACCTCTATTACATGCAATGGAAATACCTTTAATTTCCTTCGGGGTCCAGGCAGTGGTCCTGTGCCTAATGTTAGTCCCATTTTTAATTTTGCGTTTGTCCAAACCGGTTCTCCATCATATGCAGATATAACAGTGACCAAGAATTCTTCAAAAATAAGAGATTTAGATGTTGAATCGGAAGGGTATAATGATGGAGGTATCGCTGTTTCATATTTACCGCGGCAAGTCCAGCGATATCGTAAGTCAAAAACCTCTGGGTTCTGCAACGCCACTCCTGATGTCTTACTTGTTGTTGATGATTCAGCAAGTTTAAGCAGTAAAAATACGGAATTAAGAAATTATGTAAGCAATCTTATTCGCAGCATGAGCCCTTCTTCGGCGGGTTTGCATCTTGGCATGATCAAATTTGGCGGTATTGCCACTTTGCTAACCCATCTTTCAAGCGATGAAGCGGCAAATATTTCAGCAGTAGCTCAAATTACCAATGCTTCGACCACCAATACTCAACACGGCATTAGACTGGCGCGTTATGAGTTTACCGGAATTCAGCAAACCAGTACCAGCAATGCCAATGCGACTGCAACTGATAGTGTTGTTCCTCCGCCTCAGCCGCATGATCGTATTGATAACTACCCACCGCTTTACCCGGATTATATAATTCTTGTCACCGACGGTGCTCCTGATGCTTACATTAATGCTAATGGCACCTACAATTTCTCAGGCGTCACAGCCGCATCTCTCCTTAATACTGCGGCCGAAGCCTCGACAACCCGGGCGTTGGGGGTAACTATTTTTGTAGTGGGTATCGGTACGGCATCCCAGACGTGTACTGGCTATTCTTCCTGCAGTGACTATTTCAAAAATCAAATTGCCAGCGATCCATCATATTTTTACGAAGCAGGTTCAAGCCTCCTTGACCTAAATTCCATATTCAGCAATGTCCGCAGTTGTGTCAGACCCTTATCCGACAAGTAGTTCTGGTATTGCTTCTCTGTCTATATTTCCTATACTGTAGGGAATATGGCAGTCAAAACTATTCCCAAAGAGGTACGAAAGCGTATAGAAAAATTGCGCCAATCTATCGAACGTCATCGGTATAATTATCACGTTTTAAATCGTGAAGAAATTTCGGCTGAAGCTTTAGATTCACTGAAAGACGAGCTCGTCAAACTCGAGCGTGAATATCCCGAACTCATTACTCCTGATTCACCGACTCAACGTGTGGCAGGGGAACCTTTACCAGAATTTGTAAAAGTGCCGCATAAAGTGCCGCAGTGGTCTTTCAACGATGCTTTTACCGAAGAAGATATTAAAAATTTTGATGCCCGAGTAAAGAGATTTTTGGAAGCGGCCGGTATAAAAAATGTGAAGCCAACCTATGTATCAGAACTGAAGATTGATGGTTTAAAAGTTGTCCTTGAGTACGAAAAGGGAATTTTAAAAACAGCAGCGACGCGCGGTGACGGCAAAGTCGGCGAGGATGTGACGCATAATGTTCGCACCATTGATTCAGTGCCTTTAACGCTTACCAAAAAAGTGGACTGTATTGTTGAGGGGGAAATTTGGATGAGTAAAGCGAATTTGAAACGGGTTAATACTGAACGGCAAAAGAATGGGGAGCCCCTCTTTGCCAATCCTCGAAACGTGGCCGCAGGCTCAATCCGCCAGCTTGATCCGAAAATTGCCGCTGCGCGCAAACTCGATACTTTTATATACGACGTCGCTTCTTCAAGTGTGCCGATTCCGGACAGTCAAGTAGGTGAGCTCGAATTCTTGCGCAGTCTCGGCTTTAAAGTCAATCCGCACTTCAAGCACACTAAGACAATTGAAGAAGTTGTTGCCTACTGGATGGAGTGGCAGAAGAAAGCCCCGAAAGAAGATTATTTAATAGACGGTGTCGTCATTAAAGTTAATGAACGAAGTATACAAGAAGCTTTGGGGTACACTGGCAAAGCGCCGCGTTTTGGTATTGCTTTTAAATTTCCAGCCGAGCAAGTAACGACGGTTGTCGAAGACATTGTGCTTCAGGTTGGTCGCACGGGGGTGCTTACTCCGGTTGCCCATTTAAAGCCGGTTCTCGTAGCTGGTTCCACGGTCTCGCGAGCCACACTTCACAATGAGGATGAAATAAAACGGCTTGATGTTCGTATTGGCGACACGGTTATTTTACAAAAAGCTGGTGATGTTATTCCGGATATTGTGAAAGTTTTGACTGAATTGCGAACCGGCAAAGAAAAATCATTTGTCTGGCCTATAACTGTGCCAGAATGTGGCGGAGACGGTAGAATCGAGCGTGTTGCGGGAGCTGCGGCATGGCGATGTGTGGATAAGAATTCTTTTTCACAGGTCAAACGGCGTTGGTATCACTTTGTTTCGAAAAAAGCCTTTAATATTGATGGCTTGGGGCCGAAAATAATCGATCTCCTTTTAGAAAATCATCTCATTGCCACTTTCGATGATGTCTTTACCTTGAAGCGAGGTGATTTGCTCGCTCTGCCGCGGTTTGCAGAAAAATCAGTTGATAACTTACTTGACTCAATTTCGAAAGCAAAAAAGCAGACTCTGGCGCGTTTCCTGGTTGCTTTGTCTATTCCTCAAGTAGGGGAGGAGACGGCCGAAGATTTGGCGAATCATTTTAAAACCATTGAAGCGATTCAAAGTGCGACGTTTGAAGAATTGGAAAAAATAAATGGGGTAGGGCCGGTTGTTGGCCGTGCAGTTGTCGATTTCTTCAAAGATCGATCAAATAAAGCGCTTGTTCGAAGATCGTTGAAGCATGTAAAACTTGAGAAAGTAGAAGCGCCCGCGAGGGGCGCCGCGCCCCTCGCGGGAAAGTCCTTTGTCCTTACCGGCACGCTCTCTTCTTTGTCCCGTGACGAAGCCAAAGCCAAAATCAAATCCCTCGGCGGTGACGTCGTTGGTTCAGTTTCAAAAAACACTTCCTATGTTGTGGCTGGCACTGACCCCGGCTCAAAATACGACAAAGCCCAAGAACTCGGTGTTACTATTTTAGACGAAGTTTCTTTTTTGAAGCTAATCAAATAAATATGTTACTATAACTAATATGTTAAGTACTAAAGACATCGAAAAGCTTGCAGAGCTTGCGAGAATTGCTATCCCGGAAGAGGAGAAAGCCTCACTTACCAGAGAAGTGGATGCCATTTTAGGCTACGTCAATGAAATTCAGAAAGTAGCTGGAGAAAATGTGGAAAAAGAAATTCCTGAACATCGAAATGTCTTCCGCGAAGACAAAAACCCTCACTTGCCCGGCGAATTTACGGAAGGTTTGCTTGAGGAAGCCCCTCGCCAGCAGGATGAATATGTGAAAGTGAAAAAAATACTTTAGAGAAGGGTAGAGGGTTTAGCGTGTAGCGTTTAGTGAATTTCCCTATACGCTATACCCTAGACGCTAAACGCTTCGGCATTATGTCTATTGATTTAAAACATCTCACCATAAAAAAAGCCCACGACCATTTTACCAAAGGTGACTTTAGCGCGCGCGAACTTGCCGAGACATATTTGGAGGAGATTGAAAAAAAGAATAAAGATTTGAATGCGTACCTTGAAGTTTTTCAAGATGCCCTCGATCAGGCCGACGAAGCCGACAAAAGAATCAAAGAGGGCAAAGCCACTCTTCTTACCGGTATTCCGTTTGCGATTAAAGATAATATTTTAATAAAAGGCCGGCGTGCCGGAGCGGCTTCAAAAATTTTGGAAGGTTACTATGCCACTTATGACTCGACTGTTGCTAAAAAATTAAAAGAAGAAGGAGTGGTTTTTCTCGGTCGCACCAATATGGATGAATTTGCTATGGGAAGCTCTACAGAAAATTCAGCTTATGGTGTGACAAAGAACCCGTATGATCATTCGCGTGTTGCTGGCGGTTCTTCGGGCGGTTCTGCCGCGGCTGTAGCCGCGGATATGAGCTTAGCCGCACTCGGTTCTGACACTGGTGGATCCATACGACAGCCGGCTGCTTTTTGCGGTCTTACCGGATTGAAACCTACGTACGGCGCTGTCTCACGCTATGGTCTTATGGCGATGGGAAGTTCACTTGACCAAATTGGGTCACTCACGAAAACAGTCGAGGACGCTCGAATTATTTTCAATGCAATTAAAGGTAAGGATACTTTCGATGCTACCTCGCGAGATTTTCAAACACCTACGTCAAAAAAGAAAATTCGAGTAGGTATTTTGAATTACTTCATTGATGACCTTGCTTCAAATGGGGTTGATCCTGAGGTGATGGTAAATTATAACGAAGTAAAGAAAAAGCTCGAATCTATCGGTTATGAGGTGAAAAACATAACAGCAGATGTTTCTTCTTTAAAATATTCTCTGGCTACCTACTATATTCTCATGCCCGCTGAAGTGTCTTCGAACCTTGCTCGCTTTGACGGGGTAAAGTTTGGAGCTTTGGAAGAGGGAAAAAACCTTCTTGAAGATTATCTTCTTACGCGCGGTCGGGGCTTCGGCAAAGAAGCTCGGCGCCGTATCATTTTGGGTACTTACGTTCTTTCGGCAGGGTATTATGATGCGTATTATAATAAAGCCAACACTGTCCGTTCATTGATTCAAAAAACATTTAAAAATATTTTTGAGGAAGTTGATGTGGTGCTTACACCAACCACTCCAAGTCCTGCATTTAAAATAGGGGAGAAGTCGAGTAATCCTTTAGAAATGTATCTCGCTGATATTTTTACCGTGACCGCAAACATCGCTGGTATCCCTGCTTTGTCCGTCAAATCAGGAGAAGCAACTGTGGACGGCAAGAAACTGCCATTAGGTGTACAATTTATGGCAAGCCACGGTCACGAAAATACACTTTTTGATATTGGAAAGAATTTTGAACGTGCGCTCTCTTAAGCTAGCTGATGGCCGAAGAAAAAAAATATAAACTAAAAGATCCGCTGGTTCTTATTCTATACGCGCTCCTTTTAAGCCGTATTATAAACAACCTCGTTGATCGCCTTCAGAATGCTTTTGCAGGATCGGGGGGTTATTTTAGCCATGGGATTTGGCCCTTTATTTTTGCGCTTCTAAAGTTTACCTCAACCCTCTTGTCGCTCTTTTTTGCCACCGGTCTTGTCTACTCAACTATCAGGCTCACTCAATTGAGGACCGCTGAACGCAGACGTGTCCACGAAGCAGAGCAAGCTTTACTGCCGACGACCGCTTCCGGCAAGCCGCGCAACTTGAAGTGGGAGCGCGTACTTCAGCATATTGAATCAGAAAATCCGACCGATTGGCGCTTGGCTATTCTTGAAGCCGACATCGTTCTCGATGAAATGCTTGAAGTTATTGGCTACCGCGGCGATACGATGGGGGATAAACTGAAAGCTGTTGAGAAGAGTGATTTCACTACCATCGACTTGGCGTGGGAAGCGCACAAAATTCGTAATCAAATTGCCCACGAAGGCTCCGATTTTCTTATTACTCAACGAGAATCAAAGCGCATCATTAATATGTATAAGAGGGTGTTTGAGGAGTTTAGGTATGTGTGAAGGGGAAGGGTTTAGCGTATAGGGTCTAGAACCAGTTTCAGCGAAAACCGCTCAAAGGAAAAGCAATTAGAATTTGTCGATTCGCCGAAGGCGAATCGACGGTTCCGCTTTGGGCTGTCTAAATCCCCAAATTTCGGCTGCAAATTGCTCATCGCTCGTCGACATATCTCGATATGCCTCCTCGCGCTTCGCAATTTTCGCTCGAAATTTGAAGATTTATACTAGCCATTTTCGCTGAAACTGGTTCTAGGTAAGAGAATGAAGAAAGGAAACCAGCGCGGCTAAGAGCCGTGTGGGGATTTATGTTATAAAATTTTCACTATTCCCTGATCTGCATCCAAGAGAATAGTCTGCCCTGTTTTGATCACATCTGTTGCAATTTTTGTTCCAATGACACAAGGCTTTTTTAACTCTCTTGCCACGATAGCTGTATGGCATGTTATTCCACAATCGTTAGTAACAAAAGCGGCGGGGCCGTCAATAAGTCTTTTAATCATTCTTCCATTTCCTCTTTCGTTCTTATGTTGAATGTGTATTCTTTATCACGATAACGTGTTTTAATGTACCCCTCTTCTAGCTCAATTGTGGCATATTCTGTAAAACCGATAGTCTTGTCACCAATTTCTTTGTAGCCCTCTTCAGTAATTTCACCTTTATTGGCAAGATAAGTTAATAAAGAATTAAGTTCTAGACTATGACCCACAACTACAATCTTAATTGGCCTGTTCGGGAAAAACTTTTTACTAAAATTATTCATTCGATCAAATCCATCGATATAACTTTGGGCTATTTCCTTCGGTGAGGGAACTCTTTCTGCGGCCTCCCGAGTATCCGGCGCGTTAATCATTTCCTTTGTAGCGTCCGAAAAATTTTCACCATATCCTTTAGCTAATTCGTATTTTTCGAGTAATTCTTTCTGGTACGGCTTTAATTTGCCATCTTTAATGTACCAATCTTTTTCACTAAATTGTTTAATCCATAGGGGTAAATCTATAATTACCTTTCCTTCAGGAATATCATTAACCCGATCTGTAATCCATGAAGCTGTTTTTGAGTATCCTTCTTGTGCATGTTCTCCTATTTCCTCAGACGACAAAAACTGTACATCTGCGTCACCTTCGAAGTGCTCCCTTAAGGAATCCGAAAAAACCTGTAGCGTTGACTTTGTTCGATCCATATAACTATGCCCTCCCATCCAAATTACCGATCCTTTTTCTGAGCTCTCAATAACATTTGCAAGCTCTTCGGCTCTTTCTTTTGCAAGTCTGATACCTTCTTCTGTCAATTCAGAGTAGTCTTTCCCTTTTCGCTCAGGGCTGTTTGCCGAGTGTTCAAAAGCTAAAAATTTGTTCATATTTTTCGATCATTTTTTAATATTACAACGTGTAATTGTTAAACCGTAGTCAAAGAAAATATTATTGTCTCTCTCTTCAGTATTCATTACCTGCTTTACTTTCTCTGGTGCTTCACGAAACATCTTTTTAATTTGAAGAATTTTTTCGTCACTTATATGTTTTCTTACTGCGAGGTCATTCAAATCTCCTCTTATCATGTGAAGCTTATACTCGACTTTTAATTGTCCAAATTTTTTAAAACAATCCATGATTATATGATGAGAAATTAGTGTAGTTTCTGGAAGGACAATTTTGAGAAACGTATCATACCAGCTATTAACAGCCTCGTCTTCAAAAGAGACATCGGAAACAATTATCCAAGCTTCATTTTTTGAGATTCTGATCCACTCTGCTATAGCTTTCGGAACATCCATATAATGTAATGCTGATCTACAGCATAAAAGATCAAAAGAATTATCCAGAAAAGGAGTTTTCTCTGCAGGAGATATCATTCCGACATGAAAGTTATTATTTTGCTGAGCCACACTCAACATCTCTTTGCTGATATCCAAACCTATAACCACCTTAACCTTGTCCTTAAAATATACCGCCACCCTGCCAGTTCCACTTGCCACGTCAAGCATTACTGTCTTATTGGGATCTAAAGTAATATCTTTAACACTTTCATGAGTTAGGTGCTCTACATCTGTCCACGCATGTGCTTTATCATAAATTCGCGCTTCTTTAGCGTGCTGAATATTCAAACTGTGGATTTTATCATCAGTCATTAAATTTATAATTTAGTAATAATTCCGCTAGTAGCATCCACTTCGACTATATCGCCAGTCTTTAAAAAATCTGTTGCGATTTTTGTCCCAATGACGCATGGTACACCGAACTCACGCGACATGATAGCCGCGTGACAAAGTATTCCTCCTTCGTTGGTGATAATTGCGGATGACCTTTTCATTGCGGGTACGAAATCAGGATTGGTCATTCCAGTAACTAAAACTTCCCCCTCTACAAGATCGTTGGCTTTACGTTTATCTAAAATAACTCTCACCTTACCAGTAATTTTTCCTTTATACCCTGTTTGCCCTTTAATACTTTTCAAATCGGCATAAAGATTTTCTTCAGAAATTATTAGATTTTTCAATCGATCTACCTCATCGCCCATTACAAAAAAAGAGACAGCTGTAGTTATAAGGTAGGCATACCCATTGTTGACCCGCTCTTCTATTTTCTCTTTACTAATTGAAAGAGTTCCGGATTTTATTCTCTCGATCAATTCTGAAACTAACAAATGTAAAACTTCTTCGATTTTTAGTGAAAGTCGCTCTGCAACTTCTTTAAAAACAGGGTTATAAATGAAATTGACTCTAGTAAAAGACTCAACAACTTCCGTTCTCAAATAAGCTACGTCCCTACAGAAATTAATAACTCTCTTGATATCATCAGGTAATGACACCCCCCGAACAAGATCAGTGGTTTCTATCAATTCTTTATCCGCTCTCTCCAGTTCTTCTTTAGCTTTATTAAATTCATCTTCTTGATCAAAGATTGCCAATCGATCCTTAAAATACTGCAATGTGAACGGCTCATCATCTATGTCTCGCATTGAAAGATGAGTGTATTTTCTCCAATGACTTTCTAAAGCCTCGTCAAATTTATTTAGCGGCACTTTCTTTAAATTCAACAGTTCTCTCTGCTCTCGGCTTGAGCTGGGGAATTTAGACGGCCTGAATGTTGCTTGGAGGAAATATTTTAGATCGGCTTCAGTGCCAGTCCAAGAATTCTTTATTTTTTCTTTCAATTCCTCTGCAATATCATCAACGGCAAACCACAAAAAACCAATTGAAAAATATTTTATCCAATATTCAAAATGGTCTAACAGGATTTGTGCCAAATCGTTATCTGTAACTTGTTTAATATCAATTTTTGATACCCTATCTGCTAAATCGTCTGAAAGGCGTTCGAGATTTGCTAATTCTTCCACGATTTTATTCAAGAAATCAGGCTCACGGTTCATCTTTTCAGTCCATAGCTTTGCAACTTCTTTATTTAAAGCTTGGCCAAACCACACTGGTTTAACTTGTTCATGCCCTGCTTCGAAAAAAATAACATCGAGCCCCCATCTTTCTTTGACGGCATAAATGGCATATCGATAGAGATCCATGAAATATGGAACCCTCCGTCTAATATATCGGTTGAATTTTTCTCCCTTGATTGCACTTAGCGCGACTTCGATAGATTTGTCATCAAGTTTGAATTTTGGATTTGTGAATTTTGGGTTCATGTGATTTATTATAAACAAATTAGGTATTCCACATTACTATATTTCACGTTTTTATCACTTACTTCATTGCATGAGTGGCGAAGGGAAGTAAGTAATCTCTTAGAGTCTGATTTTCGATAGTGAACTTTTTGTCTTTTTCGAAAAAATTATTAATGACCGCTTCGAGAATAGAAATTTCTTTCTCGCGCGCTTTCATCTCCGGAAAACCGCGCAGTTTCGTCACAATGTCTTGAGCTCGTTTCTGGCAATTAACCGCTAAAGTTTTGTCTCCTTTTTCAAGGGCAGAAAGCAGACGGGAGACTTCACTTCCGAGATTTGCCATAAAAAATTGTGCTGATCGGGTATTATTCATAAACTTTCTCATCAATAATTTTTTTAATCCTATCACGGACATCTGAAGTAGGAATCAACCGGTTTCATTCATTTGACTTTAATAAACCACAGATTATTATTAACGCATCACCACGAAAAAGACCCTTATGAGGTTCCGTCCTCATCGGGGGCTTTTTCTTTTGGAATGGCAAGGATATTTTTGATCCCAAGTTATAGACTACCATGAAATTATTTATTTATTTTATCTTAACAACTGCGTAATAAGTGCCACCATTTGCTCTTTTTCTTTGGGATCACTTTCGGCAATAAGGAGCGCGAGGGCGGCGAGTGCGTTGTCATTTATTTTCTTTTCACCAAAGTCTCGATAGAGTGCGTTATTCTTGTCCAAAAAATACACAAAAAGAAATGAAGCGGTGCGCTTGTTGCCGTCAGAAAATGGATGGTCTTTGATTATAAAATAAAGCAAATGAGCCGCTTTGCTTTCCAGAGTGGCATATAATTCCTTGCCACCGAATGTCTGATAGAGCCCTTTGAGAATTCCAGAAAATGATTCGTCACGTTCGTTTCCAAACAATTCTCCAGCCTCGCCTTTTTCCACCAGTTCTTTTTTAATCTTTGCGATAATGTCTTTCGACACATCATAGAGAAGAGGGTAAATGCCCTTTGTTCCTTTTGCTTCACGAAGCGCTCCTTTGTCATACGCATCAAGAATGGTTAATGTTTTGGCGTACGAAGCAAGTAAATTCAAAATCTCCCCCTCTTGACCGGAAAGTAATTCTTTTTTTGATTTTTCCTGGAGAAATGCAACGGTATTTTGCAATTCCTTGAATTTTTCTTTAGCCTCAAGTAAACGTTTCTCATTTACAGTATAGCCTTTGACCAAAAAATCTTTCAGGGTTTTTGTCGCCCAGATGCGAAATTGTGTCGCGCGTTTGGAGTTGACTCTGTAGCCAACGGAAATAATCGTATCGAGATTATAAAGATTGATTTTTCGAATCTTTCCGTCTTTGGCAACCTGTTCCAAAATGGAACAGGTTGTTTTAGAATCTAGTTCCCCTGTCTTATAAATATTATTTACATGTTTAACAATCGCCGGTCTCTGGGTGCCAAAAAGCAACGCCATCTGTCGGGTATCCAGCCATACGGTTCCTTTTTCCAAGTGAACATCAAGCCGAATATCCTTACCTTCTTTATAGATAATGACGGCATTCGATTCTGTGGTTTTTTGCTTATTCTTTTTCATCTTTTTATAGACAAAAGTTTTCCCAAACCTCCTTTGGGTATCAATATTACTGTATCAAATCATATTTGACAAGAAACTTTAAGTCTGCTATGGTAGTGAAGGTTAGATCAAAGTAACACGCAGTGAACCATCAACCAGGAGTCTGATAATGAACATTATAGCAGTGTTCCATGGAGCCAAAGTGGAAGGTCTTGAAGGCCTTCCCGCAGAAATCAGTGCCAACCCACCCATGACCGTCGAAGGAATGGAGAAAATGTGGAGACGGATATCGGGGAATGAATTCTCGCCGCACCTGCCAAGTTCCCTCGGCAATAAAATCGATGCCATCTATTCCTCTCGCCTGGCACGAGCGTTGGATACGGCTTCAGTCATCGCCCTTCATTTGAATCTGGAGATCACAACTGTCAGTGAACTTGGGCAGATGGCCAACAAAGATGGCAACACCGTCACCCATTACCCAGGCCACGAAAAAGACGACGTCATTCTTTGGCAGAAAAACGCTATGTTTGCTGTACGCAAGATTGTAAGTCGTCATGCCGACCACCACACCGTTGTGGCCGTGAGTCACAGGCCGATTATCGCAGGTATTGTTGCTTGGGCAATCGACAAGATTGGGGACGCTAACGTTCTTAATAAAATCCTCAACGATCCCGGTTTCGGGAAAGATGGTTACTTTGCGTTTCGTACAAACGGCGAACACGCAACAGGTGATTATCCACTGTAAATAAGGTTACAACAAGACTGGAGCTTTCTCCGGTCTTATTTTTTAATAAACGAACAATGCCGTTGTCTGCATCCACTTCAACCATATCACCGTCTTTCAAAATCCGCGGACATTTTTTCATCAAGAACCGAGGTTCACATTTTTCCCCCTAAATTCGGCCTGTACAGCATCATTTTCTACATTCAAGTATATAGTCTCGCAGTTTTTTATCCCTTCTTCGTGAAAATATTTCTCCAAAGCATGCAGAAGATAATTTTCATGACCAAAGGCCAGTATTTTGACATTTTTATTCGGCTTTTCCTTTTGCGATTTTTCGTGACCAAATTTCAATAATTTAAGTAAATTCTTAAACTGGATTTCAGACAACTCTTCAGCCGTTTTTATCTCAGGAAAGATTTCCTTAACTTTATCGCTGTGGGCGAGATAATTCGCGCCAAATGACCCTCGGTTATCAGCTTCGATAATTGCTGAGGCTTCATCGAAACGTCTTTTTAGATCTGGATCATTTACAGAATCCCATTTCACAGGACTCCGTGCTCCTGGCAAAGCAAACACACTTTCAATCACAATATGTGAATCTCTTTCCGGAATTGAAAGATTGTGGACAATGCGAATTTCCCCGTTGGCAATTTCATCAGAAATTTTTCCGCGAGCGTGCTCAGGCTTTAAGATTTCAAATCCTCGCTCGTGAGCAATTTGCCGATAAATGTTTGCTGTTTCAACCGCGCGTGCCTGGTTGCTTGATGCAAAAAAGAGTGCATCCTCTTGTGGATTGAAGTCTGCAAAAAACTTTTCTGCTTCCTGTTTTGCCAATTCCATACCTTTTTCCGGAAGATCGGGCGTAATTTGCTCGTTCGGATTAAACTTCTGTGTGGGTTGTTCAGAGGTGATCATCTTCATGCCGGTTTTATAAGAGGAAACACTGTGACGAGTAAAAGTGGCATCAAATTTCCGCTTCTTCTGATTTTCCTGATTTTTCGGGATAACATTTTCGTCCGGTTTTTCAAATACACTCATATGTTTATATTATTTTATTATCTTTATAACTCCATTATACGCATCAACTTCTACCATATCACCAGTTTTGAAAACTCTTGTAGCGTTGTGAGTTGCGATAATGCATGGGATTCCAAATTCACGGCTTACTACCGCAGCGTGAGATGTGATGCCGCCTTCGTCTGTTACAATTGCCGCCGCTTTTTTACAGAGATGAACGATCTGGGGACGTGTCATGCCAGTGATTAAAATTTCACCTTTTTGAAACGCTGCTACTTGCTCATTATAATCCAGTGCTGTAAAGCTTACAATCCGGACCTTGCCAGTGACCTTACCTTTATTTGCGACATTGCCCCTAAGCTCTTTAATATTAATAATGTCTTTCCGCATAACCATTTTAAGTTTCTCTGCCTTTTTTCCAGTAGCTATCTTCGCGATACCATCTTCAAGATAGGTGACATGTCCATTTTTTCTTGCCTTTATTTCTTCAAGATCAATCTTTGTTTCCCTAAAAAGGTCATTCAATTCTTCAACGGTCGCAAAGTTAAGATCGGGTTCGTTGTTCCTCTTCACCAGCTCCCTTAAGACATTTTTTAGATGGTATCTCATGGTCATAAAATAATGCCTTCCCCAGAATCTTAAGAATCCAAGTTTGCCGATCAATTTCCCAATTTTATGAATTTCTTCAGGCACTTCTATACCATGAATATTCTTTGATTCTGATTTAAAATCTTCAATCAGTTTTCGATAGTGGTTTGTATCAAAAGGAGCGTCTCCCTCAACTTCATTAAACCAACCATATTTTTTGACGAGTAAATCTAGCTTTTTATTCTTTTCTTTTTCAGATAAGGAAGCCCACTTGGTATGTAACTTTGCTAAAACTTTGTTTTCCGATGCCCAAGGCATTTCTTCCTCGATGGAAGTTGCAGCAGCTAATATCTCTTCTTTGTTTGGATATTTCTCCAGTAGTAAACTAATCTTTTGATCTAAAGGTAAAACGTGTTGCGGTTGACTGATAAGAAAATCCGTCATAGTTTTAAAAAGAAGATCGTAGAATAAATTCATATCTCTAATCAACTCTTCTTTTGATTTGTCCTGCCAGTTTTGTTTCCATCCATAATCTTCTGCTTCCTTTGCCTTATCGAAGGTAAGTTTAACTTCCTTAAGCAGGGTATTTACCCTCGTTTCATCTCCCCAAAAGGCTCTAAAGTGTTCGGTTGATTCAGCCATTTCGTTTTCTTCCAGCCACCCTTCATTGAATAATTCAGGAGAAACCACGTTTATAGGTCTTTTATATTCAAAACCTACAAGTTGTTTAAATGGTTTTGCGGCCATTCCGAGATGAGGAATGCTGTAATATGGCCACATATTTCTTGTCTCAAACATTCTTTTGTAAATAAGTTTTTTTATCACTTTATTTATTCAAAATCCTCACCGCTCCATTATCTGCATCCACTTCCACTATATCGCCATCGTTTATTATTTTTAAAACATCCCTAACGCCGACAATACACGGGATTCCAAGCTCGCGAGACACAATAGCCGCATGAGACATTAAACCTCCTTGCGCAGTGACAATAGCTCCAGCTTTCGCACACGCCGGAGTCCATTCTGGAGAAGTGGTTTCAGTGATTAAGATATCGCCTTTATCCATTCTGCCAATAAGTTCACCGATTGCATTTACTTTTTCAAAATTAAAAATCATTACCCGCGCAATACCTCTTGCCTTTCCTCTATTAGCAACGGTTCCTTTAAGGTCAGCTGTTTCTTTGGTTGAATTTATACCTATCTTTTCAAAATAGTCTTTTGCGTATTCACCTTGTAATACATCAACTCGGCTTTTTTCATATCCAATAACATAAGCTTTTTCTCTTTCATGTAAAATCTGATTAGAGATTTTGTGACCAGAGTACAAATCTACTATTTCGTTACTGGTCATGTCAAAAAGAGCACTTTTAGTAGAAGAGAACTGTCGAGCCATTATCTCTAAAATTTTCTCGGCGTAACGCTTACCTGTAAATACTACTGTATTTAACCATTCTCTTCCTTCGTATTTAAATTTTCCAAATTCTTCAAGAATTTTCCTCGTTTCCTCATCTTTCTTCGAATACTCATAAGCGCTATCTACATAAAAGAACTCTGTACGCTGATAGTAAGTATACAATTCCGCCCATAATTGAAAAAACTTTGTAAAGTCGTCTATTGTGATTTTTCCTTTTTGCGTAAGGTTTTCGAAAAATTCCTGGGCTCTATTCCTATATGAATAAAATTTTTCCTTTAATTCATTAAATGCGGTTTGGTTAGAATAAATATCTATTCCTTCTTGAGCCGTCTTCCCTAAATGTTTTTTGGGAAGGTAGGAACGAAACCATTTGCCATCAAAAATTGCCACAACCTCGAGATTTTCGTATCCTTTCACAAATGAATCTACCACCAATACCGGAAGCCGTGTGAACTCGAACATCCGAATATAATTTTCGATATGAGATTCGCGCATAACTATATTTTTTTGATAATCCTCACCGTACCTTTTTCTGTATTCACCTCCACCATATCGCCGTCCTTGAGAACTTTTGTGGCAATTTTGGTGCCGATGATGCCTGGAATTTTAAACTCTCGGCAAAGAATTGCGGCATGCGCCAATATACCACCTTCGTTGGTTATGATAGCTTTAGCCCTCTTATACACATTGTTATATTTCGGCAATGTTGAAGGAGTAACAAGTATATTTCCCTCTTTAAGTGATTCAACTTTGTCGTAGTCTGTGATTACCTGGCATTGTCCGGTAATCTTTCCAGTGCCATAGATACTCTTACCTATAATTTCCTTAACATTCTCAATTGGGTGGTATTTTTCTTCATTTGCCTTCACGGCCTCATAAATTTCCTCTGCTTGTTTTCCGGTAAAAATTTCTAACTTTGGAAGATAGCTGACTACGGTTAGCTTGTTTCGTTCCCCAATCAAATCCTTAGGAATCACTCTGGTTTCAAGCATATCTACAATTTCTGATGCAGTAAGATGCTTCATGTCATTCAGTGTGGCGCCTGGTATGCTTTTCACGATCTTTTTAGCAAGAAGTTCAAACATGGTCTCAAACCTGCCAAAAACAGATTCGTATTTCTTTCTTATTGAGTAAATTTCATCAGCTACACCCGGCGTCTTTTCAAATTGCTTCACAAACGAATCAGCGCGGTGGAGTATGCACGCTTGATACGTGATGAGTTTATCTATCGTTGCAGCAAAATGCTTTACGAATTTAGAATCGAATTGATCTTTTTCCTCGATCTGCGAATAGATGCGAAGCATTTCTTCTCCTGCGTCAGAATAGCCCAAAAATATTTCATCCTTAATTTTCGGATGCCTATAAATATTATCCGCAATGTTCTTGAGAAAAATTTCATTATCATTCTCAAGCCGCCAATGGCTGCTCACTAAATTACGAAACATCATAAAGGCAATCGTGAGCCCCCCGTTTCCGTACCTTTCTGCATTCGATTTTCTATAACCATCACCAAAAGAGGAAAGAAAAAAGATACTGTAGTCCCGTTCCATATGCTTGAATAAGGCGCCAGATGCGATTCTATCCAAGATAAATTTCTGTGTGTCCATACATCCTATAATAGCAGGGTCACAAGAACTTGACAAGAAACGCCTTATATGCTAATCTGATCGCAGATGAAAACTCCTGTTCTGGGATTAGACTTCGGCTGGACCCTCGCTAACCTTGATAACGTCGAAAATGTCCTTGAAAAGTTTGAACTACTTACTCCGACTGAGCTTATCGCAATTCCCGAGTACGAAGGCTGCCTTCGTGCTGTATCGGAATTAGCGACATGTTTTCAGTCAGTGTATGTGATCTCTGCGTGTACCAAGCCTATGGAAGCCAACGTTAGGCTCTGGCTTGATATGAAAGGTTACGTAGGAGGAAACGCACCTCTTCATTCTAATAGAATACATTTTTGTTTAGAAAGAAGTGGAAAAGCGCCCCTCTGCGAAGTCCTTGGGATCACACATTTCGTGGACGACAGATTTGACGTTTTGGGTCATTTACATTCGGTCCCGTACCGGTTCCAGTTTGGTCGAAGAGATGAAAATCATTTCGTACCAAACGTACCGATTTTGGACAATTGGAAAGAGTTGGGAGCGGCTATCAAAGCCACCCTCCTCTAATGAAAAGACATTAACCAAAGCGCGTTTGCAATTTATTGCAAACGCGCTTAAATATTATTTCAAAATCCTCACCACCCCATTATCCGCATCTACTTCAACCATATCGCCGTCTTTAAGAACTTTAGTGGCGATTTTTGTTCCTGTAATACAAGGCTTTCTCATTTCTCGGGCCACTATTGCCGCATGGGAAGTAATGCCCCCCTGATCTGTAACGAAGGCTGCGGCTTTACCCATAGCTGGTATAAAGTCCGGAGTTGTTTCTGGAGCGACTAATATCATTCCTGATTGAACTTTACTCTGATCGCTTGGTTTCACTACAATCGCCACTATGCCTCGGACAATCCCTTTATTTCCAATTGCACCCTTAAATTCCTTGACGGATTCATGTTCTTCGAGTAGACCGAAATGTTTTTCCCACGTACGAAGATTTTCTCCCTCTGTGACATAGAGGATTTCACCTGCTTTCAAAATTCCCAAAGCTTTTTGTCGTTCTTGTATAATCGGTTGAAAATTTTTCTCTTTACCCGCAATCAGTTCTTTAATCTCACTTGTGACGAGAAATATAAGTTCGGCATAGCTAAGATAGTGTGCTTTAGCAAGATCGGTCATAAAGGGGCGAAGTGTATACGCAAGAAGTGCAGAGCTTTGGGCGCATTCAAGTCTCCATTTTGTTGCTTCTGCAATTATTTGAAATGCCCTTTCTGATTTTTTTACCTCAACGATAGAATTTGATTCTTCACTTGAATTTTTTATAGCTTCCACGAGTCGTGCAAGGTCGCGTGCATCGCCCCAGAGATGATGTGTTCCTATGTATTCTGTTTCTTTTTGATACTGCTTTATTTCTTTAGCGAGGGTAGGATTTTTTCTCTCAATAGCGCTAATATCAAATGGCAATTTCGCTTTTTGTATTTTTGATTTGAATCTTGAAAGAGCGCGTTGGTCATCAGTGACCGAGTTTGGCAACTGAGGGATCATCTCCATAACTTTCTCAAGGGTTAACTTGCGCTTCTTAACATATTCGTGAACAAATTCTTCGCCAGCATCCCCAAGTGGGAAACATGACATCCAGGGAAATCGCAGGCGCGACATTATGTCAAAGGCGCGCATGAAATCGTCAAAGGTAACTTTATTTTTTCGAGATAATTGCTCTGCTAATTTCACACATTCGCCGGATATTGAGCGAGCTAGATCGAGAATTTTAAGTGTGATGTCAAAATTTCCTGATTTGAACTCCTTTCCTATTCTCTCCTTTAAATATGGATGAGTGCCATCTTTTGATACAAAGTAGTGCCCGTCAATCGATACGGCAGATGGATCATCTACTGGTACTCCAAGAGCTCGCGCTTCTGGTGTTTTAGACCAATCCATCCATATTTCATACTCTAACGTAGGTGACACCCATCTTCCGAGGGATAAATATTCGTTTTTATTTTTAAATCGATTGATGTCAAATTTTTTATCCTTAGGTTCGGTATCCAAAATCCTCACCACTCCATTATCCGCATCCACTTCAACCATATCGCCGTCTTTGATAACCTGAGTCGCGTTCTTTGTACCAATAATGCAAGGTTTATTCATTTCCCGAGCCACAATTGATGCATGAGAAGTGATGCCCCCTTCGTTCGTCACAAACGCCGCTGCTCTTTCCATAACCGGCACAAAATCAACAGAGGTCATAGTTGTAACTAATATTTCTCCTGAATTTAGCTTATGAAAATCTTTTGACCCTAAGATAATTTTTGCGATACCAGTTACCTTACCTTTGTTTGCGCTGTGTCCTTTCAAATTAACAGCTCCTTCAGTTGTTACTCCATTTGATCGATGCATTGAGTGAATATATCCAACAAAGCCATTGACCGTTTCTTGATCGAGCATTTTATTGACAGCCTTTTCGGTTCGATAAACTCCAACTGCTTGGCGTTGTTTTACAAGACCAGGAATGGATATTTTCTTGCCCTCTAAAAGAGCTGTCATCTCAGTAGATCGTACAAAGAAACAGTCTCGCCAGTTTTTTGATCCGCCGAGGTCTGCAATTTTTTGGAAAAGAGGACGATAGGATAGTGATGTCTTGCAAAAAACATTTTTTCTAAATTCATTAAGATAAGTTCCTTCTGCAACAGCATAGGCCAAGGCGCTGACTTCTGAATTGTCTATTTTTTTAAGCAGTACTTTGCTCTGCTCAGTTCTCTTTTTGTGATTTTGCTCGGCGAGAATAAATTCTTTAGAACAGTCTTTGGTGAGTACGCTATTGAGTTGAGCCAATGCATCAACTTCAGTCCACGGATCATCACAGAAATTTACTGGGATACTTCCAAATGCATCCAGCCACTTACCAAGTAACTTTTTCTTTTCTTTCTCTGAAGCACCTGCTTGTACCTTTTTGCCAATTTCGAGCAACTCAAGTTGGGAATCAAAAAGTGGCGTATGATCTTTCGGATAGGTGATGGTCGCAATCATATCCGGGATAGTAGATTCGTCATATCCAAGATCTTTCAGCTTTTTGGACAGCAATTCACCACCACTGCGGCCAATTGTTGCTGTGATCATGAGGCCAGCACTCAATCGTTTATAGCTTTCCATGAACTTTTCCCAATTTTTAACTGTAAAATTTTTCTTGCACTGGTCCAAGGATTCAAAAACTTCCTTTGCAAACTGCTTATATTTTTTCTTAAGATCCGATACCCCTGAAGCAGTACTCACTTTTTTCATTACCGTGTTGGCATAGTGATTATAGTTTGCATGATGCATGAAAGCATTTGTTCGGGTGCCTTCGGTAACGATTGCAAGTACCTCGAGCTTGGCATCAATTCCATACTCTTTTGTAAATGAGAAAAGTCCCTCATTGGCAAGATCTTGGTGCCAGAAGGACATATTGCGGGTCACTGTCATGTACCACTCAATTCCATCAACAAGAAGCGGATTTCTTTTATCCAAAATCCTCACCACTCCATTATCTGCATCAACCTCCACCATATCGCCATCTTTGAGAACTTTAGTGGCGATTTTAGTACCGATTACACATGGAATTTTGAATTCGCGGGAAACTATAGCGGCGTGGCACATAATGCCACCTTCATCGGTAACAATAGCTCCTGCTTTTTTGATAACCGGAACTAGATCGGGGTTCGTATTAAGGGAAACAAGAATATCACCTTGGTTAAATTCCTTAACATCTTCGAGCATATTTACAATCCTAACGACCCCTTTCGCTTTTCCAGGGAAAGCCGTGTTGCCCTTAAGGGTATTGGTTGCTTCTACATATTCCTCAAGTACAGGAATCTCTTTAGAATAGGAGTGATCAAAATCCCACATGATCACATTTGATTCAATGTCATTCCAGAATAGTGACCAGTCTTTTCTCTTTTTTAATTCTTCCGAATTAATACCTTTGACCTCTAGGTTTCTGATTTCATCCGGCGTCATAAAATGTACGAAGAGGGGATCGAGGGCATATTTTTTACCAAGTTCATTAAACCAAGCGTTGAGCACTATTCTTTCAAGTTCAGGATATTTTGAAGTATTCCTAAGAGGTTCGTATATAGAAAGCACTTCCTCAAACTCTTTTCTTGTCGCCCCTTTTGTCAGTTCAGTATCTATCGTAGAAAGCACGAGATAGGCCATAGTAGCTGTGTAGAGCAAGATATCTGTAAAATCTTTGTAAAAGTCATTGAATTTTTCTAGAGAAAACGGAATTGGCTTTTTTGAAAAAGTTTTTAACCATTCATCCGCACGTTTTTCTGCCTCGTGTCCTTTTTTTGCCCATTCTTTAATCCTTGGATCATGGGCTTTAATCAATTTTAGAAAATGCTCATCACATTTTACAAATTCGTCCGCCACACGAAAATGAACTCCTGTATTTCCTGACCATTTATACAGATGATGAAAAAATCTAAAACCGCAGATTTTAGGCATTATTTGTGCTTCGATTTCAACAAACGGAAAATAGATAAAAGGAGTTCTTTTTCTCTCCATGAATTTTACCCATTTCAGTTTTTCATTTCCATAAACAACGGGATATCCTTCTTTAGCTTGCAACGTCGAGTCTTTTTTTGAAAGTGTGGTAATCGGTCGGCTTTGGACAATATAAAATTTTTCGGCTTCATATGCCCACTCGATGTCGCAGGGGAAGCCATAGTGATTTTCGATTTTGAGAATGAGTTCGGAAAGTTCGAGAATTTGATCTTTGGTGAGCACTTGTGAAGAGGCTTTTGGTTCGGGAATGTTAGTCCACTCATTTCCGCCATTTTTGCCCCGATACAGTGCCCGTTCTTGTGTTGAAATGTTTACATCTAAAATATTTCGCGGCTCTTTTTCTACAACATAAGAATCGGGCGTCACTTGCCCAGAAACAATCGCTTCGCCAAGGCCAAATCCCGCTTCGATAATGAGTTGATTGTAATCTTCGGTCACTGGATGAACAGAGAACGCAATGCCTGACACTTCCGACTCAATCATTTTTTGAACCACCACTGCCACTGAAATTTTTGTTTCGTGCAGTCCTTTTTCAAAACGGTAGAAAATTGCTCGAGGAGTGAAGAGAGAAGCCCAGCAGTGTTTTACTTTATCGAGTACATCGTTTTCGGTCGTGTTTAAATAACTTTCAAGTTGTCCTGCCCAGGCGGCAGTCGCTCCGTCTTCCGCTGTGGCAGAAGAGCGAACAGCGACGTAGCGTGCGCCGAGTTTTTTGAAGTCGGCGGAAATTGCCTTGGCAATTTCCGCTGGCATTTTTGCATTAAGAATCAACTCTTTGATTGCTTCGGAGGCTCGCTCGACAGTGTGAATTTCTTTATGATTGACCTTATGTAAAATCGAATCAATTTCCTGAATCAAATCGGTTTCTTTTATAAAATGTTCGAACGCATCTGAAAGCACAACAAACCCCGGCGGTACGGGAATGCTTGCTTGGGTCATTTCGCCCAAAGAGGCCCCTTTGCCGCCAGCGATTGCGGCATCGCTTTTGTTTAACTCTTTGAAATTACGGATAAATTGAGTGGCCATTGGTGACTCCACAATACCATATTTAGGAGGGGAAATAAAGGAGAGGAGTCAGGAATCCTTTTCCCCCAACCGCCTCGAATCGCAAAGAATGGGGCCGGGAATCGGCCGCGGCTAAACTTTTTTCGTCAAAAAAGTTTGCCTGGCCACCGGCTCGCGATTTTTGCTACTGCAAAAATATCGCTCCGCCGTGCGATTCCCGACGCGAGGCATGCAGATGCCTCGCTGCCCGCGCAAAATCTAAGATAAAAACCGCCTTTAAAGGCGGTTTTTATCTTGATTGTTGCGGGGCCGGGAATCGCACCCGGGTCTCCAGGTTATGAGCCTGACGAGGTACTGCTCCTCCACCCCGCGACTGTAGAGAAGCTTCATAGCTTCAAAAGCTTCTTGAGCTTCTATGCAAGAAGTAAAGAGAGTATACAACTCAAATGGTATTTCGCAAGTGTTTCTTTACTCTTTTTGCTTTTCATCTTAAACTTGTCTTTGTCAGATGTTAGCTATTTTGGCTGGCCCCTGTTTTGCCTTTTTCGCTTTGAATTTTAAGTTTTTAATATTGTCGGGGTAGCTCAATTGGCTAGAGCACAGCACTCATAAAGCTGAGGTTGTGAGTTCAATCCTCACCCCCGACACAATGTTTCATTGTGCGGGGAGTATTGTGCCTGCGCACAATGCGGTGAGGATTGAACGCCGGAGCGTTGTTCGCTCAGCAGAGCGAACCGCGAGGTGGTGTCCAAACCAAAGCAAGCGACGGTGAGCTTTGAGTTGCGGACAATCCTCACCCCCGACACCTTTTATGATAGAATACAGTGAGGAAAAGAGCGTGAAGACGTTCTTTAGAATTCGACTCAAAACAACGAACAAAAAGGACTGCTTATGCGAATCAGACTGATGAGGACTCCTGTATTTCTTGCTTTTTTGGCAAGCTATTCCTGTCTTGCTGCGTCCCTCCAAACTCCCGGGAAAAATGAAATGCTTTTCGCTTTCGTTAAAGCCGAACGGTCCAAGCCGTTCGTGCTTCCAGTTGAAAAAGTTGCTGAAAAAATTGCGCCGACAAATATCGTTCTTAAACTTGAGCTTGATCTACCCAAAAGAGAGACAGTGAAGACAAACATTGATATGGGGTTGTTCTCTATTTCGGGCGAGCAAAAACGGGTAGAAGAAGAGCAAGGGTTGACCCTTTTCAATAACACTACCTACACTTCAGAATGGATTGGTACAAGCGTTGGCAGAATGGGGGAAGACTTTTTCAGTTTTGATCACAAGCTTTTCTTGGGCGGACTTAAAGCAACTCTTCGATTCCCATTGTTTCGCTGGCGCTATCCTGTTGGTGTTAGCCCGATGGGCAAGGATGAACAATTGGTGGGGTTTTCTCTTCAGCATAACTTTTAGGGCTTGCATTCTTTGGTTCAGTTCAAAGCGACTCGTAATGAGCCGCTTTTTCATTTGCTGCTTCTCTCAAAATCTGTTAAATTTCTATCATTGCGGCTGTAGCTCAACGGTAGAGCACTCGCCTGTAAGAAATTGCAGCTTTCCTGCTAAAGTAGGATTGAAACTCTCTGGGATATCGGTGAAGGCTAAACTCTGCATTGCAGGGTATGCGAACACCGAGGGAACCTCGACACCACGTTGGGGGCGCCGTAGAGACTAGATACCGGAGCACCTAACAGTTTTTAACTTATGGTGAAGATATAGTCCACGCCTTAACGAAAGTTTTGGATAAGTGCACGCGAGAGGTCGTGGGGTCAGCACCCATCAGCCGCGCAATACAAAAAACCGCTTCTTGGCGGTTTTTTGTATTGCGCGGCTGAAGAAATGTCGGGGAGACATTTCGTTGGGTGCTGACGACCTTTTGAGCCTAAAATTGAGTTTACGAAAATTTTAGCCAAAAGGTATACGGAAACTGTAAGTTTCAGCACCCAAGAGTCACGTCGATGAAAGATTCATCTATGAACCCTTATCTCAAGGGCTCTTCCTTATTCAACAAATCATTGACAGTAACAATTTTACGTGCTAACATGTGAACTAGTAGTTTTCGCAGTACCCAAAGAATTTAAAAGAAAGGATAAATAATGAAACTGCCCAGTCCGACGAATAATCTCGCCGTGACGCATCCCAATCTGGCAAAGGAGTATTCGCCCAAGAACCAGCTACCTGCAAACGAAGTGTTAGCGGGTACCAACCGTAGGCTTATATGGGTATGCTCCATAGCGGAGTGCGGACATGAATGGATTGCCTCTGGCGATCAACGGGTTCTAGGTACGGGCTGTCCAGCTTGTTCCAATAAAGTGGTTACGGTGAAGAACAACCTTGCTACAAAACATCCTGAGTTGGCAAGGGAGTACTCTGCATGGAATCCTTTGCCTGCAAGCAAAATTCTCGCAACCTCGACACTCAAATTCTGGTGGAAGTGTTCAAAACCGGAATGTGGTCACGAATGGCTTGCAACATGTGCAGACCGTGTAAATAACGGTCACGGATGTCCTGCCTGTGTGCATTTGGTGATTACGGCGAGAAATAATCTAACGGTTACGCATCCTGAATTGGCGAAGGAGTATTCGCCAAAAAACCCAATGCAAGCGAATGAGATTGTAGCGGGCACAGGGAAACGACTCCGGTGGGTTTGTTCCAAGTGCGGTCACACCTGGAACCAGCAGGGTGCTCAAAGGGTGATTGGTCACGGTTGTCCATTGTGTGCCAACGAGGCGAGAGCATCTTCTTTAAGAGGTAATCGCTAGTTTCCTAAGAGTTTACTCTTCTGTATTACTGATCATTCACAAGCCCGAGGTTAAGACCTGCGGGCTTTTTTATATAGTGAGTCATAGTGTGGGGTAGAGAATTGGAATATAAATGCTAGTGTCATTTCTTTTCTCAAAAGCGGTTCTAACGTCGTCCACTAGTCCGCGCATCGAAAATTTGACCATGAAATCTCTAGACACAAGGATTTCTTTTTTCTAACGTGAACATGTACAATGCTTGAATGAGGTCGTCAGGCATCTTACGAAAATACAGGAAGTATCATATTCCAGTCGCACTTGGGTTTGTCGCGGTGGCGTTTGTGGTATGGGTTGGCACGTATACTTTGCATACTCACTCCCAGCCGATCGTAGACGATAGTGTCGACAACGATACTGACGAGAATATAGATAATCCACAAGTATATACTGCGGCCGTAGCACAGGCAGTGTCGGCCGCAAAAATAAAATACCAAGTCTCGAGCTCGACGCCGCAATTCGTAGTTCTCTCGTTTGATGGTTCTAAATCGGTGGATATGCTCAACCAATCGCTCGATTTTGAGAGAACGATGTTGTTAAAAAGTAAGTCTTTGCGCTTTACTTACTTTATTAACGCGGCGTATTTTCTTACAAAAGATACTGCGGGGGTATATCAAGCGCCAGGAGAAAAGGCAGGCATTTCTAATATAGGTTTTTCCTCGACCACGGCAGACATCGCGCTTAGAGTAAAAGCATTCAACCTGGCATTTGCCGAAGGCAACGAGATAGGTTCTCATGCAGCTGGGCATTTCAATGGTACTACTTGGACGTACGACAATTGGAAACAGGAATTTATCTCATTTGCTTCTCTTATGTCCGCGGTGCCGCAGAATAATTCGTCACAGCTAATTGACAGACCTATATTTCTAACAAGTATACGCGGGTTTAGAGCGCCTAACCTTGGGATCAATGAAAATCTCTATAAAGTACTCGGGGAATTCCACTTTACCTACGATACCAGCGGCGTTGGGGCAATGGATATCTGGCCGCATAAAGACGAGTACGGACTATGGCGTATTCCAATCGGAATAGTTTTTGTCGGGTCAAGCAGGAGTCCTGTGCTCGCTATGGACTACAACTTGTATAAACACCAATCGAATGCCAAAGAAGAGGCAGTCAAAGGAACACACCTGTGGAACACATATTTTGATGAAGTTGAAACGGCATATACGGACTATTTCAACACCAACTACCAAGGGAATCGAGCCCCCATTGTCATAGGTGAACATTTCTCAAAGTGGAATGATGGCGTCTACTGGGAGGCGCTCAAAACTTTTGCCCAATACGTTTGCGGGCAACCACATGTCAGGTGTGTCACGTTCAAAGAGTTAGTTGACTACCTCAATCAGAACGGCCCTCCGCCATTGGCCCAATAGACCCCAAAAGAAATTACTATCCACACGTAGTCTTTGCCTTTTGATGATTGGCACAGTACTATATAGGGAAGTGTCGTCTCAGCATTTTATTAATCTTTGCGTTAATGTATACTATGCTACATAAAATTATCTCAGCGGTAATTCTTGCCGCAACAATACTGCTTCCTTTCGCAGCTCAAGCAGATATCGTTTCGTTACAGCCTTTGTCCGCAGCAACAATCACGAATGCTCCCTCGACCCCTCCGAGTCCACTCTCGTGTTTTGATTTTCACGCCACGCTCCAGACTGGTTCCAAAAGCTATGAAGTGCGCGGTTTGCAATTTGCTTTAATGCACGAAGGTCTCACTATTTCAGTTTCTGAGTACGGCACCTTTGGTCCAGATACACTGAATGCGGTGAATGCTTTCCAACAAAAATACGCGAGCGAAGTTCTCAAAGGTGTCTCCGCGCCAACAGGACTTGTGGGAAAAATGACTCGCACAAAATTAAATGCTTTGTATGGCTGTGGTAATGCAAATGCTACGATGAGTATGACTACAACAACAGCTGTTCCCGCAATTCCCGCCTCCGTTATTCTTAACGTTAAGAATGTCGCACTTGACAGCAGTGGTGTTACGGCGATTTTCTGCAATCAGAGCCCGACCGATATCCCCGTATTTCCTGTTCGAGTAAGACTTAATGGTATTATTCGCGATTTCAACGTCCCGGGCGCAACTAAAGCGGGGACCTGCGATACTGACACGATTCCCTTTGGCGCATGGGGACTTACCTATGACCCTGGTTCAACGTATGGAGTTGTAACTGGAATTGACCCGTACAACATGTATAAGACAGCAGCGGTGACTTATCCTCTCACCGGAACCACAACACTTTCGATTCCTTCAATTCAAGGCGCGCATCTTTCCGTCCGTGGCATATCAATAAAATCCAGTGGTTTGCAGGCCACACTTTGTAACCTCGGCACCAGCGACCTCACGAATTACCCTGTCCGCATAACGGTAAACGGCACGAGTAAAGATGTCGATGCCGCAGGGGTACATACACACGGACAGTGTCAGGCGATCACTTGGACGTGGGACATGTTCGGATTGGCGCCATCGGCCGGGACCATTATCACCGGTACGGTGAATGTTGACCCCAACAATGCTATTCAGGAGACAAATGAGTTTGATAATTCAGCAGTCATTGTAGGAAGTATATAGTTCAAAGATTTTGGTGTTTCAAAACCAGCTCTTCCGGAGCTGGTTTTGTATTGCGCGGACTGAAGAAATGTCTGGGAGACATTTCGTTGGGTGCTGACGACCTTTGATAGTTTTTTGTGAGTAATCGAAACAAAAAACAGAAAAGGCACGCCTGCCACAATCGCAGGCGTTTTTCTCTGAAAGAAATTCTTTTTATAGAACAATACAAAAACCCACGTTGTCGTGGGTTATGAGAATGCGGTGAATAGTCACCGGTTAAGAACTGTAATTTTGTATCCCCTAAATTCGACGTCCATGAAATCCGTGCGAATGCCAACGAAGCCATCTTCAGTAATAGGTTTCCCCCATGCTTTGCCGTCATCTTCTGTTTCAGCGACAAGTTTCCACGTGCCGGTAGATTCGAGATCGAGATATAAGAGAACTCGTACCTTCAAGTCTGGTGTGCTTTCGACAATCGTCTTCATGCCAATCCATTTTCCGGTGGGAATCAGGTTTGGCATTTTCTCACGATCATACGTGCCAGGGAAGATGGAGCGAGGTATTGCAAGTTTGAAATATTTACTGTCCACCTTCTTCTCGATTACGGGCCGACCATCCGCTCGAATGCCAGCGTAGTAGAGATTGTTTTTGTCTTGGTAGCGGTTGAAGAACAGTACCGCATTATGTCCATCTCGATTTTCACTTTTTGTTGTGTTGATAGCCACAATTTGGAAATACATTTCCTGCGAAAAATTCTTCCATTTTTTTCGGGTGACCAATCTGAAGATGTTTTGAGGTTTGTATCCGTTTTCGGTATCTTCAGGATTGGAACTCGCATATTCGCGTCGCCAGCGGTCATCTTCCGGCAGTTTGCCGAGAATAGTATGGCCGATCCCTTTTTCAATGTAGAAATAGGCGCCGGAACTGACCCACCAATCTGCATTTGCGCTTGCTTTCATCGGCGAGGCTTCTTCGACCGTTCGATCTGTCCAGCCGTATTCTTGAGCAGAGACTTGGAGAGAGAGGAGGGCATAGGTTAAGAGTGAGAAGTGCTGTATGAGGTTTTTGGCATTCATTCGGGTATAGGGTATGTGTTGATGGTTTAAAGGTCGAACAACTCTTTCTGCAAATTAACACACCCTATTAGAATTTGCAATATTACAGCAGTTCGACTGCTGTAATAGGCGGAAATTTCAATATCGGAAAATTATTCGAGGTAAACTCGTAACGTAATTGACCTTCGTCAATTAATCGGATAATCTCGATTTAGAGGAGCCGTATAAACCAACGGCATCCAGGAAATGAAGGCAAGCTTATTATGAATACTCTGACTACATCGTCCGCACAAAAAGAAGAAACCCCCACTATTCCTCTCGACAAAAAATCAGTCCAAGAGCTGACACCCTGCTCTACTATGCAAAATGGGTGGGTTGAAATATTCCGAATGACTCCGGTCGAGATAAAAAAATATAGTAGGGAGATGATGGTTGAAAAAGTTACTTCCGGCTCGGGTTCTTCCTATAATAGCAATCGGTGGACCCTTTTGGCGGTGTATGTCAACATTCAAAGTGGGGGTATGACTTTGCTTTTGGGTAAGGAAAAATAGGACAACTCCACTTTGTTTTGTCTCGATCTTTCTTTTTGTTTTGGGTTAACCAAAGCCTCTGTTTCAATGCAGGGGTTTTTATGTATAAAACCCCGTTTTGTCGGGGATTCTTTAAGTCCCAGTTTTACACTTTTCGCTTTTAGCCTTACACTTATAGTATGGTTCCTGAAGTTCTCACATCCGGATTTCTATTCTTTTCTGTTATTGGCAGTTATGGCGCGTATCTTTACGGCCACAAAGTCCGCCGTTTCCGCTGGAGCGAGTATTTTGCTCTGCTCGCATTGCCGGTGGCAAGTTCTCTCGGCCTCATCTATTTTTACGGTATTAAAATTCTCTACTATTTTCTCTTGAGTATGATTGTCGGTTTTGTACTCGAATATTTTCTTGGCTTGGCTTATCACAAAACACTTAACCACCGTCTCTGGGTCTACAAAAAATTCAGTCTCAACGGCTACACGAGCTGGCTCGCTCTTCCTCTGTGGGGAATTTTCGGCATTGTTTTTCTTTTGCTTTCAAAATCTATCGGACTTTAATGAAGCATTTACCTATTGATCCTAGTACTTTCCCTTTTTACAGTCGGGAGAAAGAGAGGGGTAAAGTTCTTGCGAACCGTTGCGGTCGCGATTTTTTGTATTACGCGCTTTGTTTTTATTATCCGCAGGAATTTGGAGCCGGAAAACTGACTCCACTTGAAATTGATGCACAAAAACTTTTCGGTATACCACTACCAGCGTCTCTCGCCTGGCTCCAAATTCAATTTTGGAAAGTTCCTTCATATTTAGCTCGTCGTGGTTTGGGGTTTCTCATAAACAAGAAAACAATTAAGTCTTTTTTTGACTTTGTACGAAGTATTTTATTTTCTCGGATCTCTGTTGTTCATGCAATCAAGTTTTTAGAGCAAGGCATCGATCGCGGCCACGTTGTGGGCATCGACATTGCAATTGGGAGAGGAGGTCTCCTTGATCATGTCATGTTTGTCTATGGATATGATGCAGAAAATTTTTATGTCTTTGACACGGTTCGTGCCCCTATCGAATATGAACAGACGACAAACGACAGCCGTTTGATTATGAAATTGCCCAAAAAGATTGTGGAGGCGAGATGGACTCGTTTCGGCCGTATTTGGGAAGTGTATCCTCTGGTATAAAAAATCACCACCTTCCGGAGGAGTGTGGTGACTGTGGACACGAAAGAACTCTCGGCAATTTTTTCAGTGCCCGCCGTCCGAGAAGACCGGCTCATGCTTCATCTGCGGCATGCGGAACTTGTTGATTAATTGGGTCGTGCCGCCACTTAAGGTGTAAATGGCGATGAGCAGTCCAATAATGAATATGGACACGCTCCGCTGCGTTTTTGCGAAATAAGCGGCGATAGGGACAATGGCCATGGTGGCTATGACTTCTCCAAGGAAAGCCGTACTATGTAGATCTACGAGGTAGGTGAGGAAGGCAAAAAAAAGCCCTACGACTACAGCGATGATCTTTTGGCCCAGCGGTGCAACAAGGTAAAAGGCGGTCCAGAGGGCACTAACAAGAATCCATATCGGTATGATGAATTGCATGGGTTATCCTTTTTGTTGAGGTGTACTGCGACTTACACACTAGCATGCATTTAGCATTGTGTCAACTTCTTTGCGTCCGATCAAAAAATGCATTAGTATGATTGAGTTTCATGGAAGTTTTTAGCTTTTCGCTTTACACTTCAAACTTCCACAATGCCGTTGTAGCTGTTTTGGTAGCTCGATAACGTCTGGGATCTAGTAAATAAGAGTAAGATGTTTAAAAATCAAATATGCCGTTGTAGCTGTTTTGGTAGCTCGATAACGTCTGGGATCTAGTAAATAAGAGTAAGATGTTTAAAAATCAAATATGCCGTTGTAGCTGTTTTGGTAGCTTAGACAGAGCAGTTATTAATATGTAAGATTTAAATAAATTCAATAATGTTGCCGTTGTAGCTCAGTTGGTAGAGCACGTCATTGGTAATGACGAGGTCATCGGTTCAATCCCGATCAACGGCTCCAAGCGAAGCGCAGGAGGCGTTGAGCTCGTGCCTGCGCACGAGCGTGTCGGGATTGAACGCCGCAGTTATACCGAGCCAGCAGGCGAGGTGACGAGGCGGTGTTGAAATGCGAGAATCCGGAGCATTTCAAAGACGTAGGCACGACGGTGCCGAGTCGGGGTCGCGGAATTTTTCAGCAGAAAAATATCTGTGACCAGACGAAACTTTGTGACGACAAAAAATTATTCGCGGACAATCCCGATCAACGGCTCCAAATTTGTATGCCCCCAGAGCAAACTGAAAACCCACTTGCCGAAATGAAACCACCCTCGGCAAAGAATGTTATTAAAAATCTCCTTTTCATCGGGATTACTATTGGCGTTGCCTATTTTGTCACTGTTACGATTGGTATAGAAAATGTGCGTCAATCAGTCGAGAAAGCAGGGTGGTATGCTCCCTTCATTATTATTCTTCTCAAGGCCACAACCATCGTAGTGGTGCCGCTTGGCGGCACACCTCTTTACCCGATTGCCGGTGCGCTCTACGGTTTTTGGAAAGCTATTTTTATTACTCTTATCGGCGATGCTTTAGGAGCAACCATCGCCTTCTATATCAGCCGCTTTTTTGGAATATCGGTCTTGCACTTTTTTATGAGCGGTGATTATTTACCCATGATACAAAAAATCATGGAGCGGGGAGCGGAGCCAAAACGATTTTGGAAAGCTCGGTTCTTTTTTGCCGGTTTTCCGGAATTATTTGCCTACGCGGCTGGGCTTACCCGCGTTTCCTATCCGCTTTTTATTTTTGCTTATATAAGTGTACATGCTATCGGCGCTTCACTTTTGGTGGTGTTTGGAGATTTATTGGTATCTGGAAATATTAAAGCGGTGATTATTGCAGGAACCGTTTCAACCCTTCTCGCCTTTGCCGGCATTTGGTGGTTTAAGGTTGATTTGCAGAAAGCCAGTTAAAATTTCGCCATTGAGGCATATTTTCTTATTCTTACTTTTTTTGGTAAAGTAAGTTCTTCTTGATTTGCCACCCTAGTTTAGAAAGAATCGCGTGGTAAGTCGAAGAGCCAAAGAGGGAAAGAGGCTAATGGTAGATATGCCGGAGTAGCTCAGTTGGTAGAGCAACCGATTCGTAATCGGTAGGTCGTGAGTTCAACTCTCACCTCCGGCTCAATATCAGACCTTCGGATACAGACCCGACATTTCCGAGGGCGTGCCGAAGGCACGCCCATTGGTTTTGCCCATGATTTAATTCAGAATTTGGCGCGCAAGCGCGCACTTCTTTTTTCGCCAAGACAAGACTCAGCTCGGCAAGGAGTTTTTATGTTGGGCTTTTGTCTTTTGTATAGAAAACCAACAAAAGAAGTTTCCATGTTCCAAGTGCTTTTAACCTTGAAGCGAGCTTAACCATATATTAATGCTCATAGATATACTTAAGTTAGTAGAACATCTCTTAAGGTCGGTTGCACGGTTCATTCCATGGTCGTCTGCGGAAAACTTCTATAGAACTGCAGTGGAATCTCGGAAACACATACCTTAAAAAAGCGAATAAATCGCCGAGATATTTTGCTTCTTAACAACAAAGAAAATTCAATACCATGAAAAAAATCACATTAGGAGTTGGTATAGCCTTTGCACTCACCATGCTTGTCTCTGTGCCGTTTGCACAAGCTGAATCACCGAATATTTTAGTTGGCCCAGATCTCGCACTTGGCTCTACGGGACCGTCTGTCGTTGTCCTGCAAGGCCTTTTGTCTGAGTTGGGCTATCTCAATGTGCCGGTACATGTCCCTCTAGGACATTTTGGCCCTATGACACGAGATGCTTTGGCAAAATATCAAGTTGCTCAAAACGTCTCTCCTGCTGCAGGCTATTTTGGGCCAGTGACAAAAAACGCAATGCGTGCACACTTTGCTTCACAAGCCTGGCTAAGTTTACTAGGTTGGTAAAAACTTCGTGACTACAAAAAATACGGGCAATGAAAATTGCACCGTGTTTTTTATATAAATTTTTGGCTAAACTTACACTGATACATTTGATATACTTATCGTACTTTTAGTTGTAATTAGAGAATTAATAATAAGATAATAATAAACCGTAATAATTTATATATGAAAAACAGAGTTGTGCATTTTGAAATTCAAGCCGAGAATCCAGAGCGGGCTATTAAGTTTTATAAGGATGTGTTCGGCTGGGAATTTCCTAAATGGATGGATAATTATTGGGGAGTTATGACTGCTGAAAAAGAAAGCAAAGAGCCGGGTATCAATGGCGGGCTTTTGCCGCGTCCGTGTCCTGCGCCGGCAAATGGCCAAGGGACAAACGCTTTTGTCTGTACGGTGCAAGTGGAAAATTTTGATGCAATAGCTAAAAAAATAGAGAAAGCTGGGGGCAAAGTAGCCATGCCGAAGTTTGCACTTCCCGGCATGGCGTGGCAGGGATATTTTCTCGATACGGAAGGCAATACCTTCGGCTTGCATCAAGAAGATAAAAACGCTAAATAAGTTCGTTTAAATGGAAGTCTCTATAATAAATAAAAATATATGTCTAAAAATAAAGTAGTGCATTTCGAGATTCCAGCTAGTGATATGAAAAAAGCCAAAGAATTCTACGAGGCTATTTTCGATTGGAAACTTGAATTGTGGGGAGAGGAAGGGGCGATGGCCTATACTACCAAAGTTGATAAGGAGAAAGAGCCGAGTGAGCTCGGGGGCATAAACGGCGGTTTTTACAAGCGAAAGGCAAAAAACCAACAGCCGACGATTGTCGTAGAAACCCCGTCAATAGATGAGACGATAAAGAAAATAGAAAAGTCAGGCGGAAAAATTGCCACGCCGAAGCATGAAATCGGCGAATGGGGTTTTATGGCAGATTTTACTGATCCAGAAGGAAATGAAATTACGCTTTGGGAAGGGCCGAAAAAATAATAATGAAAACATTTAGCCAGAGGGTAGTCCAAATCGCTCTTTCAATTCCAAAGGGAAGGGTGACAACGTATGGACGAATTGCTCGGGCCGCCGGAGGCGGCCCGATGGCTTCACAAAGCATCACAAGTATTCTCGGCAAAGCATACGATGAAGGAATACACGCTATTCCGTTTCATCGGATTGTCTATGCGGATGGTCATGTATGGATGGACTCGAAATACAAGAAAAAGCGCATGGCGCTGTATAAAAAAGAAAAAATTGAAGTTGGCAAAGATAATAAAATAAAAAATTTCTACAATATTCTTTTTGATCTTACATAAGAAGTATTCATTCCGGCACTTGCCTTATTTTTAAGGTATGTTAATTTGTGAGACCTAGCTATTATGAGTAATGTATGGCTTTGTTTTAAGCCATTTTTTATACTTTTATTATGAAAACACCAAAGATATTCACTGTGTGGATGGTAAGCCTTGTTCTTCTTGTGGGTATGCCAATTGCGACTAAAACAGCCCATGCCGCTTCGCTTACTGTTAAGCCTGTCCATGTGGAAACCACTGTCGAGCCTCTTGTCTACATTGGCACTACTGTTCACATAAAAAGCACTATAAAGAATCTCGGCACCCCCGATCCTATTCTTGTTGATATTGAAGTCAAAGACGTTCTCGGCAGGAAAGTCGCCCAAAAATTTTACGATAATGAAATTGTTGTGGTTGGATCACCGCGAACTTTTGCTTTTGATTGGACGCCCTCTATAAAAGGCAATTATAAAATTTCAGTTGGTTTAATTTATCCAGGTTGGAGCGGTCTCTATGGATGGACTGAAGGTGCCGCACGATTTACTGCAGAGGTTCCACCGGCCGGATCACCTCCGGGACATGTAAAGATTCCTGCTAAAATAAATATATACAGTGATGCTGGCGCAAGTTGGGGAACTTTATCTTTATTCAGTTCTAATTGGCCGAGCTGGTCATGGAATACTGATCTCGGAACAATCACGAGTACGAAGACGGAAGGACCGAGCGCTCTTACTGTTACGTACAAAACTCAATGGGCCGGACTATATCTTTATAACGATGGAGTAGATACGAGTCATTACGCAACTTTAGTTTTTTCAGTGAACGGCGGTCCGACCGGAGGCCAGGAACTGCAACTGCTCGGGTTTGACGGCTCTCTTATTGCCATGCCGCCTATTCTCCTTTCAAAGTATTTGCCTCAAGCAAAATTATTGCCAAACACCTGGCAGACTGTTCGTATTCCGCTTGCCGATCTTAAGCTAGCAGGAAATGTGATAACCGGTATTGCCATTCAAGATACGACTGGCGGCGTTGCTCCGACCTATTACCTCGACAACATATTTATTGAGTAGAAAAAATAGAAAAAACCGTTCGTCTAATTAGACGAACGGTTTTTTCTATCATAGGATGAAAATTTCAAAGTACTTGCCAAAAAATGAATAGTGTGGTAGGCTACTCCACAGGAGCTCATAGACAATTGAGCTTAATAAACAACGAAAAAACCCTTACGAAAGGCCTCAGAATGAAGAATAAGGTTCTGGTTTACAGTGTCGTCTTCTTTGCTCTCGGAATTATCCGGGGTCACGCAATCAGCAGGGTCAATGATCTTAGGGGGCAATCAGTGAACACCACTATCACATTGACCTGGACTGTACCAGTCGGAACTACGACTTATGACCTTCGAATTGGTACGGCACAAATCAATACGGTAAATTGGGATAGCCAGCAAAGGGTAACTCCTGCGCCGGCGCCAGGTCCGGCAGGTACGGTGCAAACCTTTTTGGTTCCAACAGTTTTAGCTACCAATACCTACTACTACTTTGCCATCAAAGTGCAAGACGGTGGTGGTATTTGGTCAGCGCAGTCTAACCAAATTCGAGTGAAGACTGGAGAAGAATCGACCGTGATATTAACAGAAGTTTTACTTCCGCCGGAGAGAATCAGGGACTTAAAGGGAGGAGTCTCAGGTACGATAGTCATGTTAACCTGGACTGTGCCAGTTGGGGTAGTCGCATACGACATTCGCGTAGGGACAACGCAGATCTCCGCTCTTAACTGGACGAATCAAACAAGAATTGCGTCACCCGTGCCTACGGCAGCTGGCACTCTGCAAACTTTTTCGTTCACAAGCGGACTTGCACCCAATACCTACTACTACTTTGCCATCAAAGTGCAAGGAACGAATGGGGTATGGTCTACCCAATCAAACCAAATTCGGGTGCGCACTGACAATGGGGTTTCCCCGGTTACCTTGGCATGGGATGCAAACACTGACCAAGCGACAAGAGGCTATTATTTCTATGTCGAGGCGGACAGTGTTATTGTAGGTCGTACTGATGTAGGTAATGTCACCTCGGCTACAATCAACAGTTTGGTCACGGGGCAGACGTATGTTTTCTACGTGACGGCGTACGACAACCGTAATCAGGAAAGTAGTCCGTCAAACAAGATTACCTATGAAGCGGGCAAACCGACTGCTCGCATCACGCAACCTCCCATGGGTCCGTTTCTCATTACGCCTGAAGTTGATCTTCAGACGGAGTTTCCAGGATCCTTTTCTTGGGTCTTTGGGGGCTTTGCTTCAAAAGCGCATCTCGCATTTGCCACGAAAGGTACTTTGCCTGATGTTGCCTATGTTTTCGACCCGAAGGCCAGTTCCATCGTTGTCTCTCAAGATGAGTGGCAAGTGGTGAGACGGGCATTGGATCCGGGCGAGACAACGAACGAGTTCTACTGGACACTGGTTGATGCCGATGAGAATACATTTCTCGAATTGGATGCATCGACCTGGCGGCGGTTCTACAGCAGTTAGTACAACAGTAGAAGCCGACGAGTCCTGTAGCCGGTTTTACGCAAAACAGATTATTTTTTTGCCCTTATGGCAATTACAATAATCTGTTTTTTTATGCCTTTTAATTTCAAGGATTTTTAAAAAAGAGGTTTTTACATAAGATCACATCCGATTGGTGTTAGTCAAAAAATACTTGACAAAGTAGATTAGTGTAGTATACTAACTCAGTTAAATGAGGATATATAAAAGTCTGCCTTTTCTTTATTAGCGACGTAGAGCGAGAGAAATGAGAGTGTCCTCACTGTCATTTCCGAGCCGAGGAGCCTAATATAAGGGTTGAATACCCTCGAGCTTTGCTCGAGAGAAGGAATCCGTCGTGGATTCCTTCTGCCGGAGCTTTGCTCCGGGGTAAATACCGCTTTTACTTTTAGCCATTTTTTGATAATACAGAGAAGAAAAAGGCCAGAAAAACCTCAAAAATAGTGATTTAAAGGCTTAATATATGAAAAATTTTTCCATTAATCATATGAAAAAAACACTTTTGATTGCTTCGGCAGTCCTTTTCTTTGTGCCTTCGCTCGCTTTTGCCATGGATGGATGGCAAACAGTAACCCCGCCGGGAACTTCCGGTTTTACCTTCAACACCATCTCGACAGTGGGGAATTTTGTCTATGTTGGCACTAATAAAGGAGTATACAAAAGTAGTGATCGAGGCGAAACTTGGGTTTCGGCTCTTCCTGCCGTAAATGTTATTTCCATCGCTATTGGTTGGACTTATACTGGCAATCAGTACCAAGTGGGTTTGTCTTCTCCGGTTTATCTTGCCACTAACAGCGGGGTTTATAAAGGAACCATCGTTGGCAATACCTGGACTGCAGTGAATAGCGGTTTGACTGACACCACTGTCAAAGATATTGAGATTGATCAAAATTTGGCAATACAAGGAACAGTCACTACTCTCTATGCGGCAACGCCGAGCGGTGTTTTTCGAAGTATAAACGGCGGTACAAGTTGGACGCTTCAAAGCAATGGTTTGTCGGGCAAAGTCATTACTAAAATTGTTTCTGATTTTGGAAACAAACTTCTGTATGCAGCAACCACGGAAAATTCTGTCTATGCCAGCCCTCTTTTTTCTGCAACAGCAACTGATGAAGAATGGTCACAAGTTAAAGCGCCAGGTTCAACTGCTCTTAATGATATAGACATGCTCAATGGTCTTGGCCAGATCAACTGGCTTGCCACGGATACTGGTATTTTGAAAAGCGATACCGAAGGCCAAAATTGGATTGCAAAAAATCAAGGTTTGACCGTAGGAAAAGTTCTTACGGTAAAGAGTGATTACCTTGATACAAATATTGTCTATGCCGCTCTGCCGGGAGCCGGTGTTTTTCGCACTACCAATGAAGCTCTTGGTACGCCGCAGTGGCTTCCGATAAATAAAAATTTATCTGATCTTTCTATTACTGATGTTGTCACCAATCCGGCCGATTCAGCAGTTGTCTATGCTCTTGGTACTGGCGTTTATAAATTGGAGCTTTCAAATCTTACTGTGGATTTAACGCCGCCTTCCTCTGTTACGGACCTTTCTGTTTTCTCTCGGGCACCGAGCGCCACTGTTCTTCATTGGACTGCGCCCGGAAATGACGGCCTTTTTGGCAGGGCAACTTCATATGATATTCGCTATGCAACCGGCACTCCGATCACAGAAGCAAATTGGGCATCTGCCACTAAAGTCATTCCACAGCCGACGCCGTACCCATCGGGTACAGCCGAATCGTACACAATCGTCCGAAATCTTCCGACCGATTTGGATTTTTATTTTGCCATGAAAGCCGGGGATGGACCTTTTGGTCAGGCGCCACTCAATCAATCTCTACTCTCTAACGTCGCCTTTAGTGCTGGGGTCATTCCTCCGGATACAATTGCTCCAAAAGTGACCGCTTTTACGGTGGCTTCGACTTCGAGTACATTTGTAGTGCCGATTGTTTCTTTCACTGCCACTGACAATGTGGCGGTAACGGGTTTTCTTCTTACAGAAAGTTCATCAACGCCTCTTCTCGCAAATGTAAACTGGACAACTACTGCTCCCGCTTCTTACACTTTCTCAACAGAAGGAACAAAAATTCTCTACGCATGGGCTAAAGAT
>Ga0209515_10000871_pt1 | contig 52536 bp, 53 predicted proteins | sample Subgroupgradi54m_FD_187454 | JGI IMG/M metagenome (GOLD analysis project Ga0209515, IMG submission 187454) | Subsurface groundwater microbial communities from S. Glens Falls, New York, USA - GMW60B uncontaminated upgradient, 5.4 m (SPAdes)... ... | reverse complement strand
ACCGTCGTACTCCGACACGACAACGGCACGCAGTTCACCGCGGGCCGCTACCGCTCCACTGCGGCCGACCTCGGCATCCAGCTGTCACGGACCGCCTACCGACACCCCGACGGCAACGCGTTCATCGAACGCCTCTACCGCACCTACAAGGAGGAATGCGTCTGGCCCCATGACTTCGCCAGCTACGACGAAGCCCTCGCCGCGACCACGGCGTGGGTGATCGACTACAACCACGAACGGCCCCACGACTCCCTCGGCCGAGACACCGTCCCCGCCGAGTTCCGAGCCCAGGCCCTCGACCAACACAATCTCGCAGCCTGACCGTCAACGACCGAGGGGGTCACTACGACGCCGAGGGCACGACTGCCGGCGCGGATCGAGTCCTGGGATCATCCGATCCAAGGACCACGGCTCGGGCGTCACGTCCGCCTGCGGTCGCCTGAACCGGGCGATTATGACTGGGTACGTGCTGCCGAATTGTCGGCCAGGCTCGGGCGGTTTTGGCGACACCGTGGCCCTGGGGCGCGACCTCTAAGGGCGCGACGCCGATGGCCTCAACGTCGGCGTTCTGTGCGGCTCGTCGACGAGCAGGGTCGCTCTAGAGCTCCAGGGCAATCTGAGCGGCTGGCGATGAGCGAGGATGGCTTGCGAGACGCGAGAGCATTCCTATGGGCCCCCTTCGTCGTTGATGATGCCGGTGCACACAACGAGTTCGATCGGCTCTGCGCTGGGCGTCCAGTTGATCCACGCGTCGCTGCCTGACCCCATAGGGTTTGGTTGCGGCGGACTGGCAGACGATCTCGTCGCTTGCCACCGCGGGCGGCACGCTCGTGCTCGCACTGGCCACGTACTCGGCGGTGCGCTCGTCAAACCGCTCGGCTCGCATTGCCGAGCAGACGCTGCTCACCGGCATGCGCCCCCTGCTCGTGCCGTCGCTCGCCGACGACCCGGCCCAGAAAGTCCTGTGGTCGGACCGACATGCTGTCCGCCTCGGCGGCGGGCGGGCAATCCTTGAGGAGGAGGGCAGTGCGATCTATCTCGCCGTAGGGCTGCGCAACGTCGGTGCCGGAATCGCCTTGCTACATGGGTGGTACCCGATGCCGGACCGGGCGTTCGTCAACGACCCGCACGGCAACGCCGACGACTTCCGTCGCCTCACCATCGATCTCTACATCCCACCAGGCGGCGCCGGGTACTGGATAGGCGCCGTCCGTGGCGACGACGATCCTCTGCGTCCCGGCTTCTTGAGCGCTCTCACCGAGCGCCGAGCATTCACGATCGACCTTCTCTACGGCGACCAACAGGGCGGCCAACGCACGATCAGCCGCTTCACGGTTCTACCGGCGAGCGACGACGGCTGGTATTGCCAGGCGGGGCGCCACTGGAACCTGGACAGGCCCGACCCCCGCTAGGGCAGCCCGGATTGGCAAGTCCGTAGCGGCCAGGCCGCGCTCCGATCTGCCGATCCGCGCTCAGCGGGAGCGCACCGAACGTGCGCCCCGAACGACGGCGTCGTCTTGACGGTCCCACGCAGAACGCATTTCTGCGGAAGCGAGAAACCGACACTCCGCCGCGCCAGCGTGATCTCGGCCGAGCACGGCCGCCGGCGGGGCCTCGAGGCCCGTAGACCGGCCGGAAGTCTGAGATGGCCGGCCCGGCGCTTGGTTAACTCGGTTTCGGGACGGTTCCCCGATCGGCAGTGATGATCCGCGCCTGGGGTCAAGGTGCCCGATGACGCTCTGTTCAGCCTCCCGTGCAGGCCTTCACGCGAGCGCGCCCCGTCGCCTGTACAGCGCGCCGTACAGGCCTGAACAGTCCGCCCGCGGTACCCCGCGCCGGGCCCGTCGAAGGGTCGCCGTGGGGCGCCGTTCCGCGACCGCTGCCTAAGAGGCGAGACACCGGCCAGACCCTGGCCACCGGGACCGCGGTTGGCGCGGTGGTCGGTCGCCCCTCGGCCGGTTCCGTATAGCGGAAACGGCAAGTCTGTGACGATCTTGTCAATGGGATTCGGGGAGCGGTCGAGCATGTCGCGAGGAGCGGCTGTACAGGAAGCGGGAGGCGAGGAAACGGTCGGGTCGAGGAGAGGAAGGCGAAGGGCGAGCGAAGGCGAGGGGCTGTCAGCGCGTTGACGCATCGTGATGCAACTGCGTGATCGGTGAGGGGAGCGTGATCGGTGAGGGGAGCGTTCGCCGGAGGCAGGTGGGTGTCGCGTAGGCGCAGGCGGAGGCGCTTAGCGAGGGCATGGAGGATGTCGGAGTCAGAACGCGAGACGGGCTCGGAGCGGAGGTCGACGAGGCGAGCGTGGTCACGGTGCCGCGACTGCTGCTGACGATCCCGCAGGCGGCGGAAGCGTTGGCGGTCGGTCGCAGCACTGTCTACGAGCTCATCGCCGGCGGCGCGCTCGAGGTCGTTCACATCGGGAGGTGTGCCCGCGTTCCCGTCGACGCCGTGCACGCGTTCGTCGAGGGCAAGCGGGCCCGGCCGTGAGTCGCTACCGTCGTGCCGCTCTTCCCCCGAGACGTCGCTGCTCTCTTCGGGCAGCGGGTCAGGGAGGCTGACGAGTGGCCCACGTCGAGAAGCGCGTAACGAGCCACGGCGCGCGCTACGAGGTGCGCTACCGCGCGCCCGACGGAGGGGAGCGCTCGAGGACCTTCCGCACGCGGCGCGATGCCGACCGGTTCGCGTTCACGGTCGAGGCCGACAAGCTGCGCGGCGCGTGGGTCGACCCGCGTTCTGCGGCGCGCTCATTCGGTGACGTCGCGCGCGAATGGCTCGGATCGAATCCCGCCAAGCGGCCCGGCACGTGGGCACGCGACGAGAGCATCCTCCGCGTGCACCTGCTCCCGGCGCTCGGCAGCCAGCCGATCGGGCGCGTGACGCCGGCGACCGTCCGCCACATCGTCGCCGAGTGGTGCACGCACCTCCGGCCGCGCACGGTGCGTCGGCACTACGGCGTGCTCCGCGCCGTGTTCGCGTTTGCCGTCGAATCGGGGGCGCTGGTGGCGTCTCCGTGCCGTGGGATCAGGCTCCCGGAGGTCGAGCACCTCGACCGCCGGATCGTCACGGCAGAGGACCTCGAGCGCCTCGCTGACGAGCTCGGTGAGGAGTACCGGACGCTTGCCTACCTCGGTGCGGTGCTCGGCCTCCGATGGGGCGAGTGTGCCGGGTTACGGGTGGGCCGGGTGGACTTCCTCCGCGGGACGCTCACGGTCGCCGAGCAGGCCACGCGTGGTCTCCACGGAGCCACGCTCTTCGGCCCGCCCAAGTCGGCCGCCGGCCGCCGCACGCTCGCTATTCCTGGCGCCATCGTCGAGATGCTCGCCGACCAGCTCGCGCGGCGAGGACTCACCGGGGAAGACGCCGACGCGCTCGTGTTCGCGATGCCCGGTGGCGAGGTGCTCGAGTACGAGAACTTCCGGCACCGCGTGTGGCTCCCTGCGTGCCGACGCGCCGATCTGGACGGCCTGACGTTCCACGACCTGCGCCGGGCCAACGCGACCGGCCTCGTGGCCGAGGGCGTCGATCTCAAGACCGCACAGACGAGGCTCGGTCACTCCGATCCTCGCCTCACGCTCGCGGTGTACGCGCAGGCGACCACCGAGGCCGATCGCGCCGCTGCGGACGTGCTCGAGGCGCGATTCGTTCGTGCTCCGCGGGATATTCGCGGGACGGAATCTTCCCGACGCGCAGCAGCGGGGCCTCGAGACCCCGCTGACCTGCCTGTTCGCTGGTCGGGACGGCGGGATTCGAACCCGCGACCTCAGCGTCCCGAACGCTGCGCGCTAACCAAGCTGCGCTACGTCCCGAAGGATCAGGAGTCTAGCGGGGTGCTCGCCGCGGCCGGGGGGGACGCGAGCAGCCGCTTCGCCTCGCGGCGCAGCGAGCCGGCGTCGAACGGCTTCACCAGCTCCCCGTCGGCGTCGGCTCGGCGGGCGAGGAAGCGGTCGGCCTCGCGGTCGAGCAGCAGCAGGATGGCGGTGTGCGGGAGGCGGCCCGCCGACTCCTCGAGGCGGAGGTCGATGGCGACGGCGATGCCGCCCATGTTGCCGATCTGGAGGTCGAGCACCGCGAGGTCGGGCTGCTCGGCGGCGACCGCGGCCCGGACGTCCTGCCCACGGCGCACCTCGGCCACGCGCTGGCCCGGGCCCACGAACGCGGACCGCACCTGATCGCGGACCCACTGCGCGTCGGCGGCGACGAGGATGGTCGACATCGGCGGCGCAGGCTACTCGGCGCCGTCGGCGGCCGCGAACAGGAGCGTTCCCACCTCGTGCAGGCTGTCGAAGTCGTGCACGTCGCGGGCGATGAACGGCACGTAGGCCACCGCCGCCGACCCGATTCGCTCCCGCACGCCCTCCATATGGGCCCGCTCGCGCTCGGCGATCTCCTGGAAGTCGGCGAGGTTGGTGTAGAGCGCGGCGAGGCGGGCGGCCGCGGCCGCAGTATCACCGGTGTGCTCGGCAGCGGAGGCCTGCAGGGTGACGGCGCGGGCCCGCAGCCCCTCGGGCTTCTCGTCACCGAAGCGCGGGTGGATCCGGTTGACGATGAGCGCATGCACGGCGAGGTCGGTCTCGCCGAGGCGGCGGGCGAAGAACCGGGCCTCCTCGACCGCGTCGCGGCTCGGTGAGGTGACGAGCACGAAGCGGGTGGCGGGATCGCCGAGGAGCTCCAGCACCGCCGCGGCGCGCTCCCGGAAGCCCTCCTCCATTCCCTCGAAGGCGCGGAAGAACGCGACGACGTCGTCGATCACCTCGGAGCCCACGACCCGCGAGACGGTCCGTAGGAACGTCTGCACCGCCATGCTCGCGACTCGGAGGTACGCACGCGTCGGCATCATGAGCAGGCGGAAGACGCGATTGTCGAGTAGCCGGGTGATCCGGCGGGGCGCGTCGAGGAAGTCGAGCGCGTGACGGGTGGGCGGGGTATCGACAACGATGAGGTCGTAACCGCCGTCCTCGTGCAGCTCGTGGAGCTTCTCCATCGCCATGTACTCCTGCGTGCCCGACAAGGCGCCGGAGATGTTGCGATAGAAGCGGTTCGCGAGGATGCGGCGCGTCTGCTCCGAGTCCGCGGAGTAGCGCGTCACGAGTGAGTCGAATGTCGACTTCGTGTCGAGCATCAGCGCGGAGAACCGGCCGTCGGGGTCGCTGTCGCCGGCCGAGTCCCAGATCGGGCGGTCGATCTCGCGCGCCGTGTCGGAGAGCGCGTCGAGGCCGAGGGCGTTGGCCAGCCGCTTCGCCGGGTCGATCGTCACCACCACCGCGTTGCGGCCGCGTCGCGCTCCCTCGAGCGCCAGCACCGCAGCGATGGTCGTCTTGCCGACGCCCCCGCTTCCACAGCAGATGACGACGTGACCGTGGTCGGCCAGCTCGTCCATCGACGACAAAGTGGCTGACTGGGAGCCGTTCATACGCGCGGGGTGTCGAGCGCGGCGATCCCGGCGGTGAGCTCATCGGCGAGGTGCTCGATCTCGGCCCGCCCGAGGTCGGCGGTGAAGAGGAAGGGGAGGCGGATCTGGGGGAGCGGGAGGCGCTTGGCGAGCCGGGTCGCCTGCGCGAGCTCGAGGGCACGGCGCTTGGCGCGGAACGTGGCCGCGGCGGCGAGGTCGCTCGCCTCGCGCTCGGAGACGAACACGTCGGCGAGCTCGGCGTCGCGAGCGATGCTTGCGCTGTCGAGGTCGAGCTCGACGCCGAGGTCGGGGAGGCATCCGTTCACCACCACCGGCGCCAGCGACACGCCGACGCGGTCCTCGATCGCGAACGCGGTGTCCACCAGCTCGTTGACCGGCGTCTCCTCCGGAACCGTCACCAGGAGCACCTGGCACCGCGACGGATCGGAGAGGAGCTCGATCACGTCCGCCGCCTGCCTACGGATCGGGCCCACCCGCACCGCGTCGAGGAGTCCCCGGGGCGACAGGAGGAAGTTGACGGCGTGGCCTGCCGCCGGCGCGTCGATCACGATGAGGTCGGCGACGCGTTCCTGCTCGAGCGACTTCACCTTGCCGAGCACGAGGATGTCGCTCATGCCGGGCACTGCGGTGGCGACGACATCGAGCGCGCCGGAGCTGGCAAGCCGCTTCGAGATGCGACGGAGGCCGTGGGCCTGGAGGTAGTCGAGGAGGGCCTGGTCGGGCGTGAGCGTGCGGGCCCGCACGCCCGGCGCCAGCGTGGCCTCGTCGTACGTGAGCTCGGGTCGGTCGAAGGCGGCCGAGAGCCCCGATTTGCCCTCGACCTCCACGATCAGCACGCTCAGTCCCACCCGGGCCGCGGCCACGGCGAGCGCAGCGGTGACCGTCGTCTTGCCGACGCCGCCCTTGCCCGCCACGATCACGACCCGGGAGGTGGAGCAGAAGCGCTCGAGCTCCATCAGGCCTCATGCTACGGGAGCCCCGATGTCGCCCCGCCTTCGAAGACTCCTCGGATGCGTCCTGCTCCTTCCCGCGGCCACGTTGCTCGTCGAAGGGTGGGTTGGGCCGTCGGCGCGCGCAGAACCCAACGGAGCGGCGAGCGCCCGCGGGCGGGGTATCCCCGCCCGCAGCGAGCGCGACCAAACGAATGGCGGGATCATGGTCACGCAGGTCGACGGGCTGATCGACCCACCCAACGCCACGCTGATCCGGAGCTCGATCGCGGCGGCCAACCGGCGGGGCGCGTCGCTGCTCGTGCTCCAAATCGATTCGGGGGGTTCGGTCGACACCGACGTCGCCCCGCTCGTGCGCGCGATCCGGCGGTCTCGGGTCCCGATCGCGGTGTGGATCGGACCGTCGCGGGCGAAGGGCAAGGGCGCGGCCGCGGTGCTGGCCGAAGCCGCGTCGGTCGCCTCGGTCGCGTCGGGTGCGAGCGTGGGCCCGGCCTATCCGGTGTCGCTCGACCATCCGTCGGTCGTCGGTCGAGCTCCGGCTCTCGATCTTGCGGTGCTCGCCGGGTCGAACGGGCGGAGCGAATCGGGAGCGCGCGCGTTGGTGCACCGGCGCCTTTCGGCCGACGACGCGCGGCGCCGCGGCGCCGTGGACAGCGTCGAGCCGACGCTGGGCGAGCTCATCGTGTCGCTCGACGGGCGCGAGGTGCATACCGCTGCCGGCCCGGTCACGCTGTCGACCGCGAAGGTGGTGGGTGAGGGCCGGGCCCGTCGCCGCCAGCCGAACCAGACCGTGCACTTCCGCAAGCTCACGCTCGCGGGCACCGCGGTGCACACGCTGACGAGTCCGTCGATCGCCTACTTGCTCTTCGTCGCCGGGCTCTCGCTCATCGTGTTCGAGTTCTTCACCGCCGCGATCGGCCTGGCCGGTCTGGTCGGCGCGCTGTCGGTGGTGGGCGCGCTCGTCGGCTTCTCGCACCTGCCCGTGCAGTGGTGGGCGGCGGGGCTGCTCATGGTCGGAGTGCTCGGCTTCTCGATCGACGTGCAAGCCGGCGGCCTCGGGTTCTGGACCACGACCGGCGCGATCTCGCTCGTCGCCGGCTCGCTCGCGCTCTACGGCGGCTCGTCGCGGCTCGACGTGCCGTGGTGGATGGTGACCCTCGTCTGCCTGGGCACGGCGCTGTTCATGCTGGCGGGGATGACGGCGGCGATCCGTTCGCGGTTCTCCACGCCGACGGTCGGGCGTGAGCAGATGGTCGGCGAGATGGGCCAGGCCGAGGTCGACGTGGCACCCGACGGCGTGGTGCGGGTCCGGGGCGGGTTGTGGCGGGCCCGCACCAACCGGGCCACTCCGATCGACGCCGGCCACCCGATCCGGGTGGTGTCGGTGGAAGGGCTCGTGCTGGAGGTCGAGCCCCAGGAGGGTGGCGCGAAGGACTACCGCCACTAACTGGACAGCGACCTACGGCAAGGGATTCGGCCCTTGTTGACTCGGGGACTCCGGTATAGGTTCCGCCTCGAGACCGCACGGCCCGGGGAGGGGTTGGGTGGCAGTCCGAGCGCCGCACGAAACCTGGCAGTTCCGCGCCGCCTGCCGGGGGCCGGAGTCGGCCCTGTTCTTCCCGCCCACTTACGCCGAGCGTAAAGAGGAGCGGGAGGATCGGGAGCGGCGGGCGAAGGCGATCTGTGGCGGCTGCCCGGTGCGCCGCGAGTGCCTCGAGTACGCCCTCGGGATCCGTGAGCCGCACGGCATCTGGGGCGGCCTCAACGAGGCCGAGCGTCGCATGCTCGTCTCCCCCGACGCGGGCTGAATTCGGGTCGCGCTCACTCGGGCGCCGGGGTCCCCGGCGCCCGCCCTTCGGGTCGTTCGCCGCTCCGTGGCCCGGGGAAGCGGTCGTCGCCCCGGCGGCGGGTCACTCCCTCGGCGTCGAGCCGGGCCAGGATCGCCAGCACGTACTTGCGGGTGGAGCCGAGCAGGTCCCGCACGCTGGCCACCGTCACCGATCCCCGCTCCCGGAGCGCCGCGTCCACGAGCGCGCGCGCCTGGTCGAGCGCGGTGGCGGCGAAGACCACGCCGTCGACGTCCACGAGCACTCCCTCACGGACGAGCGCGCGCACGAGCTCCGCGTCCGCGCCCACCTCGCTCGGCGCCGGCGGCGCGAACGGTGCCGCCTCGAGGGCGGCGAGGAGGCGGAGGGCCTCCGGCGAGTCGGAGGCCCGCGTCCTGTGAGACGAATGACGGACCGCGCCGCGCTCGACGACGAGGTCGGCGGCGCCGTCGACCGCGGCCCGGAGTCGGGCCGGGTCGATCCGAAGGGCCGTCGCGAGGGCACTCAACTCGAGGCCGGGGTCGAGCGGATGGTCGCGATGGTGGTCAACGACCTTCTCGATTACGTCGCGGCGCAGCTCGGCGAGCGTGGGCGCGTCCACCAGCCACTCACCGGCCTCGGCGGCGACACCACCCGCGATCAACGCGGTGGCAAGGTCGCGCGCCTCGTCGGGACTCACGCCGGCCAGCAGGGTCAGTTCGTTGACCCGCAGCCAGAGTCTGCTCGCGAGCAGGCGTGGGCCGAGGGGGAGCACGAGGCGGGCCGGCGCGTCGCGCGCCCGACCGACGGGCGCGACGTCGAGCACCTCGGCGCCGGCCACGGTGCGCCGGCTGCCCGGATCACGTAGCACGAGGCGGTCGCCGGGCGCGAGCGGGATCGGCGTGTCGAGCCGCAGGCGGGCGAAGCGCGCGTCGGCGTCCAGCGGGCGTAGCCGCACCCGGTGCTCCCCCGAGCCCGCGTAGGCCTGGAGCACGCCGCGGCGCAGCTTCTCGCCCGCGACGCGCGTGACCGTCACGTCGATCATGGTCGGTTCGGCCCACTGCCCCGGTCTCACGACTGCGTCGCCCCGCCGGAGCCGGTGGTGCTCGACCCCGGCGAGGTTGAGCGCGACGCGACTTCCGGGCTCGGCCACCTCGAGGCGGTGGTGGTGTGACTCGATCCCGCGGACGCGAGCCGCCGCGCCGGCGGGGACGACGAGCACGTCGTCGTCGACCGCGATCCGGCCACCGGCCAGCGTGCCGGTCACCACCGTGCCCGCGCCGCGGGCCGCGAACACGCGGTCGACCCACAAACGCGGCCGGCCGCGGTCTGCCGGCGCCGGCGCGGCGTCGAGCACGGCGTCAAGCGCGGCGCGTAGCTCGACGAGTCCGCGCCCGGAGCGGGAGTCGACCGTCACCACGGCAGCCCCCTCGAACGGGGAACCGGCGAGGTGCTCGTCGAGCTCCAGCTGCGCGAGCTCGAGCGTCTCGTCGTCCACGAGGTCGGCCTTCGTGAGCACGGTCATGCCGTGGCGCACGCCGAGCAGCTCGAGAATGCGCAGGTGCTCCTCGCTCTGGGGCATCCAGCCTTCGTTGGCCGCGACCACGAGCAGCGCGACGTCGACCGCGCCCACACCCGCCAGCATGTTCTTGATGAAGCGCACGTGGCCCGGCACGTCGACGAAGCCGACCTCCGTGCCCGACGGGAGCTCGGTGAACGCGAAGCCGAGGTCGATGGTGAGACCGCGAGCCTTCTCCTCGGGGAAGCGATCCGGGTCGGTGCCGGTGAGTGCGAGCACCAGTGCCGACTTTCCATGGTCGACGTGGCCCGCGGTCGCGACGACGCGCATGCAGCTTACTGGCCGAGCGCGGCGCGCAGCGCGCTCGTGACATGAGCGTCATCGGTCGGATCGACCGTGCGCAGATCGCAGACGACCCGCCCTTCGTCGGCGCGAGCGACGACGGCCTCGTCGCGCAGACGAGCAAGCACGCGGTCGGCGCTCGGCGTCTCGATGGCGACGCCGGCTGAGGGGATGACCAGTCCCGGGAGCGAGCCGCCGCCGGCGACGGCCTCCGTGTCGACGACCTTGGCGCCGGGCACGGCCTCGGCGACACGCTCGGCGCGGCGGCGGAGCTCGTCGACCGGCGCGGTCGCCATCCGCCAGAGCGGGATGCGGGACGCGTCGCCTGAGAGGTATGCGAAGGCGACGGCCTGCAACGCGGCGAGGGTCATCTTGTCGGCCCGCATCGCGCGGGCGAGCGGGTGGCGCGCGACCGTCGCGACGAGGTCGGCCCGGCCGACGACGATCCCGGCCTGAGGGCCGCCGAGGAGCTTGTCGCCCGAGAACGTGACCAGCGCCGCGCCGTCCTGCACGGCCTGTCGCACACCGGGCTCGTCGCCCAGCCAGCCGGGACGACGTGCCAGCCACGGGGTGGTCTCGTCGAGGAGACCCGAGCCGGCGTCGATCATCACCGGCGGCCCGAGCGACGCCAGCTCGGCGACCCGGGTCGACTCGACGAAGCCGATCATGCGGTAGTTCGACGCATGCACCTTGAGCACGAGCGCGGTGTCCGGGCCGAGGGCGGCCTCGTAGTCGGAGCGGCGGGTGCGATTGGTCGTGCCCACCTCCACGAGGCGGCAACCCGACTCGGCCATGATCTCGGGCACCCGGAACCCACCGCCGATCTCGACGAGCTCGCCGCGCGACACGATCACCTCGCGTCCCCGCGCGAGCGCGCCCAGGGCGAGCAGCACTGCTGCCGCATTGTTGTTGACGACGAGCCCGGTCTCCGCGCCGCACGCGCGCGCGAGCAGCGAGCCGGCGTGCTCGTGCCGCGAGCCGCGCTCCCCCGAGTCGAGCCGGTACTCGAGGTTGGAGTAGCCGCGGGCGACGGTCCGCGCCGCGTCGAGGGCGTCGTCGCCGATCGGGGCCCGGCCGAGGTTGGTGTGGAGCAGCACACCGGTCGCGTTCACGACCGGCCGGAGGAGCCGGGCCCGCAGCGCGTCGACGCGGGCGCGAGCATCGTCGATCACCGAGTCGGGCGCGACCTTCTCTCCCCGCTCGGCGCCGGCCCGGGCGTGATCGACCGCGTCGCGCGCGCACGCGGCGAGCAGCTCATGTGGGAGGCCGTCGAGCGCGGCAAGCACCTTCTCGACCGACGGGAGGCCCCGGCGCGGATCGGTGGTCACGAACCCAGAGCGTACGGCGATGCTCGGGGCCCGGTCGCCGGCCGGACCGGTGGCCCCACCGCGTAGACTTGACAGCGTGCGTCGTGCTGCTTCCCTCGTTCATCACTCGTGGTAGCGATCCGCGAGGCCGCCACGGTGATGCTGGTCCGTGACGACCCGGATCTGCACGTCTTCATGCTCCGGCGCAACCTCGATGCCGACTGGGTGGGGGGCGCGTACGTGTTCCCGGGAGGCGCGGTCGACGCCGACGACCGGTTGGCCGAGATCGAGGCCCGTTGCCCGGGCCGCACCGACGCCGAGGCCAGTGCCCTGCTCGGGCTGCCGTCGGGAGGACTGGGCTTCTGGGTGGCCGCGGCGCGCGAGACCTTCGAGGAGGCCGGGGTGCTGCTGGCCCGGCCGCCCGGTGAGAGCAACCGCGAGGTGCTCGACGTCGTGTCGGCCGAGGCGGTCGAGCGGCTCGCCGCCGCTCGCGACTCGCTCAACCGGCGCGAGCTGCGCTTCACCGACCTGATCGCGAGCGAGGACCTTCTGCTCGACGTCGAGCGCCTCCACGTGTTCTCGCACTGGGTCACGCCCGTGGGCATGCCTCGTCGGTACGACACCTGGTTCTTCGTGGCCGCCGCGCCCGACGGCCACGCCTACCTTCACGACGACGGCGAGACGGTCGCGTCGGCATGGATCCGGCCTCGTGACGCGATCGAGCGTGCCGACCGGGGCGAGCTGGAGATCATCTTCCCGACCCGCCGCAACCTCGAGGCGCTCGGACGGTTCGCGCACGCGGCGGACCTGGTCGACTTCGTGCGTGACGCGTCCGATGTTCCGCCCACCACGCAGCCGCGCATCGTCGCCGACGGAAACGGAGCTCGCCTCCTCCTGCCCGACGACCCGGGCTACGACGACGCGGCCGACCCACCCGACGACGCTTGGGCGACGATCGCCGACGCGGTACGAGACGTGACGCGGGGCGGGAACCGAGAAGGAGCGGCCTGATGCCCGACATGACGCCGGGGGTGCCCAGCGCGCTGTCACCGCTCGTACGTCGCATCGTCGCGCCGAATCCCGGGCCGATGACGGGGCCCGGCACGAACACCTACCTCGTCGGCATCGACGAGGTAGCCGTCATCGACCCCGGTCCCGACGACAAGCGCCACATCGACGCCATCGTCGGAGCTTCGATGAAGGAGCGCGTGCGCTGGGTGCTGCTCACCCACTCCCATACCGACCACGCGCCTGGCGCGGCGCGCCTGGCCAAGGCCACTGGCGCGGAGGTGCTCGCGTTCTCGAAGAAGGACCCGGCGGTGCCGGTCGACCGGACGATCGGCGAGGACGCCGCCATCGAGGGAACCGAGTGGGGTTTGAAGGTGCTGCACACGCCGGGCCACGCGCCCGACCACCTCTGCTTCTTTCTCGAGGAGGAGCGTGTCCTCTTCACGGGTGATGTCGTGCTCGAGGGCATGTTCTCTGTGATCTCGCCACCGAGAGGCGGCGACATGGTCGCCTACCTCGAGTCGCTCGAGCGGCTGCGCAAGATGCGGTTGGGACGCATCTGCCCCGGCCACGGCGACCTGATCGAGGAGCCCCGGGCCCGCATCGACGAGTACCTCAAGCACCGCCGTGAACGCGAGCGCCAGGTCCTCTCGGTGCTCGAAGAGGGACCGGCCAAGATCCCGGAGATTGTGACGCGTCTCTACACCGACACGCCGCCCGAGCTGCTCGACAAGGCTGCACTCCAGGTGCAAGCGCACCTGGTGAAGCTGCGGGGCGCGGGCAGGGTCTCGGGCCGCGACCTCAAGTCGGCCTGGAAGCTCGCGTAGCGCGATCCGTCGTGTGTGGAGCGGCTCGGGAGCTGTGCCAGACTCGTTCGTCGTGACTGCGGCGATCACCGTCGAGGGACTGCGGAAGTCCTACGGCTCCGTCGAGGCGGTGAAGGGCGTCGACTTCGAGGTGCGCGAGGGCGAGGTGTTCGCGCTGCTCGGCCCCAACGGTGCCGGGAAGACCACCATCGTCGAGATCCTCGAGGGCTACCGGCAGCGCACCGAGGGTCGGGTCGAGGTGCTCGGCGCGGATCCGTTCGTCGGCGGGCGAGCGCTGCGCGAACGCGTCGGCATCGTGCTCCAGGAGTGCGGGCTCGACCCGTACCTCACCGTGGCCGAGACGGTCCTGCACACCGGCCGCTGCTACCCCTCGCCGCGCCCTGTGGGCGACCTGCTCGAGCTGGTCGGCCTGGACGAGAAGGCCGGCGACCGCGTGAAGACGCTCTCCGGCGGTCAGCAGCGCCGCCTCGACCTCGCGCTCGCGCTGGTCGGCGACCCCGACCTCATCTTCCTCGACGAGCCCACGACCGGCTTCGACCCCTCGGCCCGCCGGAACGCGTGGGACATCGTCGAGGGGCTGTGCAACCTGGGCAAGACGGTCCTGCTCACCACGCACTACATGGACGAAGCCCAACACTTGGCCGACCGTGTCGCCGTCATCCGGGCCGGGGTGATCGTGGCCGAGGGCTCGCCCGCGTCGCTGGGTGGGCGCGACACCGCCGCCGTCCGCATTCGCTTCCGGCCGCCCGACGGGCGTGCGCTCCCGCCGGTGGGCGCGGGGGCGCGCCCCGATCCCGAGCATCCGGGCTACGTGGTGCTGGAGACCGCCGAGCCGACCCGCGTGCTGCACGCGCTCACCGGCTGGGCGATCGACCAAGGGGTGGAGCTGATCGGGCTCACCGTGACCCGCCCATCGCTCGAGGACGTGTACCTCGAGCTCACCGAGGACTCCGCGTCCGACGGGAGCGCGCCGTGACCACGACCGGCCTGCTCACCGACCAGGTGGTGCTCGAGCAGAAGCGCTACTGGCGCAACCCCGCCGCGGCCGTGTTCACCTTCGCGTTCCCCGTGTTCTTCCTGATCATCTTCGCGTCGATCAACTCGGGGGCGAGCGTGACGTCCCTCGGGAAGATCAACTTCAACCAGTACTACGTGCCGTCGATCATCGCGTACGGCGTGATGTCGGCCTGCTACGTGAACGTCGGGATCGCGATCTGCTTCCGGCGTGACACCGGGCTCCTCAAACGGTTGCGGGGCACGCCGCTCCCGCCGTGGGCCTTCGTGGTCGGCCTCGTGGGCTCGGCCTACATCGTGAGCGCGATCCTCGTCGTGATCACCACCGCGATCGGCGTGGTCTTCTACGACGTGACCCTCTACCCCGGTCGGTTCCTCGCGCTGGCGGTCGCGTTGCTGGTTGGCGCGGCGTGCTTCGCGGCCCTGGGCGTGGCTGTGTCGACGGTGGTCCCCAACGCCGACGCCGCGCCGGCGATCGTGAACGCGGCGTTCTTCCCGATCGTGTTCCTCTCGGGCACGTTCTTCCCCATCCCGGCCGGCTCGTGGCTCACGAAGGTTGCCAACGTGTTCCCCGTCCGCCATTTCATCCAGGCGGTGTTCGCCACCTTCGACCCGCGTCGGGTGGGGTCGAGCTTCGCGTGGCGACATCTCGCGGTGATGGCGGTGTGGGGCGCGGTCGGCGCGGTCTTCGCGGCCCGGCGCTTCAAGTGGGAGCCGCGCCGGCGGTAGCCGGGCGCGAGCAAGCGCGCCGGGGTGGGTTACTTCACGGGCGCGGCGTCCTTGGCCGCCAGGCGGGCGGCCGCGACCTCGAAGATCCGGGCCGTGCAGCCGTCCATCTCGATCGGGGGCAGCAGCTCTTCCACGACGCGGTCGGCCAAGGCACCGAAGGCGACCGCAGCCGGGCTCCCGGGATCACTCAGCACCACCGGCTCCCCGCGGTCGCCGCCGGCCGCGACCATCGGCTCGAGTGGGATCGAGCCCACGAGCGGCGCGCTGATCTCCTTCGCCAAAGCCGCCCCGCCCCCCGAGCCGAACAGCGCGAGCGACTCGCCGGAGGGGGTCACGAACGCGCTCATGTTCTCCACGACGCCGACCACCTTCATGTAGGAGCGGCGCGCCATGTCGGCCACCCGCGCCGCCACCTTCTGCGCGGCGAGAGCGGGTGTAGTGACGACGAGCATCTCGGCTTGCGGCAGCAACCGGGCCAGGGCCATCTGGATGTCGCCGGTGCCCGGCGGCATGTCGATGAGCAGGTAGTCCATCTCGCCCCAGCGCACGTCGGTGAGGAACTGCTCGAGCGCCTTCGAGAGGATGAGCCCCCGCCACATGAGCGCGGTGCCCTCGTCGTCGACGAGGAACCCCATCGACACCACCTTGAGCGTGCCCGCCGAACCGCCCGAGCCGCCGGGAACCGTCACCACGTTCGGCGTGATCTTCCCGTCGGCTCCGCCGAGCCGACCCTCGACGCCGAGCATGCGGGGCACGCTGAAGCCCCAGATGTCGGCGTCGAGCACGCCCACGGTGAGGCCCCGCGCCGCCAGCGCAGCGGCGAGGTTCACGGTCACCGACGACTTCCCGACACCGCCCTTGCCGCTCGCCACCGCCAGCACGCGGGTGGTCGACGGCACCTCGGTGTCGGGGGCGCTCTCCCGCGCGTTCCACCGTGCCCGCTGCATGGCGGCGGCCTTCTGCTCTTGGGTCATCTCTCCGTACTCGACCTTGACCGAGGTGACGCCGCGCAGGCCGCGAACCTTCGACTCGACGTCCTTCTTGATCTGGCCCCGTAGCGGGCAACCCGCAGTGGTGAGCGCCACCTTCACGCGCACGGCGCCGTCGTCGGAGATGGTGATGTCGTCGACCATCCCCAGCTCGACGATGCTGGCGTGGAGCTCGGGGTCGATCACGCCCTCGAGGATGCGACGCACGTCGTCGGCCGCGGGCGGCGGCCCGGGGATCACGTCGTGGACCGGGGCCTCGGGGTCGTTGGGGTCGACGGGCTCGGTGGGATCCATCACGCTCTCTTCGGCAGGGTTTCTCGGGCTCACGAGCGGGCAGAGGAGCCACTCCCCAATAAAACCAGGGTTCACCTTGAAAATATGCCCTTCGGGCGCTACATTCAAGCTCGTGGACCTCGACCTGCTCAAGGCGCTGGGTGACGAGACCCGCTACGCCATGTACCGCGAGCTGGCCACCTCCACCCTGGCGCTCTCCGCCGCGGAGCTGGCCGACCGGCTCGGGCTGCACGCCAACACCGTCCGCCTCCATCTGGAGCGGTTGCGGGAGGCTGGCCTGGTCGACGTCGAGGCCGTCCACCGCGGCACCGTCGGCCGACCCCAGCACCTCTACTTCCTCGCGCCGGGCGCGCCCGGGCTCGGCTTCGACCCCCCTGCCCACGCCCTGCTCGCCGGGCTCCTCGCGGCCATGGCCGAGCGCATCGGCGCCGAGGCCGACGACGCGGCCGAGACCGGCTACGCCTGGGGCGTCGAGGCCGGCCGGCGCACCCGGTCACGCAGCTGCGTGAAGGCCCTTGCCGGCGAGCTCAACCGACTCGGCTTCGAGCCCGCCGCCGACGACGCCGACGGCGTGGCCGACGCCGAGACCGTGCGCATCGACTTCCTCCACTGCCCGTTCCGCGAGCTGGCCGAGGCCTACCCCGAGCTGGTCTGCAACCTGCACCGGGGACTGTGCGAGGGCGTCGTCGACCAGGTGGGCGGGGGAACAGTCGACGAGTTCGCCACGTTGTACGAGCACGAGCCGTGCCATGTCACGGTGGCCGTCGGGTATCCTGACTCGGCGGATTGAGCGCACTCCGGAGGATCTGATGTTTGCCCTCAACGACAGCCGCACCATGTTCAGCCTCACCGACGCGGCCACGGAGAAGGTCAAGGGCCTCATCGAGGCCGAGGGCAACCCCGACCTCGTCCTGCGGGTCGCGGTGCGACCCGGCGGGTGCTCTGGCCTCAGCTACGAGATCTTCTTCGACAGCGATGTCGCTCCCGACGACGCCCAGAGCGAGCACGGCGGTGTGAAGGTCGTGATCGACCCGGCCAGCGCCCCGCACCTGGCCGGCGCGTCGCTCGACTACAAGGACGGGCTCCAGGACGCCGGGTTCTCGATCAAGAACCCCAACGCGGAGCGCAGCTGCGGCTGCGGCCAGTCGTTCAGCTAGCTCACCTGCGCTCCCGCGCCCGACTTCGGCGTCGCAGAGCCGGAGCTCTTCCTGTTTTGCGACGCCAAAGCGATGGTGGGCGCGGCCGCGAGCTCAGGCCACGAGGCGGTCGAGGAGGGCCTTCACCTCGTCGGTGCCCATCGCGCCGTCGAGACGCTCGATGATCTTCCCGGTGCCGTCGACGCCGAACAGCCACGGCTCGCCGGGCAGGTTCCAGGCGGTCACCGTGGGCACGAGGTCCTGGCTGGTCGAGTCCTTGTAGATCTCGACGTGCACCATGACCACGCGGCCCTCGTACGCGTCCCTGACCGAGAGCAGCTGATCGAGCACCGGACCGCAGTACCGGCTCTGGCAGCGGGCCGGGGTCGCGAACATCACCGCGACCGGCTTGCCCGCGCCGAGCACCTTGTCGAGCGAGACCGTGTGCAGGGGGCACGCGGGGTCGCGGGTGCAGATGGGGTCGACACCGAGGGTGTCGGCGGCCGTGGGCGACGCCGCGCGCGGCGCGGGCGCGCCGGCAGCGGGCACCGCCGGCTGCGCCGCCACCTCGAAGCTGAGGGGGGCATCGGGGTGACCGGCGACCTGGACGGCGGCCGTCCAGACACCGGCGGTGGGGAACGGGACGTCGATCACGTAGATGCCGCGGCGCTCGGGCAGACCCTCGGCATGGAGCACGGTCGGCAGGGGCGGGCCCATGCTCCCGCCGGGTGGCTCCAACGCGATGCGCGCCGGCGGCCCGCTCGCGAAGCGTCGGCGATCATCGGAGATGGCGAACGCGAACCGCTCGGGGGCGCTCGACACATAGGGGTCGATGGTGACGGTGCCGGCGTCGAGGCCGTTGGGCCGCACGCCGGCACTCACCGACTTCGAGCCGTTCGAGCCACACGCGGCGGTAACCAGCAGCCCGCCGGCCGCGGCGAGGAACGAGCGGCGAGAGAGGGGCAGCGGGGCCACGGCCCTATCCTGCCGCGCGGAGGTACGGATGTCCGATCGGGTCAGCTTCGTGTGCAACGGCGAGCCGGTCGCGCTGGAGGTCGAGCCGGGGGAGTCGCTCCTCTCGGTGCTGCGCGAACGGATCGGGCTCGTCTCGGTGAAGGACGGCTGCGCGCCGCAGGGACAGTGCGGCTGCTGCACCGTGCTCGTGGGTGACGATCCGCGCGTCGCGTGCGTGACCCCGGTGACGCGAGTGGAGGGTCGGGCGGTCACGACGGTCGAGGGGCTCGCCGCCGCCGAGCGGGCGGCGCTGGCAGAGGGCTTCTTCGCGACCGGTGGCTCACAGTGCGGGTTCTGCACGCCCGGGATCGTGATGCGGGCGGCCGGGATGATCCGAAAGCGTCGCACCAATCGGGCCGAGCTCGGTCGAGCGCTGGCCGCGCATCTCTGCCGGTGCACTGGCTGGCGCACCGTCTACGACGCGATCGACGCGGCCGTCACACCGCCGCGCCCACGAGCCCGCGACCTCGACGTGGCCGCGCGTCGCGCCGAGCTCGAAGGCGGCGCGGCACAGCGAGTGAATCCGGACGTGCCGCTCGGCGCGGGCGGCTTCGCCGATGATGGTGCTCCGCGCGGTGCACTCGTCGCGGTCCCGCTGCCTCCGGACTCGCGCGCACCGGCCGTCGACGCCGCGGGCCTGTGTTGGGTCGTGGGCGAGTCGCTCCTCGAAGCCCGCACGCGGGCCGGCAAGGTGCAGGGGCGCCGGACCACCGCGGAGGTCCGGCCGCCGTTGCCGTTGCCGCCGCTCCCGCCCGGCGGGGTGCGCCTGGCGACGAGCTGGGTCGAGCCCGCGTACCTCGAGCTCGACGCGTCGTGGTGCGAGCCCGGTGGCGAGCCGGCGTCGTCACTCGCCAACGGCGGCGCGTTCGGCGGAAAGGAGTGCTCGCCCGCGCCGGCGGCCGCGCGTGAGCTGGCGCGCAGGCTGGGCCGTCCCGTGCGGGTCGTCTTCTCGCGCGAGGACACGGTCCGGCTGGGCCCGAAGCGCCCGCCGGTGGCGGCGAGCGCCGTCTTCGCCGACGGCCGGGCCCAGATCGCGGGTGTCGTGGCGCGCGGGGGCTGTCCCGCGTTCACCGCCATCGACTGGCCCTATGCGATCACGGTCGAGTCGTCGTGGGCGCCGGTCGACCTCGTCGGCCCGCCGACAGCGTCGTACCTGCGCGCGGCCGGGCTCGCCGAGCAGGTCGCGCTCCTCGAGGCGGCCCTCGACGAGGCCGACGTGGACCGTGGCGCGCTGGCCGCGGACGAGCGCGCCGCCTCTGTGCTCCTCGATGTGGCCGCGCGCGCACCGAGCGGCGCACTCGCGGGCGCGCGCGTCACCGTCGATCCCGAAGCCGGCACGCTGGCCGGCATCGAGGTCCGGGTCGCGGCCGGCGAGCCGCTCGACGCCGTGGTGCTCCGCTCCTACGCCACCGGAGCCGCGCACATGGCGCTGGGCTGGGTCTGCTCCGAGGGCCTCACGGTCGACGCGGTGACGGGCGAGGTGCAGGACCTCACCATCCGCTCCTTCGGCGTGATCCGGGCGATGGACACGCCGCCCGTCGACGTGACCGTGCTCGACGACTCCGGCCCGCCGCTCGCGCGCGCGTCGGACGCCGTGTTCGCGGCGGTCGCCGCGGCAACCTGGAACGCGCTCTCCCGGGCCGAGGGTGCGCGCCCCGAGACGTGGCCGGCGCGGGGGACGCGCGCGGCCCGAGCCCTTCGTTGAGACTCGTTGAGACTCGTTGAGACCGGAGACCGAGGAGACTGCATGTCCGTCGAACCCGTCCCCACCCCGAGCGCACCGCCGGTTGCCGGTCCCTACAGCCCGGCGGTGCGGGCCGGCGACTGGCTCGTGCTCGCCGGGCAGATCGGCCTCGACGTGACCGGTGCGATGGCCGACGGCGCCGAGGCCCAGGCCCGGCAGGCGCTCGCCAACATGAAGGCGGTGCTCACCAATTGCGGGGCGTCGGTCACCGACGTCGCCAAGACCACCGTGTTCGTCACCGACCTGGCCGACTTCGCCGTGATCAACGCGGTCTACGCGGAGACGTTCGGCGACCATCGCCCGGCGCGCTCCACCGTGCAGGTCGTCGCGTTGCCCGGCGGCGCGGCGGTCGAGATCGAGGCATGGGCCTGGCATCCGGGCCCGTCGCCACTGCGGAGGTAGCCTCCGGCCGTGATCGGCGTGGTCGTCGTCGTCGTGGTGCTGGTGCTGGCGGTCCCCGTCGGCGTGATGTTCGTCGGCGCCGTATGGAGCGCGCTCGTCGGCAGGCTGCTCAGCGATGACGCCGACGCCCGGGCCGACGCCCCGGCCGACGCGCAATCCGCGTAGCCCCGGCACCTCCCGGTTGGTGCGGAAAACCGCACCACACACGGGTTTCTGCACCAACGTGGGAGAACGGCACGTGGGAGAACGGCACTCAGGCCAGGCCGCCCCCGGCCGGCGCGGAGCGGGGCTGGCCGAAGCGGTAGCCGACCGAGCGCACGGTCTGGATCAGGCTGGCGTGCTCCTCACCGAGCTTGGCCCGCAGCCGCCGCACGTGCACGTCGACCGTGCGCGCGCCGCCGTAGTACTCGTAGCCCCAGACGCGTGAGAGGAGCTGCTCGCGCGTGAACACCTTTCCGGGATGGGTGGCGAAGAACTTCAGGAGCTCGTACTCCATGTAGGTGAGGTCGAGCGGCCGGGGTCCGAGCGCGGCCTGGTATGTCTCGAGGTTGAGCACGAGGTCGGCGTACTCGACGATCTCCGGACGCGCGCCCTTCCCCGTGCGCCAGTACAGGTGGCGCAGCCGGGCTTCGAGCTCCTTCGGGTGGAACGGCGCGAGGCAGAAGTCGTCGAAGAGGTCCTCGCGAAGCTCGAGCTCGCCGAGCTGCGCGCCGCTCACGAGGAGCAGGATCGGCTCGAGGGCGGAGTCGCGTTTGCGCAACGCCCGGCACATGCCGAACGCGCCCTCGGGATCGACGTCGGCGCAGATCACGGCGCCGGCCCAGCCGTCGGGTGGCTCGTGCTGCACGGCGACCGACGCGTTGATCACCGCCTTCCACGCGTAGCCGGCGAGGTCCAACGTCTGCGCCAGCAGCGGCGGCGGCGGATCGGGGAAGACCAGCAGTGGCTCCATCACCGGTCAGCAGCTCTCGTGGGTGGGGCAGCGCCCCGCGAGCGCGACCATGTCACAACGTGCCGAGGTAGCGGTCGAGCTCGAAAGGCGTCACGTAGGCCGTGTACTCCTCCCACTCCTTGCGCTTGTTGCGGATGAAGTAGTCGAAGACGTGCTCGCCGAGCGCCTCGGCGACCAGCTCGGAGCCCTCCATCACGTCGACTGCCTCCGCGAGCGACTGCGGCAGGGAGCCGATCCCTTCGGCCGTGCGCTCCTCGGCCGTCATCTCGTAGATGTTGTTGGTGGCCTCGGTCGGCAGCTCGTAGCCCTCCTCGATCCCCTTCAGGCCCGCGGCGAGCATCACCGAGAACGCGAGGTAGGGGTTGCAGGCCGGGTCGGGGGAGCGGAACTCGATCCGCGTCGAGCTCTCCTTGCCCCGCTTCGGGAGCGGCACCCGTACGAGGGCCGACCGGTTGTTGCGGGCCCAGCACAGGTAGACGGGCGCCTCGTACCCCACGATGAGCCGCTTGTAGGAGTTGACCCACTGGTTGGTGACGGCGGTGATCTCGCGCGCGTGCCGCAGCAAGCCCGCGATGAACGCCTTGCCCACCTTCGAGAGGCCGTGCTCGTCGCCGGGGTCGTGGAACGCGTTCACGTCGCCCTCGAAGAGCGACACGTGGGTGTGCATGCCGGAGCCGAACGCGCCCGCGATCGGCTTGGGCATGAATGTGGCGTACACACCCAGGTCCTGGGCTACCTCCTTTACGACGAGCCGGAACGTCATCACGTTGTCGGCCATCGTGAGCGCGTCGGTGTGACGGAGGTCGATCTCGTGCTGGCTCGGGCCCAGCTCGTGGAAGCTGTACTCCACGGGGATGCCCATCGCCTCGAGGGTGAGGATCGTCTGCTTACCCAGCTCGCTCACCATGTCCATCTGGGTGAGGTCGAAGTAGCCGGCGTAGTCGAGCGGCTCGGGGTGTCGGGGCGACTTGAAGTAGAAGAACTCCATCTCGGGGCCGGCGTAGAAGGTGAAGCCCCGCTCCCGGGCGCGGTCGAGGTTCCGCTTGAGCACGTAGCGCGGGTCGCCGTCGAACGGCTCGCCGGAGAGGTGCTGGATGTCGCAGAACATGCGGGCCACCGGCGCGTCGTCGCCACGCCACGGGACGATCTCGAACGTGTTGGGGTCGGGGCGGGCCAGCATGTCGGCCTCCTGGACCCGGCTGTAGCCCTCGATCACGGAGCCGTCGAAGGTCATGCCCTCGTCGAGCGCGACCTCGAGCTCGGCCGGCGTGATGGCGAAGCTCTTGAGGAAGCCGAGCACGTCGGTGAACCAGAGGCGCACGAACCGCACGCCCCGCTCCTCGACCGTGCGCAGCACGTAGTCGAGCTGGCGTTCCATACCCCAGAGTCTGCCAGGCGGGGCGGCGGTGCCGGCACGGAGATCCGGGCTCGGCGGGCCCGTTTACACAGCGTTCACGGCCGCGCCAACGATGCGAAACCGCAGGCTGGGAGGCTGCGGACCGTCCCACCGAAGTGCCCATGCGAGGGAAACGGAGCAGGGAATAGGCTCCCGCACTCGATGACGAGATCACGCCAACGGAGGTAGGGAAAGTGGAGCAGCGCACACCCGGCGACGTGCTGAAGCTGATCGAGGACGCAGGTGTCGAGGTCGTCGACGTCCGCTTCTGCGACCTGCCCGGTCTCATGCAGCACTTCTCGATCCCCGCGCACGAGCTCACCGAGGACGTCTTCGAGGAAGGTCTCGGCTTCGACGGCTCGTCGATCCGGGGCTTCCAGGAGATCCAGGAGTCCGACATGCTGCTCGTGCCCGACTCCAACACGGCGGTCATCGACCCGTTTCGGCAGCACTCCACGCTCAACATCAACTGCTTCGTGCGTGACCCTGTCACGGGCGAGTCCTACACGCGCGACCCGCGCTACATCGCGAAGAAGGCGGAGGATTACCTGCGCGGCACCGGCATCGCCGACACGTCGTACTTCGGGCCCGAGGCCGAGTTCTACATCTTCGACTCGGCCCGCTTCGACCAGAACCAGTTCTCCGGCTATTACTACGTCGACTCGATCGAGGGCGTGTGGGGATCGGGTCGCGAGCGCGAGCTCGACGGCAGCCCCAACCTCGGCTACAAGCCGCGCTACAAGGAGGGCTACTTCCCCGTCCCACCGATGGACCAGCACCAGGACCTCCGCTCGGAGATGATCCTGAAGCTTGAGTCTCTCGGCGTGGAGATCGAGGTGCAGCACCACGAGGTGGGCACCGCCGGTCAGGCCGAGATCGACATGCGTTTCGACACCTTGCTGCGCATGGCCGACAAGCTCATGCTCTACAAGTACGTGGTGAAGAACGTCGCGTGGGCCGCCGGCAAGTCGGTGACCTTCATGCCCAAGCCGATCTTCCAGGACAACGGCTCCGGAATGCACGTGCACCAGTCGTTGTGGAAGGGCGGCGAGCCGCTCTTCTTCGACGAGAAGGGCTACGGGCAGATCTCCGACACCGCCCGCTGGTACATCGGTGGGCTGCTGAAGCACGCGCCGGCGCTCCTCGCGTTCGCTGCGCCCACCACCAACTCCTACAAGCGGCTCGTGCCCGGCTACGAGGCGCCCGTGAACCTCGTCTACTCGCAGCGCAACCGCTCGGCATGCGTCCGGATCCCGCTGTACTCGAAGAGCCCCAAGGCGAAGCGGCTCGAGTTCCGCTGCCCCGACCCGAGCGCCAACCCGTACCTGGCCTTCCCGGCCATGCTCATGGCGGGCATCGACGGAATCCAGAACCGGATCGAGCCCCCGCCACCGATGGATCGTGACCTCTACGACCTCCCACCCGAGGAGATGGCGAAGGTGCCGCAGGTCCCGAGCTCGCTCGAGGAGAGCCTCGAGGCCCTCGAGGCCGACCAGGAGTTCCTGCTCGCGGGCGGCGTCTTCACCCCCGACGTGATCGAGACCTGGGTCAGCTTCAAGCGGGAGAACGAGATCGACGCGGTGCGGCTGCGCCCGCACCCGTGGGAGTTCTACCTCTACTACGACATCTGATCTGGTCGCGCTCGCCGCTCCGTTGTCGGGTCGCGCTCGCTGCGGGCGGGGATACCCCGCCCGCGGGCGCTCGCCGCTCCCGCGAGCTCGCTCGCTGCTGCTCGCTCGCCGCGGCCGTTATTCGCGTCCGTAGAACACGCGTTCCACGACGCGCCGAGCGCGCCGGGTCACGCGGCGGTAGTCGTCGCGCAGCGACGCCTGGGGGCGGGTCACGTAGCCGAGCATGCGGCCGAGGCGCTCCGCCTCCCACGCGTCAGTGGGCAGCGACTCGCGGATGCTCCCCGTGAGGAGGTAGCGGTAGTCGCGGGCGCGCTCGCAGAACGAGTACGAGTCCTCGAGCGCGGCGTCGTCGTCCGCGTCGAGCAGCCCGGCCCGGGTGAGCGCGTGCAACGCGCCCACCGTCGAGGTGGTCCGAAGCGTCGGGTGGGCACCACCATGCAGCAGCTGGAGCAGCTGCACCGTGAACTCGACGTCGGACAGCGAGCCCCGCCCCAGCTTGAGGTGGAACTGGGGGTCGTCGCCGGGCTGAATGCGTTCGCGCTCGATGCGGGCCTTCATGCGGCGGACCTCGCGCACCTCGTCGTCGGGGAACGGGTCGCGGTACACGCGTGGCTCGACCAGTTCGCAGAAGCGCCGCGCCAGGTTCACGTCCCCCGCCACCGGCCGGGCCTTGATGAGCGCCTGGAGCTCCCACGTGAGCGCCCAGCGGTCGTAGTACGTGCGGTAGGCGTCCAGCGAGCGGGCCAGCGCGCCCTGCTTCCCCTCGGGTCGCAGGTCGGCGTCGATGCGGAACGTCTGGCCCTCGGCCGTGGTCGCGCCGATCTCGACCATGAGGCGCTCGGCGGTGCGCTCGGCCACGTCGAAATCGGCCGCTCCCGCGCCCTCGTAGACGAACAGCACGTCGATGTCGGACGCGTACGAGAGGCGGTGACCTCCTAGCCGGCCCATGCCGATGATCGCGAAGGGGAGTGGGGGCGCGAGCGAGCGCAGCGCGGCCTCCACGCAGGCGTCGGCCAGCGAGGCCAGCTCCTCGCCCGTCTCTCTCGTGTCGGCCAGCTGGAGCAGGTCACGTGACGCGATGCGGAGCAGCTCGCGGCGCTTGAACCGGCGGAGTCCCTCGCGGCGGCTCGAGCGGCCGGCGCGCCACGTGAGCATGTCGACAGCCTCCTCGATCAGCTGGTCGCGACTCTTCACACCGGCAAGCGCGGCGTCGTCGCCGAGCGTGCGGACGAAGTCGGGCTGGCGGCGCAGCGCGTCGCCGAGCGGGCGGCTCGACCCGAGGATCCGGCAGGTGCGCTCGGCCGCGCCCGGCGCGTCGCGGAACGCGGTCGCCATCGCAGCGGACCGGGCCGGGCCCTCGGTGAGGCGACGCAGCTGGAGCAGGGCGAGGTCGGGGTCGGGTGCAGCCGAGCACCACTCGAGCAGGAGTGGGAGCAGCCGCTGCATGAGTCGCGACCGGCGCGTGAGCCCACGCGTGAGCTCGCGTAGCGCGGCCCGGGTCTGGGTGAGGTCGAGAAAGCCGAACGCGGTGAGGCGCTCCTCCGCGGCCTCGTGTGAGAGCGGCCCGGCGCCGGCGAGCGTCTCGAGCAGTGGCTCGAAAAACAGGCGTTCGTGGATCGACCGGACGGTGGCCTGCTGGGCTCGGTGCGCGGCATCGAACTGCTCCGCGGCCGACGCGTCGGCGCGGTCGCGGTAGCCGAGCACTCGCGCGAGGCGGGTGCGTGCGGCGGCGTCGATCGGGAGCGTGTGCGTCTGCTGCTCGTCGTGCAGCTGGAGTCGGTGCTCGACGGTGCGGAGGAATCGGTACGCGTCGTCGAGTCGGCGGGCGTCGGCCGGGTCCACGTAGCCGGCGGCGGCGAGCTGCGCGAGCGCATGGAGGGTGGTGGCCGAGCGGATCGAGTGATCGTGACGGCCGTGCACGAGCTGGAGGATCTGCACCGCGAACTCGATGTCGCGGATGCCTCCCGGGCCCCGCTTCAGCTCGCGGTCGTCGAGGCCGCGGCGGCGCGTCTCCTGCTCGGAGCGGGCCTTCATGGCCTGCACCTCGCGCACGGCGTCGGGGTCGAGCACCTCCGGCCACACGAACGGCTCGACCAGCTCCATGAACCGCTGCCCGAGCGCGGCGTCGCCGGCGACGGGTCGGGCCTTGATGAGGGCCTGGAACTCCCACGTCCGGGCCCATTTCTCGTAGTAGGCCGCGAACGACTCGAGGCTGCGCGAGAGGGGCCCGGACCGGCCCTCGGGCCGGAGGTCGGCGTCGGTACGGAACACGATCCCGTCGGCCGTCGGGGCGGCCATTGCCGCGAGCAGTTGGCGCGCCGCGCGCGCGGCGACCTCGGCGTCGCCCTCGTGCACGAACAGCACGTCGACGTCGCTCGCGTAGTTGAGCTCACGGCCGCCGAGCTTCCCCATGCCGATCACCGCGACCGGTGTGGCCGGCGCGACGTGGTCGAGTGCCCCGTCGAGACAGACCTCGGCCAGCCCGGTCAGCTCGCGTCCGACCCCGGGGAGATCGGCGGCGCCCAGGAGGTCGCGCGCCGCGATGCGCAGAAGCTCCCGTCGCTTCCATCTTCGGAGCGCGGCGAGGCCGTCTTCCTCGCGCTCGAGAAACGCGGTGAGCGAGGCGCGGTAGGACCCGGCGTCCATCTCTGCGGCGAACGCGTCGCGATCGCGCAGTGGGTCGAGGAGCCCGGCGTCGGTGACGACGCCCGCCGAGAGCGACCGTGAGGCGGTTGCGATCGCGATGAGGCCTCGGCGGAGCAGCTCGGAGTCGGCTAGCTCGTCCGCCACCGACGGGTGAGCCTCGAGCACGCGGGTGAGCACGGCGCGGGCCGTGACCGCGTCAGCCGACTGCTCGAGGTCGACGGCGACGGCGGGAACGTCGAGCACGTCGAGGCCACGCGCCATGACGGCAGTGTCGCGTATCCGGAGGTGATCCCGGCCCGGGCCACCGGGCGTGGCGGGGTCCGCCCGCGATAGCGTGCGAGACAGGAGATCGGGACCGGCCACATCCAGATCGGAACCGGCCACATCCACGGCCACATCCCTCGGCCAAGGACGGCACATGATCCACGTCGCCATCGTCAACGCGTCGTCGGTGCTGCGCGACACCGACCTCGAGGCCGCGCTCGGTGGTCTCCAGCGCCAGCTCACCGACGACTTCGCGGCCGCGTGGGGCGTCGACGCGCACCTCTCGTTCGTGGCCAAGGGCGCGAAGCCGCCGACGGACCAGTGGTGGTTGGCGGTGCTCGACGACTCCGATCAGCAGGGGGCGCTCGGCTACCACGACCTCACCACCGATGGCCTTCCCATCGGCAAGGTGTTCGCCGGAACCGACCTGAAGTACGGCAAGCAGTGGACGGTCACTGCGAGCCACGAGCTCCTCGAGATGCTGGCGGACCCCGACATCGACCTCGCCGCGTTCGTCGAGCAGAAGAGCTCGGTGGCGCGGCTCTACGCGTACGAGGTGTGCGACCCGGTCGAGGCCGACGAGCTCGGCTACGACGTCGACGGCGTGCGTGTGAGCAGCTTCGTGTACCCGGCCTGGTTCCAGTCGTTCCGCATGCGTGGCTCTACCCGCTTCGATCACGGGGGCCGGCTCTCCGAGCCGTTCGAGCTCGCCCCGGGTGGGTACTGCTCCGTCTACGAGGTCGGCGGCGGCTCGTGGCGGCAGGTCACGCGCGACGGCGACCCGCCGCGCTTCGGCCACCGCCCGCGGCCCGGGTCGCGCCGCGAGCGCCGGCGCACGTCGCGTTCGGAGTGGCTGCGGTCGACGGTCGCGACCGGCCCGGCCGAGCCGTGCGCGCGCTGCACACCGCTTGCGGTAGGCGCCGTCGCACACGTCTGAGCCGAGCCGGAGCGGGGCGGGGACCGGCACCGTCCTATCCTTGGGGTATGCCCCGGATCCGCGTGGCGGCCGCTCAGCTCGACCTCGTGGTCGGCGACCTCGAGGGCAACGCGGCCCGCATCCTCGGTGCCTACGACCGGGCCGAGGCCGCGGGCTGCGACCTGGTCGCGTTTCCCGAGCTGGCCGTCACCGGCTACCCGCCCGAGGACCTGCTCCTGCGCCCGGCGTTCGTGGCCCAGGCGGGGGAGACGCTCGAGAAGCTCGCGTCCCGTACCGGCCGGGCCGCGGCGGTAATCGGTTTCCCCGAGGCCGCTCGCGATCTCTACAACGCGGCCGCGGTCTGCGCGAGTGGGAAGGTGCAGGGCGTCTACCGCAAGCACCTGCTCCCCAACTACGCGGTGTTCGACGAGGAACGCTACTTCGCGGCGTCCGACGTCGACGGCCCGTTGTTCGTCGTGGCCGGTGTGCGGGTCGCGGTGTCCATCTGCGAGGACGCCTGGAGCCCGACGGGGCCCGTGCTCACACAGGCGGCCGGCGGTGCCGAGCTCGTCGTCAACATCAACGCATCGCCGTATTACACCGGTCGCCTGCGCGAGCGCGAGACGATGCTCGCGACCCGCGCCGCCGACGCGTCGGTGCCGATCGTCTACGTGAACCTCGTCGGTGGCCAGGACGAGCTCGTGTTCGACGGCGCCTCGATGGTGTTCGACGACAGCGGCTACCTCGTGGCGCGGGCCCGTCAGTTCACCGACGACCTGCTCGTGGTCGACCTCGACGTGCGCCTCGGCTTCCGGCGCCGGCTCCTCGACCCGCGGGGCCGGAGCACGTCGGCCAAGGAGCTGCCCGAGGTCCGGGTGAGCGAGGCCCGACTCGGTGAGCGGACCACGTCGCCGCGCATCGAGCCCGTGCTCGAGCCGGTGCGCGAGGTCTACGAGGCACTGGTGGTCGGCACCCGCGACTACGTCGGGAAGAACGGCTTCGACAAAGTGCTGATCGGCCTCTCGGGCGGGATCGACTCGTCGCTCGTCGCCACCATCGCCGTCGACGCGCTGGGCGCCGAGCACGTGGTGGGCGTGCTGATGCCGTCGCGCTACTCGAGCGAGGGGAGCATCACCGACGCGCAGCAGCTCGCGGCCAACCTGGGCATCCGTACGATCACGGTGCCGATCGAGGCCGCGCACGCCGCGTTCCTCTCCATGCTCGCCGAGCCGTTCGAGGGCACGGAGCCGGGGGTCGCCGAGGAGAACCTCCAGGCCCGGATCCGCGGCACCATCCTCATGACCATCTCCAACAAGTTCGGCTGGCTCGTGCTCACCACCGGCAACAAGAGCGAGATGGCGACGGGCTACTCCACGCTCTACGGAGACATGGCCGGCGGGTTCGCGGTCATCAAGGACGTGCCCAAGATGCTCGTGTACGCGCTGGCAGTTGACTGCAACACGCGTGCAAACCGCGCGCTCATACCCGAGATCGTGCTCGAGAAGCCCCCGAGCGCGGAGCTCCGACCCGACCAGCGCGACGAGGACTCGCTGCCCCCGTACCCGGTCCTCGACCCGATCCTCTCCGGCTACGTGGAGGGCGACCTCTCGGTAGCCGAGCTCGAGGACGCCGGCTTCGACCGCGAGGCCGTAGGGCGCGTCGCGGAGCTGGTCGACCGGAGCGAGTACAAGCGACGCCAGGCCCCACCCGGCGTGCGAGTGTCGCCCAAGGCATTCGGCAAGGATCGCCGGCTGCCCATCACCAACCGCTGGCCCGGCTGACGCGCCCGAGTGCGTCACCCCTCCCAGCCGCGCCAGCTCGGGTCACAGCTCGGCCTCGTGCTGGCGGCGTTCCTGTTCGGCGTGACGTTCGTGATCGTGAAGGACGCGGTGCAAGACGTCACGCCCGCCGCGTTCATCACGTTTCGCTTCGCGTTGGGAACGGTCGTGCTCGCCCCGTTCGCGGTCGTGAGCCATCGGCGCGCGTCGGTGCGGGTCGACCGCGCCACCCTGCTGCGCGCGGCCTTGCCGCTCGGGCTCGTGCTGTGCGCGGGCTACTTCTTCCAGACGGTTGGGCTGCAGTACACGTCGGTGTCGAGCTCGGCCTTCATCACCGGGCTGTTCGTCGTGTTCACACCGCTGATCGAGGTGGGGCTGCGGCGTCGTGGCCTCGGGCCGGTCACCGCCACCGCAGTGGTGCTGGCCGGCATCGGGTTGTTCTTCATTACCGGTGCGCGGCCGAGCCTTGGGGAAGGTGAAGCGCTCACGCTCGGCTGCGCGGTCACGTTCGCGGTCCAGATCGTGATGCTCGGTGTGTGGGCACCGCGGTTCCACCCGCTCACGCTCAACACCGCGCAGATGGCGGTGCTCGCGGTCGTGTCCGTGCCGGCCGTGCTCGTGACCGGGGTCGGCACGCTCACGGCGCGCGCGATCGTCGCCATCGCGGTCACGGGCGTCCTGTGCTCGGCCGTGGCCTTCACCCTCCAGGTGCGGGGCCAGGCCCGGGTCGGCGCGACCCGGAGCGCGCTGGTGCTCTCGTTCGAGCCGGTGTTCGCCGCGGCCACGGGCTACGCCGTGGGGAAGGGTCTCGGCGCGCTGAGTGCACTCGGTGCCACGCTCATCCTCGTGGCCGTGATCGTCGAGGAGGGCGGCGCCACCTGGCTGGAGGGCCGGCGGGCACGACGCAGTTGACCGACCGGTCAAGGGTTCGGGAGAATGCCGGCAGGGCGCGGCACGACCCGGTGCCGCACTCCCGGTGATGAAGGGGTGATGGAGGGGTGATGGAGGTTCGTCCGTGACCGATCCGAAGAAGCCCCGTGCCGCGTTCGCCCCGTGGGATCGCCGTGAGCTCCCCGGAATCTTCGACGTCGAGGAGTCGGCTCGGCGGGTCGGCAACTACAAGTGGATCGAGATGCGCCTGTTCGAAGCGCTCGGCGGCTGGGTCGCGACGGTGCCCGAGCTCGACGTGAAGCTCGTGCTCGGCCGCCACTGCTATCACCACGCGTGGCACGCGGAGCTGTGGGACAAGCGTCTGCCCGAGCTGCGCGAGATGAACACGGAGCGGCTCACCGAGGCGCCCAACCCGGAGATGATCGCGTTCGTGGACGCGCTGCGCGAGCCCGAGGCGCCCGACCTCACCATCGAGAAGCTGGTGGGTGTGTACCGCGTGCTGATCCCCCGCAAGATCGCCGCGTACACCTACCACGCGAACGGCGCGAGTCGTATCACCGACAGCCCCACGATCCGCTCGCTCACCTTCGCACTCCAAGACGAGTTCGACGACTGGCGCGAGGGCGAGATGCTGCTCCAATCGCTGATCGACACGCCCGAGGAGGTCGAGCGAGCGGCCCGTCGGGCCGCCGAGCTCGAGGGGCTGATGCTGCGGGCCGGCGGCATCGCCGGCCCGGGTACGCTGGGAGACGCCACCGAGTCCGTCGCCGCCACGGAGACGGTCAGCGAAGGAGCTGGTGTCGCATGAAGAAGATGCTTCCGGTTGAGGAGCTCGCTCGCGACTCGCGGTTCGTCCGCAACCGCATCGAGGACGCCGTGTTCGATCCGCGCAACGCCGTCCTCGGCCAGCGCGACCTCGGCTCGGCCCGTCTCGACCCGCACCGGCCCGCGGCGGCCGACCGCGCCCGCCAGCTCATGCACGGCATCTTCGTGGGGGAGATCCAGGCGCTCGAGGGCGCGGGACGCACCACCTTCGACTTCGACGACGACGAGGTGCCGTTCCACCTCAAGCTCGACATGGCCCGTCAGTGCTGGGACGAGTCACGCCACGTCGAGATCTCCGTGAAGCTCTCGGAGTGGATGGGTACCGAGATCGGCGAGTTCGGCGAGGCGACGTTCCTCTACGAGGCCGCCTGCGCCGACGACGCCGTGATGCGGCTCACCGGCGTCAACCGCGCGCTCGAGGGGCTCGCCATCGACGTGTTCAACACCATGAAGGAGTTCGGCGAGATCTCGGGCGACCCGGTCCTGCGGTTCTGCGAGGACTGGATGCTCGCCGACGAGGTCACCCACGTGAAGATGGGCTCCGACTGGCTGCGCCGCCTCACCGCCGACGACCCCGACCGTCGCGAGCGCGCGCTCGAGTTCCAGCGCACGGTCGACAAACTCTTCAGCCTGGGCGGCTTCCGTGGTGAGGGCGACGACAGCCCCATCCACCTCGCCCGCCGGTTCCGTCAGTTGGCCGGCTTCACCACCGAGGAGATCGACGAGCTGGCCGAGGTGGCGGCCGAGGCGCAGACCGAGGTCGAGCAGATGATCGAGGCCGCCCACGCCCAGCCGAACGCGTAGCCCGTGGCGCGCGTCCGGGTCGTCCCCGAGACCTTCACGATGGTCGCCTACGACTCGGGCACCATCGCGGGCCTGACCGAGGAGGTCGCGGCCCGCATCGGGTTCCCCGACGGCGTCGAGGTGAGCATCGAGGTCGACGAAGGGCTTCCACTCCCGCTCACGGGCTCGATCGCCGACCTGGTCGACGGGCGCGGTGAGCTGTGGTTCTCAGGCGGCAACTTCGAGCACCCGCAGCACCGGGGCCAGTTCGACGAGGCATCGGCCCGGATCTGGATCGGGCGGGACCTGCTCCGGCTGGCCGACCGCCTCTCGTCCGGGTGGGAAGGCGTGCCCGCCGACGAGGACCTCACCGACCAGCAGCGTGCCGTGTGGGACCTCTTCGCCGACGGCCGGCTCGCCCGCCTCGGCTTCGAGGTGCGCGAGTCGCTGCGTCGCTACCACTTCCGGCTCGCTCACGGCTTCAACGACGTGGTCGACACAGTCTTCGAACGGCTCTGGCGCTCCGACTTGCTCACCTGGGCCGATCTCGAGGCGTGCTGCGCGGAGACCGCCGCCGCCGACACGCGCGAGAAGCCCAAGGACCGTCAGAAGCCCAAGGACCGTCAGGGGCTCCGCCCCACCTCCCTGCGCCCCACTTCCGCGTAGCGCTCCCACCGCCGGCTCCGAGGCCCGGGTCGCCGCTTCATTGCAGCGAAGACATCGATGGGCGGAGTTCACGCTGCAACGAAGGGCTTCCCGGCGACGGCGCCATCGCCGGGGCCGTCGCCGGGGGCGTCGCCGAGCCGACCGGCTAGGTCAGGTCGTGGGCGCTGATCGGGGCGAACAGGTCGAGATCGGGCGGGCTCGCGAGGATCGATGCGGTGGCCTCGGCCATCTCGACCATCTCCGGCGAGCTGAGGTGGGCCTGCTGGGCCGACGCGTCGGCCCACTTCTCGACGATGAGGAAGCGGCCGGGCCGGGTCACCGAGGCCACGAGGTCGACGTTGCGACAGGCCGGCGCGCCCCGCGTGAGGACGACGTACTTGGCGAGCACGGCGGCCAGCTCGGCCTCGCGACCGGTGCGGGCGACGAAGGACCCGGCGACGATCGTGCGCTCGACCTCGTCGGCCACCGGCCCCTCGTCCCCCATCCAGTGGCGTCCACATGCCTGTGGAAAAGCCTGCTTGACGGATTCGGTATCGTACTGGGGTACGGGGAGGCTAGGTGCTGGGAACAGCCGCGCCCTTGCCATCCGTTGGAACACGTGTCATCCCCCCATCCACAGGCCGGCCGAAGGAACGCAGTGGCGAAGGAGCGCGTCGAACGCGACGAAGAAGATCTTGTTCGACTGTATTTGACCGATATCGGGCAGTATCCGCTGCTCACCAAGGACGATGAGGTTCGGCTCGCCCAGCAGATCGAGACCGGCAACTCGGCGCGGGCCGACATGCTGGCGGGCGGCAAGAGCCTGACCCCGGCCAAGCGGCGTGAGCTGCGGCGGGCCGCCCGTGAGGGTGACGACGCCCAGCGCACGTTCGTCCAGTCCAACCTGCGCCTGGTCGTCTCGATCGCCAAGAAGTACCAGGCGTCCGGCCTGCCCCTCCTCGACCTGATCCAGGAGGGCAACCTCGGCCTCATGCACGCGGTCGAGAAGTTCGACTGGCGCAAGGGCTTCAAGTTCTCGACCTATGCGACCTGGTGGATCCGCCAGGCCATCACCCGCGGCATCGCCAACACCGGCCGCACCATCCGGCTCCCGGTGCACGCGGGCGACACCTTGGCCCGGCTCCAGAAGGCCCGGTCGCGCCTCGAGCTCAAGCTGGGGCGCCCGGCCACGCTGTCCGAGCTGTCGGCCGAGGTCGAGATGCCGGAAGACAAGGTGACGGAGGCGCTGCGGTTCGCGGCCGAGCCGCTCTCGCTTTCCGAGCCGCTACGCGAGGACGGCGACGCCGAGCTCGGCGACATCGTCGAGGACCGCTCGGCCGAGTCGCCCTTCGAGGTGGCGGCCACCGCCATGCTCCCGGCCGAGATCGAGAAGCTCCTCGCGCCGCTCGACGAGCGCGAGCGTCAGATCCTGGCGCTGCGCTTCGGTCTCGACCGGGGCGAGCCCCGCACCCTCGAGGAGGTGGGCGAGTACTTCAACCTCACTCGGGAGCGGATCCGCCAGATCGAGGCCCGGGCGATGTCGAAGCTGCGCCACCCGTCGGCCGACACCGGCGCCCGCGACCTGCTCGCCGTGTAGCGGCAGGTCCGGGCGATCGAGGGCCCCGCTTGGGCGGGGCCTCGTCGCGTTCCGGCGCGAACGAGCTCCCACCGGTGCACGGCGCCGTGAGCCTCTGGTCTATCCGCCCTGGAACCGGATGAAGTCGTAGGGGTAGCCCTGCGTGAAGCGGCTGGCCTCGCCGAGCACCTTGCGATGCTGCTCGTCGAGGCGCCAGCCGATCGCACCGAGGTTGGCGTCGAGCTGCTCGAGGCTGCGCGCGCCGATGATCGGCGCGGTGACGCCATTGCGGTACGCGACCCAGTTGAGCGCTACCTGGGCCGGGGTCTTGCCCGCGTCCTCGGCCACCTTGCGCACCGCGTCGACGATGGCCCAGTTTCGCTCGTTCATGCGGTACGTGACGCTGATGCCCGATTGGGGGTCGCCGCCGCGCGTGTCGGCCCGCGGCTCCTCGCCCTCGCGGTACTTCCCGCTCAGTAATCCGCCCGCGAGCGGGCTCCAGGGCAGCACGGCCAGGCCCTCCTCGCGGCATAAGGGCAGCAGCTCACGTTCGGCGTCGCGCGTGATCAGCGAGTATTCGGGCTGCAGCGACACGAAGGGCTCCCAACCGCGCAGCGCGGCGAGGCCGAGTGCCTTCGCGAGCTGCCACCCGGTGTAGTTGCTGGCGCCCACGTAGCGGACCTTTCCCTCGCGCACGACGTCGTCGAGGGTGGAGACGGTCTCCTCGAGCGGCGTGCGCGGGTCCCAGCAGTGGATCTGGTAGAGGTCGATCCACTCGGTGCCCAGCCGCCGCAGCGACGCCTCGACGCCTTCGCGGATGTGGCGGCGGGACGCCCCCGAGTCGTTGACGCCCGGGCCCATCGGGAAGCGCACCTTGGTCGCGAGCACCACCTCGGCGCGGCGCGCGCCGAGCGCCCGCCCGGTGATCTCCTCGGAGACGCCGGTCGAGTACACGTCTGCGGTGTCGATGAGGTTGCCGCCGGCCTCGAGGAAGCGGTCGACGAGCGCGCCGCTCGTGGCCTCGTCAGCCTCCTTCCCGAACGTCATCGCGCCGAGGCAGAGCTCCGACACGCGCACGCCCGTCCGTCCCAGCTGGCGGTACTCCACGGTGGCTCCCTTTCGTCGAGAGCGCCCATCCTCGCGCCGCACTACGGTGACACGCGCCCGCGACCTATGGAGGTGTCACCGTGGACGAGCAGCCGCCCGCAGACCAGCCGCCCCCGCCGTCGCCTGCCGACGCGCCGCCCACCCCGTCGTCCGTCTTCAAGGCGCCGCAGGGCGCCACCGACGCCGAGAAGGTCCAGGACCAGGTGCGGCGTCAGGCCAAGATCGACCAGCCCGCCGCCGGTGGCGGCGGCACGCTGCTGACCGAGCCCGTCCTCGTCGTCAACCAGAAGGCGAAGATCATCGAGCTCACCAACGAATACGACGTGTTCGACCAGCACGGCAACCAGCTGGGGTCGGTGTGCGAGGTCGGGCAGAGTCAGATCAAGAAGGCGGTGAGGCTGCTGTCGAAGCTCGACCAGTTCATGACGCACCGGCTCGAGATCCGCGATGCGCAGGGCACCCCGATCCTGGGCCTCACCCGCCCGGCCAAGATCATGAAGTCGAAGTTCGTGGTGTCCGGAGCCGGCGGTGCCGAGATCGGCGGTATCAAGCAGGCCAACGTGATGGGCAAGAAGCGCTTCGCGCTCGAGGCCGGCGGGCAGACGGTCGGCATGCTCAAGGCCGAGAACTGGCGGGCCTGGGACTTCCACGTAGAGGACGCCACCGGCGACGAGGTCGCCCGGGTCACGAAGACCTTCGAGGGCTTCGGCAAGGCGATCTTCACGACCGCCGATAACTACGTGCTGCGGTTCACGGCCCCGGTGGAGGAGCCGCTGCGCAGCCTCGTGGTGGTGGCCGCGCTCTGCATCGACACCGCGCTCAAGCAGGACGCCCAGGGCCTCAGCTGAGCTCTGTTCATGGGGTCGCTCGCTGCGGGCCGGGATACCCGGCCCGCGGACGCTCGCTCCCCGTGCTCGCTCGACTTCGCTCGCTCGCCGGCGACGGGGCCGGATACCCGGCCCGCGGACGCTCGCCGCTCTGCGGCGGAGGTGGCAGGAATCGAACCCACCGGACGGGGATCACCCGTCCCACTCGTTTTGAAGACGAGGGGGGCCACCAGACCCCGTTCACCTCCGGGCGGATTCTCGCACGGCCCGCGGGACTGCCGACCGGGGCCGGTCCCGGATAGCATCCGGTCGACCGACCACCGACCCAAGGGGGACCTGGCCCATGAAGAAGCTGCTCCTGCTCCTCATCGTGATCGCGATCGGCGCTGTCGTAGCCAAGAAGATCCGCGAAGCCTGAGCTTCGACCACCTGCTCACGCGGAGGCGCGCGCGTCGGCGGGCGAGCGCGTCCGGCGTCGCGTCGTCGGCGGAGAGCACCTCGGCGTAGTCCTTGGCGAACAGGGCGACCGCGCCGCCGGTGTGCCAGAACACCGCGGTGTCGCTCGGCGCGATCCGACCCTCGCGTACCCAGCCGAACAGCCCGGCCATCGCCTTCCCCGTGTACACGGGGTCGAGCACGATCCCCTCGAGCCGGGCCGTCTCGTGAATGGCCTCCAGCCCGGTCTTGCTGATCCGCGCGTACCCGTCGCCGATCCGGTCGTGGTCGACGATCACCTCACCGGGAGACTCGCTCCGGACCGTCGTCGCCGAGGCCTCGGCCGCGAGCCGGGCGATGAAGGTCTCGAGATCGGGCCGTGTGCCGACGTCGATGCCGATGACCGCGGCCCGCGAGCCCAGCCCGGCGAGGAGCCCGGCGTGGGTCCCCCCCGAGCCGTCGGCAACCACCACCCAGTCGACGCGCTCGTCGCCGAGCTGACCGAGGAACTCGTCGGCCGCGTGCACGTACGCAACCGCGCCTTCGAGTGTCGCGCCGCCCACGGGAATCGTGAACGGCCGCCGCCCCTCGGCCGCGAGCCGCGCGCCGGTTTCCTCGATGATCGCCTCGAGCTCGTAGTAGCTGCTGACAGTGCGGGTGAAGTGCAGCGTCGCGCCGAGCACCTTGTCGAGCAGAAGGTTGCCGGTCATGGTCACCGGCTCGAAGCCGTCGATCACGAGGTGACAGTCCAGCCCGAGCCGGTTGGCGGCCGCGGCGGTCATGCGCGCGTGGTTGCTCTGGCGCCCGCCGCCGGTCACGAGCACGTCGCAGCCGCCCGCGAGCGCCTCCGCGCAGAGGTACTCGAGCTTGCGGGCCTTGTTGCCACCCAGCGCGAGCCCGGTTTGGTCGTCGCGCTTCACGAGCAGGCGCGGTCCGCCGAGCCACTCGGCCAGCCGGTCCATCGGCTCGAGGGGCGTAGGAAGCGCAGCGAGCGCGACCCGCTCGAATGCGGTCACGAACGGCTCGGCCCGGTCACGAACGGCTCGGCCCGGTCACGGCCAGCCCGGTGTCACGGCCAGCCCGGTGTCACGTCCGGCCCGATCTCATGCGCGGCCCAGCACGGCCGTGAGTCGCCGGATCCCCCCGGGCGTCGGCGCGGGCTGGTCGGCGTGGCGCCGCCACCACCAGTACACGGCCACGCCCGCCCCGGCCGCGGCGAGAGCGCCGCTCACCGCGATCGTCGGTCCCGCGGGCGGCACCGGCACGCGGTCGCGCAGCCGGACGGGCCGGCGGAACGTGAGCACCGGCCACTCCCGCTCCTTCGCGACCCGGGCCAGCTCGCGGTCGGGGTTCACGACCCCTGGGTGACCCACGGCTTCGAGCATCGGGAGGTCGGTCGAGGAGTCGCTGTAGGCGTAGGAGGCAGCGAGGTCGATGCCGTCGCGCTTGGCCATCTCGCGGATGGCCTCGGCCTTGTAGGGACCGTACGCGTAGAACGCCAGTTCCCCGGTGTAGTTGCCGTCGGCATCGAGCTCGGCCCGGGTCGCGATGGCATCGTCGGCGCCGAGGAAGTCGGCCAGCGGCCCGACCACCTCGGCCGGCGATGACGACACGATCACGACCTTGCGGCCGGCCGCCTTGTGCTCCTCGATGATCTCGATCGCCTCGGCGAAGATGATGGGCGAGACGACGTCGTCGAGGGTCTCGCGCACGATGGACGCGATATGGGCCTGGTTCCACCCGCGGGTGAGCGCCAACATCGCCTCGCGGATCTTCTCCATCTTCGCCTCGTCGGCACCGACGAGCATGTAGACGACCTGAGCGTACGCGCTCCGCACGATCGCTCGCCGGGACAGCAGGCCCTCGCGGTAGAACGGCTTGCCGAACGCGAGCACCGAGCTCTTGGCGATGATCGTCTTGTCGAGATCGAAGAACGCGGCCTCCATCGCGCGTCAGGTTACGACCTCTTGCTCGCTACTTCTCGGGGCGGGTCGCGACTTCTCCCAGGCCCTTGACAGGACCCGTGCCGACTCGTAGGTTGCGTCCCCGTTCCCCGCGCTTCCTCGGAGCAGCTGTCGCGCGCCCGAAGGAAGGGGGGAGCCGTGCTCCTCGCGCTCTGGTCACCCAAGGGCGGCTCCGGCACCTCGGTGCTGGCCGCCGCCTGCTCGCTCGTCCTCGCCCGGGGGCGGGGCGCCCGCCTCGCCGACCTCGGCGGCGACCAGCCCGCCATCTTCGGCCTCGCCGCCGATCCCCCTACCGGCCTCGCCGACTGGCTCGCGGCCGGGCCCGAGGCTCCCACCGACGCGCTCGAGCGGCTGGCCGTCGAGGTCGCGCCCGGCGTCACGCTCCTCCCCCGCGGGCAGGGCGCCGGCGCGCTCGCCCCGGTGGCGGCGGCCGAGGCCGGAGCCGCGCTCGCGGTCGCGTTACGCGACGGGCCCGTCCCCACCGTCGCCGATCTCGGCGCCGTGGCCGATCCCGCGGCACGCGCCGTCGCCGAGGTGGCCGACGCGTCGGCGGTGGTCGTGCGCGGCTGCTATCTCGCGCTCCGGCGTGCGGTGCGCACTCCGGTGCTCGCGCGGGCGTCGGGCGTCGTGCTGGTCGAGGAGCCGGGCCGCTCGCTCGGCGCGCGCGAGGTGGCCGACGTGCTCGGCCGGCCCGTGCTCGCCCGGGTCACACTCCGGTCGGTGGTCGCGCGATCGGTCGACGCGGGAGTGCTGGCCACCCGCCTGCCCGAGCCGATGGCGCGCCCCGCGAGCGAGCTGCTCGCCGCCGTCGGCCTCGGGCGGCGGCGGCGCGGTCAGAGCGGCGAGGCCGCGTGAGCAGCACCGCGCCCGCGGACGCCGCCCTGAAGGAGCGGGTGCACGACCGGCTCGTGGGGTCGGGCGCGCTCGCCGACCTCGCCGACCTCTCCGGGCCCGGGCGGGGCGAGCAGCTCCGTGACCGGCTCGGTGAGCTGCTCCGCGACGCTGCGCCCCTGCTCCCGGCATCCCGCTACGAGCGTCTGCTGGTGGAGCTCACCGACGAGGTGGCCGGCCTCGGCCCGCTCGAGCCGTTCCTCGCCGACGCGGAGACCACCGAGATCATGCTCAACGGCCCCGGCCGCGCGTTCGTGGAGCGCGCCGGGCGGCTGCACCCGGTCCGCCTCGGGCTCGACGCGGGCGCGATCCTCCGCATCGTGGAGCGTGTCGTCGCGCCGCTCGGACTGCGGCTCGACCGGTCCTCCCCGATGGTCGACGCGCGCCTCCCCGACGGCTCACGGCTGCACGCGGTGATCCCCCCGCTCGCGCTCGACGGGCCGTGCGTCACCATCCGCCGGTTCGGCTCACGCGAGATGCCGCTCGAGGCCTTCGGCGCGGGAGACCGTGCCAGCGCGTTCCTCCGATGGGCGGTGCAGGCTGGATGGAACCTGCTCGTGGCCGGCGCGACCAGCGCGGGGAAGACCACTTTGCTCAACGCGCTCGCGCGTGCCATCGGAGCGGGGGAGCGAGTCGTCACGATCGAGGAGACGGCCGAGCTGCGGCTGCCGCAACCACACGTGGTGCGGCTCGAGGCCCGTCCGCCCAACGCCGAGGGGGCCGGGGCGGTCACGGTGCGCGAGCTGGTGCGCGCCGCGCTGCGCATGCGGCCCGATCGGATCGTCGTCGGCGAGGTGCGAGGCGGCGAGGCCTTCGACATGCTCCAGGCGCTCAACACCGGTCACGACGGGTCGCTCTCCACCGTCCATGCCAACAGTGCGGCAGAGGCCGTCCTGCGGGTCGAGACGCTCGCGCTCATGGCCGGGGTTCCACTCCCCATCGACGCCGTGCGCACGCAGGTCGCATTGTGCCTCGACGCGGTCGTGTTCGTCGCTCGTGGTACCGGCGGCACGCGCCGCATCGAGGCGGTGGCCGAGGTCGCGCCGGCCGGGGAGCCCGCCGGGGTGAGCCCCTTGTTCGTCACCGACGGGCGCGCGCTCGTGGGCTGTCGACCGCCGATGCGTCCGGCTCGCCGGCCCGACGCGCCCGCGCCCGATCCGGAGTGGTTCACGTGATCGGGGTGACAAGCGCGGTGATCGGGCCCGCCCTGGTGGCGGTGTTGGTCGCGGCGGCGCGCCGGGCCGTCACGGTCGACCGCGCTCGCACCCTCGGCCACCGAGACCGGCGCCGGCTCCCCAACCTCGTGCGCGCGCCCCTGACGCGGGCTCTCGCCGACGCCGATGTTGACGTCGAGCCCGAGGCGGCCGCGCAGCTCTGGCTCGCGTCCGCCGGGCTCGTTGCCGTGCTCGCGCTCGCGATCTCGCCGACCCTGGCGCTTCCCGCTGCCGCGGGAGGTGCGCTCGCCGGTCCGGTCGGGCTCCGGCTGGTGCGCGACCGGCGCCGGCGGCGGCTCGCGGCCGCGCTGCCCGGCGCGCTCGAGCAAGTCGCCGCGGAGCTGCGCGGGGGCAGCACCGTCGGTGAGGGGCTCGCCGCGCTCGCGGGCGCGGGTGGCCCCCTGTCGCCCCAGCTGCGAAGGGTGTGCGCGCGGGCCGGTCTCGGCGCGGGCCTGGTGCCGGCCCTCGCGGCCTGGCCTCGGGAGCAGCCGACCCCGGGCGTGCGCGAGGCCGCCGGCGCGCTGGCGGTAGCCGCGTCGGCTGGGGGCCGCGCCGCGGGCGCGCTCGAGGGCCTCGCCGCCTCGCTGCGCGACCGGCTCGGCGCGGTGGCCGAGGCGCGCGCGCTGTCGGCGCAGGCCCGGCTGTCGGCGGTGGTGGTGGGCCTCGCCCCGATCGGTTACCTCGTCTTCTCGAGCCTGGTCGACCGGCGCAACCTCACCGTGCTGGTCGCCACCGGGGTGGGGCGTGCGTGCCTGATGGTCGGGCTCGCGCTCGAGGCGCTCGCGGCCTGGTGGATGCGCCGGCTCGTCCGGGTCGAGGCATGATGCCCGGCGCCGTCACCGTGTGGCTGCTCGGCTCGGCGTCGGGGCTCGTCGGCGCGTTGCCGCTCGCACGCGCGGCCCGCCGAGCGCGCGTGACCAGCCGTCTCGGGGAGCTTCCGCGAGCTCGCGGCGCGGGTGAGCAGCGCGCGCGCCGGTTCGCGTTCCCCGCGCTCGGAGTCGTCGGTCGCGTCGCGCGGGAGATTGCGGCGCATCGCCGCGCGCGACGGGACGCCGCGCAGCTCGACCGCGAGCTCCCGATCGCGCTCGACCTCCTCGCCGTCGCGGTGGGGGCCGGCTACACGCCGTTCCTCGCGCTCGAGGTCGCAGCCGGGTGGACGCCGGCCGCGATCGCGAGCCGCCTCGCTGCCGTGCCGCGGGCCTGCCGGCTGGGCATCGGCCTCATCGACGCGCTCGACGACCTGGGCCGCGCCGCGCCCGCGCTCGTGCCTCTCGCCGAAGCACTCGCCGCCACCGACCGGCTCGGCGCTCCGGTCGGGCCCGCGTTGGGCCGGCTCGCGGCAACCGCGCGGGCCGATACGCGACGCCGAGCCGAGGCGAGGGCTCGCACCGTCCCCGTTCGCCTGCTCTTCCCGCTCGTCTTCCTCGTGCTCCCCGCGTTCGGGCTCCTCACGGTGGTGCCCGCGCTCATGAACGGCCTCGCCCGCGCCTAGCTCGGGCCGCGTCTCCCCCCGTCCTGCACCCAGTCTCGAGGAGTTCCTCATGCTTCGTCGTGTCATCGCGTTCGCGTCCCGCACGCTCACCCACGCTCGGGCCGAGCTCGGGCAGACCACCGCCGAGTACGCGCTCGTCATCCTGGGTGCGGCGGCCGTCGCCACGTTGCTGATCACCTGGGCCACTCGCAGCCACGCCGTCGGCAAGCTGTTCGACGAGGTGATCGGGAAGGTGCTCCGATAGCCGCGACCTCGTGGCGGCGGCCCGCGGGAGGTGGTCGGCGCGGCCAATGTGGACAGAGCACGGTCGAGCTCGCGCTCGTGATGCCGCTGGTCGTGTTCGCCGCGCTGGCCATCATCCAGGTCGCCCTGGTCGTCCGGAGCCAGCTCGCCGTGATCCACGCGGCACGGGAATCCGTCCGGGTCGCGAGCGTCGAGCCCGACTCGGCCCGAGCTCGCGACGCGGCCCGTCGGGTGCTTCGCGGAGCGTCGGTGACGGTCGGCGCCCGGCCCGAGGTCGGTGAGCCGATCACGGTCGAGGTACAGCTGCACTACGTCACAGATCTGCCGCTCGTCGGCCCGCTCTTCCCCGATCCCACCCTCCACGCGCGCGCCGTGATGCGCGTCGAGCGTTGATCGCGCCGCACGGCATGCGATCCGACCGCGGCGCGGTGTCGGTGCTGGCGGTGGCCCTCGTGGTGCTCGGCCTCGCGCTCGCCCTCGGCGCAGGCCGGCTGGGCGCGGCGCTCGCGGCGCGTGGGCGAGCCGAGACCGCCGCCGACGCAGCCGCGCTCGCCGCCGCCGACTCGCTCGCTCTCGGTCGGGGCGAGCAATCCGCGGCCGAGGCGGCGCGGGTCACCGCGGAGGCCAACGGTGGAGCGCTCGTGTCGTGCCAGTGCGTGGGCGCGGCTGCCGAGGTCGTGGTCGAGGTGCGCGCGACGGTGGCCGCCGGCGTGCGCGGCTCGGCTCGCGCGCGAGCCCGGGCGGAGGTACGCGACGAGTGCCGGCTCACCCCGGAGGGCTGCGCGCGACCCGGGCCGGGTGCCCGCAGTTGGTAGGTTGCACCCGACACGGAGAGGATCCCCATGCCCCGACGGCTGACCGTCCTCCTCCTCGCCGCCGCGCTCGGGGCCGGTGCCTGCTCGCACGCTTCCGGCACCGGCGGAGGCGAGAACGGCGTCGACGAGGTCAACGGGTGCCCCCTCCGGCCACGAGTCTCGTGCCCGGGCCGACGGCTCGCGGGCGCCGACCTCCGGGCTGCGAACCTGAGCGAAGCCGACCTCCGGTCGGCCGACCTCGCACGGGCCGACCTCCGCCGGGCCGACCTGAGCCACGCCGACCTCCGCCGGGCCGACCTCCGCCGAGCCAACCTCTCGAAGGCGAACCTGGCCGGCGCGAAGCTGACCGGTGCCGACCTGCGCGACGCGATCATGGTCGGCGCCGAGATCACCGGTACCGACCTCACCAGCGCCAGTCAGTGCGGCGCCATCCGCAGCGACGGCGCGCTCGAGAGCGCAGGGTGCCCGCCGCCGACCACCACGCCTGGCTTCCCGTTCATCCTCCCGCCGCCCGTCATCGACGACCTCAGCGTGACGCCCGGCGCCCACTGCCACCAGGGGTCCACCGGGTTGAAGCTCACGGTGAGCTTCGCCTGGCGAAATGCGGTCGCGTCGGTGATCACGGTCGGCGACATCGACGTGTACCGCGGCAACGTCAACGCTCCGAGGAAGGGCTCGAAGGAGCTGGCGTTCGTGTGTGACGGCAAGCCCCACGAGATCAAGGCCACCGTGTTCAACCCACCCGCGTACCTACCCGCCAGCAAGACCATCAGCGTGGCGGCACGTCCCTGACGTTGGCGGAACGGTGCCCGGCGCGGCCGTCACCCCGAGAGCTGGGCGAGCAGCGTGATCGCCCCGGACTTGTCGAGATACTCGTTCCAGCTCCCGCACTTGGGTGACTGCACGCACGACGGGCAACCGTCGTCGCAGTGGCATCCCCGCAACAGCTCCTCGGTCGCCGTGACGTGCCGCTCGAGAGCGGCGAACGCGAGCTCGGCGATCCCGGCACCGCCCGGGTAGCCGTCGTACACGAAGATCGTCGGAGCGCCGGTGCGCGGATGGGAGGCCATCGACACGCCGCCCACGTCCCAGCGGTCGCAGATGGCGAAGAGCGGAAGCAGGCCGATGAGCGCGTGCTCGGCCGCGTGCACCGAGCCCAGCACGCGGGCCGACTCGACGCCCGCGCCGCCGAGCCGCTCGACCGGGATCGTGTACCAGCAGGCCCGGGTGGTGAGCGTGCGGGGCGGGAGGTCGAGCTCGATCACGCCGATCACCTCGTTGGTGGAGACGCGCTTGCGCTGGTACGCGACCACGTGGCTCGTCACCTCGACCGCGCCCAGATGTGCCACTCCGGCGCCCGCTGGCTCGGTGCGGTCCTCCGCGACGATCGTGATGTCGGTGTGGTGGCGGGGCTGGGTGTACTCGTCGGCGTCGTCGGCCTCCGCCAGAAAGGCGACGTGCTGCTCGGTGTCGAGCCGCTCGACGCGCCACTGGCGACCCCGGTGCAGATAGATAGCGCCGGGGTGGGCGACCTCGAACACCCGCGCGCCGTCGACCGTGCCGACGAGCCGGTCGTCGCCACTGCTGCCGTCACCGCCGGAACCGCGGTCGTTGTCGCCGAGGCCGCGCGCGCCGGGGGCGACGAGGCGGTACTCGACCGACGAGCCGGTGCGGAGCCCGACCTTCGGTGCCGGCGGCTCGCGCCCTGCCCAGTACATGCGCGAACCGCGCGGCTTGAGCCGATCGTCGAGCACGAGCCGGCGCACGGCGTCGTCGAGGCCGGGACCGAAGTACTGCTCGTCGTCGCGGGTGAGGGGCAGCTCGTGGGCCGCACACGCCACCTGGGGCTCGAGCACGAACGGGTTGTCGGGGTTGATGACCGCGGCCTCCGGTGCGCGTTCGAGCAGCTGGCGCGGGTGCGCGGTGTACCACTGGTCGAGCTGGTCGTCGCCGGCCACCAGCACGGCCGCGGCCCGCCGCCCGGCGCGCCCGGCCCGGCCTATCTGCTGCCACATCGAGGCCAACGTGCCCGGGAAGCCGTTCAGCACGACGGCGTCGAGCCCGCCCACGTCGACGCCGAGCTCGAGCGCGCTGGTGGCCGCCACGCCCAGCAGGCGACCGTCGGCCAGGGCCCGTTCGAGCTCGCGTCGCTCGCGGGGCAGGTAGCCGGCGCGGTACGCGGCGACCCGGTCCGCGCCCGCCGAGCCGTCCTCGTCGAGCATCCGCCGGGCCTGCTTCGCCACCAGCTCGGCTCCCTTGCGCGAGCGGGTGAACGCGAGCGAGGGACGCCCCTCGCGCACGAACCGGCTGAGGACCGCCGCGGTCTCGACGTTGGCCGACGCACGCGTGCCCGAGCCCTCGTCGAGCAGCGGACGCTGCCAGATCGCGAAGCTGCGCTCACCGCGTGGTGAGCCGTCGTCGTCGATGGCGACCACGGGCAGGCCGCACAGCGCCCGGGCCAGCTCCGCCGGATTGCCGATCGTCGCGCTGGCGAAGAAGAACGACGGGCTCGAGCCGTAGTGTGCGCACACCCGCCGCAACCGTCGAAGGAGGTGGGCGACGTGGCTGCCGAAGATCCCGCGCAGCGTGTGGAGCTCGTCGACCACCACGTAGCGGAGGCGCATGAGGAACGTCGCCCAGCGCTGGTGCGACGGAAGGATTCCGACGTGGAGCATCTCCGGGTTGGTGAGCACGACGTTGGCATGCTTGCGGGCCCAGACGCGCTCGTCGGTGGGCGTGTCGCCGTCGTAGGTGACCGCCCGCAGGCCCGGCACCAGCCATGATCGCAGCGCCCGGAGCTGGTCCTGGGCCAGCGCCTTCGTGGGGAAGATCAGCAGCGCGGTGTCGGGCCGGCCCGTCACCACCGACTCGACGATGGGCAACTGGTAGCAGAGCGACTTGCCCGACGCGGTGCCACTGGCGACGACCGCGTGGCTGCCCGAACGAAGCACGTCGATGGCGTGCGCCTGATGCGACCACAAGCCGGAGACGCCGCGGGCACGCAGCCGTTCAGCCACCTCGGCGTGGAGTGGTGCAGCCGGCTCGGCGTACGTCGCCGCGCGCGCCGGTATGGTCTCGCGGAACACGACGCGTGGAGCGAGCACCGGATCGCGCGCCAGCGCGTCGAGGGTGTCGGAGGCGTCCACGCTTCGAGGTTACCGGCGGACCCGACCCGGTCCGGCTGGCCCGAGCTAGTGCGTCTGGAGCACGCCGTCGTCGGCGAAGTCGGCGAAGAGTCCCTGGGCCCCCGCCCCGAGCGCGAGACGTGTGCCGACGCCGCTCTCCACCGGGGTGACCACGTTGCGGACGTTGGCGGGGTCGATGCCGAGGCCGAGCCGGCCGAGCCGGTAGAGGTCGACGAGACCGACTCCCTCCATCTGCACGTGCCGGCCGAGGATGGCGAGCAGCTTGAGCGTGCCGACAGCGCCGGTGTTCTGCTGCCGGAGCTGCGCCAGCGCCGACAGGATGACCAGCCCCTGGTTCTCGGTGCGCTTGATGTCGCCGGTGGCGAAGTCGTGGCGGTCGCGTGAGAACGCGAGCGCCATCTCGCCGTTCATGTGCTGCAGCCCGGGCTGGAACACCGCACCCGAGTAGCTGTCGTTCATCGCGGTGGGCACGTTGACGGTGACTCCTCCCACCTCGTCGACCATCCCGATGAAGCCGTCGAAGTTAGTGGTGATCGCGTACGGGATCCTGACCCCGACGAGGTTGCCGACGGTCTGGGCCTCGAGCTTGAGGCCGCCGTACGCGTTGGCGGCGTTGATCTTGTCGATGCCGTGGCCGGGTATCTCGGCGCCGGTGTCGCGGGGAATGTCGAGGATCGTGGCGGCGTGGAGCGCCGGGTTGACCCCGATGACGTGGATGGCGTCGCCGCGGGTGACGGTCTCGCCCCGGCGGCCGTCGTTGCCGAGCGCGAGGAAGAAGACCGGCTGGTTGGGCTCGTCGGCAAAGTGCACCTGGCCGACCTTGGTGACCTCGAACCAGGTGCTGCCCGACGCGATCGGGATCCGGATCCCGGCCAACCACGCGGCAGTGAGGAGCGCGAGCACGAGTGCCGTGCACAGCGGCGGCGCGAGCACGGCGGTGACCACCGCGCGGCGGCGTCGGGGCCGGCCGCTCACGTCTTCGCCTTCTTCGCGGTCGGCTCGAGCCCGGCACCGGTCCGGTTCACACCTACGTCGTATCCGAAGATCCTCCAGCCACCCGCGTCGGGTGCCAGCACGAGGTCGCCGAGCCGTTGCACGCGGAACCGGCCCCGCGCCGACTTGGCGCCGATGTCGATCGTGACCCGAGCCGACACGAGCACCACCGCGCCGTTGCCGTCGGCCAGCCCGACGAGGTCGATCGGGGAGGCCCGGGCCGTGACCCCACCGGTCGGCTCGGGGAGCTGCTCGTCGACGAGCACGGCCCGGTCGGGGCCCGAGATCCGGGCCAGGGCGTCGGCGGTGAAGAGCGCCGAGAGGTCACCGGCGGGCTTGCGGGTCTCGATCGGCTTCAGGCTGGCCTCGTTCACGTAGCGGTCGACCGTCGTGACGATCTGGTCGCGGGCGGAGTCGGCGAGGGTCACCGGCGGCCCGGCGCTCTCGACGCTCACGGTGCCGGCCTTCAGCTCGAGGGTCACGAGGCCGCGCGACCGCTTCACGTGCTTCCCACCGCCGCCCGAGCAGGCGGTGAGGCCGACGGCCACCGCGACGAGAAACGCGAGCACATGGTGACGACGAGAGGGCGCGCGGGTCATCGATCGCTCAGGATGCCACGACGCGTCAGGCCGGCCGCGGATGGACGGGGGCCCGACGGGGCACGGACGAGAGGCGCGGTCAGCCGCCGGTGAGCATCCGGCGGACCTCGTCCTCCGACTCGGGGGTGACGAGCGCGAGCACCTCGTCGCCGGGCTGGAAGACGGTGTCGCCGCGCGCCATCACCACGTGGTCGTCGCGCACCACCGCGACGAAGGTGGCGTCGCGGGGGACGTCGATGTCGCGGATCGTTCGGTCGGCGACGGGGGAGTCGTCGGCCAGCGTCACCTCGACGAGGCGCACCTGGCCCCGCTCGAGCTGAAACAGGCGCACGAGGCGGCCCACGCTCACGGCCTCGTCGACGAGCGAGGTGATGAGGTGAGGGGTGGACACCGAGATGTCGACGCCCCAAGTCTCGTTGAAGAGCCACTCGTTCTTCGGGTGGTTCACGCGGGCGATCACCCGAGGCACGGCGAACTCCTGCTTCGCCAGCAGCGAGACCACGAGGTTGTCCTCGTCGTCGCCGGTGGCCGCGACCACCACGTCGCAGGTCTCGAGCCCGGCCTCTTTCAACGACGAGAACTCGCACGCGTCGGCCACGCGCAGCTCGATGCCCTCGGCGGGCTTGAGCCGCGCCGCGACCTCCGGGCTCTGCTCGATGAGGAGCACCTCGTGGCCGTTGGCCACGAGCTCGTCGGCGATGAAGGTCCCGACGTTGCCGGCACCCGCGATGGCGACCCGCATCAGTGACCGCCCGTGTCGGAGCCGAACAGACGCTCCTGGAGCGCGTCGAGCGAGCTCAGGTCGACGATGAAGTGGAGCACGTCGCCCTCCTGGCCGACGAGGTCGCCGGACGCGACCCGGGCGCTCCCGAGCCGCGTGACCGCCGCGAGACCGAAGCGCCCGGGCTCGTTGAGCTCGGACAGCTTCCTCCCCGCCCACACGGCCGGGAGATCGCGCTCGACCAGGGAGACCTGACCACTGGCGTCGACCCAGTCGGCCTCGTGCGCCCCCGGGATGAGCCGGCGCAGCACCTGGTCGGTGGTCCAGGCGACGGTGGCGACGGTGGGGATCCCGAGGCGCTGGTAGATGACCGCCCGGCGAGGGTCGTAGATGCGTGCCACGACCCGCTCCACCTCGAAGGTCTCGCGCGCGACCCGGGCCGACATGATGTTGGAGTTGTCGCCGCTGGTGACGGCGGCGAGGGCACCGGCTCGCTCGATGCCCGCCTCCATGAGCGTGTCGCGGTCGAACCCGAACCCGACGACCGTCGTGCCCCCGAAGCCGGTGGGGAGGCGGCGGAAGGCCGCGGGTCGCTTGTCGATCACGGCCACGGTATGGCCGCCCTTCTCGAGCATGGGGGCCAGCTCGCTGCCCACTCGGCCGCAGCCGACGACGACGACGTGCACCTGCGCTCCCGCGTGACGTATCCGAAGTCAGCCATGCTAACGGGTGCCGGCGCCCCGGCCCGTTTGGGGCGGCGCGGGTCTGCTTGACTATTTGCATGCGCACGATGCGGCCGCGAACGGCACCCAAGCCGCTCCGGCCCGCGCCCGAGGTCGAGCTCCCGGAGAAGCGCGGCTACCGGCTGAAGAACCGCCTGCTCGGTCCCCCGCTCGATACCGACCAGCTCGAGCACGAGCGGCTGGGGAAGCCGACCGCGCTCGCCGTCTTCGCCTCCGACAACCTCTCCTCCTCCGCATACGCCACTGAGGAGATCCTCCGGGTGCTGGTTCCGGTGGTCGGGGTCGCCGCCTTCAGTCTCGTCGTGCCGATCACCACCGCCATGCTCGTGGTCCTCGGCTTCTTGATCCTCTCCTACCGCGAGACGATCAAGGAATATCCGACTGCCGGTGGCGCGTACATGGTCACGCGCGACAACTTCGGTTTGCTGCCGGCTCAGGTCGCGGGCGTCGCGCTCCTCACCGACTACGTGCTCACCGTCTCGGTGTCCGTGGCGGCCGGCACGGCCGCCCTGGCATCCGCAGCACCGGCCCTCGTGCGGTACTCGGTGCCCATCTCGGTCGCCTTCATCTTCATCATCGCCTTCGGCAACCTCAAGGGCGTCCGGGAGTCGGGGAAGATCTTCGCCGTTCCGACCTACTTCTTCATGGCGGCGATGGCGGCCTTGCTCGCCCTCGGGCTCGCGCAGATGATCTGGGGAGACCTGCCGCGCGCCGCGGCGCACGCGAAGGGGCTCATGAAGTTCGGCCACCCCGGTGACGGGCTGCTCTTGGGCGCGAGCCTGTACCTCGTCCTCCACGCGTTCGCCTCCGGCGGTGCCGCCGTTACCGGAGTGGAGGCCATCTCCAACGGCGTCCCCGCGTTCCGCGAGCCCGCGTGGCGCAACGCGCGCACCACGCTCGTAATCATGGGTTCGTCGCTCGGGGCCATGTTCCTCGGCCTCTCGGTGCTTGCGGCGCGCATGCGCGTGGCGCCGTTCGAGAAAGGCACGCCGACAGTCATCTCGCAGGTCGGCAAGCTCGCGTTCGGCCACGGCGCGACCGGGACGGCGCTCTTCTACGCGCTCCAGGTCTCCACGATGCTGATCCTCGTGCTGGCGGCCAACACGAGCTTTGCCGACTTCCCCCGCCTCGCCTCCTTCCACGCCGGTGACAACTTCATGCCCCGGCAGCTCACCAAGCGCGGGCACCGGCTCGTCTTCTCCAACGGCATCATCGCCCTCGCCGTCGCGGCGGCCGTGCTCGTAGTGGCCACGGGCGCGAAGGTCGACCGGTTGATCCCGCTCTACGCGATCGGCGTGTTCACGTCGTTCACCATGTCGCAGGCGGGCATGGCGAAGCACCACGTCACCCGCAAGGAGCCGGGCTGGCGACGCGGGCTGTTCGTGAACGCGACGGGGGCAGTGCTCTCACTCGTGGTCGACGCCATCATCGCGGTCACCAAGTTCAGACACGGCGCGTGGATCGTCGTCGTCCTCGTACCGATCATGGTGACGCTGCTGGTGCGGCTGAACCGGCAATACGAGGCCGAGGCGTCCGAGCTCGAGCGTGACGCCGAGGCCGCGGCCACCGCGCCGATCCTGCGTCGGCACGTGGTGCTCGTGTTCGTGGCCCGGCTCGACCGCAGCGCGGCTCGGGCGATCCAGTACGCCCGCGCCCTCATGCCCGACGAGATGCGCGCGGTGCACATCGCGGTCGACCGTCACGCGGCCGAGGAGCTGGCGGAGGAGTGGCGCCGGCTGGGGCTCTCGCGCGTGCCGTTGGAGCTGGTCGACTGCCCCTCGAGGCGGGTTGCCCGCTCGGCGCTCGAGGTGGTCGCGGCCGAGCTCGGCGATGGCAACACTGAGGTGAGCGTCCTCCTTCCCCATCGTGTCTACAAGCGGTTCTGGCACCGGCTCCTGCACGACCGCACCGCCGACGAGATCGCGAAGGTGATCGGCCGGCTTGAGCACGCCAACGTCACGACGGTGCCCTACCACCTGGGCTTGCCACCACCCGCACCGGTTGGCGCCGGGCCCCGCTCGTGACCGATCCGCTCGCGGCCGTCACCACGAACGGGCGCCCGGGCTCCACCCCGATCGTCCCGATCGGCACGGTCGCGTGGCGTGAGCACGCGCGCATACGGGGCCGGATCCGCTCCATGCGCGTACAGCCGTGGGCGAACGTCGCGTCGCTCGAGTGCGTCGTGGTGGACGAGACCGGGGGCCTGCTTCTCGTGTTCCTGGGGCGACGGCGGGTGGCCGGCGTCGAGCTCGGCCGCCAGGTGGTCGCCGAGGGCATGATCGGCGAACACCGCGGCTACCTCGCCATGCTCAACCCCGAGTTGGAGCTCGCCGCGTCGTAGTGCGCGCGGCGCGCGTTCAAGCAGCGCAGGCGCTCGTTGTGGAGGCACAGCGTGTCGCGCGGCGGCGAGCGAGCGGAGCGAGGGAGCTCGCGGGAGTGGCGAGTGCCCGCGGGCGGGGTACCTGCAGCGAGCGGTGGTCGGTGCGCGTGAGGTCGTGCGCGCGGCGAGCGAGCGGAGCGAGGGAGCTCGCGGGAGTGGCGAGTGCCCGCGGG
>Ga0209515_10000867_pt1 | contig 52650 bp, 62 predicted proteins | sample Subgroupgradi54m_FD_187454 | JGI IMG/M metagenome (GOLD analysis project Ga0209515, IMG submission 187454) | Subsurface groundwater microbial communities from S. Glens Falls, New York, USA - GMW60B uncontaminated upgradient, 5.4 m (SPAdes)... ... | reverse complement strand
CCCAAATAATGAACCAAGATTTACCGGCATAAGCGGTGACACCGGCCATAATCTGCGTTTTGGGTTTACGGGTAGCCAGGAACCGGTCTGCACCGGCGTTTCGGCATCGCCAACCAGCGTAAAACGAGGTGAGGTAGTAAACTTTAGCAATGGCAGTGGATACGATCCAAAAGGTGGCAGCATCGTCGGGTATGGGTGGGATTTTGACGGCAATGGCACGGTTGACCAGACAACCACCGCAAATTCGACAAGCTACACGTACAACAGAGCCAGTCCTCCAGGACAACCCTTCAATGCGCAGCTCTTCGTCAAGGACAACACGGGTCTCTTTAGCCTCCCAACCGCAGCCTGCACAAAAGCAATTACTGTCTCTTGCAATACGCTCTCCGTTTCGCCAAATCCGGTGGTGATGTCCCCTGGACAAAGGCTTACGCTTACTGCCATAGGAGGGAATGGAGACCCAAGCAAAATCACATGGATAATTGGTGATACACGCATCATACGATTTTTTAATGGATCCACTGCTCAAATAGCCAATGGCACAATCGTGCAAGTGGATGCTCTCAAGGAAGGAACAACGAGTATAACAGTCCAAGAAGGTTCTACCGATAGTGAGGGCTTCTTAATTGCCGACCCGGCTGTAGGTGCAAATGGCTGCACAGCGCAACAAATAATCATCCCCGTTACTGTGCGAATTCCCCCCTGGTTCCAGGGAACAGGAGGCGATATGCGCATAGACAGTGGCTTTTCGGATCCAATCCCAGACAGTGTACAGGCATTATCAAAATACGCTTCTTTAGAAGGCACTGGCAATACGCCGGGAGTTATCTTTACCGGCAACGGCTCTGCGGATTTTGGTTTCGGCCAAGCATCAAAAAATCCCTCCAACTGGGTGGCGGGTGGGCTTGCCTACCCCGAAACCTTTAGCCCTGTAACACCGGGAGTTATCCGAACTTCCTACGACTACATGACAACAACCGCCAGGCAAAGCGGGATACTACCAACTGATCTTGCAACAGTATCCGGATGCGGTACCCTTACAGACTGTACGCTTCCGGCAGACCTTGCTAATGGTTTGTACAAAGCAGACGGCGACGTGCATCTTAAAGCCTATACCTTTCCACTGGGTAAAAATTACGTTATCTTGGTAAAAGGCAATCTCTTCATCGAAGGGAATATTGTCGTACCAAACGGATCAACTGCGACGTTTTCTGTGTCGGGGAATATTACTATTGATAAAAGCATAGGAGTAACGCTGCCGGCAACCGCCTGTAATCCCCAAACCCACACAGGCTGCAATATCGAAGGATTTTACAGCGCAGACGGCGATGTGATTATTGATGGAGCAGGCATTGTTTCCTGCGCAACTGCCACTACTTTGGATGACGATAAACGGCTTACTATTGCAGGAGCTCTGGTTGCCAACGCCAAGTTGCAAACAGGAAGTTTGAAGAATAAACGAGATCTCTGCGGTGTCAACAATGCGAAATACCCTTCCTATACCATTACCGAGCGGCCAGATCTTATCCTGAATGCTCCTGCGTTTATTAAGTCGCCAAACTTTACCTGGCAAGAGGTAGCGCCGTAGGGGGAATTTTGACATTTGACTTTTTGCATAGCTGGTGGTACGCTCACTTTACATGGACAAAGCAAAAATTTTAGTTGTTGAGGACGACGAATTTTTACGAGAAGTGTATCTTGAAACACTCAAAGACGAGGGGTATATTGTTGAGGTTGCTATAGATGGCGATGAGGGATTGAAAAAAATAAAACAAGGTGGATATGATTTAGTGCTGCTTGATATTATTATGCCCAAGATGGATGGGTTGGAGGTTATGAGAAAAATTAAAATCGAAGGGACAATTATACCTAATAAACGCCTCATATTCTTAACTAATTTAGATAAAGATGAAGAAATTAAAGAAGCACTCAAACTTGGGGATGGATATCTGATTAAAAGTCAACTTACCCCAGGAGATTTAATAAAAGAAGTACAATTATACCTTGCTAAAAATCTTTAAGGCGCATACCGAAAAGACCGCGCAATTTGATCGAGATCGCCATAGAGAGTGGGTGAAGAGGTAGAAAGAGAATAAACCCAATTTTCAACATAAATATAATAAACTTTTTGTATTCTGTTTGCAGCTCTATTATTTTCTATCCTACTATTAGCTTTATAACCATTGATTATAAATTCGTTTTCTTGGCCTACTTCTTCTTTTTTCTTAGAGTCAAAGTCCTTCAGATATTCAATAAGTGATTGAAAATTTGTACCGTTCCTAACAACATTAATTAGCTTATCGCCGAATATTATATCGACATAAGTTTGTTTTTCTTTTACCAATGCCGAAGTAAGTATAATTACTGAAAACTTCAAACTCTTGGATTGATATGTCTTTGTCTGTTCTTGAGAAGAAGTATAACTATGATTGTTTCTCGCAATATATAAAACCCCAACTCCGAGAAGCAAAACAGCAATAATTATACCAAGAGGTCCAAGTTTTGGTTTCTTTTTCTTTTTCATAATTAGTAACTATAGTTTAGCGTACCGCTTTCTGTATACAGTTGCAAGAGGATCATCCCATCTTTTTCTTCTTTCTTTTGTTTCTGGTCATCTTGTTTGATGCCAAGGTCTATAAGGTAGAAAAGCTAAATTGAACTAAGGTGTATAGCGGAATGACTGGGCTATTTGGTCCAAATCCGGGAAAAGAGGCTCCTCCTTTGCAGAAAGTGTATATACTGCATAATTACTATAAATAAAATATAGTTTTTCTCTGTTTGTATTTCCGACAATAGCTTCTAAACTATTTATTTGAAGATTCTTTTTATTAGATAATATGAATTTGTTTTTTTTACCTAAATCTTGAACGTAATCTTCTATGTTATCAAAATTGGTACCATTTCTATCTATGTAAAGTATGCCCTTAGGAGTAGAAACTGTAACGCTTCCTAATTTCTCTTGACCCTGATAATTACTTGGTAAACCGATGGTGAATTTCATGATTTTTGACTGAAAAGTTTTTGTTTGGATTATATTAGTTTGTAGTTGGGTATTTTTTGGTATTGATTTATTTGAAGCGATTACACCAACTAGTAGGATTACTACCAGGATAATCAGAATCTTCTGTTTTTGGTTAGTTTTAACCATATTTAGTAACTATAGTTTAGCGTACCGCTTTCTGTATACAGTTGCAAGAGGATCATCCCATCTTTTTCTTCTTTCTTTTGTTTCTGGTCATCTTGTTTGATGCCAATTTTGGTTTTATTTGTTTTAGCCTTATATTCAAGCTTAATTTTAACATTATCTTCTATTTCAAATTCCTGCTTAAGTTCTTTGAAGTTCCGTTTATTCTTATCAAGACTGTATTCAATATGGAATTGATTTTCTTTTAATTTAATTTCAGGCTGGTCATTATATCTTAGTGACTCTATGCTTAATTTGGCTTCATTTTCATGCTCTTTTTCTTCCTTTTCTTCATGTTCCTTACCTTTGCCAATCAGTATGAGAGTATTACCGGCTTTATCAGTAATGACAATTCGTTGTTTCTTTTTCTCAATATCTGTTTGAGCAATGCTTACCGGGCCAGAGTTATCATTACCGGAAATGACTAAATCTTTAGTACTTGGATCAAACTGAATCTGTGCCTCAGGAGGAGTTTTATCTATATTAAATTCTTGAGATTTGAGACCTTCAATATTTTCATCTTTATCTACTGAATAAAATTGAATTTTATAATGGCCTTCGTTTGTGAAATTCAAAGGAGATATGTATTGCTGCCACTCTTCATTGTTGATCTTGTATAAAGTGTAATCAACGCCCAACCCACCTTTATTATCTTGAGCATTCAAAGATACTTGCACATCAGATCTGAACCAGTTATCCTGCCCCTGACTTCCAATTAGGATGGTTTGGGTAATTGGAGGGGTTGTGTCTATTCTCTCAGCCATTAAAGCAAAGTGGGTAAAATGGTTAATTTCCGCAGTTGCTGTTTTGCTGTTCAAATCTACATTTGTCGGGATTTTGTCCCAATTAATTCCGTCTTGGCTGGAATAGATAGAGATAGTGTCTGTTTTATATCTGGACAGGTCAAAACTATTGAAGTCGATGGTGATTGTGAATAATGCTTGGAATTGGGTGATCAGGTTGCCTAAGGCATCTTTGGCTGTTGCCACAATAGTTGATCCTATTGAAGATAATGTATTACCAACTTTAACAATGGGGGATGATTGTATATTGATAGCCAGATTTTGGTTAGTAGAGCCGGCCGGAAAGTTTAGGGTAGCCCTGCTGGTTTTGAAAACTCCCGCGTTTAAAGTTAATGTAGCATCTAAATTGTCCAACTTTTTAGTCCAAAGGTAGTAACTTTTATTGCCGGCTCTGTTTTGCCCATTGTAAAAGAATGTATAAGCCTCCCAAGGATCAGCATCTTTACTTTGCCAGCCAAAAGGGTCGGTTACTCCATCCGGAATATTATCATCAAAATTCCCATCCTTGTTTTTATCCTGGACTACCATGAAGTGAATATGGGCTCCGGCATCTCCTGGTGGAGAAACATTTCCTGTAGCGCCAACCTTGCCAATTTGCTGGCCTTTTGTAACTTGTTTGCTTTCACCTGGATTTATGATCGGGCTCTTGTCTAATAGATGAAAATATCTGGTTTGGTATCTATTGCCGTGATCTATCAAAATATAGTTGCCGCAAGCACCGCACTTTGTTTTATCTCCTAAAGTGGCAATACCATCTGCTGCAGCTAAAACAGGATCACCGATGTTAACCTGTGCTAATTTTGCATAGTCATAGCCGTTATGAGATGAGTAAGATAAATTTTTCCTAGGGAATCCTCTAAAACTGACTAAGTCATTAGTGGCAATTGCAGGTTCAGCTAAACCAGAACTTAATAATGGATATTCATGATCAAAATACGAATTTATTGCATTCGCTGCCTCGCTAAACGTAAACCCCTTTCCTGAATAATCCCACGGTAAATCCAAAAACGGCGCAGGGCCGGGGGTTGGAGTTGGAGTAGGTGTCATAGTTGGTGTTGGACTAAGAGTTGGAGTAGGTGTTGGAGTTTGGGTCGGAGTAGCAGTTGGTGTCGGGGTTGGTGTTGGTGCTAATGTGTAATCAAAAGCGATCTCAAAATTATCAATATTTGCAGACCAGACTTGAGCAGAAGAATAATTAATCCGCCAGATAAAATTATTCGTATCAAAGTTATAAGGCTGAAGGCAATACGACCTAACTGCCCCGGGCTGGAATAGATCCATTACCGGTGTTACACGCGTCTGGGTAATTATCGTCTGACTGCTAAATAATGCCCAAAGATCCGATGGCCACTGACAATTTTCTGTAAAAGTTTGTCCGGCCGATAAACCAACATAAAATCCCGAACTTGACTTCCCTGTTACGCGAATTATTACGTTGATAATTTTTGATCCCAATGGTATGCCAAAATCACTGTAACTGCCAAAACCTCTAAAGTATAAATTTCCGTATCCGGAACCTGCTACCCGATCGCACGTATTCCCATCGGTTGCCGAACAATTACTAAGATTTGTATATGCGGGAGAGCCATCGGTTGTAACAATGCTGGCGCTTCGAAAAGGAGTGGTTGCAGCAAAAGCAGGAGAGCAAAAAGAATTAGAGAAGAGAAAAAGGAAAACAAACGCAATAAACCACCGGGTTATAATTTTCATGGTAGATTAGGCTCATTAAAAATCTTTAGTGAAAAAGAAAATACCGTTCCTTTTCCAATGCCCTCTGAATTGACCCAAATTTTTCCTCCATGCAGTTCAATAAGAGATTTTGAGATATACAGTCCAAGACCTGTACCTTGAGCGTTTTGTTTTGTGAGATAGTTATTTCCCACCATGCTAAATTTCTGAAATAATTTTGGCATATCTTCTTGGGATATTCCTCGTCCGGTATCTGCTACTTTTGTTACAACCATGCCATTTTCTACAGATAAAGCAATCGTTATGTTTCCTCCTTGTGGTGTAAATTTCAGCGAATTTCCTATTAAATTGATCAAGACTTCTTTTATTTTGTCTGTGTCTGCTAATACATCTGGAATATTTTGAGAAGGAATAACGAGAACATTCACACCGAGTTCTTGTGCCCTGGGTAAAACTTCGGCAATAACATCATTTATTACTGTGTCTAACTTTGTTTGTTTCAGTGATAAAGTAATTCTTCCGGATTCTATACGTGAAACATTAAGCATATCATTGACTAATTTTATGAGCCGATCTGTTGATTTATAGGCACGGTCAAGATAATACTTTTGTTTCTCTGCAAGTTCTCCTCCTTTTCCTGCCAGCGCCATCCAGAGGTACGATTTAATTGCAGTCATTGGTGTTCGTAATTCATGGGAAGCAAGAGACACGAACTCATCTTTGAGTTTATCAAGCTGTTTAAGGGATTCGTTGGCTTGTTGGATTTCCTGGTAGAGTTGGGCATTATCGATTGCGATGCCAATAACTCCCGCCAGCCGGTCGACAAGATCTTGTTGATATTGAAAAAGTGATTGCTCATTTTCTCCAAGACATATAATCATGACACCAATAATTTCTTCCCTGACAATAAGCGGATAGACAAGCGAAGACTTAATATTGGTTACAACTTCGAGTTTTTTTGCTTCTTCTTGGGAAAAGTGTGGCAGAACAATGCTGAATATATCGTGAGTTACCTGGGCTTTTTTTTCCATGAGCGCACGAACAGCAAGATTTTTTTCCTCTCGCAGCAGTATTTCCGGTTGAAAAAATGACCTGTTTAATTCTGCCTCTGCTTTGGCAATCGGTTCTGTCGGAGACACAGCCAGTCTCATCAGGGCATTTTTTTCCTTATCGTATAGAAAAATTGCTACAGCTTTAAACTCAGCCTGGGTGGCAACAGTATCTACTACTTGTTGTGCAATCTGGGTAATGTCGGTAACAGAACTTAAGATTATTTCATTTATTTTTCGAAGTATCAGGAGAGTTTTGTTTCGCTCAACAAGTTCAAAGTTTTTCTTGTACATCTCCTGGGTAACATGAGCTAACTCACTTGAGAGAATCTTTGTATCGTCCATACACTTTATTATACACGTACTTTTTTAGCGGAGTAAAGGTGGTACTTGGTTTTTGGGAACATCGGACATGATTCCCCTGACTGCATCTTTACATGCTTCAACTGATGCTTGGCCAAAAAGATGCTGATATTGTTCGACAAGATGCTCAATGATATCTTTTTTATCGCCACTAAAACTTATTTCGTGCTTTTGCCAATTAACTTTGAGCCCCGTAACCTTACCCGCCTGTTCCAGCGCCACAGGCCCAATAATACTCTCTTGCTCTCTAATAATCCGCTCAACCAATTGTGCAAAAATATCCATAATAGAATGAAATTAACTTTATTTACTCATAGCTTCTAAATGAAATTAATCCAAGAGTCATTATTGTATATGATGTTGCATATAGTAGATCGTTAAATCCACCATTATAATATGTATTATTTCCAGCAGTAAATAAAAATGCATATTCTGTTATAAATTGAAAAAAAAATGCAAACGCTAAGTAAATAATTCTGCTTTTCATTTTTCCTCCTAGCAGTTTTCTCGAAAGGGATAAAGTAAACAGTGCTATAGATACAGGAATAATTTCTCCAAGTGGATATCCAAAGTCAAAAAATGTTTTAATAGGGTTTTTAATATCAAAACCAATATTTTTAACAAAAAGAATATACGCTAGAGAGAGCATAATAAAAGGAATAACTATTGCTAATATTCTTCCAGTTGTTGTTCGCAAAGAAAATTTAGCTCCAGCTGCTTTTGCAAACATTAATGCTCCAAGAGTATAAAAAGGTACTAATGCAAAATAGCCCGCATCAGCAAGAGAAGGATATGGTACTTCAACTTTAGCAATTACATTATAGTATGTCCATATTTGTAAACCAAACCATTGACCAAGTAGTCCTAAGGGAATAAATATAAGACCTTTACCAATAACGCTTTTGTACGCCCCCCACTTTTTTGATATAAAGAAAATAGAATATAAGGATCCAATAAGATTTATTAGTCCATAAGTCCAATTAAAAATGTAGGCTTCTTGTTTAGGAACATGAGTAATCTGTAGTACTATCCACCAAGCCAGAATTAATGCATAGAGCGTGAGGAGAACATAGGATACTTTATTTTTAAAAATGATAGAAAACATATGCACAAAACAATATTAGACACAGATAAAGTATTTTGTCAAGCTATTTTTTGGCTCTAAGAAATATCATTCCTTGATAACCCTGTATTCCTTTCCCGTTTTTATCTATAGTTTCAGCAGAAATTGAACGCATGAGTAAAAATTTCTCTTTAAATCCTAGCTCTTTTAATATCTCATTAAGGTGATGTTCAGATATACTTACTGCAGGAAATAGTTTTTTTCCAACATGCCAATATTTTGCCTCTTTTATTGTTGTCATTATGAGATGACCATCCTTTTTTAATAATGAATGAATATTTTTAAACACTTGTTTCCAACTTTCATGATTATTAGTAATAGATTCAGCAACAAAATTAACACTTACTACATCAAAATATGAATGATAAACAGGACCAAGCGGATGAGTCTTAAATGCATCGCAATGTACAAATCTGATAATTTTTTTTCTGACAAGATTTTTACGTCGTTCAATAATAGATTTGTTTATGTTTTTAACGCCTTCTATAGTTAATGCTTGGTGAAAAAACATGTTCCAGTCAAATGCGGTTTTGGCTACGCTTCTCCATAGTCTTACTTCTTGAAGATTAGAATCTAGGTGATCAGAAAAATGTATTGTTTTCGCATATTTTGCAGCGGTGATTAGTTGATAAACAGTAGGACCACCACCAAATTCTAGTATAAGAGAGTTTTTGGGGATATCTTGATATGCTTCGACAAAGAATTCAAGCAGGCTTCTATTTTCAAACCCTACAGTAGAGTAATATTCAGTAAGATATTCTTTTGGGTTAAAAGCGTTAAAATTCTGCTCAACTATTTTTGTTTTTTTCACAAGCTATGCTAAACCTTATCCTCCCGTTCGAAACAATAACCATCCAACGCAAACAATAGCAATTATTGCAATAATTTGATCTGTAACATACCAGTGTGTAAATTTTCCGCTCAAAATTGCTATTGATACAATAGTTACCACAAACCATCCCAGAGCTTGAACTTCAGTAGAGATAGTTTTAATCTCACCAAGATATTTAAGAGCAAACCAATACATGATAAGTCCAACTGTTACCCATAAAGCTGATTTCAGTGCTTCTGTCAAAACAAATTTTCCTTTTGTCCAAACATTGGATGCATGAATAAAACCTTGTGCATCCCCATATCCAGACAATAATGTGAAAAAAATGACTAGGAATAGAGGTTTAAGTAATTCAGCATTCATACGTTTTCTTCCCATGGTTCTGATTTATAGACGGTGAGAACAAGGGCGGATGCTGGTGAATCGGTAACTTTTATAACATTTATTTTCATTTTCATATCTTGCTCGGTAGTTCGAAAATTGCGGAACTTACAAAGATCGCTTAAAGACATTTTTACCTCTTTTACCAAATTAGACTCTACCGCTTCTTTTGTTTCGCCAATCTCTTCGTGTTCTACAAAAACTCCTCTGCCGTCTTGTAATTGTACCCAACCTACTGCTGCGCCAATGTATTTTCCGGATTCTCTACTTCTCATTTCGGCTTTTACCACATAAAGCCTGTATCCATATTCCTCTGGATTTGATTCGAATTTTTTAACTTTAATTGTTGAACCAATGGGAATTATTGAAGAAAGTGTAACCAGATTAAAATTATATACCCCCGCATCTTTTAATGCAGCATCAAATGCAGAAAGCGGGGTTCTGCCATAGCCACTGCCAGTTGTAATAATAATTTCCATCTGTATGTTTTAAGAATCCCATAAAATTGCTTTTCTGTCAAGTTTTCTGACGAAACCCCAAAACACCAAAGGTTATAAGAGATATAGCCACAGTAAAAAATAACTCAACTATGCCTCCGTTATAATAGATTTTGTTTGTTGTAGTATAGGAGAATAAAAAATCGGCAATGTATTGAAAGCAAAAGCCTAACAAAATAGTATAAATAGACAATTTATACTTTCCGCCAAAGAATTTAAAAGATATTCCTAAAATGAAAGCAATTGTTAAAATGATTGCATCACTTGCCGGATAGGCAATATCAAAGAAAAGTTTAGAAGATAATCCAGAATAAGAAAATATAAGTGTATTCTTGGTGATAGTTGCTAATAGATAATAAGATAAAACTAGAACAAATAGTGGAATAAAAACAAAAAATATCACCCTGTATTTCTTTGCAAAGTTGAATTTACCACCTAGGGCATGAGGTAGATTTATCATTCCCATTATCCATAACGGACAACTTAAAATATATCCAAAATCAGCCAGCGATGGATACGGTACCGAAGTATTTTGGAAAAAATTATAATACACCCATATCATATTTCCCATACCCCAACTGAAAAGCCCCATTGAAAGAAAGAAAACTGCTTTTCCAAGCGAATTTTTTAGTAACCCCCATGAACTCGCAATTAGGAAACCTATAATTCCACCCATGAGTGGAATAAAACTCCATATAAAACCGTAGAAATAATTCCAAAAACTTATTTTTAATCCTGTAAAATATAGCAAAATCCAAAAGATGAACAGAAAGCAGAAAAATGTTATTAAGATTTTTTGGAAGATATTTATTCCTGTTTTTTGTCCTTTTACTATTTGAAATAAATATCTTGTTTTGTTTAATTGGTTTGTGGCATAAAGAAGTGTTTCTAAAGGATTCCAAAGAGCAATAACTTCATCCCAGTAATGCAGTTCATAACATTTTTTAAAAATGTAAAGTACGTTATCGCTCTCTTGTTTTATGTTAGGAAATGATTTAAGAAATGTTTTATCAAACTTTGCCAAAAATTGTTCGTAGTATTTTGCAGCTTTTAGAAACAGTGTTTTATTATCCGATTTTTCCCTAATAAATTTTTTGATCATCGGATGCAATCTATATCTGTTTTTTGAAGATTGCTCAATCAAAGAAATACTCTTAAGGTTACTAAGAAATTTTCTGGTTTGTTCGGTAGTTAACTCATTAATAAAAGCTACTACCTCTACCGAAAAATCCTTTCCGTCAAAAACAGCCAGAGACAGGAATACTTTTTTTGTTTTATCATCTGTAAGTTCATAGCTAAAATTAATTGCTATATATAAATTTTTATTACCATACGATAATTCTTGAAGAGTTAATAACTCTTCTTTTACCTCATCCAAAAGATCTTTTATAGTAACTGACCCTTTTTTTAGCTCCTTTGCAAAAATATGCAAAGGAAGAGGTAAAAAACCTACTTTTCCGGCCAGTTTTAAAATATAAAATCTGTTTCTAACAACATAATTATTTCCCAAAATTGTTTTGAATAAAAGCAGGGTTTCATTGGTATTAAAAATTTCAAGAGAAATGCTGGTATATTTAGCGGGAATCAATAGATTTGTATATTGTGAAGTTATAATAGCAAAACAATTTTTATTATTTGGTAGAAGTAATCTGATATCATTTTTTAATTCCACATTGTCAAAAATAAGCAGAACTTTTTTGTCATCCAGGATGGATCTGACAATTGACGCTCTAATTTCTCTATCCTGGATATTTCCAACATCTTTTCCAAAAGCAAAGGCAATAGATAAAAGAATATCCATAACATCTGATGTGTCTAACCGATACCACAAAACCCCATCAGAAAATGTATGCTGCAATAAGTATCCCAATTGAATTGCTAATGCGCTTTTTCCTACTCCTGCGGGGCCATAGACGAGAAGGACTTTTCCAAATGGCTTTTTTTGTATTTCCCTAACTAAATCTTCTCTTCCTGTAAAATTATCAATCTGGTTTGGTATTTGGAATGGAACATTTCCCGATGTCCTAAATTGTATTTTTTCTCTTTCTTTTTCGGTAAGGTAGCCCTCTCCAACGGATTCTAAAAACTCGTTGGCTTCCCCAAGTGAATTCACACTCTGCCTTTCTGAAAAAATTTTAATTAATTTAATAATAGTGGGTCTGTTTGGTATCCTATCTCCTTTTTGCCAGTGGGAAAAAATACTGTCTTCGTAAATTAGCCCTTTCTCGGCAAGCGCCATTCCCAACTCAGAAAAGGTTGCAAATTCGGCTCGCAACCGATATTTCTTAAAAAGCTCTCCAAAAGATTTATTATTTGTCATTTTTTGTTTATATATTTTTTATATTCACTTGAAGTGATTTTAAATTCAAAAGTGCTAATGTCATAGCAAAGTAGGCTATAAGATAAAGAAAGTCTATATAACTTCCCGGATAAAAAGTACTCGAATTATAAAAAAAACTATATTCTGCCAAAAAGTGGATAACCAGAGCGACTAATATAAACAATGCCTTCGATCGTATAACTCCATCAAGAACAGTTCTTGAAAAAATAAACGTGATTATTGCTATCGAAATAATAATTGCCTCTCCTAATGGGGATGCAAAATCCAAAAAGATTTTTATGGGGTTTTTAAAATCAAAGTGATAATTTTGCAAAAAAAGAACATAAGCAATTGTGAGCATAATAATAGGAATTATGAGTGCTATTATTTTTTTCTTAAAAGATTGAATGTTTATTTTAATTCCCGACGATTCTGCTAATAATAAAATTCCATATGTATAGAGAGGAATGGTACCGAAGAAGCCAATGTCGCCGATAGAAGGATAGGGAACCTGATGCAAAATATTTCTGTAAAATGAATATGCAATTTGCCCAAATACCTGTGCAAATAACCCACAGGAAAACATGAAAATGGCTTTTCCCAAAACCGTTTTTACGCCTCCCCATTTTAAAGACGTATGAACTCCACAAATTCCTCCATAAAGTGCCATCAAACCATATACTGCGGCCCACTCAAGGTATATGAAACTATTTTTACTTACAAAAACTTGGAGATAAATCCACCATGCAGCAAAAAAGATAAATATTAAAATAGAAATCATTATGAGATTCGATGAGCGGGGATAATCCAGTTTTTCCCGGACAAATTCTCGTATCGTTGGGTGTATTCTATATCTATATTTTGTAGAGTGTTCAATAAGGGAAAGATCTGCAAGATTTTGAAGTATTCTTGTGGTGTCAGAAAGTGAAAGACCATTAATATACGCAATTGATTTGATAGAAAAATCTTTTCCTTTAAATATTGAGGCAGATACCAATATTGATTTCATTTTGCCATCAAGTTTTTCATAGCTCATGGCAATAGCCGAATACAAATTTTTATCTTCATAGTACATATGATGAAAAAAAGATTTATCCTCTTGTATTGAAGTCTGCAACTGACTAATAGATATTTTTGAATACTGCAATTGTTGCGCAAGAATATGAACGGCAAGCGGAAGACTACCTACTTTCTTTGCTACCTGTAAAATAGTATTAGTGTTATTTTGTGAATATTTTTCTTTTAAAACGTCTTTAAAAAGAGTTAATACTTCTTTATCTGTAAAAGGATTTAGTGAAACATCAATATAATCTATTGGAGTTTTCAGGTAGTTTTTTTGAGAAGTAATTATCGTCGTGGAAAATTGAGAATTTGGTATTAGTAAATGAATGTCTTCGGATAACTCAGCGCTATCCAAAAAAAGTAACACGTTTTTACTTGCAAGTAATGACCTAACAACAGTAGCTCTGACTTGCTTATCTGAAATATTACTAATATCTTCTCCAAATATTCGGGCAATGGAGAGAAGGATATCCATAATATTATCTTCTTCAACTTTGTACCATAAAATCCCGTCTGAAAACTTATCTTTCAGTAAGTGTCCCAATTTTATGGCAAGTGCAGTCTTCCCTACACCTGCTACTCCATGCATGAAGACAACTTTACCTATGATATCTTCCTTATTAATAAGCCTTTTAATTATGTCTTCCCTCCCACTAAAATTAATAATCTCGCTTGGAACCTGAAAAATTGAGGTATGGAGTTTTACTGGAATTTTTTGTAGTTCATCCTCAGATAAGTATCCAAGTCCAGCCGATGATAAAAACTGGTTTGCTTGATCAAGTGTTAGAATTGCATTCCTTTCTATAAAAATTTCAAGAAGTTTTAGAAGGACAGTTCGATTCTGTGGAATTCTTGCCCCTTTTTGCCAATGAGAAAATATACTGTCTTCGTAAATTAGCCCTTTCTCGGCAAGCGCCATTCCCAACTCAGAAAAGGTTGCAAATTCGGCTCGCAACCGATATTTCTTAAAGAGTGTTCGAAACTGGTTGGCTTCTCTAATCACTAAGACGATTCTACCACAACATCTGTCAACTTTCCTGACAGAATCGTCATTGTAATAAAATGAAGTATGCTTTATAGATTGCTCTATGAGCAAAGAAAAGTGTCCAAGACCTACTGATACCAAGTTATTACGAGAACTACCTTTATCTATTGATGCAGAGGCTCTGAAGCGGGCAGACTGGGTTCCCGGTGTAGAACAAAGAATGATAGAACAACATGGTCATGCAGAAATGGTTGTTCCTAAAAGTATATTTCCCAAATTAGCTGAAACGCTTGCAAACGATACCATTTGGTCATTTGAGATACAAACACTAGAGAACGATGATAATAGTGTTATTGTTAGGATTGACGATCCAAATATGAAGGCAGTTCAAATAATTGGCGGAGGAGATGACCTGCCAGATGACTATGTATTAGGATATGACAGACGATATGCTCAAGTATATGAAGCAGGTGGAGATCGTTTTGAGATGAGAAGGCCAAACCCCGAAATCAACTGGTTGTTTCAGGAAGGATTAGTGGAAAAACACTCAAGAGTAATTGATCTTGGATGCGGAGAAGGAAGAGATAGCCTTGCGCTTGCCGCAAAGAATATTTGTGAAGTTACGGCAGTTGATATATCGCCACACGCGCTGCAAAAACTATCAGAAGATGCAGATGCTGCTTTTCTAACAAATCTTCATGTTGTTGAAGATGATATACGAACTCTAGAAAAACTTCCTGATGAGTATTATGATGTTGCCATTAATATGGGAGCATTACACATGTTAGCTCGTACCAAGGACAGACAAAATCACTTAACCCAGGTATTTCGTGTTCTTCAACCTGGTGGCTTATTTCTTGTAAAGCATGCGAGAGAATGGTTAAAGGGTTTTCGAACAGTCGTTTGGAGCAAGATTGATCAGGATGTTCTTCGACCAGGAGATGTTATTCCTCGCAGAATTTGGCTTCCAGATGGTACTATGAAAGAAATACCAATGGAACTAATCCCCCATAAAACAGCAGAACCAGACCAATTAATAGAAGAAGTAGTAGCTGCTGGTTTTCAACCGGTACAACACGTATTAGCAACGCAAGAAGGAGGATTTGGGAATAGCTATTCTTTATTATTCCAAAAGCCTTATGAACAAGGTGCTCATACTCCAACTTGATAGTACAGAAAAACCGGGATTTATCACAAAATACCTTAACTCCAAACGAGTTGATAAAACGGTACTGCCTTTATTTAAAAAAGCAACGCTTGCTCCTACAGATTACTTTACTCATCTGATAGTTCTTCCTTCCCCGATGAATACCAGCGACTACGCTCAGCACCCATTTTTATGGTATGCGAAATCAATAATAAGAGATTTTTTATTTCAAAAAAAGCCAATACTCGGTGTCTGCATGGGCAGTCAACTCTTGGCGGAGATATTAGGAGAAAAAATAAGAAAGGCCAATCGTGCAGAAGTTGGGTTTTATCCAATTACTTTTGTAAAAGACTCTCGTATTACCAATGGCATCGAGAGAAAAAATTTGCAGGTATTTGAATGGCACTCTATGCAGATTGCAACACACATGCATATATCGCAAATAGCAAAATCAGCAAACTGCAAAACGCAAATTTTTCAATTTTCCGATAATGTTTTTGGCGTACAATTCCATTTGGAGATTACTGAAAAATTACTATTATCATATTATAAAAAATTCGATCCAAACAGAATATATAAAGATGTAAAAAATCAAAAAAATCAATTGCAGATGTTTGAAAAAACACAAAAACAAATTTTAGACAATTTTCTACAAATAGGGTAGGTACTTTACATAAATATGCAACATACACAAACATACCCTTTTCCTACTAATCCAGTTATGCTGCCTTCTTCTGCTTTTGATCACGGGACATTTACGGCGACATCAAAGACAATAGATAATATGAATATGTTATCTATTGTCTTAAAGCAACTTGGTTTCGATGTGGAACTATTGAGTAAGCATCTGGAGGATATTAGTAGTAGTCATGCACAGCAAAGATTAAAAAAAATACATGATGCTGCAGCACTACTGCATATGCAATGGGAAAGAGCATGTCAGTCAAGAGATATAGAGATGGGATTTGCTGCGGCAAGACTATTTAATGGACTTACAAGTGTAGCAAGAGTATTCCAGAAAAAATATGCATTGGTTGATATAAGTCATATCACTCGATTGAAGAAAGTACTGCATAATACTATAAAAAAAAGGGGGATCGTTCACATTGAAAAAATTATAAGTGCAGTAGGAGACGCTGCGAAAGAAAGACCACATGAAGTCGCTTGGCTATGGGTAGTCTTACCGACATTCTTTGGTCAACATTATGGAAGGATATTATTAGGAAAGGTTGATACTGGAGATTCCTGGTACCCTGCTTTTATTATGCAGCCAACATTTAAAAAAGGATATGCTCCCCAATTGCATACTCACGGACAGAATTGGGCAATTGCTACCCCACTAGGTGATTTAAAAAAGCAGAATAATATTCATGTTAATACATTATGGCAGATGCACTGTCGAGACAGCGCATTCCCTCTTAGACAATTACCCAATGGAAAAGCGATGTATGGTACACAGCAGGTAGTAGTTATTCCTCCACGAATGATTCACTCAATTTCTAAATTACGATTCAAGCAGGAATATGTACCTTCTCTTTTAGAACTTGCTTATGATAAAAGCAAATTACAGTCGACTATAGATACCTATAGATTTGGAGAGCTATCCTGTCTGCACGTGTATTTTCCCGATCCAATCTTAGCTAAAAATTTGACACGTGCACCATTTATACAAAAAAACCCAGCATTTTTTATGGAAAATGACATGATTGTATTCGACAACTTCACAAATCCACCCTGTATTTGGGCAGGTAGTGGTGGAGTGTGGGTAAAGAGAATGGTGCGGTTTGGAACAGCTGGGGAGCACTGCGGAATATGCTTTCAAGAGAATGATTACAGAAGACATAATCTAGATCCCAAAGTTGTATATGATTGGCTTGTTAAGCAGTCTTCCATTTCTGGTTTACAAGTTTACAACAAAAAAAATTATACATTTGCTAACGCTTAATACACTATGAGTAGCTTGCGTATAGAATCACTTGTTATTGCACCGCAAATAGGACAGCATCCTGAGTATGAATTAATTGTTTCTCCAGAGACAAGAGTATTTGCTTTTGGTGAGAGTCATTTTAATGCGCAATCAAAACAGACTGTAAGAGAGGGCTTGCAACGAATACAATCCCTAAAACTTGGCTTTACTCATGTAGGAATGGAAATGTTTGATACAAGTATGCAGCCATTTTTTGATGGATATATGGCAACAGGCGAAGGAAGAAATCTATTATACGCTGGCATGCTAAGCTCATTTACTGGTTGGTATTCAGACGTAGCAGAAGATTATATGACTATCGTTGATACAGCAAAAGATTTAGGGATGAGGGTTATTGCATTAAACGCTCCTCCTTCTCATATCAGATCAGAAACAATAGATATATACATGTCACATATTATTAAAGCAATATTGGAAGAAACGCCTGATCATAAAATTGTAACGTTTACCGGAACTGCGCATGCCCATAAAAAAATGCATCCTGGTACGTATCCAACCATGGCAGAAAATCTCGAAAAGGATGGCTACCCAGTTGTCTCGGTATTTTTAACACGGAGAAATTATCCTCTTTCATGAGATAGTTTGACTTACATTGATATGTCAAAACACGAATTAAAAAAATTAATGAAAATCCTGGTTGCTTTAGATAGGAAAGCAAAAGAGGATGAAGAGTGCGCTCAGGATTTACAGATAGAAATACATAATGCATTTTGTGGTTTAATTGAATTAGCGAAAGAAATAGATGAAAGAAGAAAGAGAGACCAAATCTGACGAATTTCTGTCTTTTTGCATGTTTGATCTACCTGCAATTAACAATGATAATTTTGTCAAAGAGCAATTAGGCGAACCAGTAAATATTGCTCCGCTAGTTAATTTTGCTAATCGGGCTTCTTTCGGAGATGTCACTGATCCCTATCTTGCTCATCTTGGTATGACTCTTGTACTTGCATCTACCGAGAGATATGAGGAGGGAGCAATAGAGAGACGCATACGAAATGGATTTGACTTTACAAAGCGACTTGGCGACTCAATAGGTCTTCCCCCTTGTCTCCTCACATATACTTACTATCTAAATAATCCCTTAAAATTAAGTTTCACCGGAAAGGAAGGCGAACTAAGCTTTATTGATATTTCACAAAGAGTTACAAATCAAATAAGATTAATTAATCACTCCTTTGGATTTTTTGGAGATAATATAGATGTGGATGCGGAAATTTTTGCCAATGCTAAACAAAATCTGGAAGCAGTACAAGGAATGTATCTTGAGTTCTATGGAAAACTGGATCCTATGTTTTTTGCCAGAGAACTAAGAGGATATTCCAGGGCTTTTAAAGTTGATGGAGTTACATATCCTTCCAAAAGTATCGCTACTAATGCCGAGGACATGAAGTTAAATCTTATTCTTGGGTGGCCTGAAGAAAGTTACATAGAACATATACAATCTCGTTGGGTAGGACTGGCAGGCCAAGATAGGAGGGTATTAATGATGCACTTCAACGACTTAAGGAAGGTCGTTCAATTCAAGATATAATAGCTGATCTTTTAGGCTATAACGACGGTAAATTTGTAGTTGATAGTTTAGGAAAGCATAAACTTGCTAAAACATATATAGCATTAATGAGGCAGAATGGCATGAATGCCTCAACTCATCGTTCGCTTATCACAAATTTTATTGACAAACCTCATCAAAAGGCAGAGACAGAAGGACAACCTATATCGGTTATTCAAGGAAGATATGGTGAAATGGGATTAGGAGGTCTTTATATCCCCGAGGTTGAGGAATTTAGACTGGCACGTTATAGACACAATCAGTTTGTTGCTGATTTAGAAAGGGCTTTAGTATGAAGATAGTTGTTTTTGATTCAGGGAGAGGTAGTGTCTATGTAACTAAATTACTAAGAAAGGAGTTTCCAAATGAAGAGATTATTAATTATCAGGATACAAAGAACTTTCCGTATGGTGAAAAAAGCACAGAGGAATTGCACATTGCTATTAGTAGGACTATAGCATATATAGAAAGACGTTTTAAGCCTAATATAATTATAATGGCCTCAATTACTCCCAGTCTTGAAGTTTTAAAACTTATACGAAGATTAAAATTATTTAAGACAAAAATTATAGGAGCACAATTACCCCTCTCTCAAGTCAAAGGAAAAACAATTCTCCTTGCTACGAGTAGAACAATAAAAAGTATAAAAAAGACAAGCATTGATTGTGTTGTGGTAACAAATATTATTAATGTAATTCAAACAAGAGATAAGAGGCTAAAAGAAGAAACTGAAAAAATGTTAAAGTAAATTCCTTTTTTTGACACAATAATTTTAGGTAGTACACATTTGGGTTATATAAAAAAAATTATCCAAAAAAATTATCCCGATAAGTTAATTCTTGATCCTTATGAAAAAATTATAAATGATGTGAAAAAAGCTCTGTCAGCTTTCCTGACAAACTTGTCATAGACATTGGTGTTCTGATAGATATAGAATTAACAAGATATGAGTAAAGCACAATATGTTACGTTAACAGGATCAAAAAAGAATGGGTATCTTATTCAAATTGATGATCCAATAACGGGTCTTTATAGTTTGACGACAGTAACCAATAACGAACTCAAGACGTTGTGGTTATTGATTAAGAAGAAGTTGGGAAATAAAACAAACATAACTTAATATGTCAGAGGTAAAATTTACTTCACAAAGATTCGGTTTTCTCGTGTTCCCTAATGTTGAAGAACTTGACCTTGTTGGCCCATGGGAGATCATAAATCAATGGAGAGAGAAAGCTAAAGGTCCACAGTGTCTTATTGTAAGTGAAACCAGTGATCCAATAACTTGTGCAAAAGGATTAAGGATCTTGCCTGATTACACATTTGATAATTGTCCTGCTCTCGATTATTTTCTCATCCCTGGCGGGCTGGGGACAAGAAGAGAGGTAGACAACCCAAAGCTAATTCAATTCGTCCAATCACAAGCCAGTCATAGTCAACATGTAATATCGGTATGCACTGGGGCATTTATTCTCCAAAAAGCTGGGCTTTTAGAGGGGAAAAAAGCAACTACTCACTGGAATTCGCTAGATAGACTACGTGAATTAGAAGATGTTGAGACCTTAGAAGAAAGATTTGTACAAGATGGAAAAATTTGGACTGCGGCTGGTGTATCTGCTGGGATTGATTTAGCTTTAGCCTTTGTTGCCTCGGTTGCCGGAGAAAATGTAGCGGGATTAGTACAACATCATTCTGAGTATTATCCTACAACTAAAATTTACGGTAAAACAAGACAAAATAGATTACCTAAATATATTTATGATAGAAAATAATTCTATACTAAAGAAAGACGGAAATGTGGTTATTGTTCCACTTGATCATGGGGTTCATGATGGACCAATAGATGGAATTGTCGATATGGAAAAACTTTAAAATTATTAATTGAAGAAGGTGTTGACGCTGTTGTTATGGCAGGAGGGACTGTAGACCCTAATGGTACTTCAATAATAAAAGCTATTGAAAATGTCATGAAAGCTGGGGGTCACGGGGTATCTATGGGAAGATATATATTCCAAAATAAAAACGTTAAAAGAATGCTTAGAGACGTTAAAAAAATTGTTCACTCTACATGATTAAAGCGGTTGACTTTGGTGGAGTTGATCTTCTATCGTAGATACTCTTTTTTCTAAACTTTCTACTTCTACTCTATCAGCCTTATGTTTATGAACCACCTCCACAATTTCCATTTGTGCTTCGCTTATTCTCTCTATTAACTCTTTTTTCATTCCCACAAGATCATCTTTGGTGGCATATTTTGCTAATTCACCCTTGAAATCATCTTTAGTTACCATATTTTTTATGATCTCATCAAGTTTTTTTATTATTTTTATATCCATATTGATTAAAGATTAGAAATAACCATTTTACCATCTATTGTCTGACTCTTAAGTTTAAGTGAGGGGTATTCACGAATATTTTGCTTTCGTTGCTCCATATACAGTCTTATCTTCATAACTGCATGATCTGAATTTTCTTCGATAGCGCATAATTCCATTCTTTTCAGAAACTCAAGTCGCATTAATTGAAGTTCATTTGTAGCCACAATATCTTTCCGCATCTCATCGAGAAGGCATGTGATTATTTTTGCTCTTTTTGCTTTATTCATGATAGGTATTAGTTTTGCAGAAATTAAAATTATTGTCAATGATTACTTTGCCAACTCTTTCTTAAAGTAGTCGACCCAGGGAATAAGGCTGGGATCTTGATTGTAGAGAATTGCCAAGTAAAATGTCAAATATCCTCCAAAAGAAAGAGCATAGAGCATTTGTGCAAATGGAGTATCACCTAAAATTTCAATTTCAACAGTCTCAATGCCGTTTTTGGTAATTACCTCTTTGGTTAAGTCAAATTTCTTTTGTATGGTGGGATGATACAGAGATGATCGTAAAAAAAGAAACCTTAAAATTTTATCTGTTGGGTGGGCGAGTCCTTCCATAAGATGATGATTAAGCTCAGGAATTAGAGCATAGGTAGAAAACGTTTTTGCTGTTTCATTAAACTGATTTCGCAAAGCGTGTGCATTACCCGCAAGATGCTCTGCTGCAACAATAACAGAAATTTTTTCAACAAGTTTTTGTGCTACTTTTATTGCCTGTTCTTCAATTATCGTGTTTTGAGACTCCAAGAAAGAGATTGCCTGCATAACCTCACCCGTTGGAAGTGAAATGAACCCAATTTTTGCAAGAAGCCCTATGTGTCCTATAATCATGTACCCTTGTCCAAGACGTGGTTGGTCTGAAGGATTGTACTTTGGATTAAATAGGTACGCTGGAAATTTATGTTCTTTTGCAAGCTCGGCAAGCTTTGATCCGCTGGTAACAACAGCAATTTTTGCATTTCTTACAATTGCTTGCTCCGCACAAGAAAGAACTTCTTCTGTTGCGCCTGAATAACTAGATAAGAGTACGAGGGTATTTTCATTGACATATCCTGGTAAATCATAGCCATTAACAAGTTCAAAAGGAATTTGTAATGAATCGCTAAACAGCGATTTTATGAAATACGCGGCATAGGCAGATCCTCCCATGCCGCAAAGGACAATGTTTTGTACATGTTTGTAGTCTTGAGGAAAAGAAATTTTTTGCGTCTCTTCCCACGCCTGCCGACACTGGCTTGAAAGCCCAGTAAGAGAAGCGTACGTATTTGATTTGTCAATTTTTGCTATTGCCGTTTTGTCATTCAGATTAATCATAGTTTTATGATACCATACTTTTATTGGTTGAGGATGCGCACTACTTCGTCATGGATACGGCCGTTTGTGGCGACAGCGCCTGTAGAATTCTTATTCCACTCTCTCCCATCGACATCGGTTATTCTGCCACCTGCCTCCTCGATAATGACTTTAAATGGTGCAATATCCCAAATTTTTACATTCGGATCAATAAAACACTCTGCTCTTCCGTTTGCAACCAAATGGTAGCCGAAGGCACTGAGAAATGTTGCCGAATAAGCACTCTTTTCCAAAAGTGTCAGTAAGTTTTGAACACTCGGTATGCGTCGTATGTCTGTATAGACAATAAAAGATTTTTCTAGCCGATCTATCTTTGATACCCTACATTGCCTTTTTCCTAAATACGTTCCCTTTCCTTTTTCCGAATAGAGTAGTTCTTCTATTTGCGGGGTATACGAAACGCCTAACACAACGTTTCCCTTCCTATACAGTGATATAAGGGTTGACCAGAGCGGAATGCCATGAATAAAGAACTTTGTCCCATCGATTGGGTCGATTGTCCAAAATTCATTTTCGCTTTTACTGCCTCCTCCTTCTTCTCCAACAAATTTTGCATGTGGGAATGCCGATGTAATGCATGTTCTAATTGCTTTTTCTGTTTCTTTGTCTGCAATAGTGACTGGACTGTTATCAGATTTTATCTCGACATGAATATCTGTATTAAAGTAAGAAATTGCCTTTTTTGCACCTGCTCGTGCTGCCTTAATCGCTATTTTCAATTCATTTGACATACGATTTGATAAACGAGATCAATTCGTCTCGTTTTTGTTCCATGACCTCTTTTTTGTATGATTCAACATTAAGTCTAAGGAGTGGTTCGGTATTTGATGTCCTAAGTGAGAATCTCCAATCAGGATAACTGATTGCAATGCCATCCAGAGAATCTACTCTTCCATCATTATATTTTTCTTTTGCTTGCTCCATAATATCGTTTGCATTTGTTACTGTAAAGTTGTATTCTCCCGATTCATAGCTTCTTTGGTATGCATCGACAACTTCTGAAAACGGTTTGTTTTTTTCGGTTAATACCTTGAGTACTGTTACAATAATCGGCATTTGCGATTCTGCATTCCCTGTATCTCTAAAAAAATAATGGCCGGAGGATTCTCCTGCAAAAATACCCCCTGTTTCATCCATAGCTTCTGTGATATACGCATGGCCGACTTTGGTAATTTTTATGGTGCCTCCGTTTTCCTCAACAATTTTTTGTGGGGTAAAAATATAACGAATATCAATAAGAATTTGTTCTCCAGGATGTGTTTGCAGTAATTCTTTTGCAACAATAGAGGTAATAATCGTTGGAGGAACAATGTTTCCTTTTTCGTCGATAAAAAATAATCTATCACCATCTCCATCGGGAGCAAGACCCAGATCTGCTTTTTCGGCGATTACTCTTTTTTGTAAATCCACCAGCGTTTTACTTTGCAAAGGATCAGGCTGATGTGCCGGGAATGTCCCATCTAAGTTAAAATTCATTTTTACCAGCTCGCAAGGTATTTTTTGAAAAAGTGCATCAATATATTGTGCACCCATGGCATTTGCAGCATCTGCAACAACTTTGAATTTTTTAAGTCGCGGGTTTCCGACAATAGTTAAGGAGTTTTTTACTTCGTCTTCTAAAATTCCTGTTTTTTTTGTTACTGTGCCTTTTGTCGTTGTGTTTATATTCATACCAGCAAGAACTTGCTGCTTAATATCTTCAAGGCCGGTTGATTTCCCAATTTTTATGAGTCCTTTTGGACTATTTTTTACTATTTTAATGCCATTCCATTCTTTGGGATTATGTGATGCGGTAATTTGTATACCGGCGTCATAACCATAATGAGAAACCGCAAAATAAAACGTGGGTGTTGAAACAATACCTATATCAATAACGTTTGCTCCAAGGGTTACGAGCGTTTTGATAGCAACTTTTATTAACGATGGTGAAGAAACCCGCATATCTGTCCCAACAACAATAGTACGAGGGGCAAGATTTGTATATATTGCTTGGACAATAGGCACAATATTTTGTTCATTGAGATCAGTTGGATACACGCCACGAATATCATACCCTTTGAAAATATTTTGATTGATAGTCATGAGTTTAATCTTATATACCGAGAAGTAAAAAGTCAATTGCTTGAACAAGAGGTAAAGAGAGGCTTCCAGTTTTTATTCCTAAATCTATTTCGTAAAGATTTTTGTAGATATTTTTTAGCTCTTCAATAGTAAAAAATAGTGCCTGTTTTTGCAGTTTACTTTTTTGCCACGGAGCAAGACGCTTTACCTCATCGATTGTTTCTGAGGAACTACCGGAAAGGGCTAAAAGTAAACGAAACTGGCGAATAAGCATAAAAAAAACAAGTTCTTTTTCGGCAGTTTCGAGCGCCTTGTGAAAAGAAAAAACGAGGTTTTGTCCGTTTCTTGGTTTGATGCTATCAAGAAAAGAGAACATGGTTTTTTGGAATGCATGCAGCTTTAGGAGAGCTTTTGGAAAAAGAGAAGTGTATTTTTTTGTGAGCTCTTTTCCTTCCCAAAAAAAAGCTTCTACATCATCTTCATTTTTTTTAAGAAAAGAAATTATTTCGTCAAACTCTTGGCTTGGTTTTCTTTTGGAAAAGAAATCTTGGATGAACAATTTTTTTTCGCTACCAAAGAGCCCACCTCCTTTAATCGCTTGCGTAAGCTCGGTAAGCGTTACTGTTTCTCCATCAAAAATGTGAGACGATATTGTTTCATCTTTTTGCTCCAGAAAATATTTTCGAGATGCAACGATGTCATCTCCGTGAATGATGGTAATCATACTCTTGATTTGTATTCTTTAAATAATGCATTCACGAGCGATCCAAGGTGACGGCCACGGCTTCTGTGTGGGAGAAGAGCGCCTGAGAAATTTTTTGGAATATGCAAAAGTTCATGAATAAGCACTTTTTTCTTTTCATCTTCATCAAGCACGTCAAAATGTTTTGAAAGCACTTCAATGACGTATGCTGGTTTGACCTGTAATGCCTTTTGAAAAATCTTTGGAAATGCCCAAATTCGCGCATACGATTTGGATTTTGAACCATGTGTCCGAAAACAAAAAATTCTCGAGGAGTCGATATGAGGTAAACTCAAAATATCAAGAATGTGTTTAAGGGATCGTTTGATGTCTTTTGCCTCTTCCCACTCTAATGTTTTTCGTTTTTCGTTTTTCGTTTTTCGTTTTTTAGGTGTGTTTATCTGCCACATATGATGCGCCGTAGGCGTCTGGCTTTGTTTTTGCCACAAACCCGCTCCCAGTAATCATACCAACAACTTCTTTTATCATTTCGCGTGTGTCTCCATGTTCTCCGACATCAATATGAATTTCAAGATTATATTTTGGTGATGTGCCGTTTAGTGATTTTTTAAGCAGGGGAACAAAGCTTGTAGCAAAGGTAAGCGAGGTAAGAGTTTCTGTATAAATTTTTTCTCGAAGCGTTCTTGTTTGTGGTTTAATTTTTTTCTTCCAAAAATATCTCCCCCCAAATCCTTTCCTGTGGACAATTATCGCGGTAATAATATGAATGCGTTTTTCGTTATCATTGTTTATTTTTTCTTGTGAATCTGTGCCAATAACAAGGCTGTACTCTGCATTTGGATCTTGTTCTAAAAAAGATTTTATGTAAAAAATCATTTGGTCCAAACTGAGCTTTCCTTGGGTGGTATTTTGGAAAAATTGCGAAACGATATCTGTGTCGGTATCAAAATCCATACTGTGTTGATTACGTTGTCAATTTTAGCATATTTTTGTCATATTTTCAGAAGCCACTTCAAAAGTATTTTTACATTTGGGGGAATTTGTAATAGCGTATTTTCTTTCTGGCTGGTGTGTATAAAGTTCTTTTTTGGAAAATCATTGTTTGTGATTGTCTCACCAAGCACCTTATGTGGAGATATTTCTATGCGTTTTGGATTCCCCTTAACTTTTTCCATTCGCTCAAGCGTTGCATACTGGGCTTTGGGTGAACCATTGCTATCGATAAATGAAAAGACAGTAAATTCTCCGATGCCTGCTCTCAGAAGAAATGGAGTGACGGCAATAATGTCGTCATCCAACCAAACAGAGGTAAATGCATCTTGGTAGTATGACGCGATCGTACTTTGTGAAAGAGAGTTTTCTGACCATCCGGTCTCTGTGATAAAAATAGGAAGTCGTTTTTGCCCAAGATTTTCTACGAAGGATCTTTCGTATCGAAAACTGGCAATGCTTTTATTATTTTGTTTTGAAGGAGGTTGGGTAAACCCGGGATTGGGATAGGAATGACTTCCCAGTCCATCGATTTGATTAAAAATATCAGGATCAAAATTATACATTGAGCGGATAAAATCGTATTCATTTATCGCCGTGCCTGCTATATTTTCGGCTGCGTTATCAAGGCCTGCTGCGATAATAAAAAAATCCTGACTTTTTGACTTGAACACAATCGAAGCATAGTGTAAAATATCAGTATATTCTTCAGGGTTTGGCGAACCTCCCCATTCGTTACCCCTATTCACTTCATTAAATATGATCACATATCTATTTTTTGTTGGCCAATCAAGAGAGTTTAAAAAATTCGCAAAATCCAATACATCTAAGGCCTCTGGTTTTCTCCAGACTTTGGTATTAAAGTAATCCCCTTCTGTAGCAAGGCGAACTATGGGTATAACATGAAGCGTTTTTGCGCTATCCATAAACGCCTGCCATTTGATAAGATTTTTATCTCCTGCTTGAATTGGAATCGTGACATAACCCCAGTCTCCACCGTTGCCATTTACAAGCCTTGCAGCTTGGTCTAATTCTTCGGGAAATAAAATATGGATACCAAATTTATTATTAGGCACTGCAAGCGGATTTTCTACAGCGTACACTTGTTGCGGAAAAAACATCCAAAAAAAACAAAATAATACAATGGACATAATAATTCTTTTCATAGCATAAATCCGAGTGTTTCAAGTGTTGATTGAGTTATATTTTGATTATTTTTTGCCAACGAAAGTGCAAGCGGCGTATTAAAATCATTCTCCATGGCGTTTTCAAACTGAGAAATTATTTGTTCGTCATTGGTGCGGATTCTGGACAAGCCAGAATGACCAATGATACTCTTTACCACAATCTCTGCTTTTGAGAGATCAGATTCATTGAATTCCCATGATTCCCGGTAGTGGTGGGAGAGAAGAACATAGCGGATGGCGTTGGCTGAATATTTTTTGAATAAGTCAGACACCATAACAAGATTCCCCAGTGATTTAGACATCTTCTCACCCTTATACCGAAGCATTCCTGTATGCATCCAATACTTTACAAACGGTTTTTTGCCAGTAAAACTCTCGGACTGGGCAATTTCGCTTTCGTGATGAGGGTAGATAAGATCGTGTCCACCGCCATGAATATCAATTTGCGAACCGAGACATTGTTGTATCATAGCACTACATTCTATGTGCCACCCAGGCCGCCCATTTCCCCATGGACTTTCCCACGATGGCTCATAGGGTTTTGAATGTTGCCAAAGGAGAAAGTCTAATGGGTCTTTCTTGAGTGGATCATTTGGATTTCCTCCGCGCTCCTTGAGAAGTTTGTTCATTTGATGTTTGTTGCATCGGGAAAGTTTACCATAGTCTCGGAATGTCCGAGTAGCAAAGTAGACGTTCCCCTTATTCTGATAGGCAAAACCTTTCTCTACAAGCACTCTAATGATACGTATCATTAGAGTGATAGAATCTGTGGCTTTGACGTAGTGTGTTGGTAGTAAGACGTTGAGTGATTTCATATCAGTAAGAAAACGAGTTGTCCAAAAATCACCCAATTCCTTCCAATTGCGATGTTCTTTTTTCGCTCTTTTAAGAATATCGTCATCAATGTCTGTGACATTTTGTGTGTATGATACTGTATATCCTTTGAACGTCAGGTAGCGGTAGACGACATCGAAAAAAACATAGGTAAACGCGTGACCAAGATGCGTTGTGTCGTATGGCGTTATACCGCAGACATACATGGTAACTTTTTGATCTGCAAGAGGAATAAACAGTTCTTTTTTTCTGGTTAACGAGTTATACAGTTGCATGGTATAATTATATCACTATGAAGGCTGTATTTGTCTTTGCCCACCCGGATGATGAATGTGTGTATAGCGCAGGAGTAATTGCAAAACTCACAAACAGTGGTGTAACAGTAAAACTTATTACCGCAACAAAGGGAGAGGCGGGACAAACGGGAAATCCTCCTTTGTGCAAACAAGAAGAATTAGGCATGGTTCGAGAACAGGAATTAAGAAATGCTGCAAACGTATTGGGCATATCGGACATTTATTTTTTAGGATATATGGATGGAACGCTTAATCAAATTCCTCAGCGAGAGATTAGTAGGAGAATACAAAAAATTCTTGAAAAAGAAAAACCAGATATTGTGGTTACATTTAACAAAGAAGGTGGGTCACGGCATCCCGACCACATTTACATGTCAATGTGTACTACAAATGCATTCATGGCTTACATAAAAGATGGTAAACAGCAGGCTCGTTTGTACTATGCCGAAGTACCAAAGCATTTGCTTAAAGCATTAGAAAAGCAAGGAACCATGTATACGGCTTTTGGAAAAATACAAGGAACGCCCGACCAAGAAATAACAACGATTATTGACATCACCGAAACCATGGATACAAAAATAAAGGCATTTCAATGCCATAAAACGCAGGAGCAGGATTGGCAGATATATGTCAAGAATAAAGATCTTCCCGAATTTCATTTCGAATATTTTCGATTAATTTGGGAAAATGGTTTCTTTTTAGTATAATTGGGTAAGACAATAAAAGTTAATAGGGCGCCATCATCTAACGGCTTAGGATAGAGGGTTTTCAGCCCTTTCATGCGGGTTCGATTCCCGCTGGCGTCACAAAAAAAGCCGCTGTTAAGGTTATATTGTACCAGCAATGAAACGAAAACGCTTATTTTTAAGAAACACTCTTATTTTTTTGCATATACTGTTTGCGCTTGTCGGTATTTCTACATATATAGCAACATATACTATTTCAGAAAATCTCTTAATCCAAAAAACTTTGAATAAACAGCTCGTTTTAGCCAAAGCAGGATCGTCTGCTGTAGAAAATTTATTGAAAAATGTCCAAAGCGAACTCGCATCTTTTGTCTTCTCTTTTGCCAAAGTTGATGAGGAAGCTTCTATTGACAAAGAGTTAACCAGAGCAGCATTTGCTGCTTATATGCAAAGATCGCAGTTGCCGGTGAATGGCATTGCTCTGTTTGACAGCAAGGGCATAGTGACAATTTTGGAAAATAGATCCCACGTAAGAAGTGGTGAAGGGGATGATTTTTCTCAAGCAGTGTTTATCAAATGGAGCAAAAATCCCAGCAGTAAGGGAAAAACATTTATCTCTACTCCTTTACTTGGAACAGTAGGTGCCTCCAAAGGCAAGATTATACTGGTGATTGCCGAACCACTTTATTTCGGAAACAAATTTAAAGGAACACTGGCTATTAGACTGCGTGTAGAAGATTTCACCAAAGCATTTGTGACCTCACTTGGCAGTGATTCTAGCGAGGACGCATTTATCATTAATACGAGTGGTGTAGTAATTGCGGGGAAAGACACACTTCTTAACAAGAATCTTTTTGACTATGCGAGGAGTCAGAAATGGGAACACTACGATGATTTCATAAATAAACTGAGTCAGGCATTCAAACAAAACCAGATGCAAGCTATTTGGACATTTAAATTGCCTAATGAAAAAGCAAGAGAAATGCTTGTAGGAATAAGTAAAATTGATATTCCAGACACAGATAAAGATCTGTATATGAAAGTTGCCACTCCCAAGAATGGGGTAATAGATTCGCTTAGTGGACTGAGGCGCTATGGTTTTTTCTGGCTGGGGTTTGGAGTGTTGACAACAATAATTGGGAGCTTTATAGTGATTCGCCTTCAGAATGATTGAGTATATCAATGAGTCGAAATTTTTGTAAAACTACTACGATTACCATAGAGCCAATTGCGCAAAAGAAGAAGGATATAAAAAAATCAACGGGAATAATATTACTGATTTCAAAAAAATCACGAATGAAGGGGATGGTAATACAGATCACAAAAAGTGCAAATAGCGATAGCAACAAGCCTAAAACTAGTTTTCTTTTTAAAATTTCCCTCAATTTGTAATGCTGCAGATAAATAAGGATAATATTATTTATCCCCAAAAAAATTACTGAAGTTAAAAGTATGCTTCTTGAGTAAAGAAGTTTTTCACTGGTAATATCATAATATGTGTAGATAAGAGTATAAATAATTGCGTTCCCAAACCCAATAATGCCTGAAAATAAAAGAAGCCTTTTTATAAACCCTTCATCTGTTGTTGAGAAGCTATGTTTCTCAAAGGCTAGTACAAAAGATGGAATACCAATGATAAGAAAACTGGATAATTCTACATGTTTTGGACTAAATGGGAAACGTAGTCCAATAAAACCAAGCAACAGAATCGCAGTAATAGAAGAAATATTTTTTATAAGATAAATATTGGCAATGGTTTGGATATTAGTAATAATACGTCTCCCTTCATAAAGAAGAAGGGGTAGCGTGGAAAAGGAGTTGTTAAGAAGCACAACATCAGCGACATCTTTTGCCATACTTGAACCGGCATTCATAGCAATTCCTAAGTCGGATTCTTTTAGCGCCAATACGTCATTTACCCCATCACCAATCATAATAGTAAACAGTTTATGCTTCTTGAGCACTCGAACAATAAGCTGTTTTTGTTGTGGTTTAATGCGGGCAAAAATAGTATGTTCAAGTATTGCTTTTTCCAAATTATCACCTTCCAATGTATCGAGCTCGTCGCCACTTATAGCATTAGCAGGGTAATCTTTATTAATTTTTTTGGCAATCGCAGTGACAGTATCAGGCGAATCTCCAGAAATAATTCTGTATTGAATATTTTCTTTTGTTAGCTGTTTTAGGGTATCTGGAGTCTCTGGTCTAATAGGATCGTCAATGGCAATCACAGCAAGTGGGTGAAACTTACTCTTTATATTTCCATCTCCCTCCTTATACTTCCCCTTCACTGTTCCAAAGGTGACAACCCGATAGGATTGCAAGGTATAACTTTCTACTTCCTTAAATTCTTTGCAAGTTTTATCAAGCAAGATTTCCGGTGCTCCTAGAACGAGAGTCTGATCTTCGTATAGACACGCGCTATATTTTCTTTCCGAAGAGAAGGGAATTTCATCTACCTTTTTAAGATTTTCGATCGGTTTTACATCCAAAAGATAATCCTCAAGTGCCTGATTAAGTTTATTTTTTTGTGTGATATCTCTGAGAAATGTTTTTAAAAGTTGGGCAGCATTCATACCGTATACCATTTGATATTTTTCACCTCTAGTTGATTTTTGGTGAGTGTCCCTGTTTTATCCATACAGATAACCTTAGTATTTGCCATAGCCTCAATGCTGGATAATTTCTGTACAATAGCTTGGTTTTTAGCAATCTTCATCGCACCATAGGCAAAAGAAATTGTCGTAATTAATACGAGTCCTTGCGGCACGAGCGTGGTGACAAGAGTTGCTGCATTAATAATAATTTCTGCCTTTTGGTTTTCTTGTACCAATCCCTCTGCAACAAGGAGCGTAATAAAAAAGATCGTCATATACGTGAGCGCTTTTATTATTTGGTTTATTTGTGATTGCAGTGGCGATTCGGTAATACCTTGTTTTCCTATTTGTTTTGTGATAGTTTGCATATACGAATCTCTGCCAAATTTCGTCATTGTATAATCGCAGCTGCCTGCAGTTGCAAAACTGCCTGCCTTAATTTCTTCACCGATCTTTTTTGGCATGTATTTTGATTCTCCTGTAAGAATACTTTCATCAAATTCTGCATATTCCGAAGAAACGACTTTTCCATCTACCGGCACTCTATCGCCGGACGAAAGGTGAATAATATCGCCAATAACAAGATCTTTTACGGGAATTTCCGTGGTCTTGCCTGCCCGTATTACTTTTGTGGTCTTTTCGGTAAGCTTATTTAATTTTTTGACGATTAATCGAGCTCGAATTTCTTGGACAAGTTGAATTGTGGTATTAATTGCGGCAACAACGCCAATAAATCGTGCTGTTGATTGTTGATCAATAACAATCAGGATTATAATCAAAATTGCCATGACGATATTAAATACAGAGAAAATTGTTTTGAGGATAATTTTTAGGGTAGTGTAATCGTGAGTTTTATCGACATTTACTCCGAAACGCCTTCGGCTCTCTATTATTTCTTCTTGCGTTAGTCCTACAATAGCAGATTGCATTAATCAAATTATCTTCTTAAAGACAGTAAAGCGATGGTATTGTCTAACTGATAATCTGAAGCTAATGGATTAATAGATTCTTGGGGATAGACGTCAGAAACCTGATCTTTCTGCACGACGTAGCTGACTCGTTTCTCTAAAATACCATTCGTATACGTGGCAATTTTCCATTTACCGTCAGCGACACTTCCGAGTGTTCGTACGTTTGTCCAACTAAATGATATAGTATTTGTTTGATCATTTTGTATCTTCACATTTCCATGGTCAACATAGCGTCCGTTTAAATAGCGAATATAATCAATATGTGTTCCTGACTTAGGACTATTGAGATCTAGCGCTAAATAGATTGTTTTATCAACCAAAGAAAACACCCGAGCAGCTGTGATTACTTTTCCTGTTTTTACATCAATTGCTTTTGCAGTGGTGGCTTTAATGATGACGTTGAGAATTTTTGAGCGTCGTATCAATACCTGTTTGATTACTGTTTTAGTGGTAGCTTGTTTCTGTGTTGTGTGCTGATTGTATATTTTATATCCTACTAATCCTCCAGCGACTATTGCAAATAGGAGAAATACTATCACAAATTTACTTTGAAAAAGCATGTTCTTTTTTTTAGCTTCTTTATTTTGTATATTTTCTGTATCCATAATTAGTTACTAAGTAATTTTTTGAATAGTCTTTCCCACCATGGAAGACTTGGGCCTGTAGAGGCTCCCTCAACGGCACTGTTGTCGCTAGGATTATTGTTACCGGATGATTGATCTGGTGATCCTGAAGAGTTTGGGGCATTATTTGTATCAGAAGATGGTGGATTATTTGTTGGCGGTTGATTATCCTGGTTGCTTTGGCCATTTTCAGGAGGGATTACCTGCTGCTGAATATCTTGTGTTCCAGGCGCTTGTTGAGTCGTTGTTTGAGGATTACCTGTTTCTGTAGGTGCATTTTGCATCGTTCCTGAATTAGCAGCATTGTCATCTGGTTCAAGAATTGCTGTACCCGGAATGGTGTTGCCGCCAGCATTGTTATTAGTGTTATTTTCAGGCTGTGGGGCATTTGATGGTTGCAACGCATCATTTGTCGGCGTTCCCTGCTGGTTGCCTATTTTTTCTTCAACAGTAACTGCTTTAGAAATAACCTGTTCTGACGTGGTTTGATCAGGATGCTCTGCATTGGTTGCAGATTCTGTTTTAATTTCTGTCGGAACAATATCTTTTGGAACTATTGAAGTATTCTCTCCAGTAGTAGTTTTCACTTCTGCTTTTGAGGTTTGTGATTCAATAATTTGTTTTTGCTCTGGTGCAGGATTTTGCTGAGCAAGATTTAAATCGAGCAATAAATCTGAAGGAATATCTTCATCCTTTGTTAAAGATAATTGTTGGGCATAACTAACACTACCATTTTTTACTATTGCATACGCAATAATAAGAAGGATGGTAATAAGCAAAATATTTTTTATTTTCATGACACTATACATAAAGGTATAGGAAAAATGTGCCATTGTCAATAGAGCACAGTACAAAAAACACAACCTCACTGCAAAACCTTAGTCTTGCAACGAGTATTATTGAAGTTTTTTGCGTAGATTCTCTACGATATCTTTTGCGCTGTTTTGCCCACCAAGGCCAAATGCTATGCCTCCGGCAATGGCAAGCATTGCAACAAATCCGGTAAAGAGAATTCGCACCAAATCTGAAGCAACACCTAACTGATTAAGGACTGCCAGAATAACAAACACAACAACTGCCCAATGCGCTACCGACGCAATCGTTTGGGATGTTTCGCTTGAGACACTAGTTGCCGATGCCAAAACGACATCGTGTGCGATTTTTGCAAAGGCAAACCCAACAAGAGCAATAATTGCTGCGACAAAAACATTTGGCAAATAGAGCAAGAATTGGTTGAGTACTGTGATGATTTGTGGTAATCCCCACACGTCTGCTGTCGGTATTAAAAAGATCACAATAACAAACCAACGCACAATCTCGGCCAGAATATTTGTCCACGAAAATTCTTCTTTCATTTCCGGCACGCCATACTTATGCAGTAATGCTTCCACTTTTAATGCTTTAAAAATCTCGCTGATTACTTGTTTTAATATGGAAGCGATAACAATGCCAATAAGAAGAATAATAGTGCCTGCAATAAATTTTGGAACAAATGTAACCAAGCCAACAAGTCCACTGTTGAGTGAGGCAAGGAGAGTCGTACCTATATCACTTGTCATACAATCACCTCCCTTCGCTCGCCAAAATCTTTTTGTATAACGAAGGCGGGTTTCGTTATAGTCATATTGAGTGTGACAGCAAACAAATGCACTTGTCAAGTATGCAATTGGGCTGTTATAATATGTAAATTCACTTCGAGTGCACAAAATCGCTGGCTCAGGAGTTCCGATTTTGTGATCCTTAAAGGGAAATCGTTGGAACGGACCGAAGGGAGTTCGCTTGCTTGACAAGCGTGGGCCGTGAGGTTTGTCCCATTTGGGGCCGGTAGCTCAGCGGTAGAGCAGGAGCCTTTTAAGCTCTTGGTCGTGGGTTCGAATCCCACCCGGCTCACCTAATAAGGTAGGGGTAGTTACAAAGTCCCTAGTTAGCTTGTATCCACGACCTAATTGCGGAGTTCGAAATGCTACCCCATCAAAAACAAGTCCATTAGGGAATATCGAACTCCCAATCTTTAATCTTCCTTCTGGAATTGCTTTAGTAAATACTTTATCTAAGTTTGACATATAGAAGCAGATAAACTCCAAAACTATATCAATGTCTGTTAAATCAATTTTCTTTTCAGCGAGTAAACTTTCTTTTACTGCAATTAGCGTCTCATATTCATCTCTCATTTCAACATACTCGTCATCCGTGTAAATGCCTTTTGCATTCTTTTCCCTTGCCACTTTTTTAGCAGCCTTTAGGTCTTGTATGTCAGTTCTAATTTTCCCCGATGAGGCATTTAATAATTTTGATTTGGAAACATACTTCTCTTTTAATATCTCCGCTATATGTAGCATGTGGTTCATTTTCATAGTTACATTCTTGATAAGCGCAAGGAACTTTTGTTCGACAATATCTCGAGGGTATGATGTAATCCTATGGATTCCTCGTGATTGACAGTAATATGTGGGAAAGCGTTTCTTTATCCATGAAGATGTCAATTTTGTTGGTTTTGCGCAATCTGGACATATAAGAATTCCTCGTAGTGCAAAATCTTCTCTAAGTCCATAATGCTTCTTTGCATGAGGTTTACGATCAGTAATTATTGCTCTAACTCTGTAAAATGTATCTTCGTCAATCATTGGCTCATGTTGACCTTGAGCCTCACCATATTTTTTAGACACAAGTATTCCCATAAAGAATTTATTTGAAAATATCTGTGATGTTGATTTGCTAGTAAATTTCTTAAAACGCTTATTCTGTTTTGAACGAACGCCCATTTTATTTAATTCTCCAGCAACTGCGTCAAGAGATAGCTTCTCGATATCTATTCTGTGCCAAAAAGATTGTAAGATAGGAAACAATTCTGGATCTTTTAAGGCTTTTGATTTTCCGTTTTCTTTAATCATCAAGTAACCTACAGGAGGCTTTGAGGTAATATGTCCTTCCAAAAAACGCTTACGCAAAGAATTTGCAACTGTTCTTGCTCGTGTTTCGTTTTCATACTGATCTTTAGCAGCAAGGATTGTGGTTATAAAAGTTGCTTCTGGGCTTTCTCCTCCTGGTTCTGTGTAAGATATTATTTCAACTCCAGCTTTAGATAAGATTAGCTTTAATGATAAAAAATTTATTGTATTACGACTAAAGCGTGAATAGGAATAGACAAACAACGCACCTATATCATTTTGTTTGTCTTTGCAAAAAGTAAGTAATTCTTGAAGCTCTGGTCTATCTGTAGTTTTTGCTGATACACCCTCTTCACGAAATACTTTTGATACAGTGTATCCAAGATCTGTAGCTCGTCTTGTACAAAGTTCTACCTGTGAGTCTAAACTATATCCGTCAACTTGTTTTTCTGAGCTGACACGAACATAAACAACGCAATTTTTTCTCACTTGTTTTTCATCTCCATCTTTATTCATTGTTATCTTTCTCCTTAACCGATGTCAATAGGCTATCTTCTATCATTCCAAGCAAAACATCGCAAAATTCGCTTCGTTGTTGAATAAAAGATAATATTTCTGAATCAGTTAAGCCTGCAACATCTTCTCCAAGCAATTCTCGTGTTCGTTCAATTGTCATTAGTTAGTCTCCTCCACCGCTAACAGCTCCGCTAAATAACCCTCCAGAAGTGTTTTAATGGATATTCCAGCCCTTGCAGCTTTAATCTTGAGTAAATCACGATATCCTGTATCGATGCGTACTTGAGATGTGGATTTTCTGTCGATTTGTCGACTTTCGCTCTTTTTTTCTTCCTCTCTCATATACTAACTTTCCTTTCCTACTAATACTGTTAACCCTGTCTTTGCTTAGATGAATCGTTATACACCAGAGCTTTTAAGTTTTATAGAAACGGTCGCGGCTTGATTACCGCCCATGCATTTCCTCTTATTACTGTTGTTTGCGTGTCGGGAAACGGCTTGTTTCAACTCTCAACAGATGCTCTTGCCGTAGGTTGCGTTTACTGTACGCTGCTTTATCCCCTTATACATTAGCTTTTTGCTTTTTCTGTATTTATAAAGAAAACCGTCGGGTGCTGGTGGCAAAACCGACGGTCTACGTTTTCCATTTCGCCACCATTTTTGATACGACCAGTGCGATTATTCCAGTTTTAAAGGGATTTGAATATTGTGGTTTTTAGGAAGTTGTTAAACCAACAGGGGTAGAAGAGTATAGTGGATCTTTGAGCTGTTTTTCGTACGCCATGACTGCGGATCTTATGGAATTATCTGCAATTTTACCCTTGTAGCTCCTTTTAACATGACTAAAAAGCCCTTTCCAGCTCAACTGTTTTTTTAACCAATACCACTCGCGGTTTCTCTTTATTTCAGGGAACGTATCAGGCTTGGAAAATCCTATCATCTCAAAAAAAGGCTGAACTTCTTTTTTGAAAACATTTTCGACTTCATCAATTCTTGTATCTCGCGAAACAACAATTGCCACTTGATAGTGGCCGTCTAATTTAAAACTTTTTAAGACGCTGTCATCGAGATATTGCAAGTGGGCAGTTGAAAAGATTTCTTTATCCGTAACATTGCCTGCAATAATAGCATAGGTAAAAACCATGTCGAAGCGAGTATTCTTTTTATATTTTCTTTCCATCCAATGTACCGATTCGACTAATTCTGAATCTGTAAATAAATAATTTATGCCGTCTTTCTGCATTTCACAGTTTAACATTTCAGTTTTCTTCCCATTTTTCTTTGAATTTTTCTTTAATTCTTTCAAAAAAGCAAAAACTTTATCATAGCTGATAAGTTGGTGTAGGCGGAGCAAATTTCTTCTAATTGAGTGAACATCTTTTAGAAAATCTCCTCTGTCGACTAAAAATGCCACCATTCGGAATTTTTCAATGTCGTCAATTTTTATCTCAATTTTTTGATCGTATAGTCGTATCATTCGATTTTATATTCTGTTTAAAACATATTTTTACTGAGAGCTTCTCATGTTTTGTATTTCCTCTTCTGGCATAGAAATAAACTCAGTAATGCTTAACGTACGTTTTACTCCTTTTTGTATTTCGGTGCGCTCAGGCGTGACCCTATCCAAAATGCTGTTGGCGGCCTTGATTTGATCTGAGGGATTCTCGGCCTCCAAGTTCCTTGTGAGTGCTTCTGCTGCCTGTCTGGATGAAAGTTTGAGGATGTTTACTGCCTGTGTCGGCAAATCGTTTAAAAGGTTGTTGTAAATCGGTTTCAGGTATTTCCACCTTTTGTAAAAACCTCCAATACTGAGCTTTAGACTTTTCCTCGCATTTTCTACAGAGTCCGCGAAGGTAACAGACATAATGATTTTACGGTCACGACTATCCAAATCTGCCCAAAGAAGGGGAGAATTACTTCCTTTTGTAAGCTCCTGTTTTTGTTGTACGGATAGTGCGTTAGGCATAGACTGGACAGTGAACTTGCCTTTATTATAGTAGATAGTGGAGTTTTGGCAAGACCACTACTTTTTAGAAGAGCTGGCGGAGAAATTTTATGAGCTTTTATTTTTAATTCTCTCTAAAAGTTCTTCTCTATGAGATTTCAATTCCCGCAGTTCCTTTTCTTTATTTTTCGGTTTATACATTCCTGTTTCTATTGCTTTGATTAGCTCTTCTGTTTTATTCAAGAGTTTTTCATCAGTTAAACCTGCTTTTTTTAATGCGTCGAGTAAATTGTTTTTATTGTCATCCATACTTTCTTATTATACATCATTTTCTGAAAAGTTCATCAGGAGAGATTTTGAGTGCTTTTGCCAACTTGTGGATGTTATCGATAGAAAGGTTCTGCTCGCCTCTTTCTATGGCTCCTACATAGGTTCTGTGTATTCCAGCTCTAAATCCTAGTTCTTCTTGGGAAAGCTCTGCTTTTTTTCTTAGTTCTCGCAGTCGCTTTCCAAACTGCTTTCTTGTAGGCGTAGCAATCATACTACTCAAAAGGGTAGCTAAATGTAGTCAATAACTCTACAGACAATAACTAGCATTTTATACTTGATTAATGTTCAGTGAAGCAGTATGATCAGTCTTAATGGATAAGAAAACTGTTGAATTAAAAAAACTGGGTTCTAAAAAACCAAAATTCCTAAAAATACTTGTACTATTTTTTATATTTAACTATGCTTTCTCATTTTTGGGTTTTTTTGGCTCATGGAGCTTACTAGACGTAGTATTTGTATTTCTTTTTGTTTTTGCCTTCCTAGGTCTAATAAGGAAGAAAAAGTGGAGCACCATCTTAATAAGTAATATTGTAATTCTAGGAATTATCGTGGGAATTTTTACAAAAGACTATATTTCAATCCCTTTTTATATTTTGTTATTTTGGTTAGATTCTTTTGCTTATAATAAATTTGAAAAAGATGCTTCTGGGTTTCAGATTAAAACAAAAACCGCAAAAGGATTAAAAAGAAGGTATCCATTTTTAATAAACACTGTCCAAACTTTTCTTATAGCGGTAATCATCTTGGTCTTGGGCTATATGTTTATAGCAAGACCATTTCAGGTAGGTACTGGTATGGAACCAACCATAAAAAAGGGAAGTTATGTTTTGAATCTTCTTTTACCCCTTCGGTTTATTAGTCCTGGAAGACAAGATATTGTTTCATTTATCGATCCTATAGACAAAGATAAAGATTATATATCGAGAGTTATAGGGATTCCTGGAGATAAGATCGTACTTAAAGACGGTTACGTATATCTGAATGGTAAAATTTTGGATGAGCCCTACACTCTTAAACCTCGTTCGACATGGGTCTATTCAAAAGCAATATTAGGCCAAAATTGCCAGCAAATTGTAGTTCCAAAAAACAACTATTTTATTATGGGAGATAACAGAGAGAAATCTCCTTTTTCTATCTATATTGGTTTTATACCAAAAAATTCAATAGTTGGATATGTGCCGCATAATTTAATCAGATTCCTTACGTATAACCCGATTGATTGGAGCACTCATCTGAGGGATACTACTCACGATAAAGATTTGATGGGAAAATCAGTTTTGATTGATGTCAATAAATATGTTGAATTGATTAATCAAAAAAGAGTAGAAAACGGAATCCAACCATTAAAATATGATATTAAATTAGAAAAATCTGCGGGATTAAGACTGCAAAATATGATAAAGTTTGACGATTTTTCCCACGCAGCTACTAAAAGCGGGTACACGATGCAGAAAGCTATTTCTGACGTTGGGTATAATACTGGAATTGCTTTAGAACTAATTGGCTTTACACAGCATGGAGAATATTATGATTCTAATTCTCTGTTTGACTTCTATTGGCAGTCTGAAGATAAGAAAAACCTACTTGATAAGAATTTGCAATACATCGGGGTAACCTCTAGTGTTGTTGATATGAATAATTGTCCGAGACAGGTTATACTTCAACATTGGCTAGGTCAACAGTGACGTTTAAATAACTTACCTTACAAGAAAAATTTGCAGACTACATGGGAAACTTAATAAGCAGTATTCAACATTTAGTTGTAATAATATTTACCACTGTTACAACAGCAGTAATGGTTATTTTGCCATTTCATAAACCTTCAGTCCATCCAAACCCTTCCTCAAAACAAGAAACACAAATTAAAAAAGAAGCGACGTCTTCAGCAAATGTTCTCGGAGCAAATCAGACCGACTCTGCTAATCAAAAAACAGAACTTAAACCCAAACAGTCCAGCTCGTCCACAGCTAATCCGACTTCACCATCAACTAACGCACAGACATCTCAAAACAACACAAATAATAATGCTCCAGGACAACAATCAAGTCCCCAATCTACGTTACCAGCAGTAAACAATATCTACATAATAGTTCCGACCCAAACCCCTGCCCCAACTGCTATGCCTATCCCCACAACAACTTTCACGCCAGCCCCGACTCAAGCTCAACCTTCAGCCCCTACCCTAGACCAAATAACAAGAGCTCAGGAACAAGCTCAGATAGACTCAATAAGAGGAGGTCAGACTATTAAGTTGGCTGATCTCAAGCCGCAAATGAGCGTCTGGCTAAACACTTTTAATTTGCCTCAGGGTTATCCATTATCTAAAGATTTCATGGTAAACCATATCTTAGACGATTTACAGAATTATCAGGGAGTAGTTCAATAGATATTTTAAGCCAGCTAATATCCAATCATGTCATCAACAATACGATAATTAAAAAAAGAGTATATGTATAGAGGGAAGTTAGACGTTTTTTTAACCCTTTACTGGGAGTAGAGCTACAATACAAGCCCATTCACTTTTAGAAAGAACACAATAAATTTAGATATCCTGTAGTAAAAATTTAGCTTCGAGTTCTGTGAAAAATGTCTACAACGTAGGGTTTAGCCTCAAAACAACGTCATAAATCTACCATTGTGCGACATTAAGAGTGCAATAGTTTATTTATTTCGACTTTCATATAGAGGGGTTCGTATCTGGTTGCAAGATATCTTAACAACTAATTCAAGATACGCTACTATCTGATTTTACAATATAAGCCTCATGGATCACATTCCCGTTCAATTTTGTGTCTTCTGTTATTTTTAAATCAGTTTGATAATTTAAGAAAAGATTAATAATGTGGTCATCTCTAGGAAAAATTCCTATTCTAGCAATTGTTGAAGATTCTTCGGGAGTAAGATTGCTTTTTATGACCTGACTTAGGTAATTAAATATTTCAACTGATTCATTCGTCCAAGGAGCGGAAATAATAACTGTCCACTTGTCTGTAAATTCATCCATCTTTAATATGACTAGTAATGTTACAGCACCTTTATCTTTTTCGATTGTTTGCAATATTTGTTTAAATTTGTCTACCATAAATGCTTTTGTTTTATAATTTTGAAGATTCCTTCATTTGAGTCTATTAAGTTATTATACATGGCTTTCACTTTGGTTTCATCGAAAGTTCCTATCATATATCTTAAATTAACCCAGTCTCCTGGCAACTGCTTTGTAAATTCAGACCAGTTTTTAAAAGCTCTTGCTTGACCAGTCAAGCTAAATGTATGTTCCATCCCTGAAGCTTTTAAGAGTGAATCAAAGTCATGGGTCATGAAAAAATTATCTATCCTACTACTTCTTGTATTTTCTGGATAATTAATAAGATGTAGGGTTTTACAAATAACTGCTTTTAACGCACACTCTAACGACAATGCAAGCATGGATGCTGCACCGTCCCAATCATGACCGCCAATTAAGGTTACAGCACTTTTTAATCTAGCTTTTGAAATATTTCTTAAATCAATACCTGTTGCCATTTATAGAATTATAACACTTATAGTCTTTTGAAATCTTGTTTTCTTAGCATTCCTTATTAGCTTGTATGGTCTTTTGTCAAAAAATATCTAAGAAGTAAATTGAGGCATATATTGTTTAAGGGAATAGTAAATTTGTTGGTATTCTTGTATAATTGGTTCGAAGTCCAAGATATCGGGCTCACTGATTGGGATTTTTCAGAATTCCCGCAGGATTGGCTCTGGCTGGGTGGGGGCAGCCAGAGCCAGCAAGGCTGCAATTCTGAAAAATCCCTTTCAGTGAACGTTTACGAACAAATCCGAACTTCCTTTCTACGTTAATGCGGTAGTCGGCCGCTGCTGCGGCCTCCTGCTATTTTAGTGCTCGACCTTCCAACTTCGCTAAAGCTACGCTGGACACAGTCGGCCTCGCTCAGAAACTGTCGGCTCGGTTCCAATCCTATTAGGTTAAAAACGCCGCGTCAAACGCGGTTTTCAACAAAAATGTGAAAGAACTTTTCCGCCGTAAAATTTCAAATGGCCACCCTAGTTGTACTCAAACCCTCTCGGATCTGTCTAAGGTGGCCATTAAAAAGCCGAGAGGAAAGTTTGAGTACCGTTTTAATATATGAAGAAAAGTAAGGAAATACAAGAAGACGTTTTATATCAAACTAGTAATTTAGAATAAGAAGTTACCAAGAATATTTAAATTTCTTTAAAATTGCTCCTAAATGCTTATCTATAATAGATTTAGCCTCTTCTTTTGTAATCGCATCTACAGCTCTTTTGTTTGCAGCCTCAGCTTCTAAGTATCTCATAACTCGACTTTTTACCATAAGCATTCTATAATTATTATATATCTCTCTAAAGCAATAATTTATAGCAGAATTCCTAGCTGGATACCAACCGCTATCTATCGCTTGACTCATATATTTCTTTTTCCAATCAGGTGTTTTTTTCTCAAGCTCGCAGTCTATAATATGAAGTGCAGTGTAAAAGGCAAGAGTAATCTGCCAATCTCTATAATCACTTTTTGTATTTAACAATAAGGAATAATTATGTTTAGCTTGCTGTTCATGTATACGAGCATCTGCCATTTTATTTTTCGAAAATTAAAACATTATCTGAATGGGCATAGAAAGAATCTTTTAAATAATAATTAAAATTTATTGGAAGGTTTAGTATGTTTAATAATTGTTTTTCATATTCAAAAAAAGTCTCATATTGCTCATCTAAAATATTTTCACAATTAAGAACAACATCCACATTTATATAATAAGAAATTTGATTTAAATAAATTTTTTGTACCTTATCAGATAATGAATATCTTTTAACAATTTCTACGGACGGTCTTTTTTCTAAATCTTGACTTGGTAAAAAAGGCGAAATAGCTAGTTCATTTGCATAGCTTAACCAAATACACGTGGGTGTATTTACTTTTTTGTGTAGATAAATCTTTGGGGTTTGAGTACTAAATTTCATATTTACTGAAATCCAAGATGGACTAAAAGTTTCATCAACTAAATTATAAAGTTTATCTAATTGAAGACTTTTAATTTTTGTAACTTGATTGCTTGAAAAAGAAACCTCTTGAGCAGTTTTATCTTTTTCTGTCAAATCATTTAATCCATCTTGTGGCTGTGTATATGTTTGGTTATACATAATATTTTATATTTTCTGTAATATATCTCAGCATAGAGTTATAAAACTTGTTTATTTCATCATTTGTATAAGATTTACCATCTTCAATAATTGTATTTATGTCATTACTTATCAAAACATTTGTTTTATTTTTATCGTGTTTCTGTGCAATTATTCTAATCCAATTGTTAATACTAAATCCATCGATGGTTTCTTTATTAAACATATGAATTTGTCCTTCTAAAAGTTTCTCTTTATACTTAAATGGCTTACCAAAGTAACTAAGGATATATTTAATACCATCATCTTTTTCTAAACTCATATCCACTATCAAACCAAGTCTATTAATACTTGCAGAAAATTTTTGCATCACAATTTCTTCAATTATCTTAATGGTTTTCAAAGTTTCTTGTGTGAATTCATTATAAAGTCTATTACCTTGTTCTTTATTGCCATAAAAAAAATCAATTCTTTGTGGCGCAACAATCAATGAGTATTCTTCGTTTTTACTTCTTAGAATAATTCTTGGAATATCAGAAGGGGCATCATCTGGTATTGGCATTATAAGAGGATCTCCATCTAATATACTCAAAGATTTTCTTAGAGAATTTGCTAATTCTAGTTTATCAGCAAGATTTATTGAGGCAAGGAAGAATGCTACTCGTGCGTTTTTAACGGAATTCATAATGATTACTGCCTCCATTTGGATTATAATAGTGCCAAGGACACAAGTCAACCAGAACTATTTAGAGCGAACTATACTATGGATTTTAAATTTGAAAGAACAAGAATAGATAAAATTCCAAAAGAGAAAATTATTAATGAGCTTGTAAAGGTATCAGAAATATATAATTATACTCGTTTTACTTCGAAAGAATTTCTGAAAAACGCCTCAATTGGTCATCAAACAGTATTTAGAGAATTTGGAACCTGGAATACGGCGATGAACTATTTAACAAATTATTTGAAACAAAAAAATATCACACTAAAACCAAGAGCAAAACCAAAAAGAAAAGACGCTTACAATCAAAAACAATTATTTGATGAGATGCAAAGAATTTGGAGTCAAATTGGACATCGACCATCAAAAATAGAATGGGAGCAAGCAAATCCTAAAATAAATTACAATACAGTTAGACGCCATTTTAATGGATGGACGAATGCTTGTCTAAAATTTATTGAATACATAATGGGTGAAAACGTTACAGAGGATATTTCCGTTGTAGCAAAGAAAATTAATAAAGAAGAAAACAAAATTAAATATGAACCAAAAAATAATAGAACAATTCCATTAGGTACAAGATTAAAAGTTTTAGCAAGAGATAATTTTCGTTGTGTATATTGTGGCAAAAGTCCGTCTACAGATATTGGTACAAAACTTCATATTGATCACATCATTCCTTTTTCTAAAGAAGGAAAAAGCGTATTAGAAAATTTGCAAACACTTTGTTTAGAATGTAATTTTGGAAAAAGCAATAAAAGAATATAGAAATTGGATTTGCTATACTATTTCTATCATGCCAGATATTGAGCCAGGATTTATTCCTCCACCTTCTGATAAACCAAAACCTTTTCTTGTAAGAAAAAACACATCGGAAGATCCAAAACCAAAAGTTGAGCTACTAACTGGCGAAGAAACTGCAAAAGTTATTGCAGAAATGTATGACATACTTGGTCCCACAAATGGATGCATATTGGTAAATCCTAACGCAGTGCTTGCAGTAGCAGGGTTAAAGGGAAATGCAGATCTACCTTCTCCATTGCTTAACGATGAAGAAGCAGAGAAAATTGATATGTTGAATAGACAAATGGAATCTCGTGGAGTACATCTAGGATATCCTCGTAATTATAGAGAAAGGGTCGTAACACAACTTAGTCTTGAAAGTCTTCGAGGCATAGAACAAAAATCACGAGAAACAAAACTCCCAGGTTACTTTCCGTATGATAGTGGTACTGGCAGACAGGGATTACGTGAATGGCAAATGAGAGTCGAAAGAAACATACGAAAGATAAATAGAGATGGAAGACTCTCTGAGGAAACATTAGGTATTTATTATGACGGAGTCAGACTTGGGTATCATGATCAAGCAATCAGAGACTTTGCTGATTGGTATCAAAAAGAAACACGGGAACGTGGCGATTTAGCAGAAGCAGATATATTATCTGTAAACCCATATGCACAAAAATACAAAGGCAATGTTCCAGAATTTGATTACTACCCATCTTCAGCAGAAAATCCAGAAATACAAGAATATATTAGAAAAGCAAGAGAAACACTTGATGGGTTTTATAAAAGTGAATGGCATACAAGCATAGCTCAAGACCTAACATTTCTTGTTGCAAGAAAAGGGAACGAAGAACAACACCAACGTAATTTAGCGCAATTGCAAGCAGAAAGAGAACAAAAAAGAGAATAATTTGATATTATTTTATTCTCTAGAGAACAAAACTTTTACTTTTGGAAAATCACAATGGGGTAAAATTCAGCATTGGGAAACAGTGGTATACGAACTAAACCAGTTTCATAGATATGTCTTGCATTTGCTAAATTTGATGCTAATAAGTCTCTTAATGGAAGACGACAATGAGAAAGTGGAAGATGTGGTAATTCAGTGGAAAAAACAATATATCCACCTTTCCGTACTATTCTATATTGTTCATCAAAAAACGACGCAAAATCTACTCTTTCGGACTCGGCATATGGATAAGGCGTATAGTCACCAACAAGGAAGTTTCTGGAAACAACCATATCTACCGATTCATCAGGAACGTCCATATGGGCAGCATCCATAACGTGAGCATCTAATCCTTGGCTTTGAGCAAATTGCACCGCGTGTTCGTCTATATCAACACCCGTAACATGTCCAAATCCAGCAAGCTCTAGCATCTTCACACCTAGTCCATACGAAGAAGCAACGTGTAATATCTCCTTGTCTTCTGGTCTGCCTGCCAGTGTCAGTGCCACAGCAAGTGTTGGCAACTGATCATCTATGCTCATCGAATCAGCATAATGATTTGGCGAGCTATCACCACCACCTGCATGAGGTCCCTTGGAAGAAAAATCAACCCACAATCTACCATCAGATATGGGTACAGTAAGATTTCCTTTTGGATACCAGCTTCGTCCTGCTTTTCGATACGCTTCTACTTCATCGGAATGAGCAATACCCCACATTGTTTCTAAAATTTCCTGTTCCTGCCGTACAGGGACAAGTGGTATTGCGCGAGGTTGGTTATCGAGACTGTTTATCCTATTTTGTTCAATTGCCAAACTAAATTCATATCTTTGAGATTCGTTATCCCAAAAATTTGTATATCGTTCCAAACGCTCCTCGTGTTCTCTTCTTGTTGTTTCTTCTTCTCTTCGTTGAAAATCTGCACGATATTTTCTTACCCGAGGGCCAGCAGAAGGAGGCAAAGGCATCAATTGAGGTCTTGGGTGTGTCTCTTGCCAAACTTCGGCCATTGCCGCAACAGCTGCTCCATTTGGGTCAAAATGAAACAGCGGTGCTCTCCAGGCAAGTCTTTGTCTAAAAGCTGTCTCTGCATCAAAATCAGCTCTCTGGTTTTCGACTGTAATAAATCTCCTTGGGCCTTCTTGCATCGTCATAGAGCTGTATTATACAGAGGCTGAGTGTAGTAGTCAAACTATAGGATTACTTTTGAGCACGGCGAGATTTATTTTTTCTGTAGGTAATCACCACATATCCAAAAATTCCTGGAAACGAGCAAAGAAGACTAACGAAAAACCACAGCCAGGTAAATTGGAGGTTGCTATAGTATATAAAGAGTAAATAGAAAATTGTTGCCATAAGTTTTACGGTAATACCTCTATATCCCCACTTTTGCTAATTTGTAATGTATCTTTTGTTTTGTCATAGAATCCAGTAATTAAAACTCTTCTATTAAGGTAGTTCGCAAGATTTACGTCGGGTGGAACGGCGAGGAACGTGATATCTTCTCCTTTGACTAAAACAAAACGAATTGGCACAGGGGTTGGTGTTGGTGGAATTTCTGTCGGTGTTGCAGATTGAGATGCTTCTTTATCACTCAACATGACAGTAGGAATGGGAGATGGTGAGGGACTCAGCAAATATTGCACTTGATACGTTGCCCTGATAGTTCCTGATTTGGAAATAAGGATAGGCGCTGGGGTGGCGGTTGGTTGGATTATGACAATTGGTGTTGGTGTGGGAAGAGCTGCAATCTTTTCTTTCTCAACTTGCTTTCCAAGACCAAAAAAGGAAAGTGGGATAATACCTAGGGTACCAATAAGAATAGGAAATGCATACAGAGGTGGAATTTTAATAGTCATAGGTTTGTTGATGGCTTTCATCAGAGAGCGAGTAAAGACTGCAAGGGGATTTTTGATGTTGAGAGAAACAAGAGAATCGGAAGTGTTTGTTTTCTGACGAGAGGAATCTAGCTGGACTCTGACCCCGATTGAATCGGGGTTGACTGTCTGTGTAGAAGGATTAGAGGAGCTAGAAGGATTAGGTTCAGGAGAAACCTTTTTGGCAAAGTGGCCGTGGGAATCGCGGGATTTACTATCTGCAATTTTACTTCGTTCTTTGGTAGTGTATGACATAGTACCAGTATGTATGAAGCGAAAAAGAGAGTCAAGGGCAATTCCGAACCACAGCCCTAAAAATTTACCACAGCTTGTAAAAGGTACTCGTAGTGTGAAATCTAGCCACAACGCTCTGGGTAGACTCTGGGTGACTTTTGGGAGCGGTGTAGTAGACTGCTTTTAAGACATGTCCACATCCTAGTCAGAGGAAATGCGTCAGGATTGATTGTAGAAGGGTCGGGAGTTGGGTCACCACAGGTTTTACCACAGCACCACAATGTGGTAAGTAGGTCGTCATGGCAAGCTAAACTCGTTTTTGTGCCGCTTTGCGAAATGTATGTAGACTTTGTGATATAATTTGTCGCAATGGATCAGCGCGAACGCTTAAGGCGACATGAATACGGCTCTGCAGGAAAACTCGGTACATTGCCTCCTCCACCACAACGCTGGGAAGGCGTTTTGGCTCCACAAGCTCCCGAAGTTTCTAGTAATAGAGAAATACGAGCTTTATCTACACCAGAATATCTAAGACACATTCACGAGCTTACGGTGAATGTTATAACAACACCTGGCTATTGCGATCCAGAAACTGGATATATTTCGGATGCAGCCTGGAAAAGCCTTGTTGATGGTGGACTGCTTGCTTCTTCGTTGGATGATCGAGACCACGCCAGACGCCAGGAAGAAATAATGTGGGTCGGCCGAATGCTGTCGTATTACGATATTTCCCTCGGTTTAACATATGGCATTACAACAGCGCTGGCCATTATGCCACTTCAAAGATTTGGTACCCCCGAACAACAAGAAACATACCTTACAAGAATTCGGAACGGAGAGAGATTTGGTCTTGCTATAACCGAAGAAAATAAATCCGGATCTACTGCACTGATTATGGATTCCAACTATTCAATGAATGATAATGGAACAACCCATCTTGTTTTCCGGAAGCAATTTCAGGGCCTTACAGGAAACTCAGGACTAATTGTAGCTGCAGTCAAAAATGATGCAAGTACAAAAACAGTCGGTCTTTTTGCCATTCCGCAAGAACTTATTACCACAGAGTTTACAAGAATGATGGGTTTACATGGGATTTCATATGGCATAAACAGAGGTGATATAACGATTAATACAAATGAGCATCTTATGACTGAATTATCAAGAAAAGGTTTATTTGACTTTCGAGATATGTTTATAAAAAGTAGGGTTCTTTTTGTTGGTATGACAATAGGACATCAGGAAAGAATGGAGAAAGAAGCATACGATTACGCAAATACTAGAATGGCAGGCGACAGGCTTCTCATTAATATTCCTGCTTACAATCGAGCTCTCGAAAGGATAAAAACGCGAACTATTATTTTAGATGCTATGTTTCACCATACCGCAGCGTATCGAACAGCCGATGGGGAATCTTTACTCCACGCAGATACAAGAGGGATCGAAATAGAATCAGCTAGTATTAAAGCATTGTCAGCTTCTTATGCTTCACGCTCGGCAGAAGAAAGGGCAATGTTAATGGGAGGAAAGGCATATTATGCAGATAATGCATTACAAGACTTTTTGGATATATGGGCATTCAAGGTTTTCGAGGGTGCCGAGCTTATGTTGGAATCACAAACTGGACAAGACATGCTAAGAAGCAAAAGACAAATAGAAGATGGAGAATTTTTTGACATCAGACGAGCTCGAGAAAATCTAGAAGAGGAAACCAGAGAAGTAATTTCTATTATTGGACAATGGAAAAACACAAGAGGAAGTAGTGAGGAAAGAGATATTCATGAAGAAAAAGTGGGTGAGATTGCTTTTCGAATGTTTGCTTTAGGATGTCTAGATAGAGAATTGTATGACCCAGATGATTTTGAGGCAGCAAAAGATCTACTTAATCTTGAGATACAACAATTGGCTTTGGAATTTAATCGTATAAGAATTCCAGGAAAATAATTGTTATCTGGTTACCGATATGCCTACTCCTAATTCGGCATCTGGAGCAGAAACAGTGACACGAGGAGTATTGCCCGCAGAAACACTCGCCACCCTGACAACATAATTGGTTGCATAGGCGTTACAGTCCAGATACGATGATCCCGGAGACGGATCTCTTGGAAGCCCAGCCAAATAGGTTGGGACTAGAGCGTTGCAAAAGGTTGCGCCTGTACCAGTTGAGGAAACATTTGCCGATAATCCTTGTGCCGGCAATCCTGGTGGCAGTGCTCCGTTGTTATCCGCAGCATATTCGTGGATTCCATTGAGAATTGCTCCCACATCACTTCGTCTTTGCGTATTGTTTGCTTGGGCAAACTGTCGTGCAGGGTTAATAGCAACAAGAACGATGGAGAGTAAGACTGCGAGGATGCCGATGACAACGAGAAGTTCGATTAACGTGAATCCATGAGATTTAGATACTTTTTTGCTCATTGATAGTATTGTACGCATAAAAAAATCGCGCTGTCAAGGTATAAATTTAAGGGTAGAAAGCATGTGATCGAGTACATAAATAAGCTCATCCGAACTGGCGCTCCCGCCAATACCAAAATAGCCAAACCTATAGGGAAACATGGCAGCAATGTTGTTTGCCCCAAGCGACCCTTGCGTATAGAGTTGTCCAAGGATACCACTTACCGTAATTGAGGTTTGAAACGAAATAGTTGCGGCATCAATAGAAGGAAGATGATAGTTGCTTGACCAACCCAAGCCAATACTTTGGGCTTGTGACGCAGAAAGATCGGCATTCGGAGGATAAATAGAAAGTCCTTCGTGTCCATTATCAATATTTTTCACAACGATCCAGTTTTTTGGATACTCGATAGAATACTTATCGTCAGTGTTATTGTAAACGCCCCATGAAAACAATGAAGGTGAAACACTGCCTGGTACATATGGGACAATTTGCCCCTGCGCATTTTTAAAATAAAGAAGCTGGCTTAAAAAACTTGTTGAAGACACCAAAGGGCTACCATTTGTCCCAATTGGCGGGGCATTTACTGGATTGGTTTGTCCTGTTGCATACTGTTGTGATTGTGGCGACGGATTTGATTGGCCTTGCTGAGTTGTGGTACCTGATTTTCCAGCTGTTGTAGTTTGTGAGATGTTACCTCCTGGTGCAAAAGCTTGCGAGCTTTTGGTTGCAATTTGTGTATTGTTTGGGCTTCCGATGAGAATACCATTGGTAAGGTTTACAATACTGTTTTGCTTTGATGAAGAAGTAGAATCTGCTGTTGCAGATTCTGATGACGATTGCGAAGAAGGAATATTTTGAAGAATTATTTTAGCATTTTGTTTTTGATCGATAACAGTATTTGGTTGACCAAATTTTGTTGTTTTGGATGGGGAGAAAAATAGGAAATATATTCCACCAGCAAATAAAAATATGAGTGTTGTTGCACCAACCAATTGCCATTGATGGAAAGTGAGTAATTTTGTGAGACGCTTAATATGAAAGAGAAGTCCTGTATTCGTATGTAAAATTGGCTGTGTATCCACGAAGACTTATCTTGTTACCGATATCACTACTCCCAGTTCTGCACCAGGAGCAGAAACGGTAAGACGGGGAGTATTCCCTGCAGAGGCTGTTGAGACATTTATTTGATACGCAGTGCTGTAGTTTGTGCAATCAGTGTAG
>Ga0209515_10000866_pt1 | contig 52672 bp, 51 predicted proteins | sample Subgroupgradi54m_FD_187454 | JGI IMG/M metagenome (GOLD analysis project Ga0209515, IMG submission 187454) | Subsurface groundwater microbial communities from S. Glens Falls, New York, USA - GMW60B uncontaminated upgradient, 5.4 m (SPAdes)... ... | reverse complement strand
CAAGGCAAAGCCCTCCCAAGAGGCGCCGAGCCGGGGGTGGCTCTCGAGCTCCCCCAGGTTCTCGATGCCGAGCAAAGTGTGCAGCAAACCGCTATCCGAGAGATAGACCTTCGGAGACTTCACCTGCCGCTTGGCGAGGTTTTCGTGCCAGGGTTGGAGCTGGCGTACGACGAAAGTCGCGGAGAGGGCGTCGAGGTAGTTCCGCACGGTCGTGTCCGCGACCCCGAAGGAACGGGCGAACTCCGAGGCGTTCCAGACCTGGCCGTGATAATGGGCCAGCATGGTCCAGAAGCGGCGCATTGTGTGGGCCGGCAGGCCGAACCCAAGCTGGGGCAGGTCTCGCTCCAGGAAAGCGGCGATGAACTCCCGGCGCCACTCCACGCTCGCCGCCTCCGAGCGGGCCAGGAAGGCCCGGGGGAACCCCCCTCTCATCCACAGCCGCCCCAAAGAGGAGCGGCCCGCCTCCTCGAGACCAAGCGGCGGCAGGACATAGTGCGCGATCCGTCCCGCCAGGGACTCGGATCCCTGCCGTTTTAGATCCGGCGAGGCGCTTCCCAGAAGAAGAAATCTCGCGGGCCGGCCCGGCCGGTCCGCGAGAACGCGCAGGACCGGGAAGAGTCCGGGAAGGCGTTGGACCTCATCGATGACGACCAACCCTCGGAGTCCCCGCAAAGCGAGCATGGGATCGGCGAGGCGCGCGAGATGGGCCGTGTCCTCCAGGTCGAACCATGCGGCAGGTCCCCGGCCGGAAAGCCGCATCTCCCCGGCCAAAGTGGTTTTCCCGACCTGGCGTGCGCCGAGGATGGCCACGACGGGGTTCCGGGAAAGGAGGGAGCGGACCGCCCGCAGGTGCCGATGGCGCCGGATCATGGTTCCAGTATACATTGAAAACTCGGTCTTAGCAACCGAATTTTCAATGTATTATTTCCCCGTGAGGCGTTTGACGGCCCACAGGCCGGCGACCGCGAGGTTCTTCCAGTCCCATGGACACTCGGCGGCCGCGCGCCTTGCGTAGACCCCGGCCGCTGCGAGGTCCCTCTGGTCGAGGAGCAGTCGTGCGGCGGAGCGGCACATGACGCCCAGCCGCCGCCGCATCCGCGCGCGGGTGCGGGCGTTCGGAGAGGGAAAGTTCCTGAAGTGGTCGCGCAGCAGGCGCTCGAGGTTCGTGTTGTGATAGACGATCCTGTTCGAGGCCCCGCCCTCGACGAGTTGATACTCCCCCAAGACCTCATCGATAAAATGCATCCGGCAGATCCGCGCCAAACGCATCCAGAGGTCGTAATCTTCGACGGTGTTGAACTCCGGGTTCTCCCGGAACAGACCGGCCTCGAACAGTTTCGACTTCTTGACCGTCACCGCCGACGGCGACAAGGCGTTGCCCTCGAACAGCAGGCGCTCGTACATATTCGCGGACAGGGGGCCGTTGCGCGACACCCGCACGAGTTCGCCGTTCTTCACGATGTTCTCGTCGTGGCACACGAGATCGGCGTCGGGGTGCGCGTCGAACTCGGCCAAGGTCCGCGCGAGCTTGTCGGGAAACCACAGGTCGTCGTGGTCGAGGAACGCGATCAGCCCCGCTTCGGCCGCGCGGATGCCGGTGTTCCGCGCCCCGGCGATTTTCTTGTTTTCCTGCTTGATGCACCGCCCGCGAAGGCCCCTGTCCTTCAGGAACCGGTCCACAATCAGCTTCGTGTCATCAGAGGAGCCATCATCGACGACGATGACCTCGAAGTCGGTGAAAGTCTGGGCAGCGACCGTCGCCAGCGTTTTTTCGATGAAAGCGGCCGCGTTCCAGGCGGGGATGACGATCGAGACGTGCGGCGCGTTCATAAATAAGTCACGGGAACCTGGAGGACGCCGGGGGCCAGCCATTCGACGCGTTCGGGCCTGCGGTCGCGGGCGATGGCCACCCAGGGGAAGCGGGCCAGGAGAGAGCGCATACGGCTTTCAGCGGTGCGGTTTATACCAGCCATTTTAAAATATCATTATGTTAATTCTGCTGAGGCGTCGTCAGTCCGTAGATCTCCGCCAGGGCCTTGTGCCACGGCAGGCAGCGCACCCCGTCGATCTCGGCTTCATGCTCGTCCCGGGAAAGATAGAACGCCTTCGAATCGGGGATGTCTTCATGGAGACGGCGGAGCTTGTTGACCTCGACCTCGTCGATCCTCGTTGAGGATTTGATCTCGATGAGGAAAGTCGGGTTTTTCGGCTTGGACAGGATCAGGTCTATTTCAGCGCCGTCCTTCGTTCTTAAGTAGGAGAGACGGTAATCCGTGCCCAGGTATTCATTCAGGCGGTGGAACTCAAGCACGACCCAATGCTCGAAGGCCTGTCCGTACGCGAATGAGCCGGGGCTCAGCGCCGCGTCCAGGCTTCTTTCGAGCGCGCGCTTGACGCCGGGGTCGAAGAGGTAGAACTTTGGATGCGCCGCCTGGCTTTTCCGGACCGAACGGTGATAGGCCGGCAGGGGGAATCCCACCCAGGTGTCTTCGAGAATCTGGAAATACGATTGAACCGTCTTGACGTCGGCTCCGATCTGGCGCGCGATCCTGTTGGCATTGAGGATGTCGCCGTTCGACTGGGCCGCCACCTCGAGGAACTCCCGGAAGGGAGCGAGCTTTCGCACGACCTGTTCGGCCTGGATCTCTTCCTTGAGGTACAGCAGTCCATAGGACTTGAGATAGGCCTTCTTTTCGGCGTCCGTTTGGAGAGAACTCAAGCGCGGCAGGCTTCCCCAATGCAGGACGGAGGACAGATCGAACCCGCCGCCCAGTTCGAGCTGGGTGAGGGGGAACATCCGGCAGAGGAACGCCCTCCCGGCCAGGAGGTTGGAGGAGCCCCTGCGCAGTTTCCGCGCGCTGGAGCCGGTCAAGATGAACTTGAGTCCTGAGGACTCGATGAGGCGGTGCGCCAGATCGAGGAGCTTGGGTACGCGCTGGACTTCGTCGATGACGATCCATTGGGGAGGCCGCGCGCGGGAGGCCAGATGCCGCTCAAGGAGTTCCGGGTTGCGCGCGTACCGGTCCTCCTGTTCCGGATCGAGAAGATCGATGATGAGATAGTCGCCCGGCTCCAGTGGCGGCAGGAACTGCTTGGAGACGAACATCGATTTCCCGGTTCCGCGTGCGCCAAATAGAAAAAAGCTATTAGAACTCAGCGGTTTCAGTATTCTCTGTATCATACTCCAAAATATTACGATATTTTTGTATCATAGTCCACCTATTTCCCCTGGAATATTTCCTCAACCAGGAACCGGCTCTTGGCCGGCACCAAACGGCGGGGATAATACTTCTCGATGAGCGAGAAGACCTCATCCTCGGTCTTGAGGCCGAGATGCTCGATGAGAAATTTCACGTCGTCGCGGTCATGGGTGTCGAATCTGGCGGCCACGCATTTCATGGCCAGCATATAGTCCGCTCCCGGGGCCCATACGCGCAGATGGGAAAGATTGAGGACCTCCTCGCGGGGCGGCTCGGCATGGAAGAAGCCCTTGGCGGCGTCATTGAGCCAATCCGGCGGCAGGGCGAAACGCCCGGCCACCGCGCGGATAGCCCGGCGCATTTCCCGTGTGGGATGGAATATCGCGTCCACGTCCTTGGTGGCCTTGCGTGCGTCGAACACCAGGCACATGACCGCGCCGCCGCACAGCACCACTTCCCCGATGACCCCCATGAGCTTCAGCTCGGCATTGAGGGCCTTCAAGAGCCTGAGAATGGACTTCCGGTCGAGCATTAGGCCCGCTCCAGGAAATTGTCCAGCACGAAGATGTTCCGGCGCCTGAATTGCGCCGGCGACTCCACTAGGGCCGCGGCCTTGAGGCTTTCGGTTTCGGCAACGAACCAGGGTTGGGGCAGGGGGGGGACGCCGGCGCACCACCAAGGAGCGGGCATCCGCCGGCCGCAGAGAAATTCAGTCGTCGAGGCCAGCAAGGCCTGAACCTTGTGGCTGCTGCGGGGGTCGGGGGCGCGGGCGATCAGGTCCGGTCCGGGGTTGCGATAAAAGGCGTCCACAAACTCGAAAAGGAAGATTTTCCAGGAGGCTTCGCCTTGATCCAGGATTTCCTCGGAGACTCTTTGCGCCGAATCGTCATCGGCCTGCGCCGGGGCGCCCGCCAAGACTGAGGCCAAGCGCGTCGGGGGCAGACCCAGGGCGCGGCCAATCTTGGCCAGGGTGGACCAGCGGGGGTCGTGCCGTCCCGACTCGAGCAGTTGCAGGGTCTTATAGGCGATCCCGGCTTTTCCGGCGAGTTCGCGCTGGGAGAGGCCCAGCCGCTCCCGCTCCTTTTTGAATGGCCGCGAATTCATGTCATATTATACATGACGTAATTAATTACGTCAATGAGACGATTCAGATCCGAACGGCCATCGCGGCCTTCATCGCCGCGAGACCCTCGCGCAGGCCCATCGGGCGCACGCCGAGCTCCCGCTCCATGCGCTTCGTGACGAAAGCGGTGTTCTTCGGCCGCGGCGCGATGCCCGGGAAGGTCTTGCTCGTGACCGGCTTGACGAGCGACTTGTCCAGGCCGAACGCCTCGGCAACCGCGAGCGCGAATTGATGGCGGTCGACCGTGTCGCGGCCCGCGAGGTGAAAAATCCCCGAGGGGCGCTTGGCGATCGCGGCCCACAACGCGCGGCCGCAGGAGATGTTGTAGAGCGGGTTCTCGCGCACATCGGTGACCATCGACACCGTCTCGCCCCGCATCAGCTTCTCGTAGATCCAGGTCGCCGGGTTGGGGCGCGTGACGGCGTGATTCCAGCCGTACATCAGGATCGGCCGCACGATCGTCCACCGCTTGAGCGTCTCCCGAACGAGACGCTCGCACTCGACCTTCAGACGGCCGTATTGATTGACCGGGTTGACGGGGTCGTTCTCCCGGTAGGGGGCCTTCTTCCCGTCGAAGACGGCGTTGGTCGAGACGTAGATCAGGTAAACGTCCGCGCGCCGCGCCGCCGAGGTCACGTTGAGCGTGCCCACGATGTTGGACTCGAGGCTCTCGGCGTAGTGGTTCTCAACGTAGTCCACGCTTGCGATGCCCGCGGCGTGAACGATCGCGTCGAAGTGCTTGCGTGCGAACAGCCGGTCGACGGCGCGCTTGTCGCGGATGTCGAGAATCAGGTGCCGGGCTTTTGAGCCCGGCACCTTGTAGTCGCGCTGGTGCAGGCTGACGATGCCCCAGCCCGCCGGCATCGTCTCTTCCATGCCCTTTCCGAGGAGCCCGGTGCCGCCCGTCACGAGGACGGTCTTCTTCATTTCAGCCTGCGTTCCGAGTCGAAAAAATCGACGAGTGAGATCAAGCGCGCCGTCAGGCGCGCCGGCACCGGCTCCTGGGTGGCCGCGAGCACCAGATCGGCGTCCGAGGGCACTTCGGCGAACGCGCGGACGAAAGAAAAGCGCGCTCCGGGCATGGCGAGGTCGGAGGCGGTCTCGCGCAGCACGACCTCGAGCTCGTCCTGCGCGACGATCCAGAACGCGCGCCGGCCTTCCGCGTGCTCGCGGCGCAGGACCGTGGTGACGTTCTCCTGGAGCTGGCGGAACAGACGCACGGTATAGAGCGCGTAGTCGAAGGTCTTGCTCGCCTTTTCGAGGGCGCCCTTCGGCGTGAGCAGGTATTGGGTGCGCTTCCAGTCGAGTCGTCCGATCTTGATCAGGCCCTTGCGCGCCAGCCGCTTGAGGAGCAGGTTCGTCATGCCCAGCGACAGGCCCGCCTCGCGTGAGAGGTTCCGCTGCGTCTGGATCGGCACGCGCGCGATCTCGCGCATCAGCGCGAGTTCGCTTTCGTCGAGGGGCTGCGCGGCGGCGGGGGCCATGGTCACAGGCCTCGCGCGCGCAGGTCGTGGACTTGGATCAGCCCGACCGCGCGCCCCCGGCGGTCGACCACGGGCAGGACGTTGAACGGATTCTTGCGGTCTTCCATGACGGCGACCGCCTTGGCCGCGGAATCCTCGGGCCGCACCGTCATCGGGCGGGCGTTCATGATCGACCGGATCGAGAGCGCGAGGGGGTCCTTGCCGGTCGCGAGCGCGCGCCGCAGGTCGTAGTCGGTGACGAGGCCGATGAAGCGTCCGCGCGCGTCGACGATCGACGCGGCCCCCGCCTGCTTGCGCGTGATCTCCAGGAGCAGGAGCCTCATGCCCTGATCCGCGCGCACCACGGGATTGTCCTCGCCGGAGCGCATCACGTCGGCGACGGTCAGGCTCAGCCGCTTGCCGATCCGGCCGCTCGGATGATTGCGCGCAAAGTCGCCGGCGCCGAAGTTGCGGAACTTCATCAAGGCGACCGCGAGCGCGTCGCCGACGGCAAGGGCGACAGTCGTGCTGGAGGTCGGCGCGAGGTTGAGCGGGCACGCCTCCTCGGCGATCGGCGTATGGAGGACGACCGCGGCGCGGCGCGCGAGCGTGGACTTCGGGTTCGCGGTGATCGCGATCAGCTTCGCGCCGCGCGCGCGCAGGTGCGGGAGGAGCGCGTTCAGCTCGTCCGATTCGCCGGACTTGCCGAGCGCGAGCACCAGGTCCTGGCGCTGGACCATGCCGAGCCCGCCGTGAAGGGCCTCGGTCGGATCCAGGTAGACCGCCGGCGTCCCGGTCGAGGAGAAGGTCGCCGCGATCTTCTGCGCGATCGCGCCGGATTTCCCGACGCCGGTCAGGATCACCTTGCCGCGGCAGGCGGCGAGCAGGGCGATCGCGCGCGCGTATGGGGTCCCGATCGCGCGCCGGGTGCGCAGGAGCTCCGCGGCCTCGCAGTCGAGGACGCGGCGGATCTCGGCGAGGACGTCCACGCGGCCGGCGCGGCGGGTCTTCATTGGAGGACGGCCCGCACGGCGGAGATCACGTCCGACACGTCCTCGTCGGAGAGCTTGGCCGACAGCGGCAGGGACAAAGTGCGTTCTCCGATGAACTCGGCATTGGGGAAATCGCCCGGCTTGTGGCCGAGCAGCTTCCGGTAGAACGGCTGCAGGTGCACGGCGAGGTAATGCACGCCCGTGCCGATGTTGCGGCGGTTGAGCTCCTGCAGGACCTCGTCACGCGTCTTGCCCAGCTTGTCGGAATCGATGAGCAAGGTGTACAGATGATAGCCGTGGCGGGTGTCCGCCTCCGGAGGCGCCGGCGTGAAGCACGGCAGGCCGGCGAAGGCCTCGTCGTAACGCTTCCAGACTTCCTGGCGGCGCCGCCACCAGCGGTCGACGTTGGGCATCTGATGGAGGCCGATCGAGGCCTGGATGTCGGTCATGTTGTACTTGAAGCCGGCGTAGAGGACCTCGTAATGCTTGTAGCCTTCGTCCGAGAAGCGCATCCAGGCGTCCTTGCTCATGCCGTGGAGGGCCAGGATCTTAATCTTGTCGGCGAGCGCGGCGTCGTCGGTCAGGACCATGCCTCCCTCGGCCGTGGTGATGTTCTTGGTGACGTAGAAGCTGAGCGTGCCGAACTCGCCGAAGGTGCCGGCCTTTTTGCCGCGGTACTCCGTCTCGATGGCGTGGGCGCAGTCCTCGACCATGGCGAGCTTGTGTTTGCGCGCGAGAGTCCCGAGCGCGTCCATGTCGCACGGACGCCCGGCGAAATGCACGGGCAGGATCGCCCGGGTCTTCTTGGTGATCATGGACGCGATCTTGGCTGCGTCGATGTTCTGCGTGGCCCGCTCGCAGTCCACGAGGACCGGCTTCGCCCCGGCGTGGAGGATGGCGTTGAGCGTGGCGCAGAACGTCATCGGGGTGGTGATGACCTCGTCGCCCGGCTTCAGCTCGAGTGCGGCCAGCGACAGGTGCAGCGCCGCGGTGCAGGAGCTCACGGCGATGGCGTGCTTGGAGCCCTTGTAGTCGCGGACCATGTCCTCGAACTTCTTGACCTTGGGTCCGGTCCCGAGCCAACCAGAGCGTAAAGTGGCGACCACTTCGGCGATCGCGGCCTCCTCGATGAGGGGGCTGCCGAAGACGAGGAAGTCCTTGCGGATGTTAGAGGGGGAGGTCTTCATAGTGTTCAATGATTGAACACTATACCATTCGCGGCGAAAGCAAAGAGCGATAGAGCGTCAAATAACGCTCCACCGAGGCCCGGGCCGTGAACCGCTCCTGAAAGCGCGCGGCGGCGGCTTTACTCAGGCGCTCGCGTAGCGAGCGGTCGCGGCAGGCGAGCCCCAGCGCCCGCGTCAGGTCGGCGGCGTCGCCGGGCCGGACCAGCAGACCGCTCGTCCCGTCCTCGAACTGCTCCTTCACCCCGCCGACGTCCGTCGCCACCACGGCCTTGCCCAGCCCCATCGCCTCGATGGTCACGTTGGGGAAGTCCTCGTAGCCCGTGGAGGGGAGGGCCACGATGTCGGCCGCGTGAAAGAGGTTGAAGTGTCGCGCTTCCCAGCCCAGGAAGAGGACGTCGTCCGCGAGGCCCAACTCGTGGCGCAGGCGCTCGAGCTCGGGCCGCAGGAAGCCGTCGCCGCCGAGCGCGGTCACGGGCATCGGGGACAAGCCTTCGGACTTCAGGCGGGCCAGCGCCTCGAAGAGCACGGCGTGGCCCTTGCGCGGCTCAAGCACGGCCACGACCGCGATCAGGGGCCGTCCCGCGGGCGCGCCGATGCGGCGGCGGACCTCATCGGGACTTTCCGTCACGGCGCGCTCGGCGATGCCGTTGGGCATGGCCGCCGCCCCGGACTCGCCGAGGCCCAGGACCCGTGCGAGCTCGCGTCGCGCGAACTCCGAGCCCGTCACGAACCGGGACGCGGACGACACGGCGAGCCGGTCCAGGGGCCAATCGAGCCAGCGGTCGGGTCCGGCGTATGGGACGGGCAGGTTGTTGACGACATGAACGACTTTCTTGACGTTTCTAAGGCGCGCGGCGATTCCCACGGCGAGGCAGGAGACCGCGCCCGGGAACCCCCCGTTGTTGATGTGGAGGATATCGACGGAGCCCGGGGCAATCGACCGGTACAGAAGCCAGCCGTTCCAAAGCGCGAGCCAGTACTTGATGAGAAAGACCCGCAGAAGGGATTTATAAAGGCCGCGTAGCGGAGCGGGCCAGCCGTTTGCGATTTCCGAGATCTGATGAAAGTCCGCGACCGCCAGCGGGATCAGGCGCGGAGGCCGGGGGACGCGGGCCTTGAATCCCTCCTCGTATTCCGGAGAGGTCCGGTAGCTGAAGGATACCTCGCACTCGCGCAGGAACTTCTCGTCCGAAAAGAAGTTGGCGAGCATGTTTTCACACCCGGCGAAATAGTCGCAGTCCGAGTGGAAACGGACTCGGATCATTTGGCCGGAGCGTCGGCCCGGTTCATGACCTTGGCGGGGTTTCCGAAGGCCATGCCGTGGTCGGGGACGTCCTTGTGGAGCACGGTATTGGGCCCGACGACCGCGTTCCGACCGACGGTCACGCCCGGCAGAATGACGGCGCCCGTGCCGATCCAGCAGCCCTTCTTCAGGAGCACGGGGCCCTTGATCTGGTCTCCCTGATGCATGATCGGGACTTCGGGGTCCTTGTAGAAGTGGTCCGTGTCGGCGAGGTACACGCGGTCCGCGATCATGACGTCGGACTCGATGCGGATGTCGTGGAACGCGTTGATGTGCACGAAGCGCCCGATGTAGCAGCCGTCGCCGATGACGAGCGTCGGCTTGCCGTCCGCGCGCGGGATGCAGTTGATCCAGGCGAGCTCGCGGATCTCGACTCGCTCGCCCACTTCCGCCATGCTCGGGTTGCTGAGCGCGCAGAACGGCTCGATGGTCGAGCCTGCGCCGAAGCGGCGAAACCGGCCGCGGACCGCGGCGGTCCAGACGGCGACCTTGATGCGGCGCAGGATTCCTGCCGCGTACTCCCATGATTTCTGCAGGGTCATATCACTTGATCCAATAGCGCGCTTCGCCGTCGATGTGGTGAAGATAAGCGGTGATTTTTTTTTGCTGCCGAAATTCGTCGACGGCCTTTCGGCAGCCCTCGTAGGCCCCGTAGTCGTCGACGATCACGAACCCGCCTTCGACGACCTTGTCGTACAGGTGCTCCAGGCAGACTATGGTCGAGGCGTACCAGTCCCCGTCGAGGCGCAAGATCGCGATCTCGCCTATCTCGGCGGCGGCCTTGGGCAAGGTGTCTTGAAACCAACCCACATGGTAGTGGATGAATTTAGGATCGTAGCCGACGACCTTCTCCAATAGCTCCTTGTTGCCTTCCAGCGTTCCGGCGCCGCCCATCGAGTCGTAGAAGCCCGCGACGGGCGCGAGCTTGCCGTCGACGCCGCCGCCCTTGCTCCAGGCTTTGACCTCGCGCACGGCTCGCTCTCCGTCGACCGCCTGGTCGGGCTCGCAGATGTCGGTGAAGGAGTCGAAGAGATGGAGGTCCCGCCGCGCGGCGCCCGCCTCCAGGTTTGCGAGCGCCATCAGGGCCACGCTGCCGCCCTTCCAGACGCCGCATTCCACGAACGCGCCGGGAAGCCGGATCCGCTCGCAGTGGGATGCCTGCTGATGCAGCGTGATCAGGCGCTCGACGGGAAGCATGGTGTAGGGCCGGATCTTTTCGATGGCCGCGACCGCTCGGTCCTCGTGATCGTAGCCCAGGACGCGGGCCTCCTTCTTTCGGAGCTCGTAGCCGAGGCGGCCGATCACGCTCTTCAGCAGAGGCTTGATCACGACTTGGCCTTCCCGGACACGACGGCCCCGGCCGGCACGTCGCGGAGCACGAGCGTGTGCGCGCCGATCACGGCGCCGTCACCGACCCGGACGGCGCCGAGGACGAGGGAATGGGCGAACACCGTGACGCCCGAGCCGATGACCGCGCCGGGCTCTCCGACCGAGCGGTGGCCGATCGTGGAGCCTTGATAGATGGTGAAGCCCGCGCCGATGATGTTGCGCGAGCCGATCACGGTGCCCAGGCCGTGCACCATCCGGAAGCCGGGCCCGATGTCGTTCGAGAAATAAATCTCGCAGGCCGAGGTCTGGCGCATCAGGCCGTGCAGGACCGGGACGAGCGGGTGCGCGGGGTTCTCGAGAAAAAAAGCGCGGCCGAGCCGGTACAGGAAGACCGGCAGGCGGTGGTCGCCGGCGACGATCCCCTTGGCTACGGACTCCGGCGTCTCGTTCCGGTCGTGGAACCGGGCGTCGGCGACGGACTGCTCCAGCGCGGCGGCGACGCGGGCGCGGGCGGGCCGAAGCGCCTTCTTGTACGCGAACGATCTCGACAGGAGGGAATCGACGAAGGCCGGGAAGCCGGTCACCACGCCGTCCAACCGCCGTCGACCATGAGGTTCTGCCCGGTCACATAGGCCGAGAGATCGCTTGCGAGGTAGGCGACGGCGCCCTTGAAGTCCTCTTCGCGCGCCATCCGCCCGAGCGGGGTCTTCCGGATGTAGCGTTTGACGAAGACCGGGGGCTGGCCGCGCAGGACGCCTCCGGGAGAGAGGCTGTTGACCCGCACGCGCGGCGCAAGCACCGTTGAGAGGTGTCGGGCCAGCAGGATCAGGCCGCCTTTCGAGGCCCCGTAGCCGGCGGGATTGGCCATCGTCGTGCCTTCGTAGAGCCCGAGATCGGGGCCGACGACGCCGTAGGTCGAGCCGATCAGGATCACGGAGCCGCGCCCGGAGCGGGCGAGGGCTGCGCGCAACTCGTGCACGAGGGTGAACGCGGCGGTGAGGTTGACCCGCAGCGCGAGCTCGAAGGCGCCGGTCGTCTGCCGCTCGAACGAGACCGCCCAGCCGGGATGGCGCGTGGTGCCGACGTAAGCTGCGGCGTGGACGAGTACGTCCGCTCCGCCGAGGAGGCGCTTCGCCTCGCGCGCGGCCTTCCGCGTCGACGCCTCGTCCGACAGGTCGCACGGGACGGCGACCGCGGCGCCGCGGCGCAGGCGATTGAGGACGCGCACGCGCGCCGCGCACGCGGAGGCGTCCCGGTCGAGGACGGCGACCCGTGCTCCGAGCTCGATGAGTGACTCCGCGATCGCGAGGCCGATGTGGCCGGCGCCGCCGGTGACGATCGCCTTGCGGCCGCGCATGTCCATCAGGCCGTTCAACCGGCGCATCGATCGGGTTTTCATCGGGGCCTCTTCACGGACGCGGAGAGCAGGGCGACGACGACGCGGGCCTGTTGCTCGTCGGTCAGGCCGACCGAGGACGGCAGGGAGAGAGCCTCGCGGTAGAGCCGCGCGGAGACACCGCAGCCGGCGTCGCGCGAGCCCTTGTGCGCCCGGCTCAGGTGCATCGGCTGCCACAAAGGCCGCGTCGTGATCCCCTGCTCGGCCAGGCGCTTGAGGAGGGCGCGCGCGTCCATGCCGAAGCGTTTCTCATCGATGAGGACCGTGTACATCCAGAAGGTGCTGGATGCCCATTCGGCTTCGCGCATCGCTGTCAGGCCCGGTACGCCGTCGAGCGCCGAGGCGTACCGCGCGGCGATGCGGCGCTTGCGCGCGACGAAACCCGAGAGCTGCTCGAGCTGGGCGACGCCGATCGCGGCCAGCACGTTGGTCATCCGGTAGTTGTAGCCGACCTCATCGTGGATGTACTCGATCGGATCGCACTTTGCCTGGGTGGTCAGGTGTTTCGCGCGCTTCGCGAAAGAGTCGTCGTTGGTCGTGAGCGCGCCGCCGCCTCCGGTCGTCACGAGCTTGTTCCCGTTGAAGCTGAAGCAGGCCGTGTCGGCGCCGGCGCCCGTCGGGCGGCCGCGATAGAGGGAGCCGAGAGATTCCGACGCGTCCTCGATGAGGATGAGGCCGTAGCGGCGCGCGGCCTCGAGCAGCGGCGCGACGTCGGCCGGGTGTCCGAGCACGTCGACGGGCATGATCGCACGAATTCGGCGTCCGCTCGTCTTGTCCCGGAGCTCGCCCTTGGCCCAGCGGCACTCCTTGTCGAGGAAGTTCAGCGTCTTCTCGACGTCGAGCTGGAGATAGTGGTCCTCGGCGTCCATGAAGATCGGGTGCGCCCCGGCGTAGCGGATCGCGTTCGCGGGCGCGATGAAGGTGAGGTCGGAGACGAGGACCGCGTCACCGGGCTCGACGCCGCCGACGAGCAGGGCGGCGTGCAGGGCGGAGGTGCCGTTCGATGTCGCGACGGCGTGAGCCGCGCCGATCCGGGCCGACATCGCCTCTTCGAACTTCGTCACGTAGGACCCGGCCGAGGAGATCCAGCCCGTATCAAGGCACTCCTTCACGTAGCGCCACTCGTTGCCCTCGAGGCACGGCTCGAACAGGGGGATCGGCGCGCGCTTTGCTTGCGGCTTCGACGGGGCCGGGGCCTTGCGGCTCATGGCGTGTTCGTGAACTCGGCGGAATTCAGGTCGGGAAGCGCGCCGGAACGGACGAGCTGGGCGACCTCGCGGATGCCGTCCTCGACCGTCCGCTCGGGCTTATAGCCGAGTTTCGTGCGGATCTTCGCGAAGCCGACGCGGTAGTCCCGCGGGTCCTCGGTCTTGTGGACGCGCTCGATTTTGGCGCCGGGAGCGGCCGATTCCATCAACCGGAGCAGGTCGCTCTTGCGGTAGTTCAGGTCGTCCGCGCCCACGTTGAAGACCTCGTGGTCGACCTCGGCTTCCGGCCGGGACAGCACCAGGGTGATCGCGCGCGCGGCGTCGCGAACGTGCACATAGGGCCGCCAGAACTGCTCGCCGAAGACGGTGAGCTTTCCCTCGGCGACGAGTTTCAGGACGAACTCGTTGACGGTGAGGTCGAACCGCATGCGCGGCGCGGCGCCGAAAAGGGTTGACAGGCGCAGGGCCGTCGTGCAGAGACCGGTGAAGCGGGCCCGATCGAGGATCGCCTTCTCGACGGCGACCTTCGTCTCGGCGTAGAGGGAGACCGGCTTGAGCTCCGACGACTCGTCGACGAAGCCGTTCGGGTCGCGCATTTTGCCGTAGTTGCTGCAGGTCGACGCGAAGACGAAGCGGCGGACGCCGGCCTTTTCGCTGGCCTCGGCCAGCGAGAGGGACGCGTCGAGGTTGATGGCTTTCGACTCCTCGGGATCCAGTGCGCAGGCGGGATCGCCGACGATCGCGGCCAGGTTGACGACGGCGTCAATCCCGTGGAGGGCGGCGGCCACGGCCGCCGCGTCGCGGACGTCGCCGTGCACGAAGCGAAAGCGCGGATGGGGCCACGCGCCGAGCAGCGGCCGAGCAGCGCAGGCATGGCGCAGGGAGTCGAGACCGACGACGGAATGGCCCTGTTCGAGCAGGAGCGGGATCAAAGTGGAACCGAGGTAACCGGCGGCTCCGGTCACGAGGATGTTCATGGGGGCCTTATTGCGATTGTATATAATGAGCGGCCAGGTATGGACAACTCCGAGCCCCTCTCTCGTTCGTATTGGTCCCCGACGAAGGTCGCCGACGAGTTGGCGTTCCGGTGCCTGTCGGAAGCCGCGCCGAAGCACGCGCGGGGCCGCCTCATCGACCTCGGCTGCGGGGGAAAGCCCTTCGAGGCGCTGTTCGCCCCTCACGTCGCGTCCCACTTTGGCGTCGATTTCGCAGCGACCTCCGCGCTTCATTATGGCGAAGGCACGAAGGCCGACCTGCTCGTCGACGGCTCGGAAACGAAACTTCCCGCGGGGTCCTTCGACACCTTGCTGTGCACCCAGGTCCTGGAGCACGTGTTCGACACGGACGCGTTCATCGCCGAGTGCCATCGCCTGCTCGCGAAGGGCGGCAAGGGGATCTTCACGGCGCCCTTCCTCTGGCAGTGCCACGCCGAGCCCAACGACTTCTACCGCTTCACGCGCCACGGTCTCGAGAAGCTGTTCGTCCGCGGGGGCTTTCGCGTCGTGGAGCTTCGCCCGATCGGCGGCGCGTACGCGGCCCTCATCCAGACCCGCATCGTCTCGCTCCACTGCCGGGAGATCAAGAGCCTGCCCTATCGGATGCTCCGGAAGGCGTGGAACCTCGTGCTTCTTCCGGTGCTGAACTGGAAAGCCCTCCATCTCGACCGGTTCTTCTGGAACGACAAGCTCTGTCTGAACTATCTGCTGGTCGTCGCCAAGGACTGAACCCAAGCCGCGATCCAATCGGGCGATGAGCGGGCGTAGCGCTCGCAGAAGGCCGCACGCGCGGCGCGCGCTTCCGGCCGCGTCCACCAGGACACGGGATCGGCCATGATGCGCGGGACCTCGCGGGCCGCGTCCTCGGGCGAGTCGATGAGGAGGCCGGCGCGCCGAAGGCCGTCGAGGACCGGCGCCGCCTCCGGGCGCATGCGCCAGAGCGCCGGGTTCCAAAAGAGGAGCGAAGGCGTGTCGCGGGCGAGGCATTCGAGGATCGAGGTCTGCGGATGATCGATCACGATGAGGTCGAACCGGTCGTCGCGATCGGTCCGGCGTTCCTCGTCGAAGGCGAGTCCGGGGAATTCCGCGGCGAGCCGCGCCCGGTGCCCCCACCCCAGATCGGCGTGGTGAAGCCGCACGCGCAGGTTCTTGCGGCCGTCTTCGGCTAGTCCCCGCAGGAAGCGCGCCCGCTCCTCAAGCGCGTCCTCGAAGCGATGGATCGCGGGAGCGTTCGCGAAGTACCAGGAGTAGGGATACCGGCAGGCGGAGCTGGAGAGGAGGAGCCACCGTCCGGTCCGGCGCCGGGGCCGGACTGGCGCGTAGAGCATCTTCGGATTGGGCAGGGGTACGAGCTTCGCACCGGGATAATGCCCGTCGGTCCAGCCCCAGGTGAAGTAGCGGTCCGCGACGCGGCGTTCATGGCGTTCAGAGAAGAGCGGATCCATCATTCCGTAGGCGCCGCCGTGCTGGCTGACGATGAGCTCGGCGCCCTGCTCCGTCGCCTCGGCCGCGAGGAGCTTGAAGGTCTCGTTCGAGTACCAGCCGACCGAGGTCAGGAGGCGGCGCGGCAGGCGGGGCCAGCGCGAGAGGACGGCGCGCCGGAAACCGGCGTGCCCCTCCAGGAAGAGGACCGGGAGATGCCGCGGCAGGAGCGCCGCCGCCTCGGAGGCGAACGGGACGGCGGACTTGAAGGCGGCGAGCGCGGCGCGCCGCGCGGCTTCGACCGGTACGCGCGGCGACGGCACGAGCTCGCCCAGCGGTGCCAGGGAGGCCGCGCGCATGAGGGAGAGCGTCTGGCGGGGGCTCGCGTAGAAGTCGGAGAACACGGCCTCCGAGCCGATCAGCGCGCGAGCGGCGCGCGCGAGCGCGGCGCGCACCGAGGCCTTCGCTCCGGACGGCGCGGCGGAAGGCGCCGGCGGCGCCGGTCCGCGGCGCGGCTCGCCGGTGGCGCTGCGGGCTTCGAGTAGCTCGGAGTAGAGCTGAAGCTGGAACAGGTCGGAGGTCAGCCGGGACGCGAAGTCGGCCGTGTCGAGCGGGGTCGTCCGGTCCGCCGGGTCGAGGGTCCAGGTCGTAAGCCCCGGCGCCGCCGCGAACGCGCGATCGAGATGTAGCCCGTGGTCGATGATCGCCGCGGTGTAGCCGAGGAGCCACGGCCCAAGGAGAATCCTCCAGTAGTGGGTGTCGTGCCGGACGCCGTGCGCCTCGTTGAGGAAGACGGTCAGGAACTCGAGCAGGGCCTCGTGCAGCGCGGCGATGTTCTCGGCGCCGCGATCGATCGCGCCCGGCTCGTCCCACGGGCTCGGCAGCATCCGGCCGCGCAGGCCTTCCCAGTTCTTGCGGCTCTCGTGCAGCCGGCACCACTGGCCGAGAAAAAGAAGCTCTTGGCTCTTATCCCAGAATTCGGGCAGGGCGGTCGTCGCGAGGAACATCTATATCCCGAACAGGTCCTCGTATTCCTTTTCGGCCTGGCGAAACTCCTGAGGGCCCCCGATGTCGAGCCAATACTCCGGGATGGGGAAGCAGGCGACCCCGCCGCGGCGGCGCGCGCGGATGCGGTCGAGGAACTCCGGCATGTCGCACGCGCGGCGCTTGGGCAGGCACGCGAGCGCGCGCGGATCAAGGATGTAGATGCCTGCGTTGACGAGGAAGCGCTGAGTCGGCTTCTCGACGAAGCGCGTGAGGCGCCGCCCGGCGTGCTCGACGACGCCGTACGGGACCTGGATCTCGTGGCGTTTGACGCAGATCGTCGCGAGGCCCTTCTCCGCCCGGTGAAAGTCGATCAGAGCCGGGAAGTCCACCTTCGTCAGGATGTCGCCGTTGAGGACCAGGAGCGGTTCCGCGCCGGGATGCTTGATCAGGCCGAGGGCTCCCGCCGTGCCGAGTGGGCGCGATTCGCGGACGTACTCGATCTCGGCGCCCCAGCGGGAGCCGTCGCCGAAGTGGCGCTCGATCTGCTCCGCGAGGTAGTTGACCGTTAAGGAGAAGCGGGTGAAGCCGGCGGCGACCATCTGCTCGAGGACGTGCTCGAGAATGGGCTTGTCGCCCAGGCGCAGCATCGGCTTCGGCGTGTTCGCGGTCAACGGCCGCAGGCGCTTGCCCGCGCCGCCGGCCATCACGACGACGCGGTTGGGGTAGCGGCGCGGGATCGTCGCGAAGTCGACGAGCGCCGCGAGGCCGACCAAACGCTTTTTTCCGTCGACGATCGGCAGGTGCGACTTCGGGTGCTCGCGGAAGGCCGTGGCGATCTGCTCCGGAGTGGCGAGCGCGGGCACGGTGAAAGGACGGCGGTTCATCGCCTTCGTGACCGGCGAGGAGAGCTCGGCGCCGCGCAGCAGCGCCCGGCGGATGTCGATGTCGGCGACGACCCCGAGCAGGCGGCGATCGGGGCCGGTCACGAGCGCGAGGCCGATGCGGCTCTTGGTCATCGCGTTCATCGCGTCGCGCAGGCTCGCGCTCGCCTTCAGTGCGAGGCCGCGGTGCTGCTTTAAGATGTCGTTCATTGGCCGAGTTCCTTGGCGCCGTCGGCCACGTCTCGGCGTACGACGGCGCCGGCGGCGACGAGCGCCCCGCTTCCGATCTTGATTCCGGGCAGGACGATCGCACCGGCGCCGATGAAGGCGCCCTCGCCCACCCGCACGCCTCCGCACAGCACGGCCGCGGGGCCGATGAACGCGTGGTCGCCAATCGCGCAGTCGTGCTCAACGACGGCCGCGGTGTTGACCACGGCGCCGGCTCCGATCTCGGAGCCAGGATGGACGACGGCGCGCGTGAGGATCTGCGCGCCCGCTCCCAGGCGCGCCGAGCGCGCGACGATCGCCGATGCCGCGATGACCGGCGGCAAGGCGTAGCCCGCGGCGGCCGCGGCCTCCTGCACCTTCCGGCGCAGCCGCGTGTCGCGTGCGGCGCCGACTCCGATCGCGGCGTCGTGGCGCGAGGCGGGGAAGTCCGCAAGCTTGTCGTCGCCGCCGACGACGCGCACGCCGTCGATCTCCCCGCCCCACAGCGAGCGGTCGGCGTCGGTCATCGCGGCCGTCTTGCGCCCCATCGACGCGAGGGCGTCGAGCACGACCCGCGCGTGTCCGCCCGCTCCGAGCACGACGATGAGCTTTTCCTTCAATCGAACCTCCCGGGCAGATCGCGGAACGACTTGTACGCCAGGCGCGGGTCCTTCAGAGCGCGCCGGATCGCCGCGACGACGCGGGCCGAGACGCGGCCACCGCGGTAAGGGCTTTCGCCGCGGCAGCGGAGGCGGAAGGAGGGGGAGAGCGCCCGGCGCAGCGCGGCCGCGACGGCGGGCCGAGTCGCGCGCGCGTCGATCACCGAGGTCGCGCGCAGGCGGCCTTTCTGGCGGTCGCCGACGTTGACGGTGGGCACGCGCAGGAACGGCGCCTCGATGATGCCGCTCGAAGAGTTGCCGACCACGACGGAGGACAGGCGCACGAGGCTCGGATAGCCCTCGACGCCGAGGGAGGCCACGGCCGCCGCGCGGCCGCGGCGCGCGCGCGCCCAGGCGAGCATGCGGCGGTTGATCGCGGCCCCGCCGGCGTCGGCGTTCGCGAGCGTGACGACGGCGCGCAAGCCGAGCGCGTCGATCGCGCCGAGCACGGCTCCGACGATGGAGAGATCGACGCGGCCGGCGGTCTCCGGATGGCAGGTCACGACGGCGAAGGGCTCGCGCAGGCTCATGCCGACGAGCCGCTCGAGCGCCTCGCGCGGCACCGCCTTCAGTTCCGCGAGGTTCTCGAGCCCGGGCGCGCCCGCGAGCGCGACGCGGCGCGGTTCCTCGCCCATCTGCAGGATGCGGCGGCGGTACGGTTCGGCCGCGGGCAGATGCAGGTGCGCGAGCTTCGTGATCGCATGCCGCACCTGCTCGTCGATCACGCCCTCGCTCGATTCGCCGCCATGCAGGTGGGCGATCGGCACGCCCGCCGCGACCGCGGCCGAGGCGGCGGCCAGAAGTTCCCAGCGGTCGCCGAGTACGACGAGCAGATCGGGCTTCAGACGCGCGTAGGCGGCGGCGAAGCCCGACGCGGCGCGGCCGACGGCCTTTGCCACGGCCGGAGCGTCGTCTCCATCGGGAGTCGAGGCGACGCGCGCGGCGACCGCGAAGCCGTCGCGCGCGATTGCCCTCACCGTGAAGCCGCGGGTCCGGTCCAAGTGCGAGCCGCAGGCGATCACGCGCAGGCGCAGCGACGGCTCGTGCGCGATCCCGCGCATCGTGCCGCGGAGCAGGGCGTAATCCGCCCGCGAGGTCGTCAGGACGGCGACCGTCTTGCGGCTCATAGGCAGTCCTCGGTCAGCATCTCGTCGCGGCGCAGGGCGCGCTTGAGCTTCTTGCCGAGGACCCGGCCGACATCGGCGGGGGAGACGCCGACGCCCGGCCGTTTGGCCGCGAGATCCGCCCGCGTGAGCGGGTGCCCGGCCGGGAGGTCACGCGCGGCGACGAGACTGCGCCTGGCCGCGGCCCGGTTCTTCTCCTCGCAGGGCATGGCGCGCTTGACGCCGTCGCCGAGCGCCGATGAAACCGCGCGGATTTGCCGGACCATCGCGGCGAATTCCGCGGGCTCGAGCGAGGCCGCGTGATCCGGTCCGGGTAAAGTCCGATCGAGCGTGATGTGCTTCTCGATCACGGACGCGCCGAGCGCGGCGGCGGCAACGGAGATCTCCGTGCCGAGCGTGTGGTCCGAATAGCCGATGGGCAGGCCCAGCGCGTCACGCAGGGTCGTCATCGCGCGCAGGTTGACCTGGTCGGCGGGAGCCGGATATTCGGTCACGCAGTGCAGGATCGTCAGCGGTGCCGACGAAACCTCGCGGATCCACCCGACCGCGCGCCGGACCTCATCGAGGGAGCTCATACCGGTGGAGAGGATCATCGGCCTGCCTTTGCGCGCGACGTGCTCGATGAGCCACTTGTTCGTGATCTCGCCGGACGGTACCTTGAACAGCTCGATCCCGAGGCGCTCAAGCAGATCGGCGCTACCCTCGTCGAACGGGGTCGAGAGGAATTGGATGCCCGCGCGCCGCGCGTGCTCTTGAAGGCGGCGGTGGGCGGCCTCGTCGAGCTCGAGCTTGACGAGCATCGCCTTCTGGCCGTCGCGCATGCCGGCCGCTTTCTGGTAGGGCGCCAGGGCGGCCGCCTCGCTCGCGAGGCTCTCAGCGCGGAAGGTCTGGAACTTGACGGCGTCGGCTCCGGCGGCTTTGGCGGCGTCGACGAGCTTCTCGGCGAGGCCGATGTCGCCGTTGTGGTTGACGCCTGCCTCGGCGATGACGAACACGCGCCGTTCGGCTGAGATCATCGTCGGACCCTTCGCGCGCTCAGGCCGCGAGCCGCGAGTGGAAATCGCGGATCGACGCGGCGACCCATTCGAGCTGTTCGCGCGTCAGCTCGGGATAGACCGGCAGGCTCAGAATGCGTTCGGCCTGGCGCTCGGCGACCGGGTAGGACCCGCGAGGCTTGCCCAACGGGGCAGCCGCGTCCTGGAGATGGATCGGGCGCGGGTAGTGGATCGCGGTATCGATCCCGCGCGCGGCGAGAAATACCTTCAGCTCGTCGCGGCGTTCGGACTGGACGATGAAAGTGTGGTAGACCGCCTTCTCGTGCTTCTGGTCGCCCGGGACGAGCAGAGCGGGGACTCCCGCCAGGGCCTTCTGGTAGAACGCGGCGTTGCGCCGGCGCCCCTCGGTCCATGCGTCGAGGTGCTTGAGCTTAACGAGGAGCATCGCGGCTTGGATCGTGTCGAGACGGGAATTCGAGCTCCACACGGTGCAGTTCTCGCGCGACTTGAGGCCGAGATTGCGCATCAGAAGAATCTTGTCGCGTAGGACGGGATCATCGGTTACGGCCGCGCCGCCGTCGCCGCACGCGTTCAACGTCTTCAGCGGGTGCAGGCTGAAGCAGCCGACCGCGCCGAAGGAGCCCACACGGCGGCCGCGATACTCGGCCGCGATCGCCTGCGCGCAGTCTTCCACGACGACGAGGCCGTGCTTCTTGGCGACGGCTAGGATGGGATCCATGTCGGCCGGGCGTCCGGTCAGGTGCACCGGCATCACGGCCTTCGTGCGAGCCGTGACCGCGCGCTCGAGCGCGTCGGGGTCCATGTTGTAGTCCTCGCGCACATCGACGAGCACCGGTGTCGCGCCGGCGAGCGCGATGACGGCCGCGCTGGCGACGAATGAATTGGCGGCCGTGATCACCTCGTCGCCGGGACCGACGCCGAGCGCGCGCAGGGCGAGGATCAGCGCGTCGGTCCCCGAATTCAGCCCGACCGCGTGCTTCGTCCCGCACGCCGCAGCGAGACCGGCTTCGAACGCGGCGACCTCCGGCCCGAGGATGAACTGGCCGCGGTCGATCACGCCGCCGACGGCCTCGAGCAGCTCCGCCTTGAGGGGCCGGTGCTGGGCAGGGAGGTCGAGGTACGGGACCTTCACCGCGGTCGCGCTCATCAGAACGGCCCCGTGAAAGATGCGTCCGGAACATCGAGCGGCGTCGGCATGGGACGGGGCTTGAAGGTCTTGCCGAGCATGCGGCAGGCCGCGCCGGCCAAGTCGTTCGCGTGGGGGTAGCAGTCGTTCGCCAGGCTGGGCGTAGACGGTATGGGGCAATCGGGCAAAGTCAGCCGCACGGGCGCGGCCTTCAGCGCGCCAAAGGCGGACTCGGACGCGATGGCTAGAATCTCGGCCGAGATGCCGGCGGTCGCCCATCCGGTGTCCGCCATAACGAGCCGGCCGGTCTTTCTCACGGAGGCGAGCAGGGTCTCGCGATCGAGCGGGCGTACGCTGCGCAGGTCGATCACCTCGGCCGAGATTCCTTCCTCGGTCAGGTACTCGGCGGCACGGATCGCTTCGAGCGTCATGTATGAGACTCCGACGAGCGTCACGTCGCGGCCTTCGCGCACGACGCGCGCCTTGCCGATGGGCTCGCGCGTAACGCCGGTCGGGACCATCCCTTTCACGTTGTGCAGCCACCGGTGCTCGATGAAGATGACGGGGTTGTCGTCCTCGATCGCCGAGATCAGCAGGCCCTTCGCGTCGGCGGCGGTTGCGGGCATCACGACCTTCAGGCCCGGGATGTGCGCGAACCAGGCGTGCAGGCTCTGAGAATGCTGAGTGCCCTGGCCCCAGCCGCGGCCGATCAGCAGGCGGATGACCATCGGCACTTTGGCCTTGGCGCCGAACATGTAGTGCCACTTCGCGGCCTGATTGACGATCTGCTCCATTGCGAGCACCGCGAAGTCCATGCGTTGGTGGACCATCACGGGCCGCATTCCGACGAGCGCCGAGCCGAGCGCGATGCCCGTCATGCCGTTCTCGGCCGTCGGCATGTCCATCACGCGGTCCGCTCCGTACTTCTGCTGCAGGCCCAAAGTGGTGCCGAAGATGCCTTTAGGGTCCGGCACGCCCAGCCCCATCAGGTAGACCGATGGATCCTTGGCGAGACAGAGGTCGAGCGCCTCGTGGATCGCCTGCGAGTAGCGGAGCTCGCGCGTGCTCATGCCGCGGCTCCCGCGGGCGAGGGCTTCGCGGCGGCCAGCGACTCGCCCGCGTACACTTCCGTCATGAGCTCGGACTTGTCGGGATACGGGCAGGACTTGGCGTAGCGGAAAGCTTCCTCGATCTCGGCCGAGAACCGGGCTTTCGCCGCCTCGAGCTCCCCAGGTTTGAAGGCTTTGGCGGCGGCGAGCCTCTTCTCGCAGCGAGCCAGAGGGTCGCGCTTCTTCCACTTCTGGAACTCGGCCTCGGCGCGGTAGCCGATGTCGTTATCGTAGTTCGGTCCGCAGTGCTCGCGCCAGCGGTATGTGTCCAGCTCGAGGAACACGGGCCCTGCGCCAGAGCGCGCGTGCTTGACCGCCGTCGTAGCCAGGCGCAGCGTGGCCACGATGTCGTTGCCGTCACCTTTCATCGCTCGGATCGCGTGCGCGCGGGCCAGCGCCGCCAGCGGCCGCACCGGCTGACGGACGGAGAGCGGCGAATAAACCGAATAGAGGTTGTTCTCGCAAACGAACACGATCGGGAGCTTCTTCAGCGAGGCGAAGTTCATCGCCTCGTGGAACACCCCTTCCTCCGTGGAGCCCTCGCCGAAGAAGGACACGACCACGCGCTTCTCACCGCGCAGGCGCACTCCGAATGCCGCGCCGGTCGCGATAGCGACCGTGCTGCCGACAATGGGCGTGGCTCCGAGGAAGCCCACCTTCATGTCGATCAGGTGCATCGAGCCGCCCTTGCCGACGCTGCAGCCCGCAGCTCGTCCGTAAAACTCAGCCATCATCGACTTCAGGTCCCCGCCCTTTCCCAGGTAATGGCCGTGGGATCGGTGAGTGCTCATCACATAATCGTCAATTTTGAGCGCGGCGCAGACGCCCACGGCCGGACCTTCCTGCCCGATGCTCAGGTGGACCGGACAGCGCATCTCCTGCTCGGCGTACCGGGTCGCGATGCTCTCCTCGATCGCGCGAACGCGGAGCATCCGGAGGTAGAGGTCCTTGAGTAGGCTGACGCTGGCCGGGGTCTTGGGGGGCATCGTCACGATTTTAACATTTCCCGCAATGATTACTAATGCCGCGAAGTCAGATGGGAGCCTTGCCGGGATCGGACATTAGGAGGCCGAACAGGGGGTTGCGGGCGAAAAGCTCGTCATAGGAGCCGCTGTCGACGACGCGGCCCTGGTCGAGAAGGACCACCCGGTCGCACAGGCGCACGGTCGAGTGGCGGTGCGCGATGACGATGAGCGTGACGCGGCCCTTGAGACTCTCGAGTGTGCGCACGATTTCCGACTCGGTGATCCCGTCGAGCGCGCTCGTCGATTCGTCCATGATCAAGACCTCGGGCTCGCGATAGAGAGCGCGCGCGATGCCCAGGCGCTGCCGCTGCCCGCCGCTGAGCTTGGATCCGCGCTCGCCGACGCCGCTGCGGTAGCCGTTCGGCATGGCCGCGATGAGATCGCCGATGCGTGCCATTTCGGCGGCCCGGCGGATGCGCGCTTCATCGACGTGCTTGGGCCAAACGCCGAAGGAGATGTTCGCCGCCACGGAGTCGTCAAGCAGGAAAGTCGTTTGAGGGATGTACGAGACGCGGCGGCGCCAGTGCGTCCTGAGCTCGGCGTCGAGCGCGGCGCCGCCGATCAGGATCCGTCCCTTCTCGGGAACGAGGAGGCCGAGCAGGAGGTCGACGAGCGTCGATTTCCCGGCTCCCGAGGCGCCAACGAGCGCGACGAACTCCCCTTTGGCAACTTTGAGGTTCAGGCCGTCGAACACCGGGCTGGCCTGGCCCGGATAGCGAAAGCCGATCTCGTTCAGCTCGATGCCTCCGTCAAGCGGGAGGGCGCGCGAGGCGGGGGGCGAGGTTGGAAGCCCATCGGATTCCTCGAGGAGGGCGGCGACGTTGTCGAACACTGGACGCATTTGGCGCAGCTGCGAGATCGAGCCGGCGAACCGCATCAGCGATGGAAGCAGGCGGTAGCCCGCGACGACGTAGATCGACAGCATCGGGACGATCTTAGCGAGCGGCGTTCCGATCCGAATCTCATGGAGCCCGAGCCCGATGATGAAGGCGGCGGCGATCGCCTGGACGAGATAGGTCGGCAGGGTCTGGAGGATGCTCGTCCGCGTGTAGGCCGCGGCCATCTCCTGCGCGTGGGGCGCGAAGGCGTAGCAGAAGAAATCCTCGGTTTCGGTGGCCTTGATCTCCTTGACCGCGCCGAGCGTCTCCAGGCAGTACGCGAAGCGCCGGCTGTTGGCCTCGTCGCTCGTTTGGCCGAGGGTGAACACCTTGCGTCGAATCGCGAAATACGCGCCGGCGACGATCGAGCCGAGGCCGAACACGATCACAAGCCCCGCGGTCAGATCGACCCACAGGATCAGAAAGACGAGTGCGGTCAAAGTGAAGCTTTCGGAGATGGCCGTCATCCAAGACAACAGCACGGTGTTGGCGACAAGGTCGGTCTGCACGAGCACGTCCTTGGCGATCTTGGCGGTGTTGTTCTCGATGAAGAACGAATACGGCTTGTGCATGTAGAGCCGCAGCAGGCGCGAGGCGAGGCTGCCCATATGTCCCGTGGCGAAGCGCGTGACGAGCGCGTTCTTGATGAAAACGTAGATGTTGGCCGAGACGAAACCTACGATCGCGACGACGCCGATCCAGAAGATGAAGGTCCTGTCATCTGTGAACCCGCCGAGCTCGTAGAGGCGCCGAAGCACCCTTTGCGTGTGCGCGAGTTCTGGGTGGCTCAGGAGGCTGAGGAACGGGAAGATCGTCGTGACGCCGGCGAGCTCGACGAAGCCGCCAACCAGCGCGACCAGCATGACGACGACGAAGCGCTTGCGGCTGCCCTTGATCACAAAGCGAATGATCTGGCTCGAGAGCTTCATCGCGGTCCTCGGACGAGGCGGCGCACGGCTCGAAGGGGGCGCCGCGCGGCATCCTCGACGCGCCACGCGGCTCGCCGCCAGGACGGGGCCGCGCGGCCGGACGCGGCGTCCGCCTCGCCGCGGTCGAGTTTGAGACGCGTCCTCGCGGGATCGGCCTGCGCCCAGGCCCACACCGCGGAAAGCGTTTCCGCGAGCGGACGCGGTTTGAGGCCTAGGACCTCCCGGGCGGCGGCGCCGCTGGCGGCGAGGTCGTGGCCGAGCCACGGGAGGCCGAGCCACGCGTCACCTGCGAGTTCCGGGGTCAAGGTCCGGGTCACCGCGCGCCCGCCGCATGCCGCCGCGGCCGCCGCGGCGTAGGCCTCGGCGTCCACGGCGTCGGGCCCGGCGATGTCGAACGCCCGGCCCGCGGCGCGAGGCTCCGAGACCGCTCTCAGTAGCGCGTCGGCCAGGTCGCCGACCCAGACCGGGCACAGCAGCCGGCGTTCCGTCCCGGGGCGAAGCAGGATCGGCGCTCCCGCCGCCGCGCGAGTCAGCGCGTAGAGGGCCTGGTGGGCGCCCCACGGTCCCGTGACGGCCTGCGGCCGCAGGACGGTCCCCGCGGACGCCAACGCCAGGTCCTCGGCCGCGCGCTTGTCGCCGCCGTAGGTCCCCGGTTCCGCGCGCAGAGGCGCGTTCTCATCGTAGGGCGACGGCGCGGGCAGGCGGTAAACGCTCGAGGTGCTGACGAACGCGTATGCGCCGAAGCGGTCGCGCCGTTCCAGTACGGGCGCGACGTCGGCCGGCGTGTAGCCGCTCACGTCGATCAACGCGTCGAGCGGCCGGGCGAACAGCCGGTCGAGGGTGCGTGGGTCTCGGCGATTGCCGTGGACGCGCTCGACGGGCCGAGCGAACGGCTCCGGCTCCCGGCTGACGCCGCGGTTCAGGAGGACGGGCTCATCGCCGCGCTCCAACAGGGCGTGGATCAGGTGGACTCCGATGAACCTGGTCCCGCCGAGGACGCCGATCCTCACCTAGAGTCCGATCGAGAGAAGGTCTTGGGTGGCTTCGGCGGGGGATCTCGGCGGGGCGGCCATGGCCCGGCTGCGCACGATGCTGCGCAGGGAGAAGCCGATGCGCTTGTTGAACTCCCCGGCGGGGACGGGCGGCGCGACCTTGGGCTTCGGATGGAAGATGTTGAAGTCCTTGCCGAGGAACGGGACGACCGTCTTCTGCATCAGGTACTCGGCGTAGACGAGGGTCCTGAGCACGGGATAGATCACGGACCTCGGCAGGCTCGCGACGAGGGGGCTCGCGCAGGCCGTCTCGGCCATGAAATTATCGACGCCGTAAAACAGCTTCGACTTGATCCCGCGCAGACTGCCGTTGGAAATCGTGGTGAGCACGTCGCGGAGGGTCAGCGCGCGGCCCACGATCTCCTTCTTCATGTCGCTGATGAGCGTACGCTGGAGATGGTTGGGCGGAGGAAGCGGCTGCTCACGGCATAGGCGGAAATATTCACGTTGAGCCTCGAGGCGGACCAGCCAGTCCCACCAGATGACGTCCCGGAGCGGCGCGCCGTTGAGATTGATGTAGTTCATCTTGCCGGCGCCAGTCCCGGAGACGGACAGGAGATACTTCTCCTCGTCCTCGGGAGTCTTGCCGATGAGGCCGAGCTGCTGGCCGTAGACGTAGAGCGGGGTGCCGGTCAGCGGAAGGGCGTAGAAGATCCCGATGCCGTAGAGGGCGGGATCGATGCCCGCCATGTGTGAGACGCGGCCCACGAATCGCCCAGTTTCGGCGGCGGTCTCGTTGGTTTCGCCGGGCATGCCGACCATGACCGCGAGCGGCGAGTACATCTCGAGATCGGAGAGATGATTGAGGGTCTGATAGACGCGCTCAACGGTGAACTTCTTCTCCATCAAGTCCATGATCTTCTGGCTGCCGGTCTCGACGCCGAACTTAAGGCCGACGCAGTTGTGCTCGTTATAGAACTTGATGTCCGCGCGTTCGACCGATGAGACGCGGATTCCGCTGGCCATCCACATCATGTCGTACTTCTTCATACTGCGGCCCAGCTCGTAGGCGTACTCCTTGTCCGAGGAAAAGTTCTCATCGATGATGTGGATGTATCCGACGTCGAAGCGATCACGCAACATCTCAAGATGCTCGTCGAGCTCCTTGATGCCCGGGACTCGGTAGCCCTTCGTCGAACGCTGGCAGAAAGTGCAGCGGGCGACGCAGCCTTTGGAGCTCCAGATCTGGGCGAGCATGGGGCGCCGGTGCTTCTCCCACGATCGCGGGTCAGTCTGGAAGTGAGTCGAGCCGAGGCCGATTCGGAAGTAGTTCCGCAGCTCCTCGGGGTGGTTCTTGAGGCCCGCGAGCAGAATGTCGTAGTCCGGGAACGGCATGTCCTCTCCCGGGATCTGCTGGCCGTAGCCCGTGAAGCGGAGCTCGCCCGCCTCGTCCAAGAACGCAAGACCCTTGATGCCCAGAAGCGCGTCGACGTTTATCTTCCGTCCGTGGATCTTTACGTAGTCGAGTATCCCGACCCACGCGATCTCGCCGTCGCCGACGACGCAAATATCGACCCCGGTCTTGCGCAGAAGGAGGTTCGAGGATGCTGTCAGGCTGCCGCCGAGGACGATCATCGCGTCCGGGCAGGTCGCCCGGAGGACGCGGGCGATGCGCTTGACTTGCGCGTAGCACGTGGAGACTACGGCGCTGAGGCCCACGACGTCGGGTTTGTACGAGCGGAAATACTCGGCCAACTGTTCATCCGAGGGCAGCAGGCTGTCGACGTCGTAGTAGTCCCAGTCAGCGCGAGTGTACCCGTGATTCTCCATCCATTTCACGAGGCTGACGATCGCGATCTTCGGCATCAGCGGGAATTGGCCTTCCGAGCGGATCGTGGGGACGAAGACGTCCGTCCCTTCGCGGACTTTGGGCGCGATGGCGGAATAATCCACTTCGACCGGAACCGTCAGGAGTGATGCTCGCATGACGCAATTATACCAGAAAAACAGCCTCTCATCGACGGGTGCGCGCGGCAGGCGTCGACGTGCGGAAGGCCCTTTGTGTATAATCAAACGATGCGCCTCAACTACGACGACCTCGTCCGGGACTATCTTGACAGTCTTCATTCGAAGCTTCGCAATTTCTCGGTCGAACCCGAGTTTCTGGCGACGTGGGTCCATGACGAAGACGACGTCACGAGCCTGTGCGAGATCTTTTCCTCTGCGCGAGAAGCGGGCTGCCGCGAGCTGACCATCGGCATCGGCGCGGTGACCGCGCAGAGCTTGGACCGCGCGGCACTGGAGAAGCGCCTTGCTCCTCTCGGGACGGTCCGCATCGAGATACGGAAGGACGGGGCGTGGGATATCGTCGGAGCGCTGTCCGACAAGCCGGCGGCCGTCTCCGCTCCGGCCGCGCCGGCGCCGAAGGCGCGCGCGGCCGCCCCAAGGCCCGCGGCCGCCGTTCCCGCCCCGAAGCGCGCTGAAGGCACCCACCCGGCCTATCGAGCCGCGATCGCGGCGCTGTCCGCGTCGCCGCGCCGCGAGGGACCGGTCCCCGCGTCCCCCACGGACGGCCTGCTCGTTCAGGGAGCGGACGGCGGCGCGCGTTTGTCGATTTTTGTCGGTGTCACCGGCCTAGTCATCGATGCCCGTCATTCGGGCGCGGCCGGAGAACTGCGCGGCCTGCTCGAGGGGCTTTGCGAACTGCTGCCGGGCCGCCCGTTTCAGGAAGGCCACGACCACGCGGTGATCCGCTTGGAGTCGCGTCTGCGCGACCGTTCCGTTCCGGCCCCGGTGACGGGTCTGCTGACTCCGCGCAACGCCGACCCCGTTTTCGCGCGGCCGCTCGCCATGCTTCGTTCGGCTTATCGTGAATGGCTTTCGAAGTCGGGCGCCAAACCGGGCTGGAATTACTGGGATGACAAGCCCGCCGCGGGCTGGCTTAGCCTAGCCCCCACCGAGCGTCTGGCGCGCGCGAAGGCCGCGATCACCGACGGCTGCCGGACTCTCGGCGTCGCGGCGGAAGGCGTCGAGGTGCTGAATATCCTGAACGACTGCCGGATCGTGCTGGCGGCTACACCGGAGACGATCAAGCCCGCGTTCGCTCTCAAGATGATCAAACTCGAGGGCGCGGCTAAGAAGAAGCTGGACCCCAGGATCGAGCTTCAGCTGGAGAGCCTGGAAGACCGCAACCGCCGCGCGCAGCGCACCGATCGCACCGATAAGCTCGTTTAGGGCCGGGTCGGCGCCCCGAACGCGCTAGATGAAGTTGAGGTGCTGCGGTTCCGCGCCCGAGGGGACCTGCGGCTTGATCTGGTCCTTCATCACGCCGTCCAGGTACTCGTTGACCTTGTGCTGTAGGCAGAGGCTGCCGCACATCTTCTGCGCGTTGAACTCAGGGCCGGCGAGGTAGTTCATCACTTCCCAGTACCGGTCGCCCGCGACGATGTCCTTGAAGCGCTCCTGCGTGATGTTGCCGATATGGAACTTCTTGTACTTTTCGTTGAAAAGCATCCCGCAGGGCGCGATGAGGCCTGAGCCCGAGAGTTGGATCATGAAGGGCGCGCCGTAGCAGCGCTGATAGCTGCGCTTGCCCTCGGCCGCGATCTTGGACCACTTGACCACGACCTTATACTCGTCATCGGACAGCGCCTCGGCGGCGTGCAGCTTGTCGTACAGCGGTTTGTAGCCAGCGTAGTCGACGCCGAGGAACCCGTCCTCGTTGTCCGAGCAGTGCTTGATGACGAGATAGTCGGGGCGCAGCTCCTTGCCGAGCAGGGCCAGAGGCATGATCTGGTCCTCGTATTGCGGCATGAGCACCATCTGGAGGCCGATCGTGACCTTGAGGCCCAGCTCCTTCTTGATGCGGACCATGTCCTGGATATTCTTCACGACCTGGTCGAAATAGGCTTCCTTGACGCCCATGATCTCGGCGTAGCGTCCGCGCTCGCCGGCCGTGATGTTGACGCGCAGGTACGTGAGGTGCGGCAGGACCTGGCGCAGCTTGTGCTCGGTCAGCACGTAGGCGTTCGTGCCGACGGCCATCGAGATGCCGAGCTCGCTGCCGCGGATCACGCTGTCGACGAAAACGGGGGAGATCGTGCTCTCGCCGTCCGAGACGAAGCTGATGCCCTTGACGCCCATCGCGGCGGAGTCCTCGAGGAAGTCCATCATCACCTGCTTGGTGATCGGATAGCGCTCGTTTTCCTGCATCATCGCGTAGCAGTAATGGCAGCCGAAGTTGCAGGCGCGCGTGAGCGCCATGTCGATCGTGATCGGCGCGATGCGCTCGCCGCGGGCCCAGGCGTCGATGCGGTCCTGGTGCCAGGCGATCTTCGTGCCGTCGAGGATCAGCTGCGTGTGCTCTTCGGAGAGGGAGGAGACGGACATGCCGTATTTTACTACTTTTTGAGGCCGTTCACGACTGAGAAAAGCACCATTGCCGGATCGGCTTGTTTCCCGCGGCGGCCTTCACCATGCGGAATTTCGCCGCGGCGGACGCCAGCAGGAACAGGCGCAGCTTGAGGAAGGCGGGGACGAGCCGGCTCGTCCCTTCCTGACGGCGGTAGTACGCCATGACCTCGCCGTACATCGGGGTCGCGCTGACGGCCTTCATCTCGGCGACCGCCTCCGCGAAGCTGTAGGGGCTGCCCTTCTGGAACAGCCTGATCAGGTAGCCCATGACGATGTAGGAGAAATAGTAGCCGAGGTAGTCGCGGCTGCGCCCGTCGAGGCGCCGGCGAATCGCCGCGTAGGAGGACGCGGCCATGCTGAAATTCTTGCGGGTCATGCGGTCGGACAGCGAGGCGTGGTCGCTGAAGACGCAGTAGTGATACAGACCCTTGTCGATCACGATGATCTTCTGGATCCCGGCCATGTAGGAGAAGTTGAACTGGATGTCCTCGTAGCGCATCAGCGCGAGGTCGAATCCCAGGCCCAGCGTCTTGACGACGTCCATCAGGTACAGCTTGCCCCAAATGTTGCCGGCCACGTGGGCCCGGGCCCGGATGGAGGCGGGGTCATCGAGCTTGAGCGTGCCGAGGCTGAGGAACTCGTCCACGGACAAGCGCTGCTCCTCCAGGCGGAACGCGCTCGACGCGAGCTGCCTGTCTCCGTCGAAGAGGTGGCTCACGTAGGTGCAGACGGCCAGGCCGGAGCCGGACGACTCGATCGCGGCGATCATCGCGGCGACCATACCGGGCTCGACGAAATCGTCGGCGTCGACGAACATCAGGTATTTCCCCGCGGCGGCGCCGAGCCCGACGTTGCGCGCGGCGGAAGGGCCGGCGTTCTTCTGGTGGAACGCCTTGATTCGGGCGTCGGAGGCCGCGAGCTGGTCGCACAGCTTGCCGCCGCCGTCCGTGGAGCCGTCGTCGACCAGCAGGATCTCGAGCTCGCGGTGGGACTGGCTCAGCAGGCTGTCGACGCAGCGCGCGAGGAATCTTTCGGCGTTGTAAACGGGAACGACGATCGAGACCAGCGCGGGCCCGGGCATCTACTTCGGCTGGGAAGCTCCGGTCTCCGCGTACTTCACGTAAGGGAGGACCTTCTTGGTCTGCAGGGCCACTTCGACCGTGCCGGAGTTGTAGTCGCGTCCCTTGCAGAATCCGCAGGCGCTGATGGACTTCCGACCGGAGGCGATCATGCGGATCCTCTCCTTGAGGCCAGCGGGCTCGCTGTTCATCAGGTCGACGAAATCCTCTTCCAGGTGCGGGACGGCTTTCAGGTTGTCGGTGTGCGCGGAGAACGGGCAGGTGTACAGCTTGCCGTGCAGCAGGTTCATCGTGTCGTTGACGCAGCAGTTGCCGAAGACTTCCTCGAGGTGATCCTGCGTGCGCTCGATGGGCTCGATCTTGGCGCAGTCCTGCCAGCTGTTCTGGTTGTAGACGATGATCGGAACGCCCTCGGCCTTCATCGACTCGACGAGTGGCTTCACGTTCTTGGACAGGTCGCCGTAATCCGAGATAATCAGCTCGACGCGCGGGTTCTTCACGGCTTCGAGCATCTCGCCCTTGGGGTTGATCGTGCCGTTGGTGAAGATCGTGATATGCCTACAGTTCTTGAAGGTCGACAGATGCTTGATGACCGCCGGCAGCTTCTTGTACATCAGCGGCTCGCCGCCGATCAGGCGGAACTCGTGGATGTCGTCGACCTGCGCCATGAAGCGATCGAGGGAGGCGAGCGTCGTGTCGAGCTGGCTGTCCTGGGGCTTCTCGTAGTACTGCATCAGGTTGGAGCAGTCCGCGCACTTCAGCGTGCACTTCTCCGTGACGACGATGTCCAGGCTCTTGACCTTCAGGTTCTTCTTGTCTTTCGCGGCGTCGATGCCGAAGAGGTAGAGATTGAGCATCCAGACGAGGCGTTCGACCGGCGCCGGCGAGGCGATGTCGGTCAGGTCCAGGTCCGCGAACAGGAAGTCGCAGTCCAGGATCTTGTGGCCGCGCTTCTGGAGCTGGCCGTTCAGGTACCGGAACTGGAGGCTGGCGACGAGGACGATCGCTCCGGCGTAGGAGGTCTGCAGCTCGAGGGGGGAGATCACTTTGTGGCCGTAGAATTCGCGGTCCCAGTTCGCCTGGTTGCTGTCGCAGATCCGGACGGCGGAAAGGCCGTGGGCCTTCAGCGCGTGCAGGGCGAGGGCGCCGTAGTTGCCCGTTCCGTAGATGACGATGTCGCCGCGATGCGCCTTGAGAGCGGCGAGCTGGCGGGGAGCTTCGGGAAAGCTGATGTGCGATTTATATTTCATGGTTTTATCCGCCGAAGAGAGTATTATACCCCAATTTCTCGATGAAGACCAATGAGAAACCGCCGGATCAGCCGGCGGACATCTTAAAGGTCGTTTTTATCCCGGATTGGGCGATTTCGAACAGCCGGCCGGCGTCGGCGAAGCCGGTCCGGTGCGTCAGCAGGCTTTCCAGGGCTCCCGGGAAAACGCGCTCGATGAGCTCGAAATCGGCCAGGCCGTCGATGAAATCCTGCTTGTTGGCGTTGACTGTCCCGAAGATCACTTTATTGCCCAGGACGAGGCCGGTGTTCAGGCGATCCACGGGGAGAGACTTCGACGCGTCTCCCCCGGTGATGCTCGTCAAGCACAGCACGCCGTTGGCCGCCAGAAGCTGGATGCTGTCGAAGGCGGCCTCGGCGCTGCCCGTGGCCTCGAAAATGAGGTCGAACGGCTTGCCGCCCGACAGCGAGAGCAGGGGGGCCTCGCCGACGCTGTGGTAGGTCGCGCCCGCGGCGGCCACGCGCCGCGCCTTGTCGGAATCCTTGGGCTTGCGGGCGGCCGTGACGACCTCCCAGCCCAAGGCGCGCAGATAAAGGGTGGCGAGCTGGCCGATGGGCCCCGCGCCCGTCACGAGCGCGCGGTGCGGCTCCCATTGGAACCGCTTTTGGATCAGCAGCGCGTGCCGCAGCCCCTTGGCCACCACGCTCATCGGCTCCAGCAGCACCGCGTAAGGACGGGCGCTCGGGGGAACGGGGATGAGCATGCCCGGGGCTTCCGCGATATACTCGCAGAGCCCGCCGTGGATGCCCTTGATGCCTCGCTCCGTGAACGACCCGGAGTCGCACATATCCTGCTCGCCTCTGAGGCAATGGCGGCAGGTGTGACATCCGCGGCGCACCATGGGCACCACGAGATCCCCGTTCTCGAGCCTGCCTAAGACCTCGTGGCCGAGAATGAGGAACTCCTCGCCTTGCGGAGCCTCGCCGTACAGCCCGCTGTTGATCTCGGCGTCGGTGCCGCAAATCCCGACCTCGAGCACCTCGATGAGCACTTCGCCGGGCTTCGGCTCCGGCCGTGAAATCTCCACGACCTGGGCGGTTTTCGGGACCAGCGGCCTGACGGCGAATCCTTTCATCTCGGAGTATTATGCGAAAATTCCGCGTTGAGCGCGTCGCGCTCCCAGTTCGTCGCGAGAAATTTCGAGCCCATGAAGCCCCGCGACGATTCCAGCCTGGAGGCGAGGCGGTAGCGCTGATGCATGTCCGTGTAGTGGTCCGTCCACATCGGGCGCGCGAGCATCCTGCGCCCCTGCTCGATCCTGAGGCGGTTGAACTCGAGCTGGAGCTCGTTCGGCTTCGCCTGCCCGTCGTTCTCGAGAAATTCGACGACGACGTCGCGGATCTCGTCGGGGGTGTTGTCGCGCATGTCGTAGTCCGCGCCGAATTCATGGTAATGCTGCGCGGCCCAAGGGGTCTCGAGCAGCTCCCGCAGCGAGAGGTATCGTCCGAGAGGCTTCGAATAGAGATGCTTCGTCAGGCCGAGGTCCCCGGGCCGCCGCGGGTAGGCGAAGGACCAGGTCGTCATGTTGGTCAGGACCATCGGACGCTGAAAGAGCCACGCCGTGTCGAGGATGCCCGAGGTCATGCCGACGTAGAAGCGGCATTCGCTGAGCCAGTACATGTCCATCAAGTCGCTCTTGTAGCGCGTGTGCGGGTAGTCGATCACGCGCTCGAGCGGCGGAAGAGGCGTCATCGACTTGTCGCCGAGGCGCACCACCCAGCCACCGCGCGCCGTGATCTCCTTGATCGCGGGGATATAGTCGGCCACGGTCGCGTTGCGGCAGGTGGCCTCCTCTTTCGGGTTGTAGAAGCCGCGCTGGCGCACGTGCAGGCCGACGAACCAGGCGTCCTCTGGAATCCCCAGCTCGAGCCGCGCGGCGTGCGCGCGCGCGCGCTTCGCCGGCGCGAGGCCCGCAGACAGGGGCTTGGCTATCTCCTCGGTCCAGCGGTAGCCGTCGACCACGTCCCAGCGGAACTCGACGGGCTCCTCGGAGGGCTTCCAGAGCGTCGTGCTGCCGAGGCACGGATGGGTGACGAGGCCCGACAGGTTCGCCCACTGTCCGAGGATCTTTCCGGCGATCAGGCTGAAGGCGCGCAGGGGGCCGTACAGCGACGTGAGCGCGACGCGCGCCAGCAGGACGAGCGCGCGCGGCGGCTCCGCCCGGTGCGGCGACGCGACTTGGAAGAGCTCGCGGTTCGTGATCGGAAAGCGGAACTTCCAGGGCAGGTCGAACGGATAGAAAATGAGGAGCTTCTTGCCCTCGCGGCGGGCGCGCAGGAGGCCGAACTGGATTTCCTCGGAGCAGTTGCCGATGACGGAGATGCACGGCGTCAGGAACACGAACGGTCCGCGGTCGGACAGCCAGTTCACCGCGCGATGAAGAAGCTTCATAGCCAGGGCATCCGCAGCAGGCCCGCGCGCGCGAGCGCCTCGGCGCGGTCGAACTGCTCGCCGTCGTCGATGGAGACCGCGCGTCCGTCGGGGACGATGAGCGTCAGATGGCGGCCCTCGGCGCGCCATTCGACGGCGCGCCGGACGAACTCCGCGCGCCACAGGTACAGCAGGCCGTTGATCCGGTAGATGACGGGGGCGTCCTGGCGCCGCATGATGGCCTTGGCGTCCGGGAGCCAATCGGCCATCAGGCCGTCGCGTTCCACGACCGTGTGCCACAGCGGGTTGAATTCCGGCTGCGAGACGCTGACGACCCCGTCCGCCTTGGACGCCGCGAGGCGCGCGACCGCCGCCGAGACATCCTCGGGCAGCCGCGTCGGGGAGGTCGGGTCGAGCAGGAGCAGGAGGTCGTACGGCTTGCCTTCGAGCTTCTCCACTTCCGAGAGCGCGTGCTGAAGCACCGGCCACATCGCGGTGTCGGCGCGCGCGAGCTCGGACGGGCGCGTGAACGGGACGTCGCCGCCGTGGTCCCTGGCGGCCGCCGCGATCTCCGGCGAGTCGGTCGAGACGACGCAGCGCGTCACCTCGGGGCAGAGCTTCGCGAGCTTGATCGAGTGCGCGATGAGCGGCAGGCCCAGAAAGGGGCGGATGTTCTTGCCCGGGAGGCCTTTGGAGCCTCCTCGAGCCGGGATCACGGCGAGCACGCGAGGCGCGCTCAAGCGCGGCCTCCGCGGACGGCGTCGCAGATCGCCAGCGCGCGCACGCCGTCGTCGAGGCTCGCGAGGCGCTCATCGGCGCGACCGTCGAGCGAGGCGATGAAGGCCGCCGCCTGCGCGCGGAACCGCGCGTCGGCGTCCTCCGCCGCGGTCTCGACGAGAGGCGCCTTGCCCGCGAGGGTCAGGACGGAGGAGCCGGCGACGGCGTCCCACTCGAGCGAGCCGTGCTCGCCGTGGACCGCGAGCCGCCGCCGCGCGGCGCGCGTCAGAAAATCGAGGCCGATCGACAGAGAGCCCCCGCCGGCCAGGCGCCACGCGACCTCGGCGACTTCCTCGGACGCGATCCCGAGACGGCCGAGGTTCGCGCATGAGCCGCTGGGCGCGTCGGAAAAGCCGAAGATCCAGCCGCAGTAATCGATCTCGTGGATCAATTCGCGAAGGACGCCGCCCTGGGCCGACTCGGCGGCGTAGCCGGTCCTGTGGTCCCGGCCCGGACGCCAGTCGGGCAGGAAGGAGCGGCACTCGGCGCGGGCGGAGTGCAGGCTTCCCAGTTCGTGGAGGCGGGCGCGCAGGAGAGCGAGCGAGGGCGAAAAGCGGAGCACGCAGGCGACGTACGCGCGCCGTCCGGAGCGGCGGGCCGTTTCGGCCGCACGGCGGCCTTCGGCGGCGTCGACGGCCAGCGGCTTCTCAATGAGCGCGTCGAACCCGAGCGCGAACGCGGCTTCCGCGTCGGCCGCGTGGCGGCCCGTCTCGGTGGCGATCACGCAGGCCGTGGCGCCCAGAGCGCGCGCGGCCGCGAGGTCCGCGGCCGTCTCGACGCCCGCCGCTTCGAGTTCCGCGGCCGCCTCGGGGCGCCGCGTGACCGCGATCGGCCGGGCGCCTTCGGCCGCGAGCGCCTTCAAATGACGGCGGCCCGCGCTGCCGGCGCCGACGACGGCGACGGCTCTAGTTCGCGTAGAACTCCTGGATCGAGGAGATCATGAACGCGACCTCTTCCTTCGTCAGATGCTGGTGGACGGGGAGCGTGATCGTCGTGGCCGCGTCGGCCTCGGCCATCGGGAAGTCTCCCTTCTTGCAGCCGAGCGAACGGCTCGCGGGCTGGAGGTGGAGGGGAACCGGGTAGTGAACCTTGGCCTCGATGCCGCGGCCCTGCAGATGCTTCAGCAGGCCGTCGCGATCCTTCGCGTGGAACTGATACAGGTGATAGACGTGCGTCTCCTTCGGATCGCGCGCGGGCAAGGCGATCTTGCCGGACAGCTTCGAGAGCGCCGCGTCGATGATTTTCGCGTTGGCGATGCGCGTGTCCGTGATCCAGCGGAAGTTCTTGATCTCGTGCAGGCCCACGACCGCCTGCAGCGAGTCGAGGCGGCTGTTGTACGCGTAGAACGCGTACCCGTCGCGGCTCGCCATGCCGTGGTTGCGCAGCAGGCGCAGCTTATCGCGCATCTCCTCCGAGCTCGTCACGATGACGCCGCCGTCGCCCCACACGTTGATGTTCTTGAGCGGGTGGAGGCTGAAGCCGGCCATGACGCCCCACGTGCCGCAGTTGCGGCCTTCGATCGCCCCGCCGATGCCCTGGCAGGCGTCCTCGACGACCTGGAGCTTGTGCTTCGCGGCCAAGGCCATGATCTTCGGCATGTCCGGGGGCTGGCCGCCCCAGACGACGGGCATGATGACCTTCGTGCGCGGCGTGATCGCGGCCTCGATCTTCGAGACGTCGATGACTCCCTTCTCGTCGCAGTCGACGAAGACGATCCGCGCGCCCGCGGTCTCGATGGCGCCGGCCGTCGCGACGAAGGTGTTCGCCATCGTGATGACCTCGTCGCCGGCGCCGACGCCGAGCGCCTTCAGCGAGAGGAACAGCGCGTCCGTGCCGGAGCCGACGCCGACCGCGTACTTCGTGCCGATCAGCGCCGCGAACTTCTCCTCGAACTCGTAGACGGGCTTGCCGAGCGTGAAGTCGCCGGACTGCACGAGCGCCTTGATGTCGGCGAGGATCGGGTCGATGTCGGCGAACTGGCGGGACAGGTAGGAATAGGGGACGCCCTTGAGCTTCGCGGCGGCGGTGGTCATGGTCTTCTCCGGGGTCACTTGAGCAGCGCTTCCACGCTCTTGAGCATGGCGACGCGCGAGATGGAAGCGCTGTTGCCGACGATGGTCACCGCCTGCGCTCCGGCGAGGTTTCCGAGGAAGCCGATGACCTCGGCGGGCAGCTTCGCGGCCGACGCGAGGGACGTCATCGCGAGCACCGCGTCGCCGGCGCCGATGCGGTCGACGACCTTCATGGCGAAGGCGGGGCACTCGGAGAAGCCTTCTCCTTCGCGGTAGAGCAAGGTGCCCTTGGTGCCGCGCGTCACCATGACCGTCGTGGCCTTCAAGCGCTTGGCCAGGTTCTTGGTCAGGAGCTTGAGGTCGTCGCGTCGGTTGCGGTGGTCCAGGCGCAGTTCGCCCTCGTGGATGCATATGTAATCAGCTCGAGGGTATTTGGAAATCGTGTGGAAGCCGATGTTGGCCGCGTTGATCTGCGTCATCACCGAGAGGAATCGCGACTTCTTGCTCAGTATCTCGACGGCGCGCGGGCCGATGAGGCCGTGGCCGAAGTCGGCCGCCAGAACCACGTCGTAGTCGGGGAGTTTCGACTCGAGGATCCGGCATAGGTCGTCTTCCTCGCCGCCCTCGAGCGGGGCGTCGTTCATCTCGTAGACTTCGATGAGCTTGTTGAGCAGACCTACTTGGACGAAGCGGCGCTTGACGATGGTCGGCGAATCGGTTTTGTAGACGAAGAACGGCGTCACGGTGGGCTTGAGGTTGGCGCGGGCGAACTCTTCTTGGGTGTTTTCCGCGCCCAGATAAGTGACGAGGTCGACCTTGTCGCAGAACTCGGCCAGGTGGTTGGCGATGGCCAAGGCGCCGCCGGCGTGCTTCTCCTCGGAGCGGTACTGCAGGGCGAGTATGGGCTCCTTGGAGGACTTGCCCATGGCCTCGCAGTAGACGTAGTCGTCGAGGATGGCCTCGCCGATAACGAGGACCTTGAGCTTACGCAGACCGTCGACGAGCCCGGCCACGTCGGCGCCTGAGAACTGCCGGCGCAGCCGCTCGAGGAAGCCGGCCACGGGCCCGTCGAACTGGGGCATGTGCCGGTTGAGGAGCTTCGAGGAGCTGAAGGTGATGTCCTCGGTGAAGCGGATCTCGCCGCCGGAGGAGCGCACGGCCTCCTCCTCGGCGGCGATGCCGCCGGTGACGTCCTTGGCCGCATCCTTGTAGTCGGGGCCCTTGGCGTAGATTGCGGGCTTGAGCAGCTTGATGGCGTTGACCGCCGTGGGCCATTTGTTGACGGCGACGTAGTCCACGCTGTCGAGGGCGGCGATGACCTCGGCGCGCAGCTCCTGGGGGAAGGCCGGGCGGTGCGGGCCTTTGTTGACGTGCTGGTCCTGGGTGAGGGTGACGACGAGCAGGTCGCCCATGGCCTTGGCCTCGGCGAAATGGCGGATGTGGCCGACGTGGAGCAGGTCGAAGACGCCGTGGCAATGCACGATCTTTTTCTTGAGCCCGCGTTGACGCTCGAGTTCCTTGGCCAGTGAGTCGATATCGAATATCTTGGCGCGCACGGAGATTTTGGCGGCGCCCCGGCGGGGGACGGGAATCGTTTTTGCCTTCATCGGGATTTCGCCGGTTCGAGGAATTCGAACCAGGCCTTGGTCGCTTTTTCAATGGACTGTGGAGTCCAGACGGGCGCCTGCCGCCAATAGTCGATGTTGTCGAGCATCATTTTGACGCCTTCCTCGATGGTCACCTTGGGCTTCCAGCCCAAGACCTTGTTGATTTTGGCGATGTCGGCGAAGGTGCAGTCGGGCTCGCCGGGGCGCTTGGGGATGTAGGTCACCGGCCCGCCGAGAAGCTCCACGAGGCGGTTGACGCTGTAGGTGCTGCCGGAGCCGACATTGAAGATCTCGCCGGAAACACCGGATTCGGTGGCCTTGACCAGCGCCGCGGCCACGTCGGTGACGAAGGTGAAGTCGCGGGTCTGCCGCCCGTCGCCGACCACGGTGAAGGGCTTGCCGTGGATTTTCTGGGCCAGGAAGACGCCGAAGACGGCGCCGTAGGTGCCGGAGGTGCGCGAGCGCGGGCCGTAGACGTTGAAGAAGCGCGTGGAGACCACGGGCATGCCGTAGACTTGGCCCCAATGCAGGGCGAGTTCCTCGCCCAGACGCTTGGTCAGGGCGTAGGGGTATTGCGGGCGGATCTCGGCCGACTCCGGCGTCGGGTACCGGTCCGGGATCCCGTAGCAGGAAGACGATGCGGCGTAGAGGAAGCGCTTGACGCCGGCCGCGCGGGCGGCTTCCAGGACCGACTGGGTGCCGACGGCGTTGGCGCGGAAATAATCGGTCGGGCGCTCGATCGAGGGGACGATGTCGGCAAGTGCTGCGAGGTGGAAGACCCAGTCGACGCCCTTGAAATGCGGGGCGATCTTCTCATGATCGCAGACATCGGCCTGAACGAGGGAGAGCCGCAGGTTGTCCTTCAGGTGGGCGAGATTCTGCGGGCGTCCCGTCGAGAAGTTGTCGAGGACGATCACCTCGTGGCCGTCGGCCAGGAGGCGATCGGCGAGATGGCTGCCGATGAAGCCGGCGCCGCCGGTCACGAGCGCCCGGGGCTTGCGCGTCATGCGGCGGCCGCGGCCCGGTCCTTCATGATCTTCACGTTGAAGTAGCGCGGGTCGGTGAGGCTGCCGGGCAGCTTGCCGGTTTTGAACGCTCGGCACAGGTCTCTAATTGCGTCTTCGACCGTATGTTTGGGCTTGAATCCAAGATCGCGGCCGATTTTATCGGACGACACATGATAGGAGCGCAGATCGTCCGTGGGGCTCGTGACGATCTCGATGGGAGCCTTTTCCGGGAACTCGTTCTCGACGACCTCTTTGACCATCCTCGCCAGGTCGGCGACCGTGTGGTTCTGGTAGCCGGCGTTCCAGATTCCGCCGTCGATTTTTTCGGCGGGCAGGGCCAGCAATTCAACGTACAGGTCCGCGATGTCGTCGATGTGGATGTTCGGGCGTTTCTGGGAGCCGCCGAACACGGTGATCTTGCCGTTGTTGACCGCCAGGTTCGTCAGGATGTTGACCGCCAGGTCCAGGCGCGTGCGCGGCGACCAGCCGCAGACCGTCGCGGGGCGGATGATGCAGGTCGTGAAGCCGGGTTTTCTAAGACGCGCGAGGACTTCCTCGCACATGGCCTTGAACCTGCTGTAGTCGGTCAACGGCTTGAGCGGGTGAGTCTCATCGACATTGGGCGACTCGCTGACGCCGTAGACGGAGCTCGAGGAGGCGTAAATGAAGCGCGCCACGCCGGCGGCTTGGCTCGCGAGGACCATCGGTTCGAAGCAGTCATAGTTGATCGATTTGCCAAGCGCCGGGTCGAGCTCGAAGCTGGGGTCGTTGGAGATGCAGGCGAGATGGATCACCGCCTCGCAGCCTTTCACGGCGGCGGAGAAGGCGGGGGTGTCGCGCAGGTCGGCTTTGACCGTCTTCAGACGGGGATGGGGCTTGAGGCCCGCGTCACCGTAGTACATGATGTCGTAGGCGACGACTTCGTGGCCCGACTCAATGAGCTTGGGAACGAGCACGCAGCCGACATAGCCGGCCGCGCCGGTGACGAGGACTTTCATAGGAGGGAGCACCCTATTTGGGGGATGTTCAACAAGTGAACATTATATCGATTTTCGACGGAATTAGGCAACCGATCGGGACTAGACGAAGTCGGCGTGTTCGGGGTCCAGGCCGAGAGACTCCTCGAGGAGGAGATTCTTGGAGTGGGAGACGCAATGGTAAGTGCACTCCCGGGAAGGATTAAGCGCCTGTTTTTGAGGGCCATGAAATTCGGCGCCGCTATGATGAGACGACCGAGATGTGGTGGTTCTCCGTCGCGGACATCATCCAAGTGCTCACCCAACAAACGCATTTCCAGATCGCAAGGAAATACTGAAAATGACCGCGGCAGACGGCAATGGTTACCTCACCGCCTGCGAACGCGCCCGCCGCGTTCGGCGCCCTGCCTGCCGACCTGAGCGCCCGAATTCTTCCCCGTTGATGCAACTTTTTTTGGGACTCGATCGTATGATGGGTATGACTTCCAACTCCGAGACGACGGTTCTGCCGCTCAAGGCCGACATGGACACGCCAGATCTGCGGCGTGAGTTGGCGCTCGGGCTGAGGCGGGACTGGAAACTGCAATCTGTTTAGTTCGCTGAACAATTTGCGTTATATGAGAGAAGCGCTTAATTTAGCGGTATATTTAAATGACATTTAAGCGGCTGCTCATTCTGTCGCCTCTCCAGGCTAACCTTGCGCGGCCGGCGCACGTCCTCCAGATGATAACGGGTCCGAGGCAGGTCGGGAAGACCACCGCTATTCATCAGTTTTTGGAGGAGTGGCCGGGGCCGAAGCTCTATGCGACGGCGGACCAGCTGACGCCTCCAGACGCTCAATGGCTGGCGGAGACCTGGCGTCAAGCGCGGAAACTCAAGGGCAAGATGCCGCTGTTGGTCGTTGATGAGATCCAAAAGGTCTCCCGTTGGAGCGAGGCGGTCAAAATGCTCCACGACGAAGATGTCCGGACTCAAGAGCCGCTGCGAGTGATTCTGCTCGGGTCGTCCGCTCTTCTGCTTCAGCGCGGGATGCAGGAGAGTCTGGCGGGACGCTTCCAACTCACGCATTGCCCGCATTGGAGCTACTCCGAATGCCGCCAGGCGTTTGGATGGACGCTCGATCAGTTTCTCTTCTTCGGCGGTTATCCGGGAGCCGTCCCTTTCATAAGCGATTTCCCCGCCTGGAAGGACTACATCCAGAATTCTCTTTTGGAGACGGTCATCGGCCGCGACATACCGGCAGTGCATCGAATCGATCACCCGGCCCTTTTCCGGCAGACCCTCGCGTTGGCTTGCCGGCATCCGGCGCAAATTATCAGCCTCCAGAAGCTGCTGGGCCAGCTTCAGGATCGCGGCAGCATAAACACTTTGGCCAACTATTTGGATTTGATCGCGGGCGCGTACCTGGTTGAACCGATCCGTAAGTACAGCCCTCGCGCCATTCGTGTCCGGACATCCAGCCCCAAACTCATCGCGCGAAATAACGCGATCGTCACGGCCTTGCGGGGCGTATCCTTCGAGGAGACGCTGCGGGACCGTACCTTTTACGGCCGCCTCGTGGAAAATGCCGTCGGCGCGGCGTTCCTTAACGCGGGGGAAATTATTTTCTATTGGTCCGAGAGAGATAAAGAGGTCGATTTTATTGTGCAGCGGGGCCAGGACCTGCTGGCGGTTGAGGTCACGGCCGGCGAGGGGCACCCTACGCCGGGCTTAAAAACATTCTTGAATCGCTATCCGGAGACGAAGCCCGTTCTCATCGGCGGAGTGCACGCAGATCTATCCGTGGAACAGTTTCTTGAACGAGGATTATGAAAGGTGCGCGACTCTTCGCGCGAAGAGTTCTTCATGCCTGGCACCACTCGCGGCAGGCTCCCATTGCGGCTACGCTTCTGTTCAATTCAGCCGAAATGAACCACTAGACGAAGTCGGCGTGTTCGGGGTCCAGGCCGAGAGACTCCTCGAGGAGGAGATTCTTGGAGTGGGAGACGCAATGGTGGGCGCACTCCCGGGAAGGATTAAGCGCCTTCATTCGCGCTTTGCTCTCATCGGAGAACCAGAAGTCACCAGAAGTCCTTGAAAGAGCGATCCTTGATCGACCCGAGGCGTCCGGAATCCGTGTAGGCCTTGTCCTGACAGGTATAGACGACGCAGTCGGCGCCGATGACGGTCAGGAACTGCAGATATGCGCACCGCTTGTAGGTTTTGTCAAACCGCTCCTCCAGAGCGTGATAGTGGTCGATAACCTTGAAGTCGGCGTCCTCGAGCGCGCGGGCGCGGTCGATTTCGGCTCGGACCGTGCCGGTGATGGCCGCATGATACGAATTGTTATCGCGGCCGGAGTTGCTCACCACGCAGCCGCTGAGCTTGACGCTGGAGACGCCGGCCTCCTTGGCTTGGCGGCAGAAGTCGGCGATATGGTCCGCGTTGTCCTTGCCCACGATGAAGCTGATCCCCAGGGCGCAGCGTGATCCGAGGCGTGCGAAGGCCGATACATTCGCCATGACCTTGGCGTACTCGTCCTCCGCGACGCCGCGCGAGCGCGCGTAGCTCGGCCCGTCCCAGGCGTCGATGGAGACGCGTACCCAGGTTCCGTGGCGGCCGAACGCCTCCGCAGCCGCCCCCTTGAGGAGGGCGCCGTTCGTCAAAGTGGCCACGCGCACGCCGCCTTTCGCCAGGCGTTCCACGACCTGGGGCAGGCGCGGGTAAAGCAAGGGCTCGCCGCCGCCGGAAAAGGTCACGGCTTTCACGCCCATCGCGATGATGTCGCCGACGATCTCATCCATCTTGGCGTCGGGAATCTTGTCGCGCAATTCCATCTTGTTGCCCAGCTCCAAGTTGTCGGCGCGGTAGGCGCAGTACCAGCAGTGATGATTGCAGGCGTTAATAGGCTTAATGCGAACATGAACCGGAGCGACGACGCCGCCTTCGGCGAGGGCACGCAGTTGATCGGGAAAGCGCAGGGCTTTTAGGACGCTGTATCGCTCGCGCATGCGTCACTGAGCAAGCAACGATACGGCCAGTAAGGTGGAATCGGACGATCGCGGGTTTTGGGGTGAATAGGCAACTTTTCCGGGGGATCAATCGTCTGGTAGGTATGGAGATTACCAGGATCGGGACTTTGATTTATGTCGTGCGCGGCCAAAGGGTCGCGATGGATCGCGATCTGGCGACGCTGTACGGCGTTCAGACCGGCGCGCTGAACCAGGCCGTGAGCCGCAATCGGGGACCCCAAATTGCGGCCGAACTCGCCCGGGGAACCGGGGGCAGGTCTTGACCGAGTGTCGCCTATATGTTACACTCGCAATAGCGGGAATCCTCACGACCGACGAGTTTCTGGAGTGGGTTGATTCTCTTGGAAACAAGCTGCGCTCGCTCATTGATAATCGCCTGGATCGGATTAGGGAGAGCAATCACTTCGGGGATTTGAAGCCGCTGGGTAACGGGCTCTATGAACTTCGCTGGAAAAATGGGATTAGGGTGTACTTCTCATATGTGGTCAGCGACGATGGCCGGATGGTTTTGATGCTGTGGGGGGGTGATAAAAATGGGCAAGGTCGAGACATCGCAAAAGCGCGCAAATTACAGGGTCGTGCAAGTTCGTAAGTTGCGGCCCGGGACTTCTGTGCGCCCCTACGATCCGACCAAGACTCTCGGTGACCCGAAGTTTATCCAGAAGGCCATTATCGAGGCCCTGCTTGATGGGGACTTTGAGTCTGTCATGGAGATTTATTCAGCCCATCTTCGGGTTCTTAACCGATCAAAGACGGCCGCAAGGCTGCACGTTTCCCGGCAGCACGTTCACCGGATGATGAGCAGCCCTAACCCTCGGATGGACACGTTCGCTCGGTTCATGGGACTCCTTAAGACCGAGGCGGTAGCCGCAAAAACGTAGCACCATGAATTGGCCGCCCATATTAAAAAACCACTGCCGCGCGCCCCTGATTTTTCTGGCGCCGCTTTGCCGTCGTGCCGGCCGACGCCCTCCGAGAACCGGTCGGGCCCGGTAGACCTTCGAGCGGCTTGTTCCGTCCTTGAAGATCAGTCCGCTGCATGGCCGGCGCGGGTTTTGGGGTGAATATGGAACTTTTCGGCCCCTTCAATCGTATGGTAGGTGGGACATCCGACCTGAGACGATGAGGAGGGCATCATGCATAAAGACGAATCGAGCGTGCGCGACGAATGGCCGGCGATGAACCCCGGATTTGGCGGAGCCTCGGGAAGCGCCGGCTCTTTCCGGCTGTATTGGGGCATCCTGTGCCTTCCGTAAATTGGCTAATATCGCCCAGGCTATGGACAGCAAGAAAGGGGCCGGCCGCCTTCGCCGCCGTCTCCAAATTGAGGGCGCGTCTATGAGACGGAACGAAAACCAAAAAGAATTGGCTGTTTTTGAGGGCCATGAAATTCGGCGCTGCTATGACGAGACGACCGAGATGTGGTGGCTCTCCGTCGTGGACATCATCCAAGTACTCACCCAACAAACGCATTTCCAGACCGCAAGGAAATACTGGAACAAGCTTAAAGAACGTCTGGTCAAGGAAGGTAGTCAGTCGGTGACGGACTGTCACCGACTGAAAATGATCGCGGCAGACGGCAAGGGTTACCTCACCGACGCCGCCACCGCAGAAACGCTGCTGCGCCTTGTTCAAAGCGTTCCCAGCCCCAAGGCCGAACCCATCAAGCTGTGGCTGGCTAAAGTCGGCTACGAACGGATGCAGGAGATGACCGATCCCGCCCGATCCCTCGACCGCGCCCGCGAGACGTGGCGCAAACAGGGCCGTAGCGGCAAGTGGATCGAGCAGCGTATGACCGGGCAAGAAACGCGCAACAAGCTCACCGACTATTGGGCCGGTCATGGCATCAAGAAGGGCGACGAATACGCCGTCCTCACCAACATCATCCATCAGGAGTGGGCCGAGGTGAGCGTAAAGGCGCACAAGGAGCTTAAGGGCCTCCAGACCCAAAACTTGCGCGATCACATGAGCGAGGCGGAGTTGATTTTCACCGCGCTGGCCGAGTTGTCCACCCGTCACGTCGCCGAGAGCGTCGCGGCCGCCGGCATGACGGAAAATGAAGCCGCCGCGAAGACCGGCGGTCGCATCGCCAAAAGAGCGCGCGTGGATTTGGAAGAGAAAACCGGCAGGAAGGTCGTCTCGAGCGGAAGCTATTTGGCCCCGGCCAAAGCCGTCAAAAAGATCGAATAAGAGACGGTAAGACCGGCGCAGACGGCAAAGAACCAGAGCGCCGTGCGGCTCGTTCCGCCGCGTGCCGCCGGCCGGGCTCAGGCTGCACCCCAGCGGCCAGTAATGTAGAATCGGGCGGTGGAGACACGGGACTTCCTCGTCGTCGGAGGCGGCGTCGTCGGGCTCTCGATCGCCCGCGAGCTCAAGCGCCGCTCTCCGGGCGCCTCGGTCGCGCTCCTTGACAAGGAGGACGGGCCTTCCCGCCACGCGAGCGGGCGCAACAGCGGGGTCCTGCACGCGGGGTTTTACTATACGGCCGACACCCTTAAAGCGCGGTTCACGCGCGCGGGCAACCTCGCCTGGACCGAGTATTGCCGCGAACGGGGCCTTCCGCTCCGGGTCTGCGGCAAGCTCGTGGTGGCCTCGCGGCCCGAAGACCTGCCGGTGCTCGACGAACTCCTGAGCCGGGGCCGGGCTAACGGCGTGCCCGTGGAGCTTGTCGATGAGAAACGCTCGCGCGAGATCGAGCCGCGGGCGCGGACACTAGGGCGTGCGCTGTACTCGCCTTCGACCGCGGTCGTCGACCCGGTCGTGTGCATGGCGGCCTTGGCCGAGGACGCCCGGCGCGAGGGCGTCGACCTGCGCTGGAACACGGCCTACCGGGGATTTTCCGGAGGCGTCGTGCGCGCCGGTGCCGGGACGATTGCGGCGGGTTATGTGGTGAACGCGGCGGGCCTGTACGCCGACCGGGTCGCCCGCGACTTCGGTTTTTCCGAGCGCTACCGCATCCTGCCGTTCAAGGGGCTCTACCTTTACTCGGAGGAGCCCGCGGGGGCCTTTCGCGCGCATGTTTATCCCGTGCCCGACATTCGCAATCCTTTTTTGGGCGTGCACTTCACGGTGACCGTGGACGGCCTCGTCAAGATCGGACCGACCGCGATCCCGGCGTTGTGGCGTGAAAATTACGGAGGACTTGCCGGGTTCTCGGCCTCGGAACTGGCCGAAATCCTCTGCCGCCAGGCGGGGCTGTTCCTCGGCGCGGGGTTCGACTTCCGGCGCCTCGCGTGGGAGGAGATTCAAAAGAACTCCAAGAGCGTGATGACGGCCTTGGCCGGGCGCCTGGCCAAGGGCGTGAAGTCGTCCGATTATCAGCGCTGGGGCACGCCCGGCATACGCGCTCAGCTGGTGGATATGGAGAAGAAAACGCTCGTCATGGACTTCGTGCTGGAAGGCGACGGCAAGTCGTTGCATGTGCTCAACGCCGTATCGCCGGGGTTCACCTGCGCTTTCCCCTTCGCCGCGCATGTCTGCGACCGAGTCGAGGGAATGCTAAAATCACGCCCATGAGAAAAATCCGCGGAACCAAGCCCGGCGCCACTCACGTCATCGGCCCCGGCGGACTGGGCGTCAAAGCTTTCGCGAGCTGGTACCGCGCGCGGACCATCGAGCAGTGGGAGCGCCTGGACATGACGGCGCTGTCCAGGGTGGCGGCCGTCGTCGAGCGGGCGCAGGCCGCGGGACGCTTCATCTGGGTGTGCGGCAACGGCGGCTCGGCGGCGAGCGCGGCGCATGTGGGCTGCGACTTCGGCAAGACCGCGGCGCGGCCGGGGGCGAAGCCTCTCAAGTGCGTTTCCCTCGCCGACAATACGGCTTACCTGACCGCGATCGGCAACGACCTGTCTTTCGATGAAACCTTTTCGCGCCAGCTCGAGAACCTCGTCGCCAAGAACGACGTCGTCGTCCTGATCAGCGGCAGCGGGAACTCCGCGAACCTCGTCGCCGCGGCCAAGCTCGCGCGCAAACGCGGCGCGCGCGTCGTGTCCTTGCTCGGCTTCGACGGCGGGCGCCTCAAGAGCCTGTCCGACGAGGTTCTGCTGATCCCGAGCGATCAGTACGGCGTCATCGAGGATCTGCACATGGCCGTCGCGCACATCCTCACCTTCTACCTCAAGCAGCGGCGCTAACGGAGCGGCGGGCGGCCCGCGAGGGCGGCGACGCGGTCGTAGTCGCGCTGCTCGAAGAACCAGACGGTCGCCTCGTAGCCAGAACTGCCTGCGGCATGGACGCGCGTAGCGCGCAGGCGCAGGAAGGTATCGAGCTCGGCGCGGGCCTCGGGTGCGCGTGCGAGGCGGACCAAGGCCTCCGCGCGCAGCAGGCGCGCGGCCATGAAGCCCGGCTCGAGGCCGATCGCGCGCGCGGCCAGGGGCTCGGCCAACGCCCAGCGCCCTCGCGCGCCGGCGATTTGCGCGCGGCGCCAGGGATAGATCGCGTTGAAGGGCTCGAGGCTTTGCGCCGCCGTCCAGTGCCTTTCCGCCTCGGAGGCCTTTCCCGCCGCCATTGCTTCGTAGGCCAGATCTTCGCGCGGGCCGGGTTCGGCCGGAAACAGGAAGGCGGCCCGCGCGTGGTTGCCGGCCGCGAGGGTTTTGGGAATCCAGGAGATGAGCGCTAGGGCCGCGCCCGCGATCGCGGCGGCGCGCGGCCAGCGTTTCGATTCCGGGGGAGCGCCGGCCACGGCCAGGGCCGAGACCCACAGGGCGGCCAGGGCCGGAATCTGGAGCATGTTGTCGACGGCGAGCTGGACGGTCATCGCGGCGGCGGCGGTCGCTGCGGCTTCGCGGACGGGATCTTCATCGGCGCGTCCGAAGAGGGCGCGTAAAGCCGCGCCCGCGCCGAGCAGCCACAGCGCCAGCCCCGCCCAGCCCGTCTCGGCTGCGGCTTGGAGCGGCTCGCTGTGGGCGTAGTCCGTGCTCATCGACCACTTTGCGGGGCCGTGCTCGAGCGCCACGGGACGGCGGCGGAAGCCGACGGCGAAGCTTCCGAGTCCCGTGCCGAGCCAGGGGTTGTCCATCACGACGCCGGCGGCCGCGCGCCAGAGGCGCGGGCGCGCGTCGCCGTACTGGCGGTATTTTTTAAAGAGGACATTCTCGACGGTAGCGGGAAGGAATCCCCCGGCGAGCGCTCCGCCGAACAGCGCCGCCGCAACCGCTGCGGCGAACAGGGCGCGCGGGCCCCAGCGGCGCGCGGCCCAAAAGGCCGCGGCGGCGCCGAGTGCCAGCAGCGCGCTCCGTGAGCGGGCGAGCATGACGCAGAGGAGGGCGAGCGCGCAAAACGCCGCGGCGGCCTTTGCGTCGCGGCCTCGAGCTCCTCGTGGGTGCAGAATCCACGCGGCGGAGGCGGCCGTCGCCGCCGCTAAAACGAAGGCCGTGTAGTTGTAGTAGGGCGGGATCAGGCCCGTCATGTTGCTGCCCCAGCCGCGCCCCGCGCCGGTGGCGAGCGCCGCGACGGCTAGGCCCGCCGCGACGATGAGAAACGACTTGAGCCATTGCGCGCGTGCGCGCGCGTCCCAAGAGGCCGCGAGCGAGGCGCAGGCCAGGATCACCGACCAGCGGGCGGCGACGGGCAGTCCGGCCAAGGGCTGGGTCGAGGCCAAGGTCGAGAGGGCGGCCCAGCCGAGCCAGGGCAGCCAGGCGGCGGCGGGACCCAACGCCGGCCTTTCCAGCCAGACGGCGGCCCATGCCGCCGCGCCGCCGACGGCGAACAGGCGCGGGTCGCGCAGGCCCCCAAGGAGGAGGCTGAACGCCATGAGCCGGACCGTCAGTGTCGGGCGCCCACCGAGCATGGGCAGGATTCTACCAGACTCCAACGCTCAACGCGGCGTCAGGGGTACAGCGCCACCCCGCACCGCCGGAAGTCCTCGTCGAATCCGAACACCCCATCGAGGTCTTCCGTTCGAACGATGGCGATTGCGCTCGCGTCGGTGAAGCTAAGCCGCTTGTCTCGGTAGGCGCGCAGCACCGCCAGCGTGGAGCGCTCGAGAGTCTCATCGGCGTAGTGCACGACGAGCCGGCGTGAGGCGAAGTAGTCCGTGCCGAAGCGAACCGCGGCGTCCTGCCCGTGGTGAGAGGCGAGTAAAGTCATCGTCTCGCTGAAGACCAGGTTGCACGTGTGTAGCTCTGTGTTCCCAGCGGAGGCGATGAATGCGGCCGCGTCGGCGTGCCGCGAGTCGTCGCGCCGATACAGCGCGACCAGCGCCCCCGTGTCGACGAACAGTCTCACGGCGCCCGCCTCTTTTTCGCGGCGCCGTACAGGTAATGATCATGATTGACCGAGAGGTCGCGCGGTCCGCCCTCGAACGTCCCGATCAGCTTGAGCAGGGGGTCCTCCTTCCAATCGAGTTCCTTTTTGAGCCCGGCGTCGATGCCGTAGGTCTTCTCCACCGCCTCCCGGAGCAAGTGGGAGACGGTGGTCTTGCGCCGGTGCGCGAGCGCCTTCATACGCCCCAGCGTCCGTTTCGGGACCGTCAGCAAGGTCTTGGTCATTTCCATGTCCTCAGTATATCAGGATATATCATGTGCCGCCAGCCCGCATGGACGGCCACTCGTCACTATACGATCGAGCCTCCCGAAAAGTTCCCTTGTGGCTTGACGGTCGGGAGGTTATAATGAGCGAAGAGATGAAACGAGAACTGAGCGGTCTCAAGAGCGATGTTGGGAATCTGACGACTCTGGCGCGAAACACGTCGAAGGCACTCTCGCGCCTGATCGGGGATATCATCGACATAAAACGCGACATGGCCACGAAAGACGACATCTCCTCGCTTGTTAAGCGGATGGACGGCTTCACCGACCTGCTTCAAGACTCACGTTGGGATTGGGGTAGGCAAAAAGTTCGTCTCGACGAGCACGAGAAACGAATCGCCACGCTCGAAGCTAAGCGCGCGTAAGCGGGCCGCAATGTAGCGGGCCCAGCGGCCCATCATCGCTCTAGGTGCGGCGGTTGGGCTTGGGGGCGCCTTTCGGCGCGGGAGCGAGCTTGGGCATGGGCTCGGGGCGCGGCGAGTCGCGCACGCCCTGCTTCTTGAGCCAGTACTCCATCTTCGGCACCTGCCAGCTGTAATCGACGGGTCCGCCGCCGGCCTGTTTGAGCGGGAGTATTTTTTCACCGAGCCAGGACAGGTCGGCGGCGTCGGCCTTCAAGGTGTCGAGGACGCGCGGTCTTAAGATCGCCGCGCCCCAGTCGGGAAACCAGGGGATGCCGGTCTCGGGCAGGCATTCCGCGTAGGGCGCCAACCGGCCGTCGGCCCCCTCGCGGAAGGCGCGGCGCGGGTTCCAGCGGTCGTAGGGCGAGACGGTGGCCGCGGAGTCGAGCTTGGGATCGTCGAGGAGCGCTTTTACGCCGGCGTCGATCAAGGGCGTGCTGACGGCCCCGGTGTTGGCGAACAGAAGCACGAGAAGCTCAAGTTCTCCTTTCTCCGCCTTGAGATCCGCAACGATTTGCCGGTAGCCGGACAGCACGCGCGCCGCGTCGGTCGGGCGCGGCTCGTCATCCTTCGAAGGCGGCGGGTCGAGAAGGACCGCGCCCAACTGGATGGCGATGCGGCGCACGGGACCCGACGCCGTCTGCGCCGCGC
>Ga0209515_10000865_pt1 | contig 52678 bp, 54 predicted proteins | sample Subgroupgradi54m_FD_187454 | JGI IMG/M metagenome (GOLD analysis project Ga0209515, IMG submission 187454) | Subsurface groundwater microbial communities from S. Glens Falls, New York, USA - GMW60B uncontaminated upgradient, 5.4 m (SPAdes)... ... | reverse complement strand
CTCCAGCTTTTACTAATGCTTCTTGATAAAGTTGTTCTTTTTTTTCTTCAGATAAAGAAAAATACAAACTATCAATGTTTTTTATTCCATTTTTTGAAGCAAGATCAATAATATTTCCTAGTTTATCTAAGGATTTTGTTTTAATTTGCATTGAATTTGTAACTTCATAATCTTTTTCTACATAAGTGTTATTTTCCCATACACTTCTTCTGTGACTCAAATAAGCTGTTGTTTGTATTTCTTTATCACTTAAACCTGCATCTTTCAGTGATTTTACTAAACCTTCAGCAATCTTACTATTCTCTTGTTGTGCAATTCCAGCAGTTTCTCCTCTTGTAATAACTCTAAAAGTAATTTCTCCTTGATCTGGATTTACATTTGAATGATAAGATCCAGCAACTTGTATTATTTTTTGATCTTTTATCTCTGTGTTTTGATACACAAGTAAACTTGACAAGAAAATTAATCCTAGTGCCAAGATAACAGGTAAAATTATTCCTTTGTTTTCCATTTTTATTTTCCTCCAGATGTTTATTTCTAAAGAAGTAATCAAAAAACTATATAAATGCTTTTTAGACTGCAACTCAAATTGAAGGCATAGCAAAATAACAAAGATTTTAATGAATAATTACTTTGCTAGTTATAATAATTAAATGATTAAAGAAGAAGGAAGGCCTTCAAAATCTTTGTCTGTAGAAATTAATTCTAGGGAATTGATTGTTGCTGAAGTATAAATAATAACATCGATTAAACTAATTTTGTTCTTAATTTTCCTTAAGTTTACATAGGCCTTTCCTGATTCTATTAAGATGTTCTCATGTAATTCCATTATTATTGAGTTTGTTTTTATTTGATCTATAAAAAATTCTATATTTTCATTATTTTGAGAAAACCATTTTGCTATTTCAGCAAGAGAAATAATATTTGTATAAACTTGAGTATTTTCAATTATTTTACTAATAATCTCCCCCTTTTTAGATCCTTTAAAATATTCTATCCAAGCAGAGGTATCTAAAACTTTCATTTGAATTCCCTCGTTTTTTTGTCTTTTTTAAAAGGAATTTTAAAATTTTTTGCAATTCCAAAACCAGATAAATCTTTTTTCTTAGGTAATATTGCTAGATCAATCTCATCTCCTTCTCCGAATTTAAATTCATTTAATCTTTCTTGGGGAATGATTACTCCCAATGAGGTCCCTATTCTTCTTAGTTTTACTTTAAATAATTCAGCCATATTATAATATATTATAATTAAGATTAATATGTTTTTCGGTTTAATTTTTGAAATATTTTCAATTAATTTCTCTTGGTTTTATTTCAAAAACCCTATAAATTTTCATGTCTTTAGTTATCTCGTTTATTTGTTTGATAGTATAATTATATTTCTTTACTAAATCTATAAAAAAGTCAAAATCTGCAAAATTTGCCCAGGTTGAATATATTGTTCCTTTTAAAGTTAAATAGTTTCTAGCTTCTTTAAAGAACGTATGTAAAGACTTATGATCTTTATCCCATAAGGCTTTTTCTACAACATCATTTGCTTCAAAATCAGAATAAGGAGGATTTAGTGCAATGATATCAAACTTTTTATTTATATTTGGGAAGATATCTGCATGTAATGCTTTCATTTTATTTTCTAAGTTATATAATTTAATATTTGCTTCAATGTTTTTTATTGCATCAGGATTAATATCTGTGGCGACTACTTCTTTAGAATTTAAAGCTAAAAAAATTGCAATGCATCCTGTTCCAGCAAAAGTTTCTAAACAGGTATCTTCTGGATGTGGTGTGATTGAATTTATCAATAATTTTGTATCTGTTGCAGGATAAAAAACATTTGGATGAACGATAATTTCTTTATTTAGAACTTCAACCTTGTAAGCTCCTTTACAAGATTTCATTTTTTCTATCTTTGTTTTTTGTAATACATACGTTTGTTTAAGAAGATCAGATTGCATCAGCCTTTTACATTCCCGAGGGGAATTAATTTTACAACAGGTTTTGTTATTCCTGAAGTTACAAGCGCATCAATAACGTCATTAATTTCTTTATATGCAGCTCCAGCTTCCTCTGCCAAACCAGACATAGATCCAGACTTAACATAAATACCTCTTGCTTCCATATCTTTTTGTAATTTATCTCCTCTAAATTCTCTTTGAGCTTGATGTCGAGACATTGTTCTCCCAGAACCGTGAGCAGTACTAGAAAATGTTTCTTGATCTGCTTTTTTTGTTCCAACTAAAAGGTATGAACCAGTCTCCATACTCCCCCCAATAATAACAGGAGAACCTATATCACGATAGAGTTTAGAAACTTCTGGATTTCCTGGACCTTGACAAAGAGTTGCACCCTTTCTATGTACAATTAATTGTTTCTTTTTACCATCAATTTCAAATTCTTGTAATCTTGCAAGATTATGAGCAACATCATAAATACAATGCATTTCCATTTCTTCTGCTTTTTTATTAAATACTTTTTCAAAACTTTCTCTAATTCTATGCATAATAACTTGTCTATTTGCAAACGCCATATTTGCAGCGCAAGCCATTGCAGCATAATAATCTTGTCCTTCTTTACTTTTAAAAGGAGCACAACTTAATTCTTTATCATTAATTTTAATATGTTCTCGTTTCATCACATCATCAAATATTTTTAAATAATCTGTAGCAACTTGATGGCCAAATCCACGACTGCCACAATGAAACATGATAACAATCTGATCAGGAAAAATTCCAAATCTTTTTGCAAGGTCCTTATCCATAATATTCTCAGCTTTAACATGCTGAATTTCTAAATAATGATTTCCTGATCCTAGTGTTCCTAATTGATCAATGCCTCGTTGTTTTGCTTTGCTAGAAACTTTTGAAGCATCTGCCCATTCAATTTTTCCATGAGATTCTATTCTTTCTAAATCTTCTTTCCAGCCGTACCCATTATCAACACACCACTTTACTCCTTGTTCCATCACTTCATCAAATTGTTTGGTTGTTAATTTTACAAAGCCCTTACATCCAACTCCAGAAGGAACTGCACTATAAAGAGTATTCACTAACTCTTTTATCTTCGGTTGAACGTCTTTAATGGTAAGATTTGTTAAGACCAATCGCATCCCGCAGTTAATTTTTTGAAGTAAAGACGCATCTTACACTTGATCAAACCCTATACCGCCAGGACTGATTACTCCATTTTCCGCATCCATTGCAGCAACTCCACCTATTGGAAAACCATAGCCCTTCCATTTTAGCAAGAACAAATCTTTACTAAATCAATGGCCGTCAGGCATGCACACTGCATACTTTTGAATTCCAGGTAGACATGCTACATTAGTTACTTGGTCAAATACACCAGGATCCATTGCATCTAATAATTTTTTTGTTGCAATAATCCTTGCTGGGACGTTCATCCCTTCTTTAAAGCTTGTTGGAATTTCCCATACTGCTTCTTCTATTTGTTTTATCTCTTTTGGGATATTTGACATAGGAATGAAACTTATTTCTTTTTTATAAGACTTACTATTTCAATTTTTCTAGCTCTTTTACTTTGAAATGTAAAGAATAATACCTTGATCCGCCCCCATTGATCCATGGCCCACTTAACTGCAAATCAAAAGAATAGGTTTTTAACTTTACTTTTAATTTTAAGAGGTTCTCTTTCTTAATCGAATTGAACCTTAACTCGTTTCTAGAAAATCTTAATTTTCCTTTCTCATTTAAAAAATGCAATAATTCCTCTTTAGAATCAGGAATTTCCCAATTATAATTTTTATACGAATTAATTGCATTTTCTAACTTTTTTGCTTTCTCTGGATGTAAGAATCCTATTTCTGCTCTAAATTTTTTAAGATTGGTTAATCCACATAGATTTAATCTCCAACAATTTCTATCTTTCTTTTTCTTTATTGATGAAGATCGGATAGAAAACCTTTGTAATTCTGTTTTTATTGTTTTTAACCCTTCTAAATGTGCACACTCAATTCGAATAGTTCTATTCTTTGCCTCCTGACATTCCACCCATCCTTCTGCATCAAAAAATGATCTTAACCAAAATTTTAATTTTCTTTTTGATAACTTTGGTAAAACCCATTCATGACAATAATAAGAATAGTTCTGAGTAAGAAATTCGTAGATCTTCCTAGATTGTATTCTGCATCTTCCCTCTTTAGTGATATGAGGTTGAACTCCAAAATATTCTTTAAATCTCTTTTGGAAATCTTCAAGTAAAACTTGATTTGTATTTCTTAAAGCAATATGGTAATATTTATGTTTTTGATGTAATGGATTTTTAATTACATATCCATCAGAACAAAGATATCCATGAAGTGCTGCCAAATTTTCGTCAAACTTCATTAACTATTTTTATTTTTTTAATTTATTAATTTTTCCAAATAATTTTAGAAAATTTTATTCTTTAGAAATTTTCCAGAGAACTTCAAAATAAGCTTTCATTGTGGAAGCTATTTCTTTATTTTTTATTAAAATAAACAAAGGTTTTTGTTCAATAAGGAGATGCATGCATACTTTTTCATTACCTAAAATATCTATTGTTGCCTTATGCAACTCAATATTATCAATAAATCTTGTAGAAATTCCTTTTAGTTTTGTCCAGGCTTCTCCTCTCTTTTTAGAAGAGGTTATTGCTCTAATAGATAATGTTTTTTTAGCAACTTCTTTTTTAATTCTCTTTATTTCCCAACTCTCAAAGATATCATAGCTTATTCCAGTTGCACCTAAGATACAATATTCCTTATATTTTAATGCTTCTTCAAAGAGGAGCATCAATCCTTTTTTTCCTTCATAAACCTCAACTGAAAATTCATTTTCAGTTGTTTTTTCAATTTTTTTTAAATCTACAATTAAATTTTTAATGAATACTTCCTGATCTTTAAGGGGGCTTAAGAGATGAATTGCATCTGCTGCAGAGAAATATTTTTTATTATCTTTTATCATATAATTAATTAATCCTTTTTTTAATAAGTTATCAACAATCTGATAAACTAAGGTTCTATCAAGACTTGTCTTTTTTGCTAATTCTGAAGCTTTAATTGGATCTCTTTTTAATAATTCCAAATACACTTTGGCTTCATTACCTGTTAATCCTGCTTTTTTTAATTTCTCATGAGTACTTAGCATCACATTTTTTAAATTTTGAAAGCTTATAAATGTTGTTAGTTAAAATTACAACATAAATTAATATACTAAAATGGGTTTAGTTATAAATTGAAGAGATTATACTATGGTGAGTGAAGATACGAGTTTGTTTACACAACAAAGAATAGCTGAAATATATGTCCAATATAGCAAAAAATACCATAATTATACTAAGGCTTTTGAAGATTTTGTAAATATTGTTCCAAAAGAGAGTAATGTTCTTGAAATAGGTGTTGGAAATGGCAATTTTACAGAAAAACTTATAGAACATAAATATGATGTCTGTGGAATTGATAGATCGAAAAAAATGTTAGATCATGCTTCAGAAAGAGTTAGATCTGTGTGTGTACAAAGTGATCTTCTAGATTATATACCAAATGATACTTTTGATATTATTTTTTCTCATAGTGGGGGATTTACTTTTAAATCTGGAAGATTTGAAACATATTATCAAGATCCTGAAAAATTAAAAAAGGCATTGTATAAAGTATTTAAGCTTTTAAAAAAAAATGGGCTATTTCTTGTTAATAAACATAAACAAAAAAATATAATTAAATTTAGTAAAGAAATTACCTTAAAGATAGACTATAAACTTCTAGAAGATTTACAATACCATACTTATACTCTTTCTGATCACGGAAAAAATATTATATTAAAAGATAAAAGATTATCACTTTCTAAAAAAAATTTAGAATTATTTAGTTATTCTTATTTTACATGGGATTTTTGTAGTTCAAATAATTGGATAATTGGAAAAAGAAAATGATAAGGCAGATAAAAAAAGAATTAAATGAATTTAAAATAAAATTCGATTCACAACTTTCTGGAGATTTAGAACATACAATCAGCATAGAACCTAATGAGGAGTTACTTGAAATCTTTAGAAATTTAAAATATTATGTTCTTAATGGCGGTAAAAGATTACGACCTTATATTTTGTATAATATGAATAAAGATTTTACTAAATTTGAAAAGTTATGGCCCATCTTATTTGCATTTGAGATTTTACATAATTCTACTTTAGTTGATGATGATATCCTAGATCAACATGAGGTTAGAAGAAATCAAGAAACAATTTTAAGTATTTATAAAAAAATAAAATCTAATAGTGAATATTTTACATTACTTAGTGCACATATTCTTCGTGATATGAGTATTAATTTAATATTAAAATCTAAAATATCAAAAGATTTTAAAATTGAATGTTTATCTGCTTACGAAAATATTTGTTATAGCATTGACAGAGCACAAGTGTTAGATCTAAAATGGAGAAATAAGCTAGATATAAGTGAAGAGGATTATCTTAATAAAGTAAATTTAATTTCAGCAAAATTTATTGCATATATGTTTCAATTATGTGCTCCAAAAAATTTAAAAAATGAATTTTTTGAAATTGGAATATCTATTGGTATAGCTTATCAATTAGCAGACGATTTAATGGATGTTGATGATTTAAAAAAGAAAGGTAGAGCTCTTTATTCTGATATTCTTCAAGGCACTCCAACATTATTATCAATTTATACGTATAAAAAATTAAATTTTAAAGATAAAGAAAAATTTATAAATTTCTTTGGTAAAAAAGACATTTCTCAACAAAATTTAGCATGGATTATAAATCAATATAAAATTACAGGGGCTTTAGACTACTTATCTAAAAAGATCACATTTTATGTAAGTTCAGTTTATGAAAAATTGAATATAATTAACTTTCCTAGAGATCATTGGATTTATATCTTTCCAAAATACATTTTATCAAGGGATGAATAGAATGGAAACAAAGATAACTAAGAAAGAAATTTGGTCTTGGGCATTGTATGATTTTTCTAATTCTGCCTATGCTTCTTTAATTCCAGTTTTACTCTTTCCTTTATATTATAAGTCAATTATTTTAAATAATAATCCTAATGCAGATTTATGGTGGGGTCTTGCTGTAGGATTTTCGATTCTCCTTTCAGGAATTCTTTCAGTTCCGCTTGGTGCTTTAGCAGATGTTACAAAGAAAAGAAAATTAATTTTTGTTGTTAGTAGTTTATTCGCAGTTTTAGGAACGTTGTTTTTAGCATTTACTTCTCAATTACATCCGATTTTAGCAACACTGGTTTTTATTTTTACAAATATGATCTATAATGTTGCAATAACAATGTATGACTCTTTACTCTATAACGTTTCTTCTAAAGATACAAGCGGAAAAGTTTCTAGCCTTGGATGGTCTATTGGATATGTAGGGGGAATTTTATGTCTAATCTTAATTTATCCTTTCTTTAAAGCAGGAGTTAGTTCTCAATTTTATTGGATGAGTTTTATTATTGTAGCGTTATTTTATTTAATATTTTCATTACCTGCATTCATCAATGTAAAAGAACAAGAATTTACAAAATTAAGTTCACTAAAAGAAACTCTCACAAAAAGTATTAAAACAAATTTTGAAACATTTAAAAACTGGAGAAAGTATAAACACTTGTTTTTATTTTTACTTGCTTTTTATTTTTTAACTGAAGGGATTGCAACAATTATGTTTTTCTTTGCTTTATACACAAGTACCACCTTAAAAATAGAACTTACTAAAATTGCACTCATGCTTTTAGCTGCACAAATTATTGCTATTCCTGCTACGTTACTCGCTGGAAAGATAAGTAACGTTCTTGGTTATAAGAAAGTTTTAATCTTAACGTTATTTGGGTGGTGCTTAGCAACATTAGCAATGTATTTTGCAACATCATCATTTCTGATTTATGTGTTTATTGTTTTAGGTGGACTTGTTATTGGGGGAAGCCAATCTACAGCTAGAGCATGGTATAACAATATTATCCCTGATGAAAAAAGAAGTGAACTGTTCGGTTTTAATAGTTTTTCAAGTAAAATTTCTGCTACAATAGGTCCTGCTTTATTTGGAATTCTCTCTGTTAGTTTAAATCAAAGATTTGCTCTCCTTTCAGTATTACTTTGTTTTGTCCTTAGTTTAATTCTTTTTTGGAAAATAAAAGAATAATTTTTATTTTTTCATAAAGTATTTTCTTTAGGCATCTCTAAATTTTTTATAATAATTGCTCTGCTAAAATTATTTAAGGTATCTAAAAAGATTAAAACTTCAGATAAAATTTTATATTCTTCTAAACTATAATTTTCTGATCTTATACGATTAACAACAAGATATCTTTCTTGAATGAGTGTTTCAGGCATTACTCCTTTATGTAAAGCCTCAAATTGTTTATTAACAATCTTAAAAATGTCTTTGAGAGCAAGAATAACTTTAGGAGTGCATCCATATTTTTCAATCATCTCACCTAAATGTCTAAATTTATCCATCATCATATCTATGACTAAAGAAAGACTATAAAGTTGTTTTTTTTCTTCATGGCTTTTATTAGACTGATCGAGAAGTCTCATATAATAAGTAATAAATCTTATAATATTTGTATGTCTCTCATCAAGTTCTTTGACACTAAAGGGTTTATGTTGTTCTAAACTCTCAAGAAATTCATCAGTTGATTCTCTCCAGAGATAATAAATTCTTTTTTCTATTTTTTCAAGTTCATTATTAGAACACGTAATAAAACAATGAATCTCTGTGCTATTTTTTGTTTGACTCACAATCTCCATACCTATAAAACGGGCAACACCCAATTTTATAAGTGAAATAAGGGGCCGATAAATTCCTTTTTTATCATCATACATTTCTAAAGATTGATAGATTAATTTTATTTTAGTATATCCTGAAAAATAAAGGGTGTCTAAATATCTCTTAAACGTATGTAAATGAAAATTTGTAATGTTGATGGTTATCTCTTTTTCTTCTTGATGAGGTTGTTCCACATGAAAAGAAATTTTTTTATTTGAAGGTAAAACTTCAAGTTCATCTCCTTTTTTTAAATGATGTTCTTTAACCCACTTAATAGGAAGTGAAACCATTAATGTAGAGGGTCCAATTTGAGCTATTTTTCTTTTCATAAGTTAAAGGTGATAACAGATTATATAAATCTAGCTAAAAATTATAATCTTATAAGGGATAATTATAATTTAATTAGAAAATATATATACTCATTTATAAACTAGTTTCATCTCTGTCGGAAAAATTACAGCAAAGTAAAAAGAATTTAGTTTTAAATAAAATGCTTATTCTAATTCTTGAAAGAAAAAATTAATTTTTTTAATTTCATGAACCATAAGGGGAATAAATCTCTTAATGTTCTTTGAGAAATTATTTTTAAAATCCTCTGAAAATCTTCGATAATCTTGAAGATCTTTAGTCTCAATAATAACAGAAAAGGTATATTCACCAAAATATTTAACGATGAAAAGTACATTTGGGTTTGATGCAAAATATTGAAGTAGTTTAAGTTCCAAATCTGGAGTGAGATGATTAATTTCTAATAAGAGTTCATATTGAATAAACATTCTTTCATTAAGCAGATACATATACCCACGAATTATTCCATTTTCTTCTAAATATTTTTTTCTATGGATGACTGTTTGTAATGGAAAACTAATTTTTTTTGCAATTTCAACAACAGTAGTCATTGGGTCATTACTTAACTCAAATAAAATTTTTTTATCTATTTCTTTAATTTTATAGTTTTCTTTAGATCTCGAATGAAAACCCCTATTCTTAGTCATTATTTGACGTGGTGCATCTATTAAATAATCACGAGGAAATAATCGTGTATCTATCATCGGAAGAGTTATTTTATGATTAATTAAATGGGGAAATTTAGTAAATATTTCAGATAATTTAATATCAATTTCATGTAAATTAGGTCCCGCTATCCCAAAATAAAGATCATAAACTCCTTCACAAGTCGTTACTTGGGCAATATCTTTGTTATTTGTTAAATAATTAACAAATTCATCTATTTGATCTCTTGATGCAGGATTTAAGGAAACAAATGTTTGTGTCGGTACAATTCCGAAATTAGAAGAATCTATAATGGTTATAAACTTAGTAATTATTTTCTTATTTATGAGTTTATCAATTCTTTTTTTAACTGCTTGCTTGCTTAAATGAACTTCTTTAGCAATTTTACTATGAGGTGTCCTAATACTTTTATCTAGTTCATAAAGAATTTTAAAATCAGTTTTATCAAGTTCAGGTAACATTATACCAGAAATGAGATTAAAACGTTTAAAAAGTTAACTTTCTATGCAATTACAATTTTAATAGGAGATTATGAAGTTAAAGTCTAGTATTATAAAAAATTATAGGATGCTAACTAAAATTATAATATTATAATCTATTATTATAATTTAATCAGAGAATATATATTGTCAGTTTACTTCATCATAATAAGATTAAGATTTAGTTGTGAAAAATGTTATCTACTCATTAAGAGTTTAGAACTCTAGTTTCTCACAGCTAAATTGTAGATTGGAAACGTAAGGAGATAGTGTGAACTATGTTAAATGAAAAAACCATCCCAAAAGATATTCCGCTTGAAGAAAGAGAAGGAATACAAATCTGTAAATTGCAAAGAACAGATAGAAATTGGACGTTCTGTTTAGATAACAGAAGAGATTGTGGTTATCTAGATATAACTGTTCTCAGTCAAACTCCAGAAAAAATAGAAGGGAGAGATGGAAGAAAAGGATTCTATCTCTGTTCTCTAAATTGTAATTCTTGGTTATATAAAAGCGAGGAAAAATATGGAACTTAGTTCATTAATCTACCTCCTCCCCCCATTTATAGCAATTTTACTTGTAATAATAACAAGAAAACCCATTTTATCATTAACAGTATCAATAGGGAGTGGATTATTAATTTTATATGGTTTCAGTTTTAGCCTTCTAAAAAATACCTACACAATATTAAAAGAAGTAGGAACTGATTCCTGGAATATAAAATTAATTTTAGTATTAATCGTTCTTGGTGGATTTATAGGTGTCGTAGAATATGCGCTTCAAAATAAGAATATCAAACTAACAAAATTCTTTCAAAGTAAAAAGAAGGTATTATTTATTGGTTGGCTCTCAGGATTATTATTATTTATAGATGATTATTTAAATATCCTTCTCAATGGAGTATTTCTCAACACAATAACAAAAAAACATAGAATTTCAAAAGCAAAAATAGCATTCATCATCCATTCTTTAAGTATTTCTGCTTGTGTTCTGATTCCTTTCTCAACTTGGACAGTATATATCGTAAGTATCATAAAAAATCTCAATTTAGAAAATAGTTATGGTATATTCATTAAATCTATACCCTATAATTTCTATGCAATAAGTTTGGTATTCATAACACTTGCAGTAATTTTATATGAAATAAATTTACTTGGAATGAAAAAAGAAGAAGAAATACAAAAGACAGTAAAAAATGAAAAAAAATACAAAGATGAAATAACATTAAAGGAAGTTTTATTTCCTGCATTTTTATTAGTAATAGTCTCTCTAATAATTCTTTTTGGAAGCATAGTCATAAAATCAAAAAATGTTGGCCTAAGTTATGAAGTAATAGCAAGTCTAAATGTAGTAGATATTCTTCTTTATACAGGAATAATAAGTACAATAATTTTATTTGTTTACTACCTCAAAAAAAAGATAAAAATACAACAACTTTCAAACTCATTTTTATTCGGATCAAAACAAATGTTCCAGTCAATAGTAATGCTGTTTCTCGCTTGGATCTTAGGAAATTTAACACTTAAATTAAACACAGCAGCAATAATTATAGATCTTTCAAAAGGTTTTATGTTAAGTAGTCTCTTAGTCTTGGGAATCTTCATTATCACTTCAATGCTCGCATTCATGACTTCATCATGGGCTACATTTGCAATTGTTATTCCTATATTTCTTCCCTTAGGAATAGCCAATAATATCAATCCAAGTTTAATCATAGCAGCGATAGTTTCAGGTGGAATTTTTGGAGATCATAACAGTCCAGTATCATCAACAACAATACTGACAAAAGTAGCATCAAAAATTGAAATTACAAAACATTTCAAAACTCAACTACCGTATAGTTTGATCGCATTCATCATCTCAAGTTATCTATTTTTATTAATGGGAGGAAAGGCATAATGACAGAACAAGCAAGCAGTATAGGAATTATCGGAGAACCGACGTTTGATGAAAGAAATGAAAGAATAAAATGGTTTTTAACAACACCAATATCTTCTGAGCAAGAATTAGAAAAAGAACTCAGAAAATTTAAAGAACTTATAAAAGAAGAAGGAGTAAATAGGGTAACAGCAAGAGTATTTCTAGAAAAGAAGTTGTCAGAGTCTGCTCAAATTAAAGAGTATAAAGAAGCTGAAATTACTCTTAACGGGAAATTTAATGATTTCAATTTAGTTTACCTTGGGTTGAATACCAAAGAAAGAAAAGAAAGTAGATATTTAAGAGAAGCAGAAGTACATGCTGCAAAAATGATTGACCGAGAAGAGAAAGATACAAATTATAATGAATCAATAGAAAGACAAATAAAAAAGAATATTGAAATTAAGGTTGGAAATATTTTAGATGTTGATGTAACAAATATTCTTGAACTCTATAAGGAAGCGTATAAAGAGAGGTACACTTTTGGATTAAATCATGAAAATATAAGCTCCTTATTAAACAATAAAAATAATATAAAGGCAATTGCAGTTGATAGAGATAAAGTTGTCTCAATAGGTGTTGCTGAAGTCTGTAATGTAAAAGTAGGAAATGAAAATTTCAGGTTCGCAGAACTAAGTGATGCTGCAACATATAATAACTATTCAAAACAAGGGCTTTATGGCGCAACATCGTCAGCTTTAATGAAAGAACTAGCTGAACAAGAAGTAGATTTGGTGTACGGTGAAGCGAGATCCGCACATATAGGAGTAAATATTGTGTGTAGAAGAACTGGAAGACGTTTTTCAGGATTATTACAAAAACACTGTAAGATAAGTGGACCAAAAGATTTCAATGAAATAAGTGATTATGAAAATCTAAATGTATGGGCAATAGAAAAAAAATCACTAAAAAATTTAGTGGAGGAATACAATGGAGACTAAAGAACTATTAAGAAAAGTTGTAAATATTTATTCTGTTTTTCCAAATGAAAAAGAGTTAGCTGAATTTTTAGAAAATCATCTTAGGGATTTAGGGTTTAAAGTACAGCGACAGCATATTGAAGAAAAAAGATTTAATATTCTCGCTGAAAAAGGAGAAGGAGAAAAATCAATTTTATTCTATGCTCATATGGATACTGTTCCGGTGTATGGTGACTGGAAAACAGATCCATTTACGTTAACAGAAGAAGGTGACATTCTTTTTGGAAGAGGAACAAGCGACATGAAAGCAGGAATTGTTGCAATACTTAAAGCAATAGAAAATAAAAATCCAAAGAATTTTAAAATAAAAATAGCTTTCGGCGTAGATGAAGAAAACATTTCAGAGGGAGGCCATGCACTAGTAAATAGTCCTTGGTGTAAAGATATCATAGCAGCAATAATTCCTGAAACAGGGTTAACTACTGAACCAAGTATAGGACCACAAGCAATAATTTTAGGAAGAAGGGGAAGAGCAGCATATAGTCTAAAAGTTCCAGGTTTCTCAGTACATGGTGCAAGTAGTGAAGGAGTTAATGCAATAGAAGAAGCTTCAAAAATAATCATGAATATAAAAAAACTCCCTTTAAGAAAACATGAAAAGCTTCCCCCTTCTAGTTTATTTATTAGATCTATAAACAGCGAAGCAGGATCTTTATCAATACCGGAAAAAACAGAAATAATTATTGATCGACATCTTGTTCCCCCAGAAACAAAAGAGACAGTACTTGAAGAAATAAAAAAGTTCATTGATGAATTATATGATTTAGAAATATTAAGTGTAGTAAATGGAAAAAAAGTAGAAGTAGAAATACAAAAAAGAAAAACACCTTACTTAGACCCATATATTACGGATGAATTTCACCCATTCACCCAATTTGTAAGTAAATTTGTAAAAGAAAAGTATGGAAAAGCAATTTATAGATATGGTCTTTCTGTGGCAGATGAAAATCTTTTTGGTTCTGTATTAAAAATTCCAACAATTGTAATTGGTCCACTAAGTGGAAATTGTCATTCAGCAAATGAATGGGTTTCTTACAGAAGTATAGAAGAGTTAAGAGAAATATTTAGTAAAATAATAGAAAACTTTCCGAGGTATTGTGAACATGACATTTGAAGATGTAGTAAAAGGCAGATTAAAAAAATTAGAAGACTTAAGAAGTGCAGGTATAAATCCTTATCCTTACAAATATGAACCAAAAGATCTAGCAGGAGAATTAACAAAAAATTATTCAGGGCTCAGTAGTGGTGAAGATTCTGATTACAAAGCAAAAGTAGCGGGAAGAATAATGACCTATAGACCAATGGGAAAAGTATCTTTCATGACCCTAGATGATATCAGTGGAAGAATACAATTATTTCTCAAAGAAAATAATATCAACAAAGAACAATATGGTCTGCTGAAAAAATTAGATCTTGGAGATATTGTAGGTGCAGAAGGAAAGGTATTCAAAACAAAAGCTGGAGAAATAACAATTAAAGTAGAAGATTACACCTTACTCACAAAAGCTATAAGACCTCTTCCAGAAAAATATCATGGATTAAAAGATATGGAAGCAAGATATAGACAGAGATATTTAGATTTAATCATGAATCCAGAATCAAGAGATGTTTTCATAAAACGTTCAAAAGCTATTACTGCAATGAGAGAATTTTTAGACGGAAATGGATTTATGGAAGTTGAAATTCCAACACTACAACCAGTTTATGGAGGAGCATCAGCAAGACCATTTAAGACGCACCTTAATGCACAAGATAGAGATTTATTCTTAAGCATATCTCCTGAACTTTATCTTAAAAGACTTTTAGTTGGAGGTTTTCCAAGAGTTTATACTATCTGTAAAAATTTTAGAAATGAGGGTATAGACAGGACTCATAACCCAGAATTTACAATGATGGAATGTTATCAAGCATATGCTGATTACAATGACATGATGGAATTAACTGAAAATATGTACGCTCATATTTTTCAAAAAGTAAATGGTACAACAAAAGTGAATGTGGGTGAGAAAGAATCTAAATTTGGAAGTGTAGAGATTAATGTTGCTCCACCTTGGAGAAGAGCAAAAATGTGTGAAATCATAAAAGAAAAAACAGAGGTAGATGCTGAAGACAGAGATGCAGATAAGATTAGAGAACAGGCAAGAGAAAAAGGATTATTAAAAGAAGATTTTTATAATCAATGGACAAAAGGTGAAGTAGTACTTGCGCTCTTTGAACAATATTGTCAAGACTCTTTAATACAACCAACATTTGTGATAGACCATCCAATAGAGAGTACACCTCTATGTAAACCACATAGAGTTCATCCTTGGTTAATAGAACGTTTCGAACCATTTATTTATGGTATGGAAATAGGGAATGCCTATTCAGAATTAAATGACCCTCTTCTCCAAAGAAAATTATTGGAAGATCAGGGAAAACAAAGAAATAGCGAAGAAGCACATCAGATGGATGAAGATTTCTGTACAGCAATAGATCATGGAATGCCCCCAACTGGAGGCCTAGGAATTGGTATTGATAGGCTTGTGATGTTGGCAACAGGAACCACTTCAATTAGAGATGTGATCTTATTTCCATTTATGAAGGAGGAATTAAAATGAAAAGTAAAACAGAACTTGTAGAAGCATTAAAAAATATAAAAAATGAAATAGGATCCGTAACTGATTTTGATCTAAATAAGACAAAGAGTTATATTTTTGATTTAAGCGAATGTAATGAAGAATTAGATAAACTTAATTTAGATTACACTTTTTTATTTAGTAAGTATATCTTTAATAAACTAAAAGAAAATTCAGCAAGGTATGGTATTGGAAAATATAATGAAGATCGAATAATTTACAAAAGAAGTAATCTTTTTGATCGAAATGATAATAATGGTGCAAGAACGATACATCTCGGAATAGATGTATGGGTAGATCCAGGAACAAAAATATTTGCGCCTTTAGATGCAAGAGTACATAGTTATCATAATAATGTGGGTTTTGGAGATTATGGTCCAACAATTATTCTTGAACATCAGGTAAAAGATATTAATTTCTATACCTTATATGGTCATCTTAGTCTTGATTCTCTTGATGGAATAAAAGAAAATAAAGTTATTAAGAAAGGTGAAGAAATAGCAAGAATAGGTAATGAAAAGGTTAATGGAAGTTGGCCAGCGCACTTACATTTTCAAATTATTAGAGATATGGAAGATAAAAAAGGAGATTTTTATGGGGTAACTTCTCATCTAGAAAGAGAAAAATATTTAGATCTTTGTCCAGATCCTAATCTTATTTTAAAAATAGACAAATTAAAAGCCACCAAATAGTAAATCAAGAAATAGAATTTCTTTGGAATAAAATATCATTAAAAAAAGAAAGTTTACTATTATTACTATTTAGTTAGATCCAATAAAAGATTTTTTATACTTTTGTTGTTAGTTATTATATTATGGCAAAAGATTATTCAGTTAATGAATATTCTAAAACTAGTTTTAGTGATGAAGAAATAAGTTTTTTTATTGAGAATAATATTTCACCAGATATTGCAAATGCTTATAGAAAAAGAGAACTAGGGTTATATTATAATGATTGGGGAAATGTTATAAAAGATTTATTTACAAAAAAAATAAGCCCAAAAACAGTTAATAATTTTGATCAAAGATTTAATATTTCAGATATTAAAGAAGCAATGCAGTTAAAAGTTCATCATTCAATAGCAAATGCATACCATTCTTCTTTTGAATGGAATGATATAATTTTTGATTTTGAAGAGAATAAAATATCTTCAGATCTAGCAAATAAATACGTTCTTTTTAATGAACATGAATGTAATAATAAAAGTGATGTTTTTTTAAATAAATGTAGTTGCGGAGAAAGGTTATCTATCTTTCAACCTAAACATATTGTAAAATTAGCTGAAAAAAATATTTCAGTAGAATTTATAAAAGAAGTTATGAATAATTTAAATCCTGAATTAAAAAAAAGTTTTCTCAAAGGGTATAATAATTGGATTGCTGAAAATGCTTTAACAGCAACGTATATAAAATCAAGTTCTAATCTTGCTGAATCATGTAATGATCTCTATGAACAGGCAAAAAATTTATTTAAAATACCTTCAAAAGATAGATTTTGGTATTCTTCTAATAGCGCTGAACTTATCTATGGAAGTAAACCAATGCATGAGATAAATGCAGAAATATTTAGATCTTTAAATGTTCAAAAGGGAGATGATGAGGAGTTCTATAATCAAGTAAAAAAAGGGAAATATATTATTAACAAAGAAAATTTTCAGATAGTTTATAATTCAGATCTTAAAGACTTAGAAGAATTAGAAATTTCATTTGAAAAAATAAAAGAGTATATTGATATCGCAAATAACAATGGAGGAATAAGTATTTCAGCAGAGGATGTTTTGTTATTATCTCGTGCAGGTATTTCAACAGTAAAATTTGATGAAAAGATAACTAATTTAAAATCATTAGTAAATAAAGAATTTAAGATATATAGAAAAGATTTTACAAAAAAAAGTTCAGTTAGTGAAATCGAAACAAAAAAAGGGTTAGGTGTTTCAGCAAGAGATATAACTTGGATAATAAAAGAAGAAATAGAAGATACTACAATAACACATTTTAAAGAATTTCATAGATTTGCAGAAATTATTTATTCTTCAATTGCTAAGTCTAACGATGCTTTTGGAATGGAGAGATTAGATAGAAAAACTACTGTATGGGAACTTAGACATTTTATAGAAGATAATTTATTACTCGATAGGATAAATTTTGAGAATTTTCAACAAGAAGATAAATACTTAGAAATTGTTCTTAGTAGAGAACAGATGCGTGATAGGGGTATTTTAGAGATTGATAATTCAATATTTAATCATGAAATAATGCCTTGGAAAGAAGAGGAAATGAGAGCTGCTGCTTATGAAATTGCAGGAGATAAAGTAAGAACAAAAGAAAGAGGAGGAAAATGGAAACTTATAGGCTTTGGATCTCGTGGTTTTGTTATCTATGGAGAAAATAGTGAGCTAAAGCATAAAATTGTTTCAAAATATATGAGTCGTAAAGCAAAAGGAGAAGAAGCAAGAATATTATATCACCTTGAAGAATTTTACAAAAAAGAGAAATTAAAAAATGTAATAAATCTAAGTTCTTTAAGAGATTATATTATGAAAACTTTCTTTCCAGGTATCCCTGAAAGAGGACTCCTCTTAGAATATGTGAAAGGAGATAATCTTGAAAATATTTTACAAGACTACAAATCAAAAAGTAATAATCTTAATCCTGAAAAAATAAAAAATTATTCAAGAGGAATATTAAATGGGATTCAGGAACTTTTTAATGCAGATGTGACACACAGAGATTTGCATCCAGGTAATATTATCATAAATGAAGAAACTGAAAATCCAGTAATAATTGATCTTGGAATTGCAAGAATTGAGGATGAATCTTATCCTGTTGATCCAAAAGATTGTAGGAGATATGGTGGTTTTGATGACTTATTTTCTTTTGGGTTGCTTGTGTATAAAATTGCAACAAACAGACATCTTTTAATGGAATATAGTGCTAAAAATAAAGGAAAAGAATATGAAAATCTGGAAAGTTCCTTAAGACTTTCGTTAAGTACAGGAGGTAATGCTTCTTGGATACAAGCTCATAAGAATGAAATGCTAAATAATGATGGATCTTTGAAAGAAGAATATTCTCAGTTTATTCATGAAAAATTAAGAAATGAAAATTTAGATTACTTGAAGGACATCATTGAAATCTCTTTGGGAGTAAGCGCTTATTTAAACAAACATCTTTCAGATGAAAATAAATTAACAATTGAAGATATGAACTCAGGAAAAAAAATAAGTTATGAGTTAATAAGACCTATAAAAGAGAAATTATTTGGAGAACTTTTAGATTATCTAAAGTGAGTAGAAAAAATGAATAACCAACTAAATGAAGAACAAAAATTTAGAATATTAAATGAATTAGGAAGAGTAAGGATTGAAATTTTTGTTGAAAGATTATGGGATAAATGGGCACCAATATTTTATACTAAATTGGAGTTTGAAACAATAATTAAAAGTTCTGAAAATCTTGAAGAAAAAATATTTTATACTGCACTGAGGGTTAAGAGAATATATGAAAGGGAAGATAATAAAAATAGTTTAATAGATTTAAAAAATTATAAGATTAAATTAATGGATTATATTTTTGACACTTATTTAGATTTTCTTCCATTAAAACTTATTAAAAATAAAAAAGAAATATCTAAAGAAGATAAAACTATTAATGAGAATTTTATAAAACTTGCATTAACAGATAACTTAAAGTTAAGGGATATTTATAGTTATTATTGTTTTCATAACTTTCACAAACAAGAGCAACTTAGCGAGTTTATTAGATCTTTTGGGCAATTATCTATAGATTATCCAAAAAGATTTATAGATTTATGCAAACAAGGTATATCAGATGAAGTAAATATAATTCGTCAAATTATTGCCCACAATTTGGGGTTAATAGTAAAATTAGATAGAGATTTATATGTTAATCTTTATAAAAAAGCCATATCTGACAATGAGAGTGATATTTCCCGTGCAGCTGCTGTTTCTCTTGCTGCTTTTGCTCCATTAGACCCTGATGTGTTCACTGCAACATTTGAAACACAATTAGGCATCCTCACAGGATACAATGGCCTAAAGCCATTAACAGACAATAGAAAAAATTTAATTGATATAGACGATGAAATTAATTTAGATGCTATAAAAAGAGGTACATTTCATAGTTTAGAATATCTCTATTTACTAAGTGAAGAAGAAGTTGTTCCACAAATACAAAATACAGAATACGAATTTCTAAAAGAGTATCTCAATTCAAAATATATTTTTGAAGAAAAGAATAATCTAAAAGAGGAAGCTCAAATTACAGAAGAATTAAAAAATTTAATAAAAAAAGAAAATAAATATAAAAAAGCAAGAAAGGTACTTGAAAAAGGACAGGCAAGAGATCTAGATGAACTTATTGAATGTTCAGAATTTTCAGCAAATAAGGGGGATCTTTTCTTAAAAATACTTGGTTCAGGCGTATCTGGAACAACGTACAAAGTATATTGCACTGATTTAAATAAAGAACGAGCAATAAAAGTTCTTAAAGAAGAAATTCCTACTCAAGAAGCTAAGTTATTAGCAGAATTAGATCATCCAAATATTGTAAAAGTCTATTATTCTGGGAAAAATTTTGTAACAAGAAACAGAAAACCAGTATATGCAATCTTAATGGAGTATGTTGAAGGAAAAACATTAGCTGAAGTAATGAAAGAAAATCCTAAAGGGATAAAAGAATACGATAGAGTAGACAGTTATTTTTTACAGTTAAGTGCAGTAGTAAACTATCTTATGTCAAAATCAGTAACTCATGGAGACTTAAATTTAAATAATATAATTATTACTAAAAATAAAATAGATAATCTAAATTTTAACCTTGAAGATATTCATAGAGTTGAGAGAATAGAGGATAAATATGAGTATTTAATTTCACTAAGGGGTATAAAAAATCCAGAGTTTATAAAAATATTTGACTTTGGAATAGCTAAAAAAGATCAAACTAAAGATTTAGAGAATAATAGAAGATATGGTGGGGAAAATGATTTACAGTCTTTAGGACAAATAATGTATAAGATAATAACAGGAAAAAATCTATTTAATGCAACTGAAGATGTTACAAATACCAAGATTGCAGATACAATTAAAGAAGAGAGAAAAAGAATATACAACGATTCTAAGTTGTTTAATGAAAAATTAGAGGAAATAGAAGAGAATACAAAAGAATTTCCAAATCTTGTTAAACCACTTTTTTTAATAAAAAATAAAGAAGAATATCAAGCATTCCTAAAAGAAAAAATATTCTGGATTAATCAAAATTATTTTGGACATGAGCTTTGAAATATTTCTTTCAACAAGAAAACTATTTATAGAAGTAAGTTCAAAAAAATATATGATTAATATCCTAGATTTTATTCTTCATATAGATAAATATCTCAATTATTTAGTACAACATTTTAACGTAGGAATATACGTAATCTTATTTTTAATTATCTTAGCAGAAACAGGATTCGTTATAACTCCATTTTTACCTGGAGATAGTTTATTATTTGCTGCAGGTGCTCTTGCTTCTTTAGGAAATATGAATGTTTTTTTGTTATTATTTCTTCTGAGTTTAGCTGCAATTCTAGGAGATACGTTAAACTATAGTATTGGAAGATATGTAGGAAAAAAAGTATTCAAAGAAAAATCAAAATATTTTAAAAAAGAATACCTCATTAAAACTGAAAAATTCTATGAAAAATATGGAGACAAAACAATTGTTCTTGCAAGATTCATGCCAATTATAAGAACATTTGCTCCTTTTGTAGCAGGAATAGGAAAAATGAACTATTTTAAATTCTTAACATTTAATATTTTAGGTGGCATTTTATGGGTTTTTTTATTTGTATTAGCAGGATATTTTTTTGGAAATATTCCTTTAGTAAAGAACAACTTCACTTTAGTTATTATTGGAATAATTATCTTATCAATTTTACCAGGAATAGTTGTTTATCTTAAAAGTAAATTAAATAAGAAGAGTTCTAAAGGAAATGCTCATTTATTACTTAAATCTGCTGGAAGTTCGAAGATCAGTGATCAAGAAGCTAAAATTCTAAAAAAAGAACTGAAAAGTGGATGGAAAAATTGGAAAGGAAAGTCTGTCTAAATTCAGATTTTTTAACTCATATTCTAAAGATAAAAAGGAAGGAAAAACTTTTGATTTTAGAGATATTATTATGGGAAGTATAACTCCCTCCAAAAAAACAAGTTTAAAAACAATGAATAAAAAAGATTTTGAGAGAATGAGGGGAATAGAATTAAATAATTAAATATAAAATAATATAGTCGACCAAAAAAATAATCCAATTCTTAGAATTTTTGTTGTCGACTAACAGTAAACCACAACATAACCTAAAGACTTTTGTGGTTTGCTATATCTCTATCTTGATAACAACCTTAATCTTCTCTCTGCGATTTTAAGACTCATTTCTTTATTACTCAATTTAGATTGTTGTAAACATATATTATAAAGGGTATTATAAGCATAATTTCTGCCTTCCGCAAAACCCATTTGATAAGCAGTAGAATAAATTTCAATAGACATCTCAAATTTTGTTCTTTCAGAAGACATCTCTAGACCTCTGAGCTCTTGCATTGCACAATTTGAATAGAGTCTTGCTCCTTCTGCTAAGGAAATTATTGTCTCAAGTTCAATTGGTTCTTCATTATCTTTATTGGTCATAGAATGAGATAAAAATTTTAAGGTATTAACTTAAGTGGTGGATTTTCCACAACATTTATAAGCATTCTAATTATTATTTTTATTATGGATAAAGAACTACATGAAGTATTGAAAGATTTAGGGTTTAAAGATAAGGAAATAAAGATCTATCTTGCTCTATTAAAAGAAGAAAGCCTTACAGTCTTACAAATAGGTAAAGAAGCAAGAATTGATAGAACAACAATCTATGATGTTTTAGAACGGTTAATTGACAAGGGGGTAGTTTCTTCTTCAGTTAAAAATAAAACAAAATATTTTACAGCATTAAATCCAAATGAACTTCTAATTCATTTTAAAGAAAAATATTCTTCTTTAGAAAAAATATTACCTGAATTAAATAAATTATCTACAAAGTCTAAACCTAAAATAAAATTTAATCTATTCCAAGGTAAAGAAGGACTAAAGAGCGTCATTAATGAGCTTATTGAAGAAAAGACAGATTACAAAGTGATTGGTATGAAAAAAGAATATGAGGAGATCCTAAGTTATTTTACTAAAAATGCTCTTCTTAAATTGAATCAAAGCAAGGTAAAAGAAATTGCTATTGTTGGAAAAGAGGCAAAATTTAAAAAGTTAAGAAATGGAATTTATAGATATTTAGATGAAGCTTTACTTTCACCAATCACAACATTAATCTACAATGATAAAGTGATTTTCTTTATTTGGATAGAACCTTACTTTGCTTTATCTATAGAAAATAAAGAGTTTAGAACAAGTCAAGAAGAATATTTTAATTTGTTGTGGAAGTTAGCAAAGAATTCTTAAATATCAACTAAAACGCGAGACATCCATGTATCTTTCTCTTTTTTAACTTCAAATTCATGCATCGTTATTGCTTTTGCATCGTTTCTTAATTCATGGACCTCTCTTTTAATATAGTCCCCTTCACAGGTTGCAAGGAGTTCATATTGTTTATTTTTATGAAGAATAACAACATGAAACTTATTAAATAAAAATCCTTCTGTGTCTTTTACAAAAATAAGTTCTGATAAAAAATCATAAAGTAAAGTTTCTATTTCTTTAGCTTCTAGAACAATCTCAAAATGTTCTTTTCTCTGGAGTGTTTCAGTATTAACCATAAGTTCTTCTAAAGCTAAAGCTGCATGTTCAAACATTTTTTCTAGAGTTTTTCCATATGCTTCAAAAAGAACATCTGCAGTATGAGGAAAAAATTTATACTTCATCTTCTTTAATATTCCTCCGTTCTACAACAATATTTATCTGAACTAAAGTTCCTTCTCTATCTTCTTTAATAAGGATATTTCTATCAGTAATCTGTTTTACAATGTCTTTAATTTCATAGTGAGAATTCATCTTATCTCCAAGTAAAACTGTATTTAAAAGATATTCAGCACCTACTTGTTCAATAGTAATATTTTTCACAGTAGATAATAAAAAAAGTTCATTATTTGCCAAGTCATACAATCTTTTTAAGAATTGATATAATAAATTTTTTAGATCTCTTGATCTCATAATAATTGTCTTTGTAATAAGAAAGTCAATATCTTGGGTGTTAACAACTAAGTCAAATAAAGACAAAGAAATCTTTGAAAATGCAGCTTCAAGTGTTGGAGCTTTTGCCACAAGAGTAATTTCTTCTACGTGATGTTTAACCATTAAGATTGATCTTGTTTATTGGATTTATATATATAGCGAAGTTAATTGTAGTTACTAAAGAGTAATTAAGATAGGAACATTTTTAAAACCCCTTTCTTTCTCTTTTTTATGGGTTTAGGTTTATATCTACAGAAGAATAAAAGAAAGTTAGGATTAGCAATTTTACTTACAATTCCAACAATAATAACAGCTGAAACAAGCTTCGGTTTAGCTTCTAAAGTAGTAGGAATAACACTAAGTGCAACAGCAGAGAAAACCCATAGTAAAAATAAAGGACAATATTGGCAAGCAGTTAATGATTACAGGGCATTAGTTTCAAGAGTTAAAGAAGAACCATTTAAAGAATCTCCTTTAGAAAAAAGCGTTCTTTTTCCTGATAGTTCTCTTCTTGAATCTTGGCCTTTAACAAAAGAAAATAAGATAGAAGTTACCTCTGCTGAGGGTGAAGTGATTGCTTCAAGAAATGCAACAAGAATCTATGTTTCTTATCAAGATATTCCTCAAACAATAAAAGATGCAATTCTAGTAAGAGAAGACAGATCTTTTTTTAGTCATGGAGGAATAAACTGGAAAGGAAAATTAAGAATTCCTTTTCATTATTTAAAAAAAGGAAAATTGATTGGAAGTAGTGGAATTACTGAACAAGTAGCAAAATGGATGTTTACTCCAAAAGGAAAAATAAGACCAGAAAGAAAAGGTTTAGAAGGAATTAAGGAAAAAGTTTTAGAAGTAGTTTATGCAACTGAACTTGATTTGAGATATAGTAAAGAAAAAATTCTTGAATTTTATGTAAATAATGCGTATTTTGGAGACGGAAATTATGGAATTGTTACTGCAGCATCAAGTTATTTTGGAAAAGAGATACAACAATTAAGTTTACCAGAATCTTTATTTTTGGCAGTGTTAGTAAATAATCCTGGAAAAAATCCTAAAGATGAATCTGGTGTTATTTTCCAAAAAAGAGAATATCTTTCTTTTATAAATTCCTTACATCAAGATAAAATCTTAGATGATACACAATATGCAGAGTGTAAAACAGAAATAAAAATACTACCTGTTAAAAAAAATGCAAGAGAAATTCTCTTTCCTGATGCCTTAAGAATTGTCTATAAAGAATTATTAAATGGTGGGCAGGGAATAGATTTAATGGAATATATGACTCAGGAAAATCCAGGTTTTGGATTTAAAATAAATACATCTATAAATAAAGATCTAACACTAAAACTTAAAGCAGCACTTAAAAAAAAGCTTATATCTAAAAAAGATTTAGAAGGAGCTGCGGTAATTCTTAATAATGAAGGAAGAATTGTTGCAATTTCTGGAAGAAGAGATTTTAATAATTGGGGAGAAAGAAATTTAGCTACTGAAGCAATTATTCCTATGGCATCAACAATAAAACCATTTATGTATGCAATAGGATATGATCTGGGATTATTTAATCCAGATCAATTAATCACAGATAACTATGAAGATATAGAAAATCCTCCTCAAAATTGGGATGCAACATATGGAAGAGAACTAACCTTAGAAGACGCATTAACTGGTTCAAATAATATAGTTACAAGAAAAGTGTATGATGCGCTTCCCTTTGAACTTCTTTTAGACTATCTAAAAAATTTAGGGCTTGATGCAGAAGAATATAGAAAAGCAGGAGTAAAAGATGCAAATAATAATGCTCTTGGAAGTAGACATGCAACTCCGCTAGATGTTGCTGCTGCATATCTTGTTTTTAATCGAAGAGATGCCCAAGGAGATTATACTGGAGAATATCTTAAACCAAGAATAGTAACCAGTATAGAATTTAACGAAGGAAAAATAGAGCGCCCACGAGAAATACCAGTGCCTGTTTTTGATCAAGAAACAATTGTTGCAATAAGAAGAAGTTTGATAAGAGCAGCTCATAAAGTCATTGGAAATACTCCCTATACTCTTTTCTTAAAAACTGGAACCTATGATGATGTTGTCTATGCTTGGAATGCTGGAGGATTTATCTATGAAAACCAACCTTATTCTTTTGCTGTTGTTGCGATGAATGAAAAAGGAAAAAGTATGGGCAAAAGTTTGTATGCAGCACAGATTGTTAGTCCTGTTGTTAAGGAATTTTTCACAAGTCTTTCTCAAGGAATAAAATCAGCAAAGAGTTTTGCAAAAATAGAAGACAAAGAAAGAGAAAAAGTATGTGATGGTTATAATACTACAAAAGTAAAAGATATTCTTTCAAATGCAGAAGGAAGAGAACAAGTACTTGATGATTTTGGTGCATGTGCTGAAATCTATGAACTGGGAAGTGAAAAATGGGCTTTTTTTAAATTCTATCAGGCAAAAACACAAGAACTATTATATCAGGAAAGTTCAAAAATAGCTGGAGAAGAAAGTACAAATACACAAAGACAAAAAGCAAATACACTTAATCTCTATCAGGCTGTTATAAATGTCTTAGATACAGAAGATTTTTATTCTTTAGAAGCACAAAGAAATGTTCTCTATTTTCAAAAGAAGTTAAATTGATTTAGGAGAAAATAGATGGTTAGATTTGATAAGAATATCAAGAGTTTAATAGACAATCAACGGCGGCATCCATTAGTTTGTTTAAATTTTGTTTAACATGTTTTGCATCAAATTTTGGATTCCATTTATCTTCCCCTAAAATATCTGATACTATAAATGCTGAAGCAATCTTGACTTTTCTTAACTTAGCAACGGCAAACAATGCAGATGCTTCCATTTCTACTGTTTTGACTCCTTGTTTTTTATAATGTCTAACTTCTATTTTTGTCTCTCTATAAGGAGCATCTATTGTCCATGTTGTTCCTTGTTGAAATTTAAGACCTTGTTTTTTTATTGAATTTTTTAGGTTTTCTGTTAGCTTTTTATCTGGATAAGAATATTTGCCATGTGGAAAATAATGATAGCTTGTTCCTTCATCTCTAATTGCTTTATCACACAAGAATACTCCAAAATCCTGCAGCCCACCAGCAGAACCTATATTTAAAAATTTCTTACCCCCTAATGCGATTAACTCCTCTAAAACAGTTGTAGCATGCGGTGAACCTATTCCAGTCATCAAAACTACTCCAATATCACCATACTGATGAATAGTTATTAATCTATAATAATTTATTTTCTTTGAGTTAAACTTGCTTCTAAAATAATTTAGAATTCTTGGATAATAAATTAAAATATATTTTGTAGGTTTTTTAACCGGGCTTTTTTTTATTTTCTTCCAGTTAACATAGTCCTCTGGATTAAATAAAGCTACTTCTGCATGTTTATTTTTATATTGAGGATATACCATTATAATCAATAAATAATTTTCATATATAAAACTATTTGATGTTGATTTATCTGACGTTAACTTAACAGTTCAGAACTTAGTTAATTTTATAAACAAAGACCAAAATCTCAAGTAAGAAAGAGCCCGTAGCTCAGCTTGGTAGAGCATCTGACTCTTAATCAGATGGCCGCGGGTTCAAATCCCGTCGGGCTCGCCATTTATTATAAACTAAAAGAACATAAGTATATTGTTATAGTTCATTCCATTTAAAATCAAATGTTAAGCATCATTATCCCAACATTAAACGAAGAAAAATATCTCCCTTTACTTTTAGAATCAATAAAAAAACAAAACATAAAAAACTATGAAATTATCCTTGCAGATAATAATTCAAAAGATAAAACAAGACAGATAGCAAAAAAATATAAGTGTAAAGTAGTGAAAGGAGGTTTTCCAAGCAAAGCAAGAAATCAAGGAGCAAAATTTGCCAAAGGAGAATTACTCTTCTTTCTAGATGCAGATGTTTTACTTACAAAAGATTTTCTTAAAATTGCACTTAAAGAGTTTAAAGAAAGAGAGTTAGATCTTACCACTTCAAGGTTTTATCCAATCAAAGGAAATATTATTGATAAATTAGCCCATCATATTGCAAATCTATTTATGATTATTTCAGAAAAAATAAAACCATTTGGTCCTGGTTTTTGTATCTTAATAAAAAGAGAAGTACATGAAAAAATAAAAGGGTTTGATGAAACATTAGTCTTAGCTGAAGATCATGATTATTTAGAAAGAGCTTCAAAAGTTGGAAAATTTAGAATACTTAAAAATACAAAATTATTGATTTCTACAAGACGTTTTAAAAAAGATGGAAGGTGGAATACCTATATAAAGTATATAAAAGTAACTTTAAAATTATTAAAAGGTAAAAAAATAAGAAAAGAAGACAATGTTAAATATGATTTTGGGAAGTATAATGAATTTTAGAATCAGTCTCTTTTAAAATAATTAAACTTTTATAAAGTGTTTCTAATTTTTCTACAGTTTTATGAACATCAAAATCCTTACTTAAAGCAAGAGAAGTCAGAGCCATCTTCTTTCGTAAAGTTTCATCTTCTAATAATTTAATAATATTTTTTGCAAGAGCAGGAGGATCCCCCACTTGAGATTTTAACCCATTTTTTCCTTGAAGAATTAAATCTTTCATTGCTAATTTATTCACTCCTAAGAGAGGTAAACCACAAGCCATGGCTTCTAAAAAAGTGATGCCTTCAGTTTCTATCGTAGAAGCACTTACAAAGATTTTAGCTTTATTATAATAATCAACTAATTTTGAATTATCAACTGCTTTTTTCAAAGTAATATTCTTTGTTAAATGTAACTTTCTAATAAGTTTCAACAATTTTTGTTCATCTGGACCCCTCCCAACAATCCACATGTTTATTTTTGGAATTTTTTTAGAAACAATTTTAACAGCTCTAATTAAAACATCAATATTTTTTTCATAACTAATTCTTCCAATATAAAGAAGATCAACTTCTTTTCTCATCTCTTTTAAATAAAAATTATGAAGATCTACACCATTACTTATCACTTCAATTTTAGATTTTAAACCATTTTTTATAAGTTCTTTTTTAATAATCTCTGAAGGAGCAATAACAATATCACACTTATTATAAAAAAGATTTCCATATTTCCAAGCAATATGTTTAGCTTTTTTGTTCTTAATCATATGTGAAAATTTAGCATGTTTTAAAAAACCAGGAAGTAAGGTATGATATGTTCCAACTTTTGGAATATTTAAGAAACGCGCAATAACAAGACCATACCAACCAAGGAGAGTAGGTGTATGAATATGAATGATATCAGGTTTAAAGTTTAGAATTGTTTTCATACAATTAAAATATTTTGGTAAAACCATTTTAAAATCAGCATAATTAAAGAATTGTATGCCTCTGTAAAAAGAGATATTAATATTTTTACCTAAGTTAATGGGAGAATGATTTTTTAATTTAATACTAAAGATATGAATCTCATGATTTTTTTCAGCTAAAATTTTAGAACTATTGACAACTGAAGTAACAATCCCATTAATCTGGGGGATAAAAGTATCAGTAAATACAGCGATTCTCATTTCTATAAAAAAGAATCCTTAAATTTATAAAGCTGTTTAAATGGCGCTTCACAAAGTATTTAAGTAATCTTTAGAATAAGTTTTCATGGTTCTAAATATCCATCCTATGTTTGTGCATATTCCTGTTGCTTTTTTAACAATCTATTCATTATTTGAAATGATAAAATGGAAAAAGATTACAGAAAAATATTTTTGGTGTTATATTAAAGGTGTACTATTAAGTGTTGGGGTTCTTGGAGCTTTTGCAGCATTACAAACAGGAGAATTAGCAGGAGAACTGTATAAAACAAGTCCAATAAAAAAACTTGTAGAAACACACGCAACATTTGCAGCAATAACAACCTATTATTTTACAATAATTTTAATCCTTTATATAAGTAAATTTGTTCAAGGACATTTCAAAAATAAAAACATAGAAAAAACTGTAAAATTTTTAAACAAAGTCTATGTCTTTTTAATAGAAAGTTGGTTAAGTATTCTTCTCGGTAGTATTGGATTTATCTTAATAAGTATTACAGGAGCTCTTGGAGGAGCAATAGTATATGGTTCAGAAATAGATCCAGTTGTATCTTTTATCTATCATTTATTTCTCTAACTATTTATTAAGGAAGAAGTAATTTTAATGTTGATGCTTCTAATATTTTAAAAGTATCAAACAAAGGAACTGCTGAATCTTCTTGTGTAAGGACAAGTTGAAGATCTGTACAAGCAAGAAGAATATTTTCTGCTCCTTGGCTGATAAGTTTTTTTATAATAACTCTAAGGTTTTCCTTATCGAGGTCATTTACTTGGTTATTAATAATTTTGACAATAGTGCCGCTTATAGTTTTTTGATCTTCAAATTCTGGAAAAATTGTTTGTATGTTCATCTTTGAAAGTTCTTGAGAGTGAAGATTTTGTTGAATTGTTGTTGTTGAAGCAAGCAAACCAACTTTTCGAATATTTCTTTTAGACAATTCTTTAGTTGATTCTTCAAGAATACTTAAAATTGGTTTTTGAGATACTTTTCTTAGTTCTTTTATAAAAATATGAACTGTATTACAAGGAATAACAATAAAGTCTACTTCTGCATGATTCAATCTCTTTACTGCCTCAAGAAGAAGTTCTTTCATTTCTTCAGATTTTTGTCCAGTAGCAATTGAGTTCATAACAAGTTGAGGAACTGGGAGATTCAAAAGCAAAAGATCTGGTTGAAAATCTTTCTTTGTTACAAATGAATTATTAAGAAACTCAGTAAAAACAAAACCTGTTTTTGGACCAAGTCCTCCAATAATTCCAATTTTTACTGATTTTTTCAAGTCCATTTACTTAGAAGAGAAGATACCTATTTAGATATAATTGAATATTATTCAAATAATAAGCAAAAAATTTATATATTCTTGAAGATTATACAATTTTATGAAAGATATAACTCAAAAAATCATTAATTTATTTAAAGAAGGGTATTGTACGCCTCAGATAGCACAGATAGCTAAAAAACTTAATGAACCTTCTACAACCATTCATTATAATCTTAAGAAACTTGAGAAAGAAAATGTTATAAGAGCTTACAAAGCAGTTTTTGATTATAAAAAAATTAACGAAGGTTTTTGTGCTTATGTTTTTATCGAAATTAGTACTGAAGAGTATAGTGCTCCTGAAAAAATGGCAGAAGATTTAGCAAAACATAAAGAAGTAGAAAGTGTAGATATTTGTACGGGTGATTGGGAAATTATTCTTAAAGTAAGAGTAAAAGATCAAGAGGAGTATTATCAACTACTTAAAAATGTTATTTCAAGAAAAGGTATTGAAAAAATTAATACAATTACTTCCCTTAAACAAATAAAAACAGAATTCATAAAACTCTAAAATTAATCGTTTCTTCTTAGTTAAGTGAGGGAAAGTTATTATAGTCGACAAGCAAAGTATTCACTTCTTAGAATTTTTGTTGTCGACTAACAGTAAACCACAACATAACCTAAAAACTTTTGTGGTTTACTATATTAAAGAATAAAATCACCAAGGAATATCATCATCTGGAACAACTTCAAGTACATTATCTTCTGTTATTATATCTTTAAAAAGATCAGTAAGTAAAGTATAATCTTTTTCACTTCCTTTAGATCTCAAACTCACCTTAATTGCTTCTTTAAAGAGATCTTCTTTAACATAAGTATCTACCAACTCTAATCTTCGTTCTAAAGTTTTAGGATCAGCATAGGCTCTTTCTCTTTCAGCTTTAATCTCGTCCGGAATAAGAATTGTTGAGGTATCTATTGTTGTATTAAAGATATGTTTTCCAGTACTCATTTTATACATAATTTGTCCTAAAGACTGTAAATCATTTTCCCCACCATATCTCCTATTATCTTTAGGAATTGAATTTTTTTCATCTGTAGAGATTCCAAGATCAATAATCACTGCTCTATCTTTTAATTCATCAACAATAATATTTCCAAGCCACAAATCTCTATGATAAATTTCAGCTGTTTTCAATTCAAGAAGACCTTTAAAAATACCTGCAGCATATCTCAAGTTCTTTTCTTTACTAAACCTTTCTTTATCAAGAGTTAATAATTGGTATAAGGTTTTACCTTGAACATAATCTAACTCAATCATATCAACAAGTCCAAATTCAGTTTTTTGTTCAGACTGATAAAAATTAATAACATTTCTTAATGTTTCAGAATTACTTTTACGTAATTTATGTAATAATCTTAACTCTTCTTTTAGATTAAGAGAAAATTTATAAGCACTTTTTCTCGATTTATCAAATAAAACAACAGCATGATTTCCTACCCCTAATAAAGCATGTCTATAAATATCTTGAGTAATTTGAGGAGTATTGACTATTTTAGAAAAAACATGAAAAAGTTTTTCTTGCAGTTCTAAAGCAGTATTTTCTGGTTTTATTCCTAATTGATTCAAAATCGTTATCTCCGTACCATCAAATCCAAGATGATAGCGATGAGCAGTTTCAGCAGAAATTCCCATATCAGACATGGTACTTATTTGTATCCCATCAAATCTCAGAGGATAAGCATCTGCTAGTTTTGGACTTATTCTAAAATTAACTAGATATTTAAGATCTTGACCTGTAAATCTTTTATTAAAACGATGAACTACTGAAGGTTTAATTCCAGCAAGATAGAGTAAATCTGTTTCATCAAATCTAGAAGAATATTTTTTTGATTCATTAAGAGAAATTCCAGCTTCGGCTAATTTTACAACTGAGTGTCCAGAAAATTTTTGATCATATGCATTTGCCAGTTTTGGAGAAACATGTAATTTTATCAATTCAGAAATTTCTCTACCATTAAATCTTTTATCATACAACAAAGCTACATTATTGGGAACTTTTGGTTTTTTTAATTTTTTTATTAAATCTTTAATAATCTTATCACCTTCATCGTTCCAAGAAGCATTAACAACTTCATATTCTTCTAGATCTAGTTCATCTAATCCTATACAGAAACGAGGTTGAGGACTTAAGAAATCTTTGACTATTGTCTGACTTAATACACCAGCAAGTCCAAGAATATCAGACCCATCAAATCTTTGATCATAAGCATTAGCTAATGAAGGAGAGATTCCTGCTTCTAAAAAATCAACAAGATCAGAACCAGAAAATCTTTTATCATAGCTTAATATTCTTTCATTTGGAATATTCTTTTTTACTAAGTTTACAATATCTAATGAATTAAATCTTGGATCATAAGTTTTGGCTACTTCATAAGAAATTTTTTCTTTAACAAATTTAGCAATATCATAAGCGCTAAATCTAGGCATATATTTTTCAGCTGCTTCAGGAGAGACATCTGATTCAATTAATTTAAGAGCTTCAAATTTTTCAAATTTTTTTAAATAGTTTTCTAATTTTTCTTGAGAACAATTTTTATTTATAAGTTTAATAATTTGATAAGCATGAATTTCTGAATTATAGAGTCTGACTTTTTTAGGTGAAATATTATTTTTTTTAAAATCAATAACATCTGAAGCTTCGAATTTTTTCTGGTAACTATTTGCTTTAGATGGTGCAACGTTTGCTTCAATTAAATGAGTAATATCATATCCATTAAATCTTTGTTTATATTTAGCTGCAAGTTGAGGAGGACAATGAGCATGAAAGAGCGTACTAATATCAAAGACATCAAATCTTGGATCATATTTTAGAGCATCAAATACTGAAACTTGTTGACGTTCTAAAAAATCTAGATCATTAAGATTAAATCTTTTAGTATATTCTTCTGCTTTTTTAAATTCAATTTTATGTTCATGTAATTCAATAATTTGAGTTCCACTATAATCTAAAGGATACTTATTTGCTAATTCAGGTAATATTCCTTTTTCAAAGAGATCAATAATATCTTTCGCTTTAAATCGAGGATCATATTTTTGTGCGATATCAAGAGGAATATTTTTTTTAATTATGGCTTTAGTTTTTAAAATATTCAAATGAAACTTTTTTTCTCTAGACGTAGATTTCAATGACATGTTATAAGTAATAAAGTTCTAAAGATTTAAAAATTAATATACTAAAAAAATATTTTACATCTTCCTTTTAAGTTCTTAATTATTAACTTCTTATTAGTGGTAACAGAACAAAAACCTTATATATTCCTTACCCTTACAAGATAGATGGCTTTAGAATATAATCTTGAAAAAATCATAAAAGTAGCAGATGCTTTAAAACAAGCAGAGGAAAAAAGAATTTCAGTCTTACCTGAATCAGGAATAGATGGTTTAGAAACTGAAGAAGCAAGAAAAATGATTCTTGAAATTGGTGAAGGTGTTGGATGTGAAGAAAGATATATGCTTCAAGCTTTAGATATGATTTATCCAACTCCAGGTCAAATAAGTGAATTAGAAAAAAGATTTTCTTGTGAAACTGTTACAGAAAGACAAACAGTAATTAATAGAACATTTAGAAATAATATACAAAAAGTTAAAAACTTTTTACAGGATTTAAATGAAGAATTAAATCCCTATGGAGCAGAAATAAGACAACTTAGTCCTGATATTCTTCATCAAATAAATCCTCTTGTAATAAATGGTCCTTATCAAAAAAAAGGAAGATTCAAAAGCAGAAATTTTGAAGAAATGATCAACGATGAATCAACATATAATACATCTTGGGATTTTTCTTTAAAAGAATCTCCTTCAACTCAAGGAAAACATGATGATGACCCTCTTAATGGAGTGTATTATCGTCCAGATGGAGTAATCCTAAGTGTAGGAGAATTTAAAAAACAAGGAATATTTAAGAAAAAAAATAAGTGCTATGCGCATATAGAAATGATAGTAAATGGTAGAACCTTTACAGGCAGATACATGCGAGATGGAATGAAATTAATAGAAAAACCAGTAATTCTTCTAAAAGTCTATGAACCAGAAACACTGAGTTTAGTTTGTCCAACAATAGAAAGACACAAAGAAACAATTGAAAATAAAATAAAAATTTATTATTAGATATCAGTCAATTCTTCAGCAAAGTACATTAAACAATCTTTTTTTATATTTAAGACATCTGTTGTTGCCATTAAGATAACTGTTTTTTTCTTAGAAACTATTTCATTATCTTTAAGAAAGAGCCAATCTGAAGTAACATTTTTATCATTTTTAAGAACTTCTAAAGGACAATCAAGAAGTTTTGTTCGAGCAAAAGAAGTTCCAGAAGTCATAACTTTAAAATTAAAGTCTTCAAGATCAGGTATAATATTCAGTTCACAATCATCTCCTGTTGTTGAAAAATTAATTTTTTCTTTAATTTTTACTGCACAAGGATTTCCATAAATTTTACCTGGAGATACATGAATCTGAGTATTATTTAATTTATTTTCAAAAAACATTATAAATTTTTGAATCATGCTAATTCCTGCTTGATCTGCTTCTTGGGTAAGTCTTTTTCCACATTCTATTGTTAGCGAGGGAATACCCTTTCTAAAAAAATAAGAAGTAAGTACTCTTGGATTTTCATAAAATAAATGTTTGTCTGTTAAAAAATTAGCTAAGTCTAAAATCTCTTGATTTTTATGAGTAAAAACACTGTAGACAGGATTAGATCCACTATTATTATGTAAATCTAAAGCACCAAGAACACTATACTTTTTTAAAAGAGTATCCATCTCACATACAAGAGGATGATCTTTATCATTCCAAATTCTATTAAAATCTTCTTGTGAGTCTAGATATCTTTGACTAAATTTCTGTCCTTCTTTAGCAGCTTTAACATTTCCTAAAAAAAGAAGAAGGCTAAACTGTGAAATTAGTTCTCCTGAAAGTAATTTTTTCATAAGATCAAAAAGAACAAGATATCCAGTAGGTTCATTTCCATGAAGTAAACCTGAAATAAAAAGGTTTTTTTCAGAAGCGCCTTTAAGAACAAATAAGGTTGGTCCATGAAGTTGTTCAAGAAATTCTAAAGGGCTTTTATCATTAAGCTCTAAAGGTATTTCTTCTATAATTGTAATTTCTTTCATCAAAAGAACAAATAAATATGCTCTTTAAGTAATTTTTCATTAAGAAATAATGTTTAGAAAAATAATATGAAGTCTCTTTAATTCATAGGAGCATTATGCCAAGAGCAAACGCAAACTGTTTTGAGTTGGACTTCCCTTTTTTTTAATGAATTTTATAATTTAATTGGAGGAAGTTTTATTTAAATTCAGTTCTTTATTAATGAGAAAAAGCAAAAAATTTACTCGAAGAATCTATTTTTTCTATTTGGGTTTTATTTTCATTTGTTAAGATAAGAAGACCTAATTTATATCTCAAGGTACTTTTATATACTTGTAATCACCTAGATGTATCTATGAGTAACCAAATAAGTATAAAATTGCCAGATACACTCTTTAATTCAGCAAAAAACTATGCGGAATCTCAAGGGTTTACATCAGTGCAAGAATTAATTCGAGAATTACTTCGTCAAAAATTATTTGAAGGAGAGAAAATTAGTGGGATATATACTTCTATTACAAGTGAAAAGGCACTCGCAAAAAACTGGCTTTCTAAAGAGGAGGATAAGGCATGGGCTCATTTACAAAAGGAGAGATAGTGCTTTTTCCATTTCCTTACACTGACTTAAGTAATCGTAAACTCCGTCCCTGTTTAGTAATCTCTCAAGAGATGGGAGAGGACATTATTCTTTGTCAAATGACTTCTCAACAAACAAGAAAAGATAATTTTACAATAGAAGTTACATCAAAAGAGACCCTTAATGGGAGTTTAAGTATTGATAGTTACATACGTTCAAATATGATTTTTACTGCTTCAACAAAACAAATTGAAATGAAGCTATGTAATCTAACAAATGAAAAGTACAACCAAGTTATAGAATTAATTTATCAACTTATAAAAAAATAAAAAATTAGGCATCTGTCTTTTGAAAAAATTGTTTTTAAATCACAAATAATGTGTAGGCCTTCTTTTAGAAGTATTATGCCCCGAGCGAGACTTTCTGTACTCTTTTCCGTGATCGCTTTTTCGAAAAAAGGTTCATTCGAACTCGCGTCAAAGGCGTTCTCCGTTTTGCTTAATCTTTTCAAAAAAAAGCTTGTCTCGAGAGGCCTTTATCCTTAACCGAGCTAGACGATCGGGGCAATAAAAAAGAAAATCAAGTTAGATTTATAAATTTTTGGCTGAAGAATAAATTAAAGTTTAATTTTACTGTTATCTCTTTTTTTAAAGTTGTAAGTTTTTTGGTAATTTCTTCATTAGTATAAGGCAACTGATTGGGGAATCCTGAATCAAGAACTCTTGCTTTAGAATTGCAATAAGACCTCTTTCTTTAAGAGTTTCACTAATTCGTTGATAAAAAACATTCAAAAAAAAGATATTTTGTTAGTTAATTATAGTTTAAAAAGTTGTGAAGCTCCCTAAGGCAAGACCTTAGAGTATTAATGATCAATAAATTAGGGGATTTTAAAGACGTCGTTCAAAAGCTGTTATTCCATCAGAAATTAAATAAAGTGGAATAGTTTGATTTTTTCCAGTTGTTGTAGTTAATGCTGATAATCGGGAATATTCTCCCTCCTCTAAAAATTTATGTTTATCTATCATCACTGAAACTTCTGGTTTAAAGGTATGGGATCGACTGACATGAGCAATTGCAATTTCTGCTAAAGCTAAATCTTCTGAAGTTACCTCTTTCCATTCATCCTTAGAGAGGCGTGGACTTTTTAATAAATCTGAGATACCTGCATAATCTTGAGGATGTTCACTTCGAGCAATAATTTTTAAACCAGATTTTTTAGCTTCTTTCAAAGAATCAAATATGTGTGGAACTAAAATTCCATTTCTTGCTACATAATCTCCAATATCTCTTTTTGGTTGTTTTAATTCTTCCGGATGTTCTAAATAAAAATCAGCCATAGTAATCAAATAAAGAGAGTAAGAACGTATTTAAATATTTTTAAATTAATTACTAATAGGAGACAATAAATACTAAAGACCAAAACATTTAAATATTAGTCATAACTGTTCAATAGCAACAGTTTGGGGGTTTAAAGAATGAAAAAATTTGTAAGCATTATATTCTTATTAACAATAATCTTATCTTTTAATGTATTTGCAGCTGGAAGTTTAACAGCTACAATTCTGTCAGTAACACCAGATCCAGTTACTCATGCAGGTATATTAAATATTAATTTAAATTTAACAAATGCAGCAGCAACTGCAATAGATCCTTTAGTAATTAGTACATCAAATGCGACAGGTCCTAATAATGCCTTATTAATTATTGCACGTCAATTAACAACAGAAACAGTAAATCCTAGTACAAGTAAAACTTTAACCGTACAAATAACTATTCCTCAAGGTACAGCTCCTGGAAGATATACTGCAACAATAAATGCTGAAGAAACAGATAATACAGTGAATAGAGAAACAATAAGTTACTCTTTTAATGTTGCTGCTAGTCCTAATATTAATGTCCAATTAAATAACGTTATAATTAATGAATTAAATATTCCTTTAGAAATAAGTAAAGATGATAATGAAGTAACAATAAAACTTCAGAATACCGGAAATCTCAATTTAACGAATGTCAGAGTTACAGGTGTATTTTCAAGTTTACAAGATCCAGAAGGAGATCTAATTGCAATATCAAATCCAACATTAATCTCAACATTAAATATGAATCAACTAGTAAATGCAACCTTTAATTTTAATGTAGACTCAGGATTTGATATGATTGAAGTTGGAGGAACATTAAAAATAGAAGCAACTGAAATATCAACTCCAATACAAATACCTTTCAAATTAAATCCAAAACCATTAGCTTGTTCAGCAAATGCAAGAGCACATAATCTTGAAGTAGATGTCCTTAACCCAGATAGCGGTGATGATTTTGAAACAGGAGATGGTGTAAATGTGGATGTTGAAGTAAAAAATAATGGAAATGAAGATCTCCATTTTAGAGTAGAGACGTTACTTTACAATAAAGTAAAGGATAAAAGAGTAGATAGTAAGTCTGCTTCAAAAACAGTAGATTCAGATGATACACAAAATTTCAGATTAAATTTAACTCTTGGAAATAAAGAGGAAGATAGACACACAATTTTCGTAAAAGTTTTTGATGATGACGATACAAAAGAATTAAATTGTAGAATTCAAGAAATCGGTATTGATGTAAAAAAACCAAGAAACGGAATAAAGATCAACAATCCAACGTTATCTCCCTTAATTGCTTCTTGCGGTGAGAGAGTAACAGGGAGTGCAGTATTAACAAATGTTGGTAAAAACGATGAAGATGTTGTTTTTGATGTATATAATAATCAAATCATAGTAAATCAAGTTTCAAGGTCAGTATCAATTAAAGAAGGTAAATCTGATAATGAAAGAACAATAAATTTCGATTTTGGAATGCCAGATGTTTTAAAAGCCGGAAGTTATATGATTTTTTTAAGAGCAAAATATAGTGGTTTAGAAACATTAAAGCCAGTAATGCTAACAGTAAGTCAAGATTGTAATAGACAAACACCACAGCAACCAGCAAGAGTAATAACACCTGCTCAAGATACATCTAGTGGAAATAATTTCAATCTTCAACCTAGTGCAGGACAAACTGTGTATCCTAGCACAACATCCTATGAAGGAAAAAGTATTTTTGATAGTTTTAACACAGCAAAAGAAATACCAACTTCAGTATGGGTTTTAATTGACGTGTTACTTGTGATTTTAATCCTTGGAGCAATTGTCTGGATGTTTTCAAGAAGAAGGTAATTTTTACCTTTCTTATTTATCTTTATAATCGTTCAGGTACAAAAATAAAATGGCTTTAGAATTACTTAAAAAAGATGAAAGAATATAAATGTTTATATATATTAAAATTGTTAAAAATCTATGAATAAAAAAAGAGGGATCATTTTCTTAAGTATTCTTTTAATCTTAATTTTAATAACGGCCTGTACAATCAAAGAAAAAGAGCTAAAAAAAGAAACAACAGAAAATAAAAATCAAGAATTAAAAAAAATAAATGAAGAAATAAAACCAGAAACTTCTAAAATAAAAAACCCCTTAGAAGGATCTTGGCGTATTTTTTCTGAAAGAATCTATTATGATAAAGGGGGAGCAGGTGCACTAGGTACGCCAGTAAGCAGAAATCTAGAAATAACTGCTTCTAACTCTTGGAATTTTGGAGATTCAAAAGGAACCATAACTATTGCACAAATAACAGAAGAAGATTGGAAAAAATGGGGTATTGAAAAGTATGGTCCAACAAGAAAAGTAATTGTAAATAATTGGAATAAATTAGTTGCAGAAGGACCTCTTGAGGAATCAACTGATCGTATTGATTTCATTTGGATAATCTATCATGTAGATCCTCCCCTTGTACAAAATCCAGGAACAGTATGGATGAAATTTGGTCATGGAAATTAAAACTTTTAAAATAATAAAATTAGGTATATTTTTTGTTCTTTTAATTTCACTTCTTAATATCATCTCAATAAGTAAGGCAATAGAATCTGATAATAGTTATAGATCTCCTCAATCAGATAAAAACTATCAAGCTCCAACTTCTGGTCCAGGATATGTAAGAGTAGATTCAGATAAAAATTACAGTTCTCCAAAAACAGGCCCAGGATATGTCCAAACTCAATCAGATAAAAACTATCAAGCTCCAACTTCTGGTCTAGGATATACAAGAACACAGTCAGATAAAGATTATAATTCTCCAACTCTCGGATCAGGATATCTAAAACCAGGGAGTTCTCAATATCAAAGCCCTTTTGATGGTCCTGGGTTTCTAAATCCAAATAAAGAAAATGTTACGCTAAATGAAACAATTTTTATAAATATTATCTTAAATAAAACGAATGAAATTCCAGAAGATAAGAAAGAAAAACAAGAAGAATTAATTCCAGATAAGAAAGAAAAACAAAATGAAACAAAAGATTTACCTCCAGAAAAGAAAGAAGAAATAAATGAAACAATATTAAACGAAATAATAAAAATACTTAATGAAACTTTAGAAAATCAAACAGAAACTATTGATAGAGAAACAGAAGATCTTAACATTGTAGGAAAATGGAGAATCTATTCTCAGCCAGGAGCAACAACAAGAGTGTTAGAAATAAAAGCAGATCATACATGGGAATTTGGAACAACAGGAACGTGGAGCGTAGAATCAATAACTCAAGAAGATTGGGCTAGGTGGAGAATAGTTCCTTATGGTCCAACAAGAAAATTAATTTTAAATGGGTGGAACAAAGCAAGTACAGATGGTCCGATTGAAGAAGAAAATGGTGCAGTTAACTTTTTTTGGTCAATGTTAATACCTACAAAATTTGGACATTTAAATGCAGCAGGTTATAATTATTGGATAACAATAAATAAAAAAGGATTAGGAACAGTTACTTCAAAAGAAAAGAAAATTGATTGTGGTGTAACGTGTCAAAATACATTTACAAGTGATACTGAAGTTACACTCACAGCAACACCAAATCAAGGAGCCTCATTTATAGGTTGGAGTGGTGCTTGTCAAGGAAAAGAAAAAACGTGTACAGTTACAATGGAACGTTCAAAAACGATCAAAGCAGAATTTAGTGAAAAAGAATGTAATGCTGATGCAAATTGTCCTCTAGATCAAAAATGTCAAAATGCAAAATGTACTAAAGTAAATTGTGCTTGTGGTTCTATAAAGAATCATCAATGTGAATCCTATGAATGTTGTTCAGATACTTCTTGTAAAAATGAAGAGTCTTGTAATCTAGAAATTAATAAATGCATGATAAAATCTCCTTGTAAACCTTATAGTATTTCAGGAGATCCTAAAGAAAAACATGATATTGTTTTTATAGGTGATAATTTTAAAACTGATGAACTCTTAACAAAAGGAGTTTATTTTCTCATAGATATTGAGTCAAGATACAATGGGTTTTTTAGTGTCTCACCATTTAAAGAAAATAAAGAGAAGTTTAATATCTGGATGATCAATGCAAAAGATTACAAGCATGATCAAGAGGGAAATCTAGATCCAGAGGATTACTTAAGATTTGTTAAAAATTGTGAAAGAGATACAGTAGTAGTTGTTTCAATAAATATGTTTAGACCTTATGCTTCATTTCCAACTTCTGAAAGTAAGGGTGGTGTTATTTATCTTTCTTTAGGATTTATTAATCTTTTATCTCCTGAATTTATTGGGAGATTTCTTCTTCATGAATTTGGACATGCATTTGGAAATTTAGCAGATGAATATATTGATCCAATAACAAGAAGTACTCACGATCCAAATGAATTTCCAAATTGTGCAAGTACCTTAGAAAAAGCAAAAGAAAAATGGGGGGATCTAGTAGGTGTTGAGGAAGTGGGATATTATACCGGTGTCAAAGACGTTCCAGGAACAACATATTATAAAAGTAAAAATCCTTCAGTTCAACAGTTAGGATTTTATCCAGATGGAACTGATATTGGAGATGGGGGTTGTCAATTTGAAGTAAAGAATATAAGACCAACGATAGGTTCTATCATGAAAATGGGAAATGAAGTACAATACGGGTTTGGACCAGTAAACGAAAGAGTATTAAGAAAAAGATTAGAGGCATATAAATGAACAAATTATTTTATTTTCTTTTAATAGGGATATTTTTGATGAGTATACAATCTATTTTTGCCGCAAGTCCTTTATCTTATAATGTTCTTGTAAATTTTAATCAAGGAAAATTTACTTTAGAAGAGGCCTCATTAAGTCAAACAAATCCAATGATTCAATCTTCAGAAGGGACCTACAAATTAAGGATTATTTCCTTTCAAAATAAAGAAATTTTTAAAACCTCATTTAATCTTAATCTTGAATTTTCCTATAGTCCTCCTCTGAAAGGATTTCAAAGTTCAGAAGTACAAAGAACAAAAACAACATTAGATTTACAATTGCCTTATTATCCAAATGCAAAAAAAGTGCAAATTCTAAAAAATGAAGAAATTTTATTAGAAATAGATATAGAAAATTTTGCAACATGCAATGAAAACAAAGTATGTGAAATTCAAGAAACAGTTAAAAATTGTCCTTCAGATTGTACGTGTGGAAATAAAATTTGTGAAAGAGCAGAAGATGAATTGAGTTGCTCTAAAGATTGTACTGGAAAGAAAAGAAATTATCTTTCTTATCTGGTTTATAGTCTTGGAGTCTTAGGAATTTTATTAATCTTAATAATATTCCTAATAAAGAAAAGAAAAAAATTGTTCTAAATAAATTTTTTAATTTTTAAAGAAGAGGGAAGATTTTCCAAGTAAGACTAAAAGGAGAAAAGAAAGACCAACAAGTCCATAAAAAACTATTTTTGCAAGTCCAAGAAAACCAAGAACGCTAAGAAGCGAACCAATAAAAAAGAACAAACCCCAAAAAAAGACAACAATTAATTTTACTTTTAAGTTGAGAGAATGAACCTTATGAAAAAAGAAAAGAGGATAAAACAGCGTAAATAACGCTAAAAGAAAACCTAAGATTGTTGAAATCTGATAAATAATTGTTTCCATAATAATTTATTATTTGAAGAAAAGTTAATTAATCTTTGTATAAAATTTTATAGGCTTTAAGAAATAGAGTTAATTTCATAAATTAAAATCGGAGATAAAACCAGCAATAGTCTCATATTTTGCAAGGTATTCAAAACCCTTATCAGTTAGAGTATAAAATTTTCTAGAATTCTTATCTAAAATCTCTTTTATAAATCCTTTTTCTAAAAGTTCAGAGATATATTCTGGAAATCTTTGGGAAGAAAGATTAGAATATCTAAGTAAAGGAGTAGGTTTAATAGAATTATGATGATCTTTTATAATCTTAAGTAAATCATAAATAACTCTTAGTTTATCTCTTTTAATTGTGGACATAAAGCCTTACCATCTAACTCTCTTTATAACTTTATATAAAACAAGAATAAAAAAAAGTGCAGAAAAAAGATAAATAATGATTCCCATAAAAATTGAAATAAAAAAAACAAAATGAGCAAGTGCATTTGCGATCCAAGCAAAGAATAAGAAGAGATAAATAAGATAAATTTTAGATAAATGTTCTTTAGACTTTTTATCAGAAAAGTAACTCAAAAGGGTAGTTCCCAAAAAAAGAAGAGCCGTAAGAATAAAAATAAAAGGATTAGGTTTTATAAAAGTAAATAATGCAAGAATAAATCCACAAAAATAAAACAAGTAAAGATAATTAAATGCTTTATTTTCAAAATGTTTCCAAAGAACACTAGAAAGTAAAGAGATAGCAGCCATTAAACCTGTAAAAACAAAGATAAAAAACCCAAGTCTAAATAAAGCTCTTCCAAAATAAAGTTTACTTGTAAATATTCTCAAAGCAAGGAACAAAAATCGAGAAAAGTAAGCAATTGCAAAAAAGAGAAACGCATTTTTAAAATAGCTAATTCCTTTATAGGAGGTAAGATGAGAAATTTTTCTTGTTTTAAAATAAATAATAAGACAAGAACTTACAACAATAAGAGAATAGAATAATTCAATAAAAAATCTTGTTTGAAGAAATTCGCTTGCAATCATTAAACAAGAAAAGGTAAAAACTTATTTAAACCTTCACAAAAAAGTAGATGTAAGATGCACATAGTTGTTCCACTTAGTTTATATTTAGTTTAAAGAGAAAAGATCTAATGAAAAAACCAGTTATAGAACTAAAAGATGTTTGGAAAACCTATAAAATGGGAAAGGTCAAAGTAAATGCTTTAAAAGGAATTTCATTAAAAATTTATCCTGGAGAATTTTTAGCAATTGTAGGAAAATCTGGCTCTGGAAAAAGTACAATCATGAATCTTATTGGATGTTTAGACGTACCTTCAAAAGGAACAATCTATCTAGATGGAAAAGATATAGGAAAATTAAAAGAATCAGAATTAGCAAAGATAAGAGGAAAAAAAATTGGATTTGTATTTCAGCAATTTAATTTAATCCAAAATATGAGTGCATTAGATAATGTTGCTTTGCCTGGTGAATTTCAAGATACACCTACCTTAAAATTAAAAAATAAAGCAAGAGAATTATTAGAATTTGTAGATTTAAAAGAGAGAATACACCATAAACCTGCAGAACTAAGTGGAGGACAAATGCAGAGAGTAGCTATTGCAAGATCTTTAATTAACGATCCAGAACTTATTTTAGCTGATGAACCTACAGGTGCTTTAGATTCAAACACAGGAAATCAACTATTAGAATTTTTACAAGATCTAAATAAAAATAAGAAAAAGAGTATTGTCATTGTAACACATGATCTTGCATTAACAAGACATGCAGATAGAGTTATAGAATTAAAAGATGGAGTAATTGTAAAAGAAGTTGGAGGAAAAAATGAAAACATATAAAGGAATAGGAATATTTTTTATCTTTTTAATAATAGTAAGTGGGGTTTTTGCGAGTTCAGATCAAGCAATAAATTATACTTCGCAAGCAAGTGATAAATCTTCATCAGCAGCAAACACCTTGGCAAATTTTAAAATTGAGAGTATAAGGCAGGATCCTTACCCTGTTAATCCAAATGAACTTGTAGATATTTATATAAAATTAAAAAACATTGGAGGAGAAGTAATAAATCCAGGATTTAAATTTATTTTACCCTATCCTCTTTCTTTATATCCGGAAACTGATAGCGATAAGCTCTTAGGAGAAATAGGCGCTGGGGAAAAAGTAAACTTAAATTATAAAATTAAAGTAGATAAAGAAGCTTTACCTGGAGAGTACGAAGCAGAGTTAAGAGCGTACATAAAGCCTGAAGTATATTACACGTATTTTTTTAAAATAAAAGTATATGATGTGACTTCAGATTTTGATCTTGCATTACAAGAAGTGACTCCTTTAGGAGCATCATTAGTTCTTTCAAATATAGGAAAAAATACAGCAAGTGCAATAACTATAAAATTAAATGACCAAACAGATTTTGATATTTTAGGTCCAAGATCAATAATCCTAGGAAATTTAAATAACGGCGATTATACTTTAATAAATGCACTAGTCAAACCAAAAAAAGGGAGTAAAAACCCAGTATTGGATATAGAAATTGATTACACAGATAGTATTGGAAATAGAAGAATTTTAAAAAAACAATTACCAGTAACATTGACTCCTCAAATAAGTAATGGGTTTGATCAAATCAGTGGAGGATCTATGAATAGTACAACAAATCGATTTAATAGAGGGGCAACACCTCAAACAGATAATACCTTCAAATATACAACGGGGGCGCTAGTACTTGCACTTATTATTGCAATTATCCACTATAAAAGAAAATTAAGAAAAAACAGTAAAGATGAAGAATGAAACTACAAAAGTCTCTAAAAATAGCACTGAATATTATTCTTCATAGTCAATTAAGAAGTTGGTTGACAATAGTTGGAATTGTTATTGGTGTTGGTGCAATCATTTCTATTATTTCTATTGGGAATGGTTTTCAAAAAGATATTCAAACTCAGCTTGGAGGATTAGGTGCAGATCTTATGACGGTAAGTCCTGGATTTGAAAGAGCAAGTGGAGGAGGTGGGGGTTTTTTAAGGGGGGGTGGAGGACAACAAAGAACAACAGGAAGTAATCAAAGACAGACAGTAATTCAACCATTTACCAATAAAGAAGTTCAAGCAATAAAATCAATTCCTGAAATAGTTTCAATAAATGCAATAATAAGTGGAAGAACGGGGGTGTATTATCTTGGAGAAACAGCGAATTTATCAATTCAAGGCGTAGATACAACTGTCTGGAAAACAATGACAACTTCTAGTTTAAAAAGTGGGAGATTTATAAGTTCAGGAGATACAAATGCAATAACGTTAGGAAGTACAATTGCAAATGGAGTTTTTAAAAATAATATCACAACAAATAGAGCCATAGAAATTAATGGAAAACTTTTCAAAGTTGTAGGGATCTTACAAGAAAGTGGGGGATTTGGACAAGACGATCGTACAATCTTTATGTCAATTTCTTCAGCTAAAGAAATTTTAGGAAAAACAAATAATAATTTTGATTCAATTATTGTTAAAGTAAAAAATCCAGATAATATTGATCAAATACAAACAGATATTGAAACAAAATTAATGATTGTAAGGCATAGAACAAAAGATACAAAAGATTTCTCAATACTTTCCCTAAAAGCAACACAAGAGCGAGTCTCTTCAATTTTATCAGGAATTACCTTATTTTTAGGAGTCATAGCTGCAGTTTCTTTAATTGTTGGAGCAGTAGGAATCACAAACACAATGTTTACTTCAGTCTTAGAAAAGACAAAGGAAATAGGAATCATGAAAGCACTAGGAGCAAAAAATAAAGACATTATGATAATCTTCTTATTTAATTCTGGATTGGTTGGATTTGTAGGGGGAGCAATAGGGTGTTTATTTGGAATTGCAATAGCGTTACTTATTCCAAAATTAGGAATCAGCCTTGTTGGAGGCGGAAGAACGTTATCAACGTCAATTTCTCCAGAATTAATTCTTGTTACACTCATTTTTTCAGTAGTTATCGGAATGATTTCCGGAGCTATCCCTGCTTATCGTGCTTCAAAATTAAAACCAGTAGAAGCATTAAGAGCTGAATAATGAAAAGAATAAAAGAATGGAAAAAAGAACTTTGGAATCATAAAAGAGTAATTTTAATATCTCTTTTATTTTTACTCATAGCTTTATTCTTAGATTATCAAGCAGGAATCTATGTTACAAATACGCAAGGAGTTGTCGTTCCAGATCTTATTTTAGACCACACACCAACATTAGATTTAGATTTTTTATATATCTATTTCAATATTTTAATAATTTTTTTACTTTTTATCTACCCACTCTTTTTCAAAATTCACGAATTTCACAAAGTAATAAGTCAAGTAAGTCTTCTTGTGGTAATAAGAGCAGCGTTCACTTGTTTAACTCATTTACAAGCACCTTTAACTGCATTTAAATTCCAGATTCCTTCTCTCATTTCTTTTATTAGTTTTGAAAATGATTTATTTTTTTCAGGTCATACAGCAATACCTTTCCTAGGATTTTTAATTTTTAAGAATAAAATAAGATACTTTTTTTTAGGAGCCTCAATTATTATGGGTCTTACCGTATTATTAATGCATGTTCATTATTCAATTGATGTATTTAGTGCATTCTTCATAACCTATGGCTCTTTTAAGATAGGGAATTGGTTCTTCAATAAAGAAATTAAAGAATAAAATAAAGCGTAGGGAGGGACTTTCATGAGCCTTCTTTGGAGAAGCCTTCTTTCCAAGAAAGGTTTATTTTGAACCCCCAATCTGTTGCTATCTTCATCTCATAGCTAGACAAGCCATCAAGAGTAATCTGCAGGTTCAGCTCATTAAGCTCCAAGCTTAAAGATCAACTGCCTTACCGTTGGGCCACCTACGCATATAAAGCAATTTCAAAACTATTTATATAATTTTTCTTTAGAAAATATTCTTCATTTTTATAAAGCATTTAAATTGAAGATTGGCAAAATAAGAAACACAAAAACAAACATTTATAAAGGTACTATTTAAATAATAAATGATGAGTGAAAAACCAGGAAAAAAAGAAGAAGTTTATAATTTTTTACTAGAAATCTCTAAAGAATTAGCTATAAAAAAATTAGGAGCCTTATTTGTCATTGCTGAGAAGAATAAATTTAAGAATATTTATGAGCCTTTATACCCTCAAGTAATTGGAAATACAAACATTTCAGAAAAAGGTGCAAAAGAATTAATCTTAAAATTGGCAGAACTTGACGGTGCGTTTTTAATTGGAAATGAAGGAACTTTAATTGCTTTTGGAGCAAGAATTATGAAATCAAAAGCACTTCCAGGATATGGAACAAAACATGCAGCTGCAGTAGGAATTACAAAACATCTTCAACATGCAACTGCAATTTTAGTAAGTGAAGAGAATAATTGGATAAAAATTTTCAAAGACGGTAAAATAATTTTAGAGATGGATTCATCAAAAACTCCCGCCTCAGTAATGAATAAAATGATCTCCTTTTTAACAGATAATGATACTGCTTTATTAGCAACAGCAGGAGCTTCAGCAGCAATTATGGGGTTAATGCCTGTAGTTATTGTTTCTGGAACGTACCTTGCAATAAAAACTGCTTCTGGAATGATAAAGAAAAGTTTTAGAGAGATAAGGGCTTAATCCTTTTTTAGGGTAATTAACCAATAATTTAATTGTATACCTTTCAATATTTATTGTTGTGACAGTAAACTCTATTCATAACTAATAAACTTTAAAGTTTACTCTCCTTAGTGTAAGTTAATAAATTCTTAGAATAAGAGATAATCAATAAAAAGATATAAAAAAAGAAAGAAAAAAAGATTAAAAAAATAAAAATTTACTTTTTAAGTAATTTTTTACCTTTTACAAATGCCCAAATTCTCTTGGTCATTTCACTTGGTGGTATTGGTTTTGCGCCAAATACTTGTTCTAAGGTTTCAGTTCTACCCTTAAAATCAACAGTCATTCCACCGAAAAGTTTTTTTACAGCCATTTTTTCACCTCTCTTTAATTTTTTTATTAGTAGTATGCTATTATATCACGTGAGGTTATTAATAAAGTTCACTATTTTACGTAATAAGCTAAATTTACCTCTAGAAAATGAAGATTTAAGAGGAAGGAGAATAAAAATAGAAAGTTCTAGATTTTATTTTTTCTTTGTTTTTAAAAAGTAAGGTTCATACAGAGAGTTTCAAATAAAATCATCAACTGTATCACCAACAAGCGTTCGTAATTCTTCTATTGCTTTTTTATGAAGTTGACAAACTCTGGATTCAGTTACACCAAGGATATCACCAATTTCTTTTAGCTTAAGGCCTTCAACATAATAAAGACTTAAAACAGTTCGTTTTCTTTCTTCAAGTTCATTTATAAGGTTACTCAACATCTGTTTATTTTCAGCCTTAAGAATTCTTGCATCTGGCAAATTATTAAGCATTATTTCTGCTTCTCCAAGAGAAGAAGTAATATCTTCTAAAGAAAGAACAGTAGGGGGTGCTGCATCTTGTTCTATGCTAAAAAATTCTTCTTCAGAAAGGCCTAAAGAGGTTCTTATGTCTTCAGATGAACCTTCTTTTCCTTCTCCATGTAATGTTGCTTTTGTTTTTTCTAACAAGTGTTGTTTGTTTCGTACTGATCGAGGAACCCAGTAATCATTTCTTAAAGAATCAAGCATCGCTCCCCTAATCTTATTTTAGCATAAATTTCAAAATTGTTATTTATTGTTTGATCATATTTCATATAGGCATCATCAAAACCAATCCATCCTGTAGAAATTAAATCTCGTACATCAACATGGGGAGGAAGTTTTCGTGCTAAGCTATAAGCAACTCTTTTTACTAAACTAACACCAAGAGTTTTTGTGTCTTCATCCATAAACTTTGAAATTTTAGGTTTATGCACTTCTTCTTGCGCATCAAGTTCTACTTCATAAATTTTAAGTTCAGTATCTTCTCCTTTTCCTAAGGTAAGAAGATCTAAATTTCCTCTTAAAAGTTCTCTTCGTACATCTTCATAACTCATTTCTGTTTTTTGCATAATTGTTTTTAGAGAAATATTTTTTTCCTGTTTTACTCCAATAAAGAAAAGATCTTCTAAGGACGTTAAAGGATCTAGGTCAATAAATGTTTCTGACAATTGTCCTTTTTGAGGAAAGAGGGGTTCTCCTTGAGAAGAAAAAGAATCTTGTTCTGGATTTTTTATGCGTTCTAAAGCTTCTTGAGAAATTCCTAAGTAGCTTAAATTTCGATAAATCGTTGATCTTCCAGTGCCAAGATCATTTCCTAATTTTGAGACACTTCCTTTTCGTTCTTGAAGCGCTCCTTCATAAGCAATCCTGACAAGTTGGAACGTTGATGGATGTTGATGATAAAGACGTAAGACAAGTTCAAGAGGGTCATTAAGTTCATGACGTAAAGATAAAAGAGAGTTATGTTCTCGTTCAGAATCACAAAGATCTTTAAGAACAATGCCAAACTTGTATAGTTCACGATAGACTGTTGATCTTCCGATCTGCATTTCTTTTGCAAAAAAGGTAATATTATTATCATACAATTCTCTAAGTGCTTGGATATGTGCTCTTTTTACAAGACCTTGAATATCTGAATGATTGTGGCGTAATTTAAGAATAAATTCTGCAGGGCTTATAGATTGATAAACTACACATTCTTCAGCTGTCAAATCTATTCTATGCACTGTATCAGTTGTATCTTCAACAGGAATTTGTTCATAATTAGGTTTGAGTTCAATAACTTCTTCATAAGTTATTGGGTGATTAAAATTAGCATGTAATACATCCCAAAGAAGGGTATTCAAAAATTTTACAGGAATGCTTTCTCCTTTTGGAAGCATTTCTTTTGATTGGAGATACAGTCGTCTCCTTCTAAGAATTCCAATTTCTAAATCAATACCTCCTAATTTTTTTAATCCTTCAAGATCTGCTATTGGAATTTCATAATTTAATCTTTCTTGAAGATCTCCGTACTGCGTTACTACCTGTGCAACAAGACTTCCTCCAAAATAACTTTTTTCTGATGTAAAACTATACAAAGGAAAACTTCGTTGAAGAATTTCATCAGGAATACCTCGTTGTAATAATTCAGTTTTCGAATATTTTTCCAAAGGTGCTAATTGTCTTAAGGTTAATTCTAAGACAGCAAGATCTGTATCAGGTGTTTCTCTGGGAAATTCTATTAAATTCATAAGTATAATCTTTTTAAAATTAAGTTCGTAACTGTTCTAAAGCAATTTTTGGAATCATCCCTAAAACAACATGCGCTTGTAAACGTTTATCCAGTGCAGAATATGCTTCCTCAACAGGAACACCATTTCCAGTAAGAAGGTGCATTGCACTAGTTTCATCTACATATCCTTTTGCAGTCATAAAATCAGTTCTTCTTTTTTGATCAGTCATAATACTTGCCCAATTATAACGTAAACTTTTTGATAATGTATGAAATGCATGGGGATGGAGTGCAGGTTTTCCTTCAGCATAAGTTGTAATTTTTCCTTCTTTAAGATACCATAAAAGACCACGATCAATGCCTTGTTCTTCAGGGTCAAGTAAAATATCGCATGAAGCCTCATGTAAACTGACAGGTACATTTGCCACGTCAAGCAAAGGATAAAAAACTAATGCAGTAAAAGAAGATAACATAAACTCACTACTGTGATTTCTTTTTAATTCTAAAGGAAGATCATGATATTTTTTATGAATATTTTTTTGCGTTTTTCCAAATGATTGAGCAACATCTTCAAGAGGAACATAGTCTGTAAATACATAACTTTTTTTTCCTAGTTTGATGAGATTTCCTTTTATTTCTCCGCTTGCAAGTAAGATTTCAAGTTTTCTTCTATTAAACTGATCTTGATAAACATCAACAACTTTTCTCATAACTTCTTTTTCATTTTCGTTATTATAAACAAGTTTGTAAGAAATTGGTTCAACTTCTTTTCTTGATTGTGGAAATTCAGGTTCTTTCTTTTTTTCAAGTTCAATCTGTGGGCGAGGTTTATCATCCGATTTTTTTACAGGTTGAATGCTTAAGGGGACAGGTTTATCATCAGTTTTCCCATGATCTTTTGTAAAAACGGGTGATTGGGCTAAGAGATGTTCTAGTGCTGAATCAAAAACAGTAAAAAAAACATTTCGTTGAACAGTTCGTACAAGAAGCCATCCCTTAGGTTTGTAGTCTTTTGGAGTAAATAATCCTTGCTTCTGTGCTTCATTA